>Ga0181529_10003865_pt1 | contig 16672 bp, 2 predicted proteins | sample PEATcosm2014_Bin_36_FD_119763 | JGI IMG/M metagenome (GOLD analysis project Ga0181529, IMG submission 119763) | Peatland microbial communities from MTU Mesocosm Facility, Houghton, MI, USA - PEATcosm2014_Bin10_30_metaG | ecosystem: Environmental > Terrestrial > Soil > Wetlands > Peat | place...
CCATGTACCGGCAACCGTCGAGTTGTTATAGCTGGCCGTAGCGTTGAGTTGCGCGCTGCTCAGCCCCGCGCCGTAAGCGATGGCTGCGGGTGTGGCCCAGGTTATCGCCGGCGCAGCCTGACTTACTGTCACCGAGCCGGCGACGTAACCGATGCTGTAGTTCGCGGCCACAGCGCCGGAGCACGATGTTGGATAGCTGCCCGGCGCGCTCGTTGCCGTGTAGGTGGTCGTGCAGGTGGGGGTGGCACTTAGTATGCTCGACGTGTCGCCGTTCACCAGGCCTGAATAACTCGGCGTGATACTTGGAACGGCGTTGCCGTATATCAGCGCCGTACTCGATGCCGTCGCCGTCAGCGGCGCGGGATTCACGGTCAGCGTCACGGTTGCCTTGGTCGGTGTGGCATAGTCAGCTGTGTCGGTGGGCGTGCAGGTTGCGGTCAGCGTATGAGGACCGGCGCTGAGAACCGCTCCCGCCGCCGGCGAGTACGTGCAGCTACCCGCCACGCTCAGCACGGCATCGAGTTGCGCCGCGCTCAGCGCCGTGCCGTAGGTGATGGCCGCTGGCGCGGCCCAGGCGATGGTCGGCGTGGCTTGATTGACTTGAAGCGAAACCGAGCCGCTTGCCGTCGTGTAGTTGCTTGAGCTGGGCGTAAAGCTCACGGTAAGAGTCTGCGCACCCGATGGCAGAATAGCCCCCGCTGCAGGCTGGTAGCTCCATATACCGGCAACCGTCGAGTTGTTATAGCTGGCCGTTGCGTTAAGTTGCGCGCTGCTCAGTCCCGCGCCGTAAGCGATGGCTGCGGGTGTGGCCCAGGTTATCGCCGGCGCAGCCTGACTTACTGTCACCGAGCCGGCGACGTAACCGATGTTGTAGTTCGCGGCCACAGCGCCAGAGCACGATGTTGGATAGCTGCCCGGCGCGCTCGTTGCCGTGTAGGTGGTCGTGCAAGAGGGCGCTGTCGTGAGAACGTTTGACGAGTCGCCGTTCACCAGGCCTGAATAACTCGGCGCGATAGTTGGAACGGCGTTGCCGTAAATTACGCTGGCGCTCGACGCAATCACTGTCAGCGGCGCGGGATTCACGGTAAGCGTTACGGTCGCCTTGGACGGCGTGGCATAATCGGTTCCATCGGTTGGCGTGCAGGTTGCGGCGAGCGGTTGCGGACCGGCACTGAGAACGGTTCCCGCAACAGGCGAGTACGCGCAGCTGCCCGTCACGCTCAGCGCGGCGTCGAGCTGCGCCGCGCTCAGCGGCGTGCCATAGGTGATGGCCGCGGGCGTCGCCCACGTAATCGCAGGAGTGGCTTGATTGACTGCGACGCTTTGCTGCACTTCTGCGGCGGGCCCGTAGCTGGCGCTGCCTGCCTGATTTGCGGCAACCACGATTGTGCCGACGCCTGTCACCGTCAGCACATTTCCGGTAATCGATCCCGGTCCAGAGAGCACGCTGAAGGTCACTGTGAGGCCTGATGTTGCAGAAGCGACCAGCGTGATGGACGAGCTGCCATAGGTTACCGGGGAAGCTGGCGGCGTAAAGCCGATCGACTGCGAATTCACCGTCGTGCCGTAGAGGGCAATTGTCTGCGTCAGAGTGGCGTTCAAATTGCTATCGGCAAGCGCCAGCGAACCGTTGAAAGGGCCCGCCGTCGCCGGAGAGAAGTTCACCAGATAGGTGCAAGAGGTTCCCGCGGCCACCGTGCCTGCCAAAGAGGAAGAGCTGCTGAGTTCCGGACAGGTGTCGGTATTCCCCAGTGTGAAACCGCTGGAGATACTTGCGTTGCTTCCCGCCGAAGGAATGAAAAAGGTCAAATCCGCGTTGCCGATATTGCTCACGGTCACCGTTTGCGGGCTGTCACCGCTGGTCGAACCAACCTCCGTCGGCGCAAAAATCAGTTGCGGCGTGTCGGCATAATCCGTCCTCAGCACCCGGTCGTTTGCGGTATCCGCCTCGAAGACGTTGCCGCTTGCGTCTGTGGCCTGGAGCACGGGATAAGTGAAACTTCCGCCCAGCGTGTTGACCGTCGTGTATCCGCTAGACGCCAGAATCTCCTTGACTGCACCGTCGCCGTCGTTGACGATGACATTGCCGTTCTGGTCCACCGCTACGCCCGTGGGTGCGTTGAACCCGCCACCCAGTGTGTTGATGGTGGGCGAGGCCGGAATCACTCCATTTGCCGCTACGATTTCCTTCACCGCATTATTGCCGGTGTCGGCGACAAACACATTGGCCGCTCCATCCACCGCCAACCCCTGGGGCGCGTTGAAACCGCTGCCCAGCGTCCTGATCGCGGTTGCCGAGATCTCCTTCACAGCGTTGTTGCCGGTATCGCCCACAAAGACGTTCCCGCTTCCATCCACGGCTACCCCTTGGGGTCCGTTGAAACCGCTGCCCACCATGCTCTGCACACCGGGAGCAAACGCGATCTGCGGCCCCGATCCAGTCCCGTACACCGGCACCGTCACAATCGCCGCGCCAGAACTGTTCAACAATTGGATTGCGCCATACCGGGTTCCAGGATGCTTTGGCGTAAAGGTCACGTCTACGGTGCAGGTTTCATCGACGTTGTAGACATAGCTGGTTCCATTGGTTGTACAAGTCCCGGTTCCCGCGTCGGTAAAATCTTGGCCCGCCGCCCCCTGCGTCAACACCGCCGGCGCTTCAATCGTCCCCCCCGAGGTGAACATGAACTCGTATGTGAGCGTCGGCGGCGTCACCGTACCCACTGAAACCGTCCCAATGTTCGCTCCCGCGCTCCCCACCAGAATCTCCTTCACCGCATTGTTGCCGGTATCGGCGACGAAGACGTTCCCGCTCTCATCCACGGCTACGCCTTCGGGCAGGTTGAAGCCGCTGCCCAGCGTTTTGATGGTGGGCGGGTTCGGGAAGACGCCATTCACTGCCACAATCTCCCTCACCGCGTTATTCAAGTATTCGGCGACGAAGAGGTTCCCGTGTGTGTCAATCGCCAAACCCGACGGACCGTTCAATGTTGCTATCGAAAATGGAGAGTTGTAGTCAGACTTCGGAAACTCGAGCACATCCGATTGGTTGTCGGAAAAGAAGTTTCCGCTGCCGTCCACCGCCATGCCGGGGAGGCCGCCGTACTGTGTTGGGAAAGCTCCATCACTGGCTACCGGGTAGACGGAGCCGGGCTGCGCGAGCCACTCGACCCAAAAAACTTGCCCAGGCCAGGATGAATTCAGCGTGTTCACAAAGATATTCCCGTTTTTGTCGATCGCTAAGCCCAGGGGGTAAATTAGTATAGTGGCCCAATTTATCTGGGTCACTGGTATGAGTGTGGTGTAGCCGCTAGACGCCGTGACCACATACACCGCACCACCGAAGTCGACGCCGTTGACCATTCCGGCGACATAGAGGTCCCCGTCTGCGTCAAGCGCCACGCTTTGGAGTTGAATAAAACCGCTGGCCAGGGTTTTGACTGTGGTGTAACCGCCCGCAGCCAGGAGCTCCTTCACCGCATTGTTGCCGGAATCGGCGACGAAGACGTTTCCGTCCTTGTCGACCGCCACGCCCGTGGGCTGGTTAAATCCGCTGCCCAGCGTGATCGTCGAGCCGCCGGTCAAGTGTGCCGTCTGCGCCGCAGCCGAGGAGACCAGCACCAGAACCGCCAATGCCAGCCACATCGGCCGGCTCGTCGCCGCGAGGATTTGCCCTAGGTTTTCAAACAGGCCCTTTGCCCAGCCGCTTACTGTGGACATTTCGCCGTTCCTTTCAATTTCGAGTGATTACGCGTCGTACCAGCGCCAAGCCACGCGAATCCGGCGGCATGGAATAAGGAACGCGAAAATCAGGGCCTGGATGTTCGTGAGCATTCTAATTGGAAGCGGGTCGCAAACCGGCTTTAAGGCAACCTGCGGATTGAAAAAAATGAAATGGAGTAACCGCGGGGAGGCGAAGCGGTAACCAACCGGAGGCTGGAACGTAGCCAGCCTGTGGTGAAAGGCCGGTTTCTGGAAGGGCTCCCACCGGTAAACTTACACAATGGGCAGTCGCGCGCCATAAATCCGGCGATATCACTCATCGCCCCAATGGGTCTCACACCTCTGGCTGAAGGACGGGGCAGCTGGCTTTGCGGCGATCTTGGATTGAGGACTTCCAGGGCAAATCACTCATCCGGCGCGGTCCAAATGCCAAATAACGGATCGGGAACGAAACGCCAGTTGTTGCGGCGACCGCAGTCGATCCGGCTGGGAAACAGGCAAAGCGGGCTGGCGGCTGGAAGCCCGGATTCTGGGCGACTTTGAAGGACCTATCTGTCCGGGATTGGGAGTGCAATGAATTCGGCGTGACGACTCGTTGTACATCGAACGAATCTGAAGTCCTCTGGTAATCGATACTCTAGCTAGGTCACCCTCGCAAGAGAGCCCAGTGTCTTCGGGCCTGATCCATCGGCCCCGCAGTTCAGTCCTTCGAAATCTAATCCTTAGCAAGGTACCACTTGCCTGTATCCATGAAACACGGAAAACAGATGCCTTCTGCAGACATTCGACTGCTCTGTGATCGTCTTGGTCGAAGTGCGCACCTAGAATTTTCTGAACGGCTCCTTGCTTCTCCTCATCAAGGCAGGAATTTCTTTCGCTCCAATCCTTCGAATATGTCCTGTTGTCCTGATTTCCATGCAGTGTGCGCCGTTTCCAGTACGTAGACTATCTCGCGTACGCGCTGATAGTGAAGAAACTTCAGGATGCTCCCACAGAGCCATTGAGCAGCGATAAAAAGAAGCAGGAGCAGACAACAGAGCAACGCGGCGTTTGCCGGGAATTGAGGAAGAAGAACTGACTCTCCGCGCAATCTGGATACTGCGACCAAAAGAACCAAGAGAACGCCCAAAACCCACTCCAGCTGCTTGGTTGCAAACCACATGGATGACATCATGCGCACATGCGCTTCATTGCGCACAATCTCGCCGCATCGCTTGTGATAGTGAAACTGAAGACGGATTTTTAGAATGTTGATAAACATTTTAGAGCGTGCATCGATATTGCCGTCGCTGCCGTGCCACGGAACATGTTCGGCTAAGTGGCTAAGCCTTCGTGCCGTAAGATACTCGAACAGGTGGGAATAGGGAAATTGCCCTCCCTGTCCACTGGCCAGTTGTCGCGCCTCAAGTCGACGAGCGAACCGCTTAGAAATTCGTGCGGCAACTCTAAACAGCAGACATTCACTTTTAGACTGCACTCCCTTGCAGTTCTGAATCACAGAGCGCTCCCGGTCGTCCCAGTCCTTCAACAGTATCCGAGCTGCGCTTTTCTGGTCCGGTATTTTTGGGTCGCGTCTTGAGAAGATGCAGCCCACTACATATGAAAAGACAAGAACCAGGCAAATAATCCCCGAATTATGTGCCTGAATAACAATCTCGATGTCCTTCCATGCAAACCCCTCCGGATATAGAACAACGCCGGTTCCAATACACAGCGGGGCCGCGAGCATGGTGAACAGAAAGCCAGGAATCATACTACTTAGGAATTCAACAATAAATTCTCTGAGTATCGATGCCAACACGGGTAGCCGATCCGAGCCTTCACTTGATTCGGGCACGTGCTCTCCCTTTCGCCCAGATTCCTATCTGGGATTGTCTTAAGGGGGAATTATACTCATTTGATGCTGTGAGTCTAGAGAATATTTGAATGGATCTGGCGGCCTCTGGCTCGAAGTGGGAGCGCTCCAATGTGCTCATCCTGCTGGAGTTGACTGCCTGCTGCAAATAGGTACCCGAAAACGCCCTAGGCGCCAGATTGGCTTCTGGATTTACGCAAATCGCCTGAGTGCGCTTCCAGATCGATAAAGGGCGAGAATCACGCATGGGCACTGTTTTCATCCATCGAGGACCACGCCAGTTGAATCGGCGACCCACGGCCGTCGCCAGAAGTGAAAGCGAGTTCTGCGAACTGAAGCCGGCGTTGGCCGGTGTGCCTGCGCCGCCTTCAGTCCCGTCCCCGATCGTCAGGCTACTTCGCTGCAGAAGCCTTCTGCTTAGCCCAGCGCTTCTCGACAGCCTCGGCGATCCGCTTCCGCCCTTCCGGTGACAGGTTCCTCTTCTTCTTGGCGGGTTTCGCCGCGACAGACGTAACAACTGTCGTTTTCTTTGTGCCCGTCGCGACGTTCCTGGGTTTGCCTACCGTGCTCGAACTTTCGGGCTTCAACGGAATCTGGGCCGCTAACCCGGTCGCAGATGGCCAGGTAATTGATTCCGTCGCCCCACTGAACGCCGTTCGGAGCATCTTGAGAACCTTCCCCTTCATCCACTCGTTTGTTCGTCTCTCCGAACCGTTTCCAAGCCCTGTTCACCGCGATGATTGTGCCTGTCTCATCTAAGACACATATATGAGACGAAAGTGCGTCGATTGTAGATCGAGCAAACTCTCTGGAGTCCCGAATCGCATTCTCGGACTTTATCCGCTGCGTGACATCGCGACAAATATTGGAAATGGCTATCATTTCGCCAGCTGAGTTCTTGACAGCACATCCGCTAAACGATACTTGGATCTCGCGGCCATCCTTGCGACGACATACACCCTCATTTTGCGAAACGCAATTCCCTTGGAGTAGCTTTTGAGTGAGCTTTTCAATATCGGTAACACGTTCCAGTGGCACGAGGATAGATATGTGTTTTCCAATCGCCTCTTTGGCGGTGTAACCAAAGATCTTCTCCGCACCGTAATTGAAGGTGACGATGATACCTTCGAGCGACCAGGCGATGATAGAGTCCTCGGAGTTTTCGACGATTGCAGCCAGGAACGCTTGCCGTTCCTCTAACGCTCGTTTCTCGGTCACGTCGTGCTTAATGGCAATGTAACGAACGGTTACTCCATTTGCATCGCGGATCGGAGAGATCCGCATCTCCTCGTTATAAAGGCTCCCGTCCTTGCGCCGATTGACTACTTCGCCATGCCAGGTTTTCCCGGAAGAAACGATTTTCCAAAGATCTTCGTAAAATGTAACGGAGTGGCGTCCCGACTTGAGCATGCGAGGGTTCTGCCCCACAACTTCGTCGCTGCGGTATCCGGTCATCGTCGTGAATGCCGGATTTACGTACTCGATCTTCGCATCGACATCCGTGATTACGATGCCATCTGCCGCCTGCTCTACGGCGGCAAGCAGCACGGCAGGCTCAATCACGTTGCCGATTTGAAACAAAATCCACCTCGAAGCGCGCTAGGCAATACCCTTCCTATCGGCAAACCTTCGGTCCTCATGAGGTCTCTGTATATCTGGCCACAGGCCGCTCGATCTGTTTAATAGCCATATGGAACATAAGAAAACAGTTGGATCTCCGACCGACAGAAATCGAAAAACCGAACCGGAAATGGCGATGAGATTGCTTCACTGCAGGGCTTTTCAATAACCGTCCCCTTTTGTGGCTTGTGTGAATGCATTCGTTCATTCAGCAAGACTACGCCGCAAGCGGCGCGCAATTTGACTTGCAAGAGATTAGAAGACAGTCAGCATTCCACACACTTCAGAACTCAATCGGAGAATTCCATGACTGCTTCCTGAACGCGAAACGTAAGCGTCCGGGTCTCGCCGTATAGGGAGATGAACCGATCTGCTCGACCATGACGTGGTGAGGGAAACAAGAGCAGATGGCACGGCTGGCAGTTCGGCGAAACGGCCTCGGCGCAGTGCTAAGGAGAACCGTCAGATCGTAGAAGCGTGAGCGTCAACCATGAACTGCAGCTTAAGACGAGAGGTTGGCGAAGCAGCGTGGGTATTTCCGCGAGAGGGAAGAGAGCAAGCAAATAACGCCTGAACGCGTCGAAAAACACTCAGATCTCGATTCGCCATTCACGCGTCAGCGGCCCCAAGGTGGCGCGCCGGCCGCTAGACAAAGGTTTGTGACGACGATCCTTGACGGGATTTCCGGACCGGACTATAAGGGCGACAGCGTTCCGCTAAATTTTTACTGGGCGTTATGCCCCCTTTCCACGTCTTGCGCGGCACAAGGGATGTGTCTGCTCCAAAAGCACCTTGCCGAACATTCCCTTGTGAGCGCAAAGATTAGCAGTAAGATGAGCCGCCATGTTCGATTTTGCGCGTTCTGAGTTCTTGCGTTGCCTGTCTCTTTTTCCCACCATCGCTTCCATTTGGATTCGCCGGGCTTGGCGCGCCAAGCTTGCGCCGGCAGCAGTGCCGGCGGCGATCCTATACCTGCTTGCTGCGGGCGGGCACGCGCAGACCGTCTACACGGTGACACTGCTCACCGACACGCTATCGACGGACTCGTCGGGGAATCCAGGCCTGGGGCCGGGCGCGCCCGGCGATCTGCGCTACGGCATCCAGCAGGCCATCGCCAACGGCGGGATGCAGGTCATCCAATTCGACGCGACGATCTGCAACGCAAGCGAGCCCTGCACGATTACGCTGAGCAATCCGCTGCCACCTATCGAGAATAACGGCGGCCTCAATCTCATCGTCGATGGGGGAACCTTCGGCTGGGTCATTATCGACGGGGCGAGCTCCTACCGGGTGTTCTTTGTCGATGCCGGGACCGTGACGCTGAGAAGCCTGCAGATTCAGAACGCCATGGCGCAGGGTGGCGCTGGTGGCGTCGGCGGCGGCGGCGGGGGGCTGGGCGCGGGCGCGGGACTGTTTGTCAACCAGTCCGGGGCAATAGTTTACGTGCAGAATTCGTACTTTCTTAACTGCACAGCGCAAGGCGGCGGCGGTGCCAGCGGCGCCCCCGAGGGAGGTGGCGGCGGCGGCATGGTTTACGGCGGCGGTACCGGGAGCAGCTGGGGCGCCGGCGGCGGCGGCATTCTCGCCGCCGGCGGCGGCGGCGGCTGGAATGGCGGCGGCGGCGGCGGGAATGGCGGCGGCGGCGGCGGCGGCGGGACTGGCGGCTGCGGCACCGGCGGCGGTGGCGGCGCCGCCTACGGCACGAATTCTCCTGGCAGCGCTGGTGGCGTCTTCGAGGACTTCTACGGCAACTACGAGTGCACCGGCGTCGGCGGGAATGGCGGCTTCGGCGGCGGCGGCGGCGGCGCCAGCCAATTCGGCGGCGGCGGGAATGGTGGCTTTGGCGGCGGCGGCGGCGGCATGAGCGCGAGTGGCTATTTTTCCGGGAATGGCGGCTTCGGTGGTGGTGGCGGCGGCGGCTACAACGGCGGCAGCGGCACGTATGGCGGCGACAGCGGGAATCCCATGGGGAATGGCAGCTTCGGTGGTGGTGGCGGCGGCGCGGCCCTCGGGCCGGCGATCTTTGTCAACCAGGGCAGCCTCTACGTCTTCAATAGCGGCGCCTCCGGCTCCACGGCGACTGCCGGCTCGGGGGGGAGCGTGAGCGTGACTTTTCCCGATTCTGTGCCTGGTGGACCTGGCGTGGCCGTTTCAACCCCGATCTATAACTATCAAGGAGCAGTCAACTGTTCGGCGACGAGCGGAGGTGTCGCCGGTGCATTGAGCGGCAACGAGCCCGTTGATTCGTACAGTGTGCAGATCTCGATCGCCGCGCCCTCCCAGGTGACCGCTGGAGTGGAGACCAACTCGCTGACGGTCACGGCGACGGATTCCAACCACAATTTGATTCCGGGCTACGCCGGCCCGGTGAATTTGACCAGCAGCAATGCCGAACCGTACTTCGCATCCACTCCGGCTGAGTTTGCCTGCGGCACGGTCACGGAAGATTTCGGGCTCGGCAGAGTCGGATCATCGACAATCACCGCCACCGACGCCACGAATAGCGAGTGGATCGGCACATCGGGGTCCATCACCGTTGTCGCGGGGCCGGTGGGCGCCATCGTTGCAAACCCGGGTTCAACGCCACAGTCGGCGTTGCCGAACACGGCCTTCGCCGAAGCGCTGTCCGCAGCCGTGACGGATACTTCCGGCAATGCCATTGCCATTGGAGGCGTAAGCGTTACGTTCACCGCGCCCTTGTCGGGCGCTTCAGGCGTGTTCTCGAACGCAACGAACACAGTCACGGTAACAACCAACTCTTCGGGCGTTGCCTCGGCGGGCACATTCACGGCTAACGGAAAGGGCGGGCAGTATACCGTAACCGCATCGGTAGCCGGCATGGCAACTCCAGCGAGCTTCTCGCTAATCAACGATTACGCACCGGCGGTCACCACGAATCCAACCAGTGCAATCGCCGATGTGGGAGGCACCGCTACCTTCACCGCTGCGGCCTCGGGTGGCCCCGCGCCCACCGTGCAATGGCAAGTGAGTATCGATGGTGGGGCAACCTTCACCAATCTCAGTGGCGCCACCTCAGCGACGCTTATCCTCAGCGGAGTGACGGCGGCGATGAACGGCTACCTGTATCAAGCCGTCTTTACCAATTTGCTAGGCTCGGCGACCACGAACCCAGCGACGCTGACGGCGGGTTACGCGCCGGTGATCACCATGAATCCAACCAGTGTTACCGTCGATGCGGGCGGCAGCGCTTCCTTCACCGCCGCGGCCTCGGGTTACCCCGCGCTCACCGTGCAATGGCAAATGAGTGTCAATGGCGGAGCGAGCTTCAGCCCGGTCAGCGACGGTGCAGTCTATTCGGGCGCGACGACAGACACACTGCTGCTCACCGGTTTGACGAACACCATGAACGGCTACGAGTATGAGGCCGTTTTCAACAACGGGGCAGCATCGGCCACGACCACCGCGGCGAAACTGACGGCGACGCCGACGTTCGTGGTGAACACTGCAGCGGACACGAACGACGGTACGAGCGGCTGCACTTCGGGCAGCGGTCCGTGCAGCCTGCGCGACGCGCTGCAGGCGTCGAGTAGCGCGGGCATGGGCAATATCACCTTCGATACGACGATCTTTGCCACAGCGCAGACCATCACGCTGACCAGCGGCACGCTGTCTATTACGTCGAACACGACCATCACCGGGCGGACTTCAGGCAGCGGGGCCACGCTGACCAACCTGGTGAAGGTGGATGGCAATCACGAATCCCAGGTCTTCAACGTGGCCAGCGGCGTGATCGGCGCAACCATCGCCGGCCTGACCATCGCGGATGGAAATGCAACCGGCGGCAACGGAGGCGGCATCAACAATAGCGGCACGCTGACCGTGACCAACTGCACCTTCTCCGGCGGCTCGGCGCTCGCCGGCGGCGGCATCTACAACGCCGGTACACTGACGGTCACCAACAGCGCGTTCTCCGGCAATTCCTCAGCCTACTCTGGCGGCGCCATCGACAGCGACCAGGGGACCACGCTGACGGTGGCCAACAGCACCTTCAGCGCGAATACCGCGACCAACTCTGGCGGCTATGGCGGCGGCATCTACGCGGACGACGGCAGCGCGCTAACGGTGGTGAACAGCACCTTCAACGGCAATGCCGCAACCAACGGCAACGGCGTCTATGGCAAAGGGACGATGCTGACGGCCAACGTGCTCAGCCCTGACGCCATAACCGGCAGCAGCTACGCCGATAACGGCGGCAGTATCATTGCCGGAGTGAACGGCGTTACCAGCAGCAGCATCAACCTCGCTCCGCTGGGCTACTATGGCGGATCGACACAGACTATGCCTCCTGTGCCGGGCAGCGCGGGCATCTGCGCCGGATTGGCCACGGGCCTTGGCAACGACGCTTCCAATAACCCCATTACCCTGGCGGCAACCGATCAGCGCGGCAATCCGCGTTCGACGACGCTCTACTCCAACGGCGGCGCGGCCTGCGTAGACGCGGGCGCGGTGCAGACAGCCTACTCGCTCGCCTTCATCATGTCGCCCTCGGAACCACAGCAGGCCGGAGCACCGTTCACGCCGGCCCCAGCGGTGCAGTTGAGCGACAACGGACAATTAGAGGCGCTTCCCGGCGCGCCGATCACGGTGGCGCTCAACGCCGGCACCCTCAGCAGCGGGTCAACCACGGTCAGCACCGCTTCGACCGGTGTATCCACATTCGGGGGACTGATAGCCTCCACTTCCACGGCGCTGCCGAGCGATTACATGATAGCTTCGGCCCACGCTGGCCCCTACATCGTCACGGCCAACAGCACCGACTTTGACATCGATCTGCCGCAGACCATTCACATCACTCAGGCCCTTCCCTCGACGGTCATCTACAACGGGCTGAGCCTCAACTACTCGACCAGCGCCACATCAACCTCGGGAGGCGCGGTCACCTTCGGCATTGACGGAAATTCCACCCCGCGAATCGCGGGCATGGTAGGCAATACAGTGACCATCTCCGGCCCAGGCACGGTTATTGTGAATGCCAACCAGGCGGGCGGTGGCAGCTATGCAGCGGCGCCACAGGTGCAACAGACCATCCAGGTTACGCCGATCACGCCGGTTGCGATTGCGGTTTACTCCGGCCAGGGGCAATCGGCATATAGTGGTAATGCATTTGCCAATAATCTGACGGTCCAGGTGACGGATGGCAGCGGCAATGGCGTGTGGAATGTGCCCGTGACCTTCACCGTCCCCTCGGCGGGTGCAAGCGCCACGCTTTCCACCTATGCTGTTGCTACCGATTTGAACGGCATGGCCGCCGTAACGGCCACGGCAAACACGACGGTGGGCGGACCTTATGCGGTGACGGCCAGCGTGATCGGCGTCAGTCCTAGCGCCAGTTTCAGCCTGACCAATCTGCAGCCTCCCACCTTCACGGTGACCACGCTGGTGGATGACAACCCCAACGGCAACGGCACTGGAAAAGCCAGTCTCTGCAACGATACCTCGAAGGGCGCCACACCCGACTCCGATTGCAGCCTGCGCGACGCCATCGCGGCGGCCGCCGCGGTCGGCACCGCAACCGGCACGCCGTTCGTCAACTTCGCCGCCACGCAGGTCACCGGTTCCGGCAGCATTACCCTGAGTGCCAGCACGCCCGGCGATTACAATGTGACCACCGGCGGTACGCTCGCCATCGGCAACAACATGAACATTGTGGGGCCGGGCGCGAACCTGCTCTCCCTCGACGGCCAATTCGCGGTCGAGGTCTTCAATATCGCCAGCGGCAGCGCCGTCTCCATCTCTGGATTGACCATCACCCTCGGTTGCGCCATTGGAAAAGGCGGCGGAGGAATCTACAATAGCGGCAAGCTGACGGTGACCAACAGCACCTTATCCAGTAATTCGACGTCGGAAACCGGTAGCGGCGGAGGAATCTACAATAGCGGCACGCTGACGGTGACCAACAGCACTTTCACCGAAAACATGGCGCCGGGATCTGGTGGCGGCGGAGGAATCTACAATAGCGGCACGCTAACGGTGACCAGCAGCACCTTCAACGGAAACATCGCGATAATGACTGGCTATGGCGGCGGCATTCTCAACGCCGGCACGCTGACGGTGACCAACAGCACCTTCTTCGGGAATATCGCGCAATACGGTGGCGCCATCTTCAGCGGCCAGTCTGACACCATGCTAGTGTCCAACAGCACCATCTCCGGAAACTCCGCGGGCACCACCGGATTTCACCCGTGGGGCTACGGCGGCGGAGGAATCTCCGCTGTTAGCGCGGTGACGCTGTCCAACAGCATCGTCGCGGGTAACAGCAATTTGACCGACGCCGACGATTTCGCTGGCCCCCCTTATAACGGTCAAGGCAATATTGTTGGTTATATCGACCTCACCCAGGTCAGCGCGGCTGTCGTGAACCTCGCTGCGCTGGGCAATTACGGCGGGACGACGGAGACCATGCTTCCGCTGCCGGGCTCGGCGGCTATCTGCTCGGGCTTGGCCAGCGCGGCCGCCGGCGCGGGTTTGACGACCGACCAGCGCGGCGTGACCATGATCCTGACCACCTCGAACGCCGGCAAGTACACCGGCGTGGGCGGCTATTGCCCCTCGGGCAGAATGGACTCCGGCGCGGTGCAGACCGATTACGCGCTAGCCTTTGCCCCTGACCCGTCATCCTTCGGTACTTCTCCCGGCACAGCCATGTCGCCCGCTCCCGCCGTCACGCTGACGGAAAACGGAGCCGCGCTTACGGCAAGCTCGGAGAGCATCACCCTGACGGACGCCAATGCCGATCTGGCCACCTCGCCGGCAACGGCTTCGACGTCCGGCGGGACCGCAGTCTTCAGCAGCCTCATCTTCACCAACAACACGAGCGGCGACGCGCTGACGGCGACCCTACCGCTCACCTCATCCCTGAGCATATCCGAGCCGAGCACCAGCTTCAGTGTGGCGCCCACGGCAAGCACCGTCACCGCTGCCGCAAGTCAGACGGCCACCTTCAGCGCTAGCAGCCAGAGCGTAGCGCTCTCCGCTTCCGTTACCAGCACGGCTGGCACAGTGAATGGCGGCACAGTTATTTTCACCGTGTTCAATGGAGCTACGCAGATCGGCCTCTCCACCTCTGCTGCCAATGTCGCCAACGGCACTGCATCGTCCAGCTACACGCTGCCAGGCGGGACGAATGTGGGAACCTACACCATCGTGGCCACCTACTCTGGTGCGAGCGGGTTCGCCTCCAGCAGCGACAACACGCACGCGATTAGCGTTAACCCAGCCACGGCATTGATCGCAGTGACGCCGTACAGCGTGACCTACGACGGCAACCAGCACACGGCTACGGGAACAGCAACTGGAGCAGACGGTTCCAGCCTCATTTCCGATCTGACGCTCTCGACAACCACGCATACGGCTGCGGGAACATATTCGTCCGACGCGTGGAACTTCCACGATCCGAACGGCAATTACCAGGACGCCAGCGGCGCGGTAAGCGATGTGATCTCCAAGGCGACGCCCTCCGTGACGGTCACGCCTTACTCCGTCACCTACGACGGCAGTGCGCACACGGCAACAGGCACGGCGACGGGCATCGGCAGCGTAGCGCTGTCGAGTTCCGGCTTCACGCTCTCAAGCACGACACACACCGGCGCTGGCGCCTATGCATCCGACGCGTGGAGCTTCACCGATGCCAGCGGCAACTACGCGTCGGTGAACGGCACAGTAAGCGACACAATCTCCAAGGCAGCGCCCTCCGTGACGGTCGCGCCTTACTCTGTCCCCTACGACGGCAGTGCGCACACGGCTACGGGTACGGCGACGGGCATCGGCGGCGTAGCGCTGTCAAGTTCCGGCTTCACACTCTCGGGAACGACACACACCGGCGCTGGCGCCTATGCATCCGACGCGTGGAGCTTCACCGACGCCAGCGGCAACTACACGACGGCCAGCGGCACGGTGAGCGACGCAATCTCCAAGGCGATGCCCTTCGTCACGGTGACGCCTTACTCTGTCACCTACGACGGCAGTGCGCACACGGCGACCGGCACGGCGACGGGCATCGGTGGCGTAGCGCTGTCAAGTTCCGGCTTCACGCTCTCGGGAACGACACACACCGGCGCTGGCGCCTACGCATCCGACGCGTGGAGCTTCACCGACGCCAGCGGCAACTACACGACGGCCAGCGGCACGGTGAGCGACGCAATCTCCAAGGCGACGCCCTTCGTCACGGTGACGCCTTACTCGGTCACCTACGACGGCAGTGCGCACACGGCTACGGGTACGGCGACGGGCATCGGTGGCGTAGCGCTGTCGAGTTCCGGCTTCACACTCTCGGGCACTACGCACACTGGCGCTGGCGCCTACGCATCCGACGCGTGGAGCTTCACCGACGCTAGCGGCAATTACACAACGGCCAGCGGCACGGTGAGCGACGCAATCTCCAAGGCGACGCCCTTCGTCACGGTGACGCCTTACTCGGTCACCTACGACGGCAGTGCGCACACGGCTACGGGTACGGCGACGGGCATCGGCGGCGTAGCGCTGTCGAGTTCCGGCTTCACACTCTCGGGCACTACGCACACCGGCGCTGGCGCCTACGCATCCGACGCGTGGAGCTTCACCGACGCTAGCGGCAACTACACGACGGCCAGCGGCACGGTGAGCGACGCAATCTCCAAGGCGACGCCCTCCGTGACGGTCACGCCCTACTCCGTCACCTACGACGGCAGTGCGCACACGGCGACAGGCACGGCGACGGGCATCGGTGGCGTAGCGCTGTCGAGTTCCGGCTTCACACTCTCGGGAACGACACACACCGGCGCTGGCGCCTACGCATCCGACGCGTGGAGCTTCACCGACGCCAGCGGCAACTACACGACGGCCAGCGGCACGGTAAGCGACACCATCGGCAAGGCAACGGCCTCGGCGACGGTGACGCCCTACTCAGTCACCTACGACGGCAGTGCGCACACGGCTACGGGTACGGCGATGGGCATCGGTGGCGTAGCGCTGTCAAGTTCCGGCTTCACACTCTCGGGAACGACACACACCGGCGCTGGCGCCTACGCATCCGACGCGTGGAGCTTCACCGACGCTAGCGGCAACTACACGACGGCCAGCGGCACGGTGAGCGACGCAATCTCCAAGGCGACGCCCTTCGTCACGGTGACGCCTTACTCTGTCACCTACGACGGCAGTGCGCACACGGCGACCGGCACGGCGACGGGCATCGGTGGCGTAGTGCTGTCGGCCACGGGCTTTGCGCTGAGCGGCACCGCGCACACTGGAGCTGGCGCCTACGCATCCGACGCGTGGAGCTTCACCGACGCGAGTGGCAATTACACGACGGCCAGCGGCACAGTAAGCGACACCATCGGCAAGGCGGCGGCCTCCGTGACGCCTGCGGCAGCCAGCAAGACCTATGGCGCTGCGGACCCAACGCTTACAGGAACGCTGACGGGCTTTGCGGCGGCGGACAACGTGGCAGCAACATATGGCCGCGCAGCGGGCGAGACG
>Ga0181529_10003866_pt1 | contig 16671 bp, 14 predicted proteins | sample PEATcosm2014_Bin_36_FD_119763 | JGI IMG/M metagenome (GOLD analysis project Ga0181529, IMG submission 119763) | Peatland microbial communities from MTU Mesocosm Facility, Houghton, MI, USA - PEATcosm2014_Bin10_30_metaG | ecosystem: Environmental > Terrestrial > Soil > Wetlands > Peat | place...
AATCCCCATAGCCACAGCGCTCGACCCCGCGGGTTCCTGCTTGGGCGGTTTCCGTACGCCGGCCCGCGCATACACCCGCGACCTGCGATGGCCGGCATCCGTAAACCTTCACCATGCTTGCCGAACGCGTCCGACGGCATGGCGTCGGTTCTCGGGAAACGCCGCGTTGGCCTGGGCCGGCCTCGAAGGGCGCAAAGCGGCCAAAACGGATGCGAATTCGTGGCCGTGAGCGGAATGGCGGCTCTTGGTCGATAGGAAGCGAAAGTGCACGTTCGACTCAAAGCTGAAGTTCCCGGTTGTCCTATAACTTGGAGTGGGCCCACTCCAGGAGCCCGGCACAAACACGTTCAAGGAACTCGGTTCATAGCTCTGTTCCCACAGACTTCCGCATCTTCGCTGTTCGCCGGACGCTGCGACCGGCTTGGGCCCCGCTTGTAGATAGTCAGGCGCTGATGACTTACGCTCCAAGACGGGAAACAAGCGGCATGCTATTATATGGCTTCTTAAATCAGCTTGCCGGAAACGGCCCTTGGTCAATCGCTGTCTCTAACGGTCATAATGCGCTCGCCAACTCCTCCACTTTCTCAGACGCCCAGTCGCCCGGTCCAATTGGCCGAGTGGTTTGCGCGTGAAATTCGCACTGGCCGCCTCGTGAGCGGCGAGAAGCTGCCGACCGAGCAGGAACTGAATGCGCGATTCGGCGTCAGTCGCGCGGTCATTCGGGAAGCCATGGCCTCGCTGCGTTCCGAAGGGCTGGTCGTCAGCCGTCAGGGCTCGGGCGTATTCGTGGCGGACCATCGGGCGAGCCGGACCTTTCGCATTGTTCCCGATGAGGTTCGCTCTCTGACCGAGATCGAGAACGTACTCCAGCTTCGGCTCGCCGTTGAACTCGAAGCGACGGCCATCGCCGCCAAAAAGCGCAGCAATGAGGATCTTGCGGACATGCGACGGTGGCTTGACGCCATCGATGCATCCATCGCGGCGGGCGACTCCGCGATCGAGTCAGATTTTGCTTTTCACTGCGCGATTTCGGCGGCCACCGGCAATCCCTATTTCGAACGATTCATGCATTTTTTGGGACCCGTTATCATTCCGCCCCGATCGATCCGTCCTTCGTCGGAAACCCCGGATCAGAGACGGCTTTATCTGGAGCATATCCAGGCAGAGCACCGGCGCATTTATCAGGCAATCGAGCGGCGCAATGCCGAGACCGCGCGCTTCGCCCTGCGCGAACATCTAGAGGGAAGCCGGGAGCGCCATCGCAGGACGTTCTATAGCGAACCACCAACAGGCTAGGATCTTGTACTGAGACCGGCTAGCGAATGCGTCAGACGCGCCCCGCTGCGGGCGTCTCGCAAGCCTTCGTCAAAGCGGAAAGCCCTGCTCGCTCCTCGGGCGTCAGGTCTAGAGCACTGCCCGGTTTCGATGAATCGAATGTGATCGGCAGGAGGATTCCCGAAGCGTACAAGGTGTGAATCGATGGGCGCTCTGATTCGGGAGGGCGCCATGGTCGGTCGGCCGTATTCGGAAGAGTTTCGCCGGCGCGTTTTAGAAGAAGTCGCGGAGGGGAACTCGCGGCGCGGCGTTTCAAGGTGGGGGCGTCCTCGGCGATCCGCTGGAAGAAGCGGTTGGACGCGACGGGGAGCGCCGCCCCGGCGCCGCGGGCGAGCAAGAGCCGCTCGCCGCTGGAGGCGCACGCGCCGTGGTTGTTGGCGCTGATTGCTGCGGAGCCTGATCTGAGCCTGGCGGCGCTGACCCAGCGCGTCCAGGCGGAGCGGGGCCTAAAGACCTCCGCCAGCGCGATGGATCGTTTTGTCCAGCGCCACGGGCTCAGCTTCAAAAACCCTGCGCGCCGCCGAGCAGGACAGGCCCGACGTCGCTCAAGCGCGTGAAGCCTGGAAGGCGAATCAGGCGAACCGGCCGGCGCGGCGGGCGAAGACGCGCTCGACGCTGGAGAGCGCTTCGTAAAGCGTGACGGCGAGCATGGCGACGATGACGCCGCCTTGGACGACGAACGCGAGGTTGTTCGACAGCAGCCCAGCGATGATGACTTCGCCGAGGCCCTTGGCGGCGACAGTCGAGCCGATCGCGGCGGTGGCGAGCGCGATGACCGCCGACAGCCGGACGCCTTCGAGGATCACCGGAAGGGCAAGCGGCGCTTCGATCTTCCACAGCCGCTGCGCTTCGGTCATGCCCATGCCGTTGGCGGCGTCGACGACCTCCGGCGGCAGACTCGTCAGGCCGGTCAGGGCGTTCTCGAAGATCGGCAGCAGGCCATAGAGAAAGAGTGCGATCAGCGTCGGTTTCTCGCCGAAGCCGACGATCGGCACGGCGAGCGCCAGCACCGCGACCGGCGGGAAGGTCTGGCCGATGTTCACGATCGAGCGCGACAGCGGCAAGAATTCCGCGCCGATCGGCCGCGTGACGAAAATGGCCAGGCCGACGCTCACCACGGTCGCGGCTCCGATCGCGATCGCCACGGTGGAGAGATGGGACAGCGTCAACGACAACAGGCTGGCGCGGTCGTAGATGACCGGTTGGCCGGGGTCGCACAGGGGGGCAAGCAGCGGCCGGAACAGCTCCGGCCGGACGAGGAAGAGGGCGAGCGCGGCGACCACCAGCGCGCGCAGCAGGATCGGTGCCGAGCGGGCGAAACGGCGTCTCACGTCGGCGTTCCTGCGCGCTCGATCAGCCGGGCGAGCGTGACGCGGCCGATGACGCGGCCGTCGCGGTCGGCGACCGGCGCTGCGGCGCGACGCGACCACAGGAGTTCGGCGAGGACGTCGCGCAGGTCGGCGTCGGCCGCGACGACCGCGCCTTCGGCCTCGCCGGGTTCGACCTCCTGGGCGGCGATTTCGAGCGACAGCAGGCGGAAGGGTCGATCACCGACGCCGATCAGCGCGCCGATGAACGGGGACGCCGGATGAACGAGGATCTCGGCCGGCGCCGCATATTGGACGAGCTTGCCGGCGTCCATGACGGCGATGCGGTCGCCGAGGCGGATCGCCTCCTCCATGTCGTGGGTGACGAGGATGATCGTCGTCGACAGCTGGCGCTGGATCGCCTTGAGGTCGTCCTGGGCCTTGGCCCGGACCAGCGGATCGAGGGCGCCGAAGGGCTCGTCCATCAACAGCAGTTTCGGCTCGGCCGCGAGCGCGCGCGCGACGCCGACCCGCTGCTGCTGGCCGCCGGAGAGCTCATGGGGAAAGCGCCGTGCGAACGTCGCCGGATCGAGCTGGAAGAGGTGGAGCAGTTCCTCGACCCGCGCGGCGATGCGGCGGCGGTCCCAGCCGAGCAGCGTCGGCACGGTGGCGATGTTCTGCGCCACGGTGCGATGCGGGAAGAGACCGTGGTTCTGGATCGCGTAGCCGATCCGTCGGCGCAATTCATGGACGGGGAGCCCGGACGCGTCTTCGCCGTCGATCAGCACACGGCCGGAGGTCGGTTCGACGAGCCGGTTGACCATGCGCATCAGCGTCGACTTGCCGGCGCCGGAGGCGCCGACGACGACGGTGAGTGCGCCGGCTTCGACGATCATGCTGACGTCGTCGACCGCGACGTCCGAGCCGTAGACCTTGGTGAGCCCCTCGATCGCGATCATGGCCGCGCTCCGGTGACGAGTTCGACCGCCGCGTCGAGAACGATGGCGGCGATGAAGGCGAGAAAGACGGTCGGCAGGGCGCCGAGCAGGATCAGGTCGGGCGCGGTCTGACCGAGGCCGGCGAAGACGAAGACGCCGAAGCCGCCGCCGCCGATCAGGGCCGCGATGGTCGCCATTCCGATATTTTGAACCAGGACGATGCGAACGCCGGTCAGGATGACGGGCAGCGCCAATGGCAGCTCAACCGAAAACAGCCGCTGGCGGCCGGTCATGCCCATGCCGTGGGCGGCGTCGACGACGTCGCGCGGCACACGGTCGAGGCCGACGACCGTGTTGGCCGCCATCGGCAGCAGCGAATAGAGGAAGAGCGCCAGGAACGCCGGCGCCGCGCCGATGCCGTGGACGCCGAGCGCCGCGGCGCCGGGCACGTGGACGGAGATCCAGCCGAGCGGCGCGATCAGGATGCCGAACAGCGCGATCGACGGGATCGTCTGAATCGCGTTGAGCGTAGCGAGCACGGGCGCGCGCAATCCCCTCTTGCGCGCGATCAGCACGCCGAGCGGCAGGCCGACCGCCATCGCCGCGGCGAGCGAACCGACCGCGAGAACGAGATGCGCGCCGGCCTCGCGCCAGAACACGTCGGCGTGGCCCGCATATTCCTTGAGGATCGACAGTTCGCTCCAGACGCCGGACCACAGCGCCAGCGCGAACGCCGCAACGCCGAGCGCGAGCGCCAGGAGGCGCGCCAGAGGGCCGAGCTTCAGACGCACGACGGAATCGGCGAACAGGATCGAACTCGCGAAGGCGAGCGTCCAGAAGCCTGCGGCCGGCGCGACGCGCGCGAAGCGGTCGCCGGGCGGCGTCAGGTGATCGGCCGCGATTCCGATCAGTGCGGTCAGGGCGATAGCGAATGCGACCGCCGTCGCGAGCCGCGCGCGGGCGGGAGTCCTCAGGAGCGAAACGGCGGCGGCGGCCAACACCGCCAGCGCGAACAGCGCGGCGGAGAGCGGCGGCAGCGCCGCGAAGAAGGGCTTCGCTTCGCCAGCGACGATCCGATTGGCGCGGAACACTGCGAAGGGCGCGACCGCTCCGACGGCGAGCAGCGCGGCGACGACGACGCCGAGCTTGTCGAAGCGCAGGCTCACGATGGGCACGGTCCGGGCGACAGATGCGGCCATGCGACTCTCCAGGCCGGCGCGCGACCCGACGCGCCAGGGCGGAAGAAAGACTTCCCCGCGCGCTCGCCCATGCAGCGCCGACGCGCGGAGATGAAGATAGGCCCCGGATGCCGCGCACGCGCGGCCGACGCGGGGTCGCCCCCGCGCCGGCGATCGCTCACTTCAAGAAGCCCTTCGACTTGAGGAAGTCCTCGGCGACCGCCTTGGCCGGCTCGCCCTGGACCTGGACGCGGGCGTTGAGACCCTGCAGCGTGGCGAGGTCGAGCGACTCGAAGATCGGCTTGAGGATGTCGGCGATCTTGGGATTGGCCTTCAGCGCCGCCTCGCGGATGATCGGGGTCGGACGGTAGACCGGCTGCACGCCCTTGTCGTCGTCGAGCACGACCAGGCCGGAGGGCTGGATCGCGCCGTCGGTGCCGTAGACCATGGCGGCGTTGGCGCCGTCCGTCTGTTCGGCGGCCGCCTTGATCGTCGCGGCGGTGTCGCCGCCGGAGAGGACGATCAACTGATCGGGCGTGAGCTTGAAGCCGTAAGCCGCCTGGAAGGCGGGTAGCGCCGCAGCGGAATTGACGAACTCCGCCGAGCCGGCGAGCTTGACCTTGCCGCCGCTGGAGACCCACTTGCCGAAGTCGGTGAGCGTCTTCAGGTTGGCCGAGGCCGCGACTTCCTTGCGCAGCGCGATCGCCCAGGTGTTGTTGGCCGGCGAGGGCGTCAGCCAGACGATCTTGTTGGCGTCGTAGTCGAGCGTCTCGGCCTCCTCGTAGCCCTTGGCGGCATCCTTCCAGACCGGGTCGTCGGCCTTGTTGAAGAAGAAGGCGGCGTTGCCGGTGTACTCGGGATAAATGTCGATCTCGCCCGCCGCGATCGCCTTGCGAACGACCGGCGTGCCGCCGAGCTGGATGCGATCCTCGACCTCGACGCCATTGGCCTCGAGCGCCAGGGCGATGACGTTGCCCAGCACGCCTCCTTCCGTGTCGATTTTCGATGACACCACGACCTTGGCCGAGGCCGCGGCCGCGACAGTCGCCGCGAGGACGGCGGCGGCGAACAAAACCGGTAGACGCATTGTCGACTCCCCTGGATTAGGCCGCGCTGCCGGCGGCTGGGATTTGTTGTCGTCACGCCGCCCCCTCGGGCATGAGGAGGAGAACCTTCGCACGGGGAGCGTGCGGCCGGAAGTCGCAGGCGGCCTGGTTTCGCGCCCCTGCCGCAATCGGGTCGAGAATGGCCGCGCCGCGCTCCGATGAACGGAACCGGCGTCGGCCGACGCGACCTGGCGACGCAGGGCTCGTTCGCACCGCGGCGACCTGCAACTGATTGAATTCTCGTAACATAGCGCTCTAAGCGCCTCACCGCGGTCGACGCGGGAAGGGGGAACGGCGCCCGCCGCCGATCACCGCTTTGACTTTTGTCGATCAACAGGAGACAAAAAATTCTTGACGTTTGTTGATATGAGGTGGACAAATATCAACCGAGAGGCGTCACGGTCGGCGCTTGGGGGGAAACGTGGCGGCACTGCTGAAAGTGGAAGGGCTCACGAAGTCCTTTGGCGGCGTGGCCGCCCTCCGCGACGGCCGCTTCGAGCTGGAAGCCGGCACGGTCCATGCGCTGTGCGGCGGCAACGGCGCCGGCAAGTCGACTTTCCTCTCGATTCTGATGGGCATTTATCGGCGCGACGCCGGCAAGATTTGGCGTAACGGCCGAGAGGTCGAGTTCGGCAGCCCCGCCGAAGCGCTGGCGTCGGGCATCGCCATCATCGAGCAGGAGCTGAGCCCGATCCCGCAGATGACCGTGGCGGAGAACATCTTTCTCGGTCGCGAGCCCCCTGGCCGGTTCGGCGGGGTCGATTTCCGCAAGATGAACGCCGCGGCGCAGGCGATCCTCGACGATCTCGGCTTCGCGATCCCCGCTTCGCGGCATATGTACTCCCTGTCAGTCGCGCAGGCGCAGTTGGTCGAGATCGCCAAGGCGTTGAGCCACGACGCCGAAGTCATCTTTATGGACGAGCCGACCTCGGCGATCGGCCAGCGCGAAGCTCATCAGCTCTTCGCCGTCGTTCAGCGCCTGCGGGCGCAGGGCCGGGGCATCGTCTACGTCTCGCACCGGCTGTCGGAGATCTTCGACATCGCCGATCGCTACACCGTCTTTCGCGACGGCGCCTATGCCGGCTCGGGTCTGGTCGCCGAGGTCGATCGCGCGAGCCTCATCCACCTGATCGTCGGGCGCGAGATGTCCGAGGAATATGCGAAGATCAACACGCCGACCGACGAAGAGGGGCTTTCCGTCGCCGGCCTCACGTCGCCGGGCAAGTTCGACGACATCTCCTTCACCGTCCACAAGGGCGAGATCTTCGGCATCTACGGCCTGATGGGCTCGGGTCGCAGCGAGATCTTCGACTGCTTGTTCGGATTGGATCGCCCGAGCAAGGGCGAAGTGAAGTTGTTCGGCAAGCCCGTCTCGTTCGCTGCGCCTGCGCAAGCCATCGCTGCGGGCGTCGCGCTGGTCACCGAAGACCGCAAGCTCTCCGGCCTCAACCTCAGCGACAGCATTCGCCGCAACATCTCCATGGCCAGCCTGCGGGCGCTCAGCCCCAATTTCGTCATCGATACGGCGCGCGAAGCGAAGGCGAGCCGCGAGACGGTCGAGCGTTTCAACATCCAAATCGGCCGCGACGTCGACCCTGTCTCCAGCCTGTCCGGCGGCAACCAGCAGAAGGTCGTGCTGGGCAAATGGTTTTGGCGCAATCCGCGCGTGCTGCTGCTCGATGAGCCGACGCGCGGCGTCGACGTCGGCGCCAAGCGCGAGATCTCGCGCATCGTCGGGACTTTCGCCGCCGCCGGCGGCACGGTGGCGATGATCTCTTCCGAGATCGACGAGCTGCTGGGCGTCGCCGATCGAATCATGGTCATGCGCGACGGCCGGTCGGTCGAGACCCTCGATCGTTCGCAGGCCACCGCCGAGAAACTCGTTCACCTCTCAGTCTAATGACGCATCCAGCAGATCGAGCGCAACCCGTGTCGGAACAACCTTCCATCAAAGGTCACCAGGCCGCCGCTTCCGAAATAGCGAAGCAGGTCGTGCGCGAATACGGGATCTATCTCGCCTTCATCATTCTCGTCGTCGCGCTGTCTTTCGCCAATAAGTATTTCCTTACGCAGAGCAACATATCGAACGTCCTGCTGCAGACGTCGATCAATGGCGTGCTGGCGTTCGGGATGACTTTCGTCATCATCACGGGTGGCATCGATCTGTCGGTCGGTTCGGTTTTGGCGCTGGCGGGCATCGTGTCGGCGAGCTTCGCCACCGCCTCGCCGCAAGCAACTGTGCCAGGAGGCCCCTATCCGGTCTTTGTCGCACTGCTCGTCGGCCTCCTGGTCGGCGTCGCGAGCGGCGGCATCATTGGAGCGATAGTCGCGCGATTCAAGGTTCCCGCGTTCGTCGCGACCCTGGGCATGCTGTCGGCCGCCCGCGGCCTTACGCTCATCTACGCGGGCGGTCGGCCTGTGCCGGCTTTGACTCCGCAATATCGCTGGATCGGCAACGGCAACCTGTTTGGCGTCCCGGCTCCGGTCGTCATTTTCGCCGCCGCCTTTCTCATCTCGTGGTTCGTTCTCGCCCGAACGCGCTTCGGCCGCTACATCTACGCGGTCGGCGGCAACGCCCGCGCCGCCAAGACTTCGGGCATCAGCGTCGTCGGCATCCGGCTCGCCGCCTATGTCATCAGCGGCGCGCTGGCGGGCGTCGCCGGCATGTTGCTCGCGGCGCGCACCGGCTCGGCGCTGACGCAGGCCGGCATCGGCTACGAACTCGACGCCATCGCCGCCGTCGTGATTGGCGGCATCAGTCTTTCGGGCGGCATCGGCCGCATGACCGGCGCCCTGATTGGCGCGCTCATCATCGGCGTCATGAACAACGGCCTCGATCTGATGGGCATCGAATCCTACTACCAGCAGGTGCTCAAGGGCATGCTGATCGTCGGCGCCGTCATGCTGGATCAAAGAAGGAATCGGGGCGATTGACCCTGAGGAGGAGAGCGCAGCGCTGAAGACGCGGCGTTCTGTTGGCGGCGGAAGCGCAAGCCGCGAAGCGCAGAGGAGACGAATATGAAACTCAAGGGCCTATTGTTGACTATGGTCGCGGCGACGGCGCTCATCGCCCCGTCCGCGATGGCCGCGGAGAAGATAAAGATCGGCGCCGCGGTGTACGGCCTGAAAGCCGAATACATGCAGCTTTGGTCGGCGGCGCTGAAGGACCATCCCGCGGTCAAGAAGGGCGAGGTCGACGTGACCGTGTTCGACGGCAACTACACGGCGCTGACCCAGCAAGACCAGATCAACACGATGATCACTCAGAAATACGACGCGATCATCTTCGTGCCGATCGACGCCGAGGCTGGCGCCACCCCGGTGCAGGCAGCGCATGACGCCGGCATTCCGATCATCGGCTCCAACACGCGCGTCAAGTCCGACTTGCTGACGTCCTATGTCGGATCGGACGACACCGTTTCCGGCTATCTGGAAGGGAAGTCGGTGCTCGACCGCATGGGCTGCAAGGGCAACGTCGTGATCATTGAAGGCCCGCTTGGCCAGTCGGCGCAGATCTCTCGCCTCGAAGGCAACAAGAAGGCCCTCGCCGAGTGCCCGAACGTCAAGGTGATCGAGGATCAGACGGCCAACTGGTCGCGCGCCGAAGCGCAGAAGTTGATGGAGAATTGGCTGACCGCTCATCCTGGCCAGATCAACGGCGTCATCGGCCAGAACGACGAAATGGCGCTCGGCGCGATCGAGGCCATCAAGGAAGCCAAGCTCAACCTGAAAGACTTCCCCACCTCTGGCATCGACGGCATCAGCGACGCGTTGCGCGCCGTGAAGGCTGGGGAAATGACGTCGATCCTGCAGGACGCGGTCGGACAGGCGCAGGGCGCGCTCGACCTCGCGATCTTCTACGCCAAGAAGGGCGACTATAAGCCGCAATCCGATATCTGGGCTCAATACAAGGACATGCCCTGGAATGGCGGCAAGGACAAGCTCTATAACGTGCCGTGGACCCCGGTGACGACGGCGAACGTCGACGCGCTGCTGGCGGCGCGGTCGAAGTGAGTCGATAAAGGCGGCGCCCCCGCGCCGAAACAAGGCATACGCGCCTCTCCCTCCCCGGGTGCGTATGCCTGCCCCGCAAAAGTTTCGAAGGAAGCATGAAGATGTCCGACGCACCCGCATCAATCGATCTGGACTTTTCGCTGAAAGGCAAGCGCGCGCTCGTCACTGGCGGCGCGTCCGGCATTGGCGCAGCGATCTGCGGCGCCTTCGCCGCCAAGGGGGCGCGGGTCGCCGTCGTCGACCTCAACGTCGCCGCCGCCCAGGCCAAAGCGAAGGCCATCGGCGGCGGCGCGATGTCGTTTGCCTGCGATGTCTCGGACCTGGCCTCGGTGCAGAAGACGGTCGACGGCGTTCTGGCGGCGTTTGGCGGCCTCGACATCTTGGTCAACAGCGCCGGCGTCGCGTTCCTTGCGCCGGCTGACCAACTGCCGCTCGACCAATGGGACAAGACGATCGCCATCAATCTGAAAGGCACTTTTCTCATGTCGCAGACGGTCGGCAAGGCGATGATCGCCGCCGGCCGCGGCGGCAAGATCGTCAACCTCGCTTCGCAAGCCGGCACGGTCGCCATCGACGAGCATGTCGCCTATTGCGCCTCGAAGTTCGGCGTCATCGGGCTCAGCAAGGTGCTGGCGGCCGAATGGGGCAAGCACCGCATCTGCGTCAACACGATCTCGCCGACCGTCGTCCTGACCGAGCTCGGCAAGAAGGCGTGGGACAACCCGAAGGGCGAGGCGCTGAAACTGCGCATTCCGGCCGGCCGCTTCGCTCTTCCGGAGGAGATCGCCGCCGCCGCGGTGTTTCTGGCCTCCAGCGGCGCCGATATGGTCACCGGCGCGGATCTCCTCGTCGACGGCGGCTATACGATTGTTTGAAGGCCGCGTTGGCTCGGAAAGGACTTGGGAGTTCGTCTTAATGCAACGTTTCATCAATAATCCAGACCTCGTCGTCGACGACACGGTGCGGGGGTTCGTCAAGGCGCACAGGGATCTCGTCAAGCTCGGCGAGAACCCGAAAGTGGTGGCGTTCGCGCAAGCGCCGATTCGCGGCAAGGTCGGCGTGATCACCGGCGGCGGCTCGGGCCACGAGCCCGCCTTCATCGGCTATGTCGGCCGCAACATGCTCGATGCGGTGGCGGTGGGGGAGATCTTTTCCTCGCCGACCGCCAAGAGCTTCCACGACGCGATGAAGATCGCCGACGGCGGCCGCGGCGTGGTGTGCCTTTACGGCAATTACGCCGGCGACAACATGAACGTCAAAATGGCGGTGAAGATGGCGGCGAAGGACGGTCTCGAGGTGCTGACGGTCGTCGCCAACGACGACGTCTGCTCGGCGCCGCCGAGCGAGCGCGAGAAGCGCCGCGGCGTCGCCGGCGAGATCCTGATGTGGAAGTGCGGCGCGGCGAAGGCCGCGCTGGGGGGAACTGCGCGCGAGGTGCAGGCCGCGGCGCAGAAGGCGATCGACAACAGTCGCTCGATCGGGGTCGGCCTCGGGCCGTGCACGCTGCCGGCGGTTGGCCACCCCAATTTCTCGATCGAGGCGGGCAAGATGGAGGTCGGCATCGGCCATCACGGCGAGCCCGGGACGCGGGTGGAGCCGCTGAAGAAGGCCGCCGAGGTCGGGCGCGACATGGCCAAGGCCGTGCTCGACGACCACAACCTGCCCGCCGGAACCGAAGTCGCGGTGCTCATCTCCGGGCTCGGCGCGACGCCGACCAACGAGCTCTACATCCTCAACGACGCCGTCGACGACGAAGTGCGCGGCCGCGGGCTCACAATCGCCCGCACCTACGTCGGCAACTTCTTCACCTCGCTGGAGATGGTGGGCGCGACGCTGACGATCATGGCGCTCGACGCGGAGCTCAAAGAGCTGCTCGCCGTCGCCGTGGCCTGCCCCGCGCCGCTATGAGGAACGCTGGCATGCAAACATTCTCCAACGCCGGCAGCGGCGACATCGTTCTGGCGATCGCCCAGCGCATCGTCGAGAACCGCGGCTATCTCAGCGACATCGACGGCCTGATCGGCGACGGCGATCACGGCGTCAACATGGCCAAGGGCTTCTCGCTTGCGGCGGAGCGGCTGCGCGGAGAGCCGAAGTCGCTTGCGGCCTCGCTGGCGGCGCTCGGCGACGTGTTGATGACGGAGATCGGCGGGTCGATGGGGCCGCTCTACGGCATGATGTTCTCCGGCTTCGCCGACGCCCTCGACGGGGTCGAAGAGATCGACGCCGCCGCGTTCGAGCGAATGCTTCGCCATGGCCTCGAGGAAGTCCAGTCGATCGGCGACGCCAAGGTCGGCGACAAGACGCTGATCGACGCCTTGGCGCCGGCGCTGCAGGCGTTCGCCGCGGCGAGCGCGAAACGCGACGACTTCGCCGCCGCGCTCGACGCGCTCGTCGTCGCCGCCGAGAAGGGGCGCGACAGCACGATCGGCCTGGTCGCCAAGATCGGCCGGGCGAGCCGGCTCGGCGAACGTTCGCGCGGCGTGCTCGACCCGGGCGCGACCTCGTGCGCGATCATTTTGCGCAGTCTCGCCGAGGGCGCGAAGGCGAAGCTGGGCGCGTCGAACCCACAGTAATCACACGAGGCGCAGCGATGAAAATTGCCCTGGGCGCGGACAGCGCCGGAAAACCCCTGCTCGACGTGATCGCCGCGCATCTGGCGCGCCGGCCTGATCTGACGGTGACGGACTTGAGCGACCCCGGCTTCTACGCCGACGTCGCGGCCAAGGTCGGCCGCGCGTTGATCACCGGCGAATACGAGCGCGGCGTGCTGTTCTGCGGCACCGGCATCGGCGTTTGCATTTCCGCCAACAAGGTGCCGGGCATCCGCGCCGCATTGACGCATGACGCGTATTCGGCCGAGCGGGCGGCGAAATCCAACAACGCCCAGATCATCACCATGGGCGCGCGCGTCATCGGCCCGGAATTGGCCAAGACAATCGTCGACGTCTGGCTCGCCTCCGCGTTCGATCCCAAGGGCCCGTCGGCGGCCAACGTCGCGGCGATCGACCGGCTGGACGCCCGCAAACGCGTAAGTTGAACGGCAAGCGCGAACCGGCGCCGCCGGGATAGCGATCTTGGCGGGGAAGGCTCGGCGGCGCGGCCGCATTTCGGCGCGGGCGGCCGGGGCTTGCCCGATTTCGCGCGAACGCGCTCGACACGCGCGACCTAGACCTTCTATCTTCCTCTCGGCGACGCCGGGCCGGCGCGCGGGAGGACAATCTTCGTGACCAACAGCGAGGGCGGGCTTCGCAGCAGCGGCCGGCCGCGCTTGGCGCCGGTCGAGGCCGGCGGTGCGACGCCGCTGCGCTTCGGCGACGACCCCTATGTCTGGGCGAGCTGGCTTTATTACCAGGAAGGCATGACGCAGAGCGATATCGCCCAGACGATGGGCATATCGCGCGCCACCGTGATCGCCTACCTCAACGAGGCGCGCGAGCGCGGCATCGTCAACATTTCGATCGAACCGGGGCGGCTCGCCTCACTGACGCTCGCGCAGTCGTTGAAGAGCCATTTCAACTTGCGCGACTGTTTCGTCATTCCCAACGGCGCCGACGATCAGGTGCTCGGCGACAGGTTGGGAGCGGCGGGCGCTTTGGCGTTGCGCAAGTTCCTCAAGTCGGGAGACACCTTCGCCGTCACCGGCGGCCGGACCGTGATGGCGGTCGGCGGCAACCTCAAGATCTCCGGATTGCAGGACGTGACCGTCGTTCAGGCGATCGGCGGCGCGATCGCCAGGAATCCCGCGTCGCCGGGTCAGTGCGCGTCGATGATCGCTTCGGCCGTGAACGCGACCTGCGTCAGCCTCTCGGCCCCGGCGATCGTCTCGAGCGTCGAGGCCCGGCGAATCATGGTTGCCGAGCCGCTTGTCGCCGAGCAGTTGGAGATCCTGTCGCGCGCCAACAAGGCGATGTTCGGCATCGCCTCCTTGCGGCCCGACGCGTCCCTCTACAGCGACGGCGTCTTCGACGCCGCCGCGCTGCAGAGCTACATCGACGGCGACGCCGTCGGCGTGCTCGCGGCGCGTTTCATCGACGCCTGGGGACAGCCTGTCGCGGGAGCGCTCGACGATCGTGTGATCGGCCTGTCGCTCGAAGATCTCCTGCGCATCGACCTGCGCATCTGCGTGGCGGGCGGGTTCGACAAGGTGCCGGCGATTCTCGCCGTGCTTCGCCGCGGCTACGCCAACGTGCTCGTCATCGACGCCGCCACAGCGCGCGGCGTGCTGCGCGCCGACGGCGCCGCTGAGCTCGAGCGGCGTCCGGGCGAAAGACAGGTCGTCAAGGAGCGCGGACGCGAGCCGCGGCGCTACGTCAAGAAGTTCATCAACGAACCCGACGTGGTGGTCGAGGAGATGCTCGACGGAGCCATTCGCGCCCACCGCGCCTTCTTGCGGCCGCTCGCGTCTTCGCGGCGCGCGCTCGTGGCGCTGGAGGGCCCGCGTCCGGGCAAGGTCGGCCTCGTCATCGGCGGCGGGTCGGGTCACGAGCCGTGCTTTCTGGGCTACGTCGGCAAGGGCCTCGCCGATGCCGTCGCGGTCGGCAACATCTTCTCGACGCCGCCGCCCGATCCGATCTTCCATTGCACGCAAGCCGTCTCAGGGGGCGCGGGCGTTCTTCTCGTCTACGGCAACTACGTCGGCGACGTGATGAATTTCGACATGGCGGCGGAGATCGCGCGCGACCACGGCATCGAGACGCGGTCGATCATGACCACCGACGACGTCGCCTCGTCGCCGCGCGAGAATCGCGGTTCGCGGCGCGGCGTCGCCGGCAACGTCTTCGTCTTCAAGATCGCGGGCGCGGCGTGCGACAAGGGCTGGAGCCTCGACGCGTGCGAAGCGGTCACCCGCAAGGCCAATGCGCGCACCTATACGGTCGGCGTCGCCCTCGAGCCGTGCTCGCTGCCGCAGACGCGCCGCTACAACTTCGACATCGGGCCCGACGAAATCGAGATCGGCATGGGCATTCACGGCGAGCCGGGCGTCATGCGCGGCGCGCTCGCTTCCGCCGACGAGACCGTCGACATGATCCTCGACCGGATCTTCTCGGAAATGCGTCCGGTCTCCGGCGACAGGATCGCCGTCCTGGTCAATTCGCTCGGCGGCACGCCGCTGATGGAATTGTACATCCTCTATCGCCGCGTCGAGCAGCGGCTCGCCGCCAAGAACGTCGAAATCGACATGAGCTTCGTTGGCCACTACTGCACGTCGATCGACATGGTCGGCGCCTCGATCTCGCTTCTGCATCTCGACCGCGAGCTGCAGGAGTTGCTTCACCATCCTTGCCGAACCGCGTTCCTGCAGGTGGGCTGATCTCGGCGATCGCTTAGCGGAGAATCCAATGGTCGAGCTCCTTTCCCATTCGCTGAGTCGAATGTTCCGCAATATCTCCGACGCGATCGAGGAAGCGAAGGACCAACTCTCGGAACTCGACGGCGCGGTCGGCGACGGCGACCACGGCGTGACGATGTCGATCGGCTTTCAGGCGGTGAAGGCGGAGCTGTCGCGGCGCAACGTCGATGCGATGGCCCCGGCCGATCTGATGGACACGGCGGCGATGGCGTTCCTCAATTCGGTCGGCGCGTCGACCGGACCGCTCTACGCCACCGGCCTGCGGCGCGCCGCGCAGGCGCTGGCGGGAACGACCGAGACGACGCCGGAAGCGCAGGCGGCGCTCCTCAAGGGACTCGCCGACGGCGTGCGCGAACGCGGCAAAGGACAGCGCGGCGACAAGACGATGCTCGATGCGCTGATTCCGGCGGCGGAGGCCGCCGCAAACGCCGTTCGCCGGTCAGCAGGCGCAGAAGAGATGTGGCGGGAGATCATCGCCGCGGCCGCGGCCGGCGAAGCGTCGACGCGTTCCATGGTGGCGTCGAAAGGGCGCGCGGCGCGGCTGGGCGAACGGGCTCTCGGTCACGTCGATCCCGGCGCGGCCAGCGCCGTCGTCATTCTCAAGGCGATGGCGCTGACGTTCTGCGGCGCCGGCAAAGGGAAGACGGCGGGCGAACGAGCGGGGCTGGGCGTCAGCAAACCGGAGACGCATTCGCAGCGTCGCAAGGGATCAAACGGATGATTCCTCCGGCGGTCGTTCGCCGACGCGCCGGTAAAGGACCGATGTTCGCCGCCTCCGGCTTCATCCGAGAGAATCGACGCGTCGAGAACCGGACCGACGTTGCGCCAGCCGCCGGGCGAAGCCCAGGCGGAGTCGAGGCTGCATGACCGCCGCTTCCCGATTCGCGACGCCGCCGGCCCGCCTCCGCGCTACAGCTTCACGCTCTCCGTCGCGTCCTTGAGGATGCGCGCGCTGTCGCGCAGCGCGGCGCGCTCGGCCGAGTCGAAATGCGGCAGCAGCGCGCCGCGAATCCCGCCGGCGCCGACGATGCGCGGCAGAGACAGCGTCACGTCGACGACGCCTTCGACATTCTCGGCGCGGGCCGACACCGAAAGCAGCGCATTTTCGTCGCGGCCGATCGCCTGGACGATGCGCGACAGGCCGGCGCCGATGCCGAACCAGGTCGCGCCCTTGCCGGCGATGATGCGGTCGGCGGCGCGCCGCACGTCTTCGTCGATGCGGGCCCGCGCGACGTCGTTCAGAGGCTTGCCGAGCTGGGTGGCGACGTCGATCACCGAAAGGCCGCCGACGGCCGCGCCCGACCACCACAGCACTTCCGAATCGCCGTGCTCGCCGACGACATAGGCGTGCACCGAACGCGACGAAACGCCCAGGTGCTCGCCCAGCAGCGAGCGGAAACGGGCGGTGTCGAGGATCGTTCCGGAGCCGAACACCCGCCC
>Ga0181529_10003870_pt1 | contig 16664 bp, 11 predicted proteins | sample PEATcosm2014_Bin_36_FD_119763 | JGI IMG/M metagenome (GOLD analysis project Ga0181529, IMG submission 119763) | Peatland microbial communities from MTU Mesocosm Facility, Houghton, MI, USA - PEATcosm2014_Bin10_30_metaG | ecosystem: Environmental > Terrestrial > Soil > Wetlands > Peat | place...
ACGCTCGCCGAGTTGAGGTAGTCCCAGTCGAAGACCACGGGGGTCGTCCCGTTGTCGATCGTCGCCGCGGTGGCCGTGACCGGCACGAAGTTGCCAGCCGCGTTCAGCTGCTTGAAGAAGCTGACACCGGGGGCGATGTTGCTGATCGACCCGCCGTTGGCGAGCGACGCCAGCATCACTCCGTTGAGTGCCGCGTTGGCCTCGGTCGGGTCGCCGTTGAGCGCGACCGCGCTCTTGAAGGCGGGTGTCAGCAGGTCCGCCACCGAGGTGACGGTGTACTTGCTCGAGTCATAGCCGATCGACATGTAGCCGCCGTAGTCCTGGTACCAGAGTCCGCCGGCATCCTTCTGATTGGCGGGGATGTCCGACCACTCGGAGACCTCGTAGGGCGCGAAGAGGCTGGTGTTTGCCCAGGCCACCGCCATCCCGATGTCGAGGACATCCGGCGCCTTGCTGGTGCCCTTCTCGGAGTTCACGGCGTTGACCTCGTCCTGGCTGCTCCCCTGGGGGTTGGCCTGGTTGACCTTGATGCCGTACTTGGCCGAGAAATCCTTGATGATGGCGCCGTAGTTTGCCCAGTTGAGCGGCAGGGCGATGACGTTCAACTGACCCTCCGCCTTGGCTGCGGTGACCAAGGCGCTCATGCCGCCGTTGGACGCCGCGGATGTCGCGGTCGACCACGAGGAATCACTGGATCCGCCGCACGCGGCGAGCGTCCCCACGACCGTCAACGCGAGACCGAGGCACGCGGCCCTGGCTGCGCTTCCCTTCATAACCTGCTTCCCCTTCCGAGTGACGTTGACCCTACGGCGGGGATCATGCGGGGAGCCCTTTCTGGTTCGCAACCGTACAAAAGCAGGGCGCGAATCAGGCTCATCCACATCTTCTCCAGGCGTTAGCGATTTGATAATCGCCATCTCCCGGCTTGACAATCTCGTCGCGGTCGCCGGACATCGCTGCGCCACCGCGACGCTCGGATCCGTGTCGAAGGCCACGCGCTCAGACGGTTCGGAGGACCCTGTCCTGGCCATCGGACACGGCGGATGATCGACGGGGAGGAAGATCCGATGACAACACTCGTCGCCTATGCCAGTCGGTACGGCGCCACCCAGGGGATCGCCGAGCGCATCGGTGCCAGGTTGACCGGCGCCGGCCAGCCGGTCGAGCTGCGGTCCGTGAAGGATGCCGGCGACCTGGCCGGCTATGACGCTTTCGTGATCGGCAGCGCCGCCTACATGGGCTCGTGGTTGAAGGAGGCCAAAGACTTCACCCGGGCCCACCGAGCCGTCCTCTCCACCCGGCCGTTGTGGCTGTTCAGCAGCGGGCCGCTCGGCACCGCGACCATCGACCCACAGGGAAGGGACCTGCTGGCGGCGGCCGCCCCCAAGGAGTTCGGCGAACTGGCAGCGGGCCTCGGCTCCCGCGATCAGAGGGTGTTCTTCGGCGCTCTCGATCGCGGCAAGCTGCGCGGGGCTCACCGGGTCGTCGGGGCGGTGCCGGCCGGGCGCAAGCTGCTGATCGAGGGCGACTTTCGCGACTGGGCGGCGATCGACGCCTGGGCGGACGGCATCGCCCGCGCGCTCGGGGACGCGGCCCCAGCGGAAGCGGTATTGTCCCCGGATCGCTGATCGCCCCTCCGTTCCGATCCCCAAGGCTGAGCTGCACCTCCACATCGAGGGCACGCTCGAGCCGGAGCTCGCCCTGGAGGTCGCCGAGCGCAACCGGCTGCCCCTCCCCTATGCGGATGCGGCGGCGCTGCGCGCTCGATACCGGTTCCATAACCTCCAATCCTTCCTCGACGTGTACTACGAGACCATGGCCGTGCTCCGCACCGAGGAGGACTTTGCGGATCTGGCCGGCGGCTACCTCGGCCGTGCCCGGACGCAGGGCGTCCGCCACGCCGAGATCTTCTTCGATCCGCAGGCGCACATCGAACGCGGCGTGCCGATGGCGACGGTCGTCGACGGCCTCTGGTCGGTGCTCGCCCGCAGCGAGGAGCGATACGGCATCACCAGCCGGCTGATCATGTGCTTCCTCCGTGATCGGAGCCTGGCCTCGGCGATGGAGGCTCTGGAGTCGGCCCTGCCATACCGGGATCGCATCGTCGCGGTGGGGCTCGACTCCGCAGAGATGGGCCACCCCCCATCGGCGTTTGTCGAGCTCTTTGATCGCGCGCGGGAGGAGGGCTTCCGCTGTGTCGCCCACGCCGGCGAGGAGGGACCCTCCGGCTACATCTGGGAGGCGCTCGACCTGCTGCGGGTCGCCCGCATCGACCACGGGAACCGCTGCCTGGAGGACCCGGCGCTGGTGGCGCGCTTGCGCGACGAGCAGGTGCCGCTGACCGTCTGCCCGCTCTCCAACCTGCGCCTCGGGGCGGTCGGTCGGATGGAGGATCACCCCCTTCCCACGATGATCAATGCCGGCCTGCTGGTCACGGTCAACTCCGACGACCCCGCCTACTTCGGCGGCTACATCGACGACAACTACCGGCTCATCCAGCGCCACCTCGGCATCGACGACGCCCAGCTCGTCCAACTGGCGGCGAATTCGTTCCGAGCCGCGTTCCTCAGCGACGCCGAGCGGGACCGGTACCTGGCGGAGCTGGGGGAGCACTCACCGGCGGGTCGGTAGCCGCAGCCGCGACCCGGCCCCTCCACGAGGAGGCTCTTCCGCGGGCACCCGGCCACCCAGGTGACGGCGCCCCGCCCCCTCCGGCCGAACGGTCACAGAGATCACGACCCGATCACGCCGCGACGCATAGCGGCGACGACGCGAATGAAACGCTCGCTCCGTATATAGACTGGCCGGTGTGGGAGCAATCGCCGACACGGCATCTCTGTCCGATCTCCTGGAGTGGGCCGACTCGGAGTGCCGGGCCATCTCCACCTCGACCGTCGACACCCTTGCCACCCGCATGTGGCGGGTGCGCCTCTCACTGGAGGCGCGCCAGCGGCACGAGGTCGATCCCGCCGCCGCACGCCGCCTGGCGGAGAGGATCGCCGCCATCCGCGAGGCCGAGGACGACCTCACCTCCGTCTCGGCCATCCTCCAGACCATGGGCGGGCCGATAACCTGGCGCGAGACTGCCAACCTGACCGGCGGGTCCACCGTCTGAGTCTCAGGGAGGCGCTTTAGGACGGCCTCGGCGTCCGAGGCCCTTACGCGGATCCTCTGGGGCTCCGGAGGACGTCCTCCAGCAGAGCGGCGAGCAGGGCGGCCCGCTCCGGCATGCTCTCCACCTCGACCCACTCCCCCTCGGCGTGGGCGTGGCCCCCGACGGCTCCGAGGCCGTCGAGAGTGGGGGTGCCGATGGCGGCGGTGAGCTGGCCGTCCGAGCCACCCGGTGCGAGCACCCCCCGGAGAGGAGGCAGTCCGAGGGTCGCCGCCACGGCCTGGGCCCTCTCGAACAGCCCGTGCGAGATCTCGCGCGACATCGGCGCGCGGTCGATCCCGCCCAGCACGGTGATCTCCGTCCCGTCGAGGTGCGGCCGGAGCCCGTGCATCGCCGCCTCGATCCGTACCAGCTCGGCCGTCGAGGCGGCGCGCGAATCGACCCGGAACTCCGCATGGGCGGGCACCGTGTTCGCGGTCGTCCCCGCCACCGCCAGGGTCGGGGTCGCGGTCGTCCCCAGCTCGGGGTCGGCGAGGCCGGCGATGTCCAGCATCTGGCGGGCCATCTCCAGGGTCGCGTTGGCCCCCCGGGCGGGCTCCGACGCGTGCCAGGCCCGCCCCCTGATCTGGACGGTGTATTGCGCCGTCCCCTTGCGAGCGACCTTGAGCGCGCCCTCATACGAGGCCTCCAGCACCAGCACCGCCTCGAGCCCGGCCGCGGCGTCCTCGATGAGCGCACGGGAGCTTGGCGATCCCACCTCCTCGTCGGTGGTCACCAGCAGACGCACGCCCTCGGGCGCGCCGAGCGCGGAGAGGGCAAGGACCGCCTGGACGATCCCCGCCTTCATGTCCACCACCCCGGGGCCCGTGGCCCTCCCGGCGTCGACGCTGAATGGCCAGCGTGCCAGCGTGCCGCGCGGCCACACGGTGTCGACGTGGCAGAGGAGGAGGGCCCGCGGCCGCCCCGTCTCCCAGATGAGGTGAACGGCGCCTCCAGCCTCGACCCGCCGGCCACCGCTCCCGGCGTGGCGCATCAGCATGCTGTCGACGGCGTTCAGCGCAGCGCCGAGCAGCTCGGGATCGCCGCTCGGCGACTCCTGGTTGACCAGCGTCTCCAGGCAGTCGACCATCTCCGCCTGACGGTGGCGCAGATCCTCGAGCAGCGCGCGTGCCGGCGTCGCCGGCGGGGTCGGGGTCACGCCGGCCAGTCCGATCCGGCGGGACCGAAGACGTACCACCCGGGTGCGATGGCACCCACCGGGCGCAGTCCTCGCGCAAGGAGCGTGGTCATGACCTCGCGCAGCGCGCCCCGCCACTGGCCGGCCAGCCGGCGGTCGCGGCTCCGCACCGCGAGGATGTCCTCGGGGATGCGCGCCAGTGCCCGGCTTGGACGCTCCGGGGCCGTCTCCGTCCACGCCGCCAGGCCGGCAAGCAGGGGGCGGCCGCCGGCGTCGATGTCCAGGACCACGGGGGCGCCCTCCCGGAGCAGCACCTCGACCGGCGGGGCCGGCATCCGCCCTGAAAGCGCCCTCGCGACCCGCGGACTTTCCAACCTCCAGACCGCCAGGAGCCGGTCCGTGGCGTCGCCGCCGTTGGCGGCATCCCGGAGCGTGCCGTAGAAGTCGATCAGGTACTCGCCGGCCTCGGCTCCGAGCTTGGTCAGGTTGAAGTGGGCGTTGCGGGCGACCAGCGGATCGAAGGTCCAGGTCACCGATTCGATCCCGCTGGCCAGGGCCCAGGCGCGCTGCCGGAGCTTGAGGGCCAGCCCGACCCCGCGCAGCTGGGAGCCGGGGACGATCCCGGTGATGTGCGAGTGGAGGGCGGGCCGGCCCTCGTGGACGCCCCGGAACGAGACGGTGGCACCCACCATCTCGGCCCCCGACCGGGCGGCAAGAATGCAGTTGCCGCTGTGCGCGAGGGCCCGGAGCATGTCGATGGTGACGGCGTCGCCCTCCCGGTGCCAGACGGCGTCGATGACCCGGTTGAGCTCGACGAGCTCGTCGATCTCGTGAACCTCGGTGACCGTCACGCCGGCACGCGTCGCCGCCGACAGCGCCAGGTTGGCGGCCCCGGTATCCGCCCCTGTCACCCCGGTCGCACCACCGAGCGCCGGGTGGTCAGGCGGTCGACGACGTCCCGCCGCACCTCGACACCCAGCCCAGGTCCGGTGGGCACCCGCAGCCGGCCGTCGCGCAGGACGAAGGGTGCCGTGATGTCCTCGTGGAAGTAGCGGCCGGACGCCGAGGTGTCACCGGGAAGGGTGAAACCGGGCAGCGCCGCCAGGGCCAGGTTGGCTGCCCTGCCGATCCCGGTCTCCAGCATGCCGCCACACCAGACCGGAGCCCCGAGCGCCGCGCAGACGTCGTGGATCCGCTTCGCCTCCAGGTAGCCGCCGACCCGGCCGGGCTTGATGTTGACGATGCTGCACGCCCCCATCTCGATCGCCTCCGCGGCGACGGTCGCCGAGAGGATCGACTCGTCGAGGCAGATCGGCGTCGCCAACCTCCGCGCCAGCTTGGCATGGCCGAGAAGCTGCTCCTCCGGCAAGGGCTGCTCGATCAGCACCAGGCCGAATTCATCGAGCCCGGCGAGGCGCTCCGCATCCTCCAGGGTGTACGCCGCGTTGGCGTCGACCTGGAGCAGCATCGCGGGCCCGAACCGCTCCCGCACCGCCCGCACCCGGTCGATGTCGAGGCCGGGCTCGATCTTGAGCTTGATGCGGCGGTACCCCTCGTCCACGTAGCCGGCCACCGTCTCCAGCAGCTCCTCGGTGGTGTCGGTGATGCCCACCGAGACCCCGCAGTCCACCTCGGCGCGCACCGCCCCGAGGTGCTCGGCCAGCGACCTGCCCGCCGCCCGCAGCTCCAGGTCCAGCCAGGCCATCTCCAGGGCGGCCTTGGCCATCCGGTGACCCCGGACGGACGCGAGCACGTCGCCCAGCTCGGCGGCGGTGACCCGCTCACGGGCCATCAGCCGGGGCAGGAGGTGCTGCCGGATCAGCTGTTCGGCCGCCTCGGTGTACTCGGACGAGTAGCCCGGCTCGCCCATGGCCACGCACTCCCCCCAGCCCTCGCCGGCCTCGCCGAGGAGGTGGATCAGGAGGACGTCGCGGTCGGTCTGGACCCCGAACGAGGTGCGAAACGGGGCCACCAGGGGGATGGCGATCCGGACCAGCTCCACCGCCTCGACCTGCGGTCCGGTCCCGGGCTCCGCCCCGCCCAGCGGGCGCGAGGCGGGGGTTGCGGACAGGGTCATCTCGGCGGCTAGTGTAGCCAGTGCCGAGACGGCTCCCTGCAGCTCCGAATCGGAGTCGAATCAGCTCAGCTGCAGCCGGATGTCGCCCCGCAGTTGTGGCACTTGTAGCACGAGCCGGAGCGGACCATCAGGGATCCGCACTCGCTGCAGGATGGCGCGTCAGCCTGATTCTGGAAGGTGCTGGTCGGTGAGATCGGATCGAGGCCGAGCGACATGAGCACCTGGGCGGCGTTGGCCGGGCCCTCGACCGCGGGGGTGGTCTCGGTCTCCTCGGCGTCGCGGTGGATGATGCCGATCTCGGTCTGCTTCTCGGCGCTCAGGAACCGGGAGCCCAGCCACCGGAAGATGTAGTCGACGATCGACTTGGCGATCGGGATCTCCGGGTTGCGGGTGAAGCCCTGTGGTTCGAAGCGCATGTGGGCAAACTTGTTGACCAGGAAGTCGAGCGGGACCCCGTACTGGAGCGCGAAGCTGACCGCGATCGCGAAGGAGTCGGTGAGCCCCGAGACCGTGGACCCCTCCTTGGCCATCTTCACGAAGATCTCGCCAGGGGTGCCGTCCTCGTAGAGGCCGACCGTGATGTAGCCCTCGTGGCCCCCCACCTCGAAGCGGTGGGTCAGCGCCTGGCGCTCGGCGGGGAGCTTGCGCCGCAGTGGCCGCTCCACGATCCGCACCTTCTCGCCGGTGGTCTTGTCCATCGAGGTGGCGAGCGGCTGGGAGCGCTTGCTGCCGTCGCGGTAGATGGCGAGTGCCTTGAGCCCCATCCTCCAACCGTCGATGTAGGCCTTCTCGACATCCTCGACGGTGGACTCGTTGGGCATGTTGACCGTCTTGGAGATGGCTCCGGAGACGAACGGCTGGACCGCCGCCATCATCCGGACGTGTCCCTGCCAGGCGATCGAGCGCTTGCCGTTGCGCGGGGTGAAGGCGCAGTCGAAGACGGGGAGGTCGTCGTCGCGCAGCTTGGGTGAGCCCTCGATGGTGTCGTTGGCGTCGATGAACGCCACGATGTCGACGACCTCGCCCTCGCCGTAGCCGAGGTGCTTGAGGGCGGCCGGGACGGTGTTGTTGACGATCTTGAGCATGCCGCCGCCGACCAGCTTCTTGTACTTGACGAGGGCGATGTCCGGCTCGACACCGGTGGTGTCGCAGTCGAGCATGAAGCTGATCGTGCCGGTCGGCGCGATGACCGAGATCTGGGCGTTGCGGTAGCCGTGGCGCGCGCCCAGCTCGTGAGCCTCGTCCCAGGTGGCCCGGGCGGCCGCGAGCAGATCGGCGTCGACGGTGGAGGAGGGGATCGCGTAGGCGGCCTCGCGATGCTTGGCCATGACCCTGAGCATCGGTTGGCGGTTGACCGCGTAGCCGTCAAAGGGTCCCACCTCGCGGGCGATCCGGGCCGACTGGGCGTACCCCTCGCCGGTGAGGATGGCGGTCAGGCAGGCGGCGAGATCGCGGCCCTTCGGGGAGTCGTAGGGGATGCCCTTGGCCATCAGCAGCGCGCCCAGGTTGGCGTAGCCGAGCCCGAGCGGCCGGAACGCCTCGCTGTTCTTCCCGATCTTGTCGGTGGGGTAGCTGGCCGGGCTGACGACGATCTCCTGGGCGGTGACGGTCAGCTGGACCGCGTGGCGGTAGTCGTCGATGGCGAAGCTGCCGTCCTCGTTGAGGAAGCGGAGCACGTTGATCGACGCCAGGTTGCACGCCGAGTCGTCGAGAAACATGTATTCAGAGCACGGGTTGCTGGCGTTGATGCGTCCGCTGTTCGACGAGGTGTGCCAGTCGTTGATGGTGGTGTCGTACTGGATCCCCGGGTCGCCGCACTGCCATGCCGACTCGGCCATGAGGCGGAGCAGCTCGCGGGCCTTGACCGTCTTGAGGATCCGGCTCGCGTCGGTGACCGCCCGCAGGTGCCAATCACGGTCCTCGTCGACCGCACGCATGAACTCGTCGGTGACCCGCACCGAGTTGTTGGAGTTCTGGAAGAAGACCGAGCCGTAGGCCTCGCCGGTGAACGCGCCGTCGTAGCCGGCGTCGATCAGCGCCCACGCCTTGCGCTCCTCGGTCACCTTGCAGGTGATGAAGCTCTCGACGTCGGGGTGGTCGGCGTTGAGGATGACCATCTTGGCCGCGCGGCGGGTGGTGCCACCGGACTTGATCACCCCGGCGAAGGCGTCGAAGCCCTTCATGAAGGAGACCGGGCCGCTCGCCGTACCGCCTCCGGCCAGCTGCTCCTGGGAGGAGCGGATGGCGGAGAGGTTGGAACCGGTGCCGCTGCCCCCCTTGAAGAGCATGCCCTCGCTCTTGGCCAGGTTGAGGATGGACTCCATGGAGTCGTCGACACTCTGGATGAAGCACGCCGAGGCCTGGGGGGTCCTGCCGGGAACCCCCAGGTTGAACCACACCGGGCTGTTGAAGCTCATCTTCTGGTGGAGGATGAGGTGGCAGAGCTCGTCCGAGAAGGCATCGGCGTCCGCGGGCGTGGCGAAGTAGCCGCCCTCGCGCCCCCACCCGGTGATGGTGTCGACCACCCGGGAGATCACCTGGCGGACGCTGGTCTCCCGGCGGGGCGTCCCCATCGGGCCCCGGAAGTACTTGGAGACGACCACGTTGGTCGCCATCTGGGACCAGAAGGCCGGGATCTCGCAATCCTTCTGCTCGAAGACCAGCTCGCCCTTCTCGTTGGCGATGCTGGCGGTGCGCTGCTCCCAGCTGACCTCGTCGTAGGGGTGGACCCCGGGCTTGGTGAAGCGGCGTTCGAGGCGCAGGCCTCTGGAGGTCACCTCGAGCCTTCCGTTGCCGTTGCGGCGGGACCCGCGACGGCTCTCACCACCCATGGCGGCCGGTGCGGAGGTCGGGTCCGATGGGGGTGGCGAAGCGGAAGTGCTCACTGTCAGTTCCTCTCTGCTGAGTTGTCTGGCGCGGCGTTGGAACCCACGTCCCAGAAGGACGGCTCCAGGCGGGCGGACCCGGCCACACCGAGTACTCTGTCCCCCACAGTATCCCACATGTTGGGGTCCGCCCGGGCTGGAGCCCCCATATCTTGGTGCCGCCCGCCCGAGGAGTCAAGGGGGTTCTCACTGCTCCGTGCCAGGTTCGTGCGGTCGGCGAGGCGCTCCGCTCATCCACAGATGATGGCGCGGTACGCATCGGGGAGGTCGACCTGGATCATCCCCCTCCTGGCCCCGCTCATGAGCAGGAACTCGCCCCGGGGGGCCCGTTCGAGGCGGCGCCGCTGATCCTGGGTGAGGCCGAAGGCGCGTTCCATCGCCTCCACCTCCACAGCCCGGTGGCCGCCGCAGAGGACGATCGAGCAGTTGCTGGCCACCACCGTGCCCTCCTCGCTGCGGAGCAGGTCCTGCACGTTCTGGGTCGCCACCACCAGGGAGCTGCCGTGCTTCCGGCAGCGGCGGGCCAGCTGGGCGAGGAGGTCGCGGAGGGCGGGGTGGCCGGTCAGCATCCCCACCTCGTCGAGGATGATGTGGCGCCGCCGCGGCGCCCGGCGGACCAGCTCCCAGAGCAGGCGGCCCAGCAGCAGCGTGGTCACGGGGATCAGCTCCTCGCGAACCTCGCGATGCCCGACGGCGAGAAGCGGCCGCGTCCACGCCCGCGCGGTGGGGCGGTCGAGGAAGCCAGCCAGCCCGCCGTCCAGGAACCTGACCAGCACGCGCGCGACCCGGGGAGCGCTCTTCTCCAGCTCCCCGAGACACTGGCGGAGCCGGCCGCGACTGCCGCGACCGCGCGCCGAGGCCTGGACCGCTCGTGCGGCCGCCTCGACGGAGGCCCGCTCGACGTCGCTCATCCCCGGGCAGAGCACGGCGCAGACGTCCACGACGATCGCCGCCGCCGTGGCGTCGTCGTCGCCCAGGTCAAAGGGGTTGATCGCCGCCTCGGTGACCAGATCGAGCCACGCTCCGCCCAAGCCCTCGACCAGCCGCCGGTACTCGCCCTCGGGGTCGACCACTATCGCGTCCACCCCGTGACGGCGCGCCTCGATCAGCAGGGCACCGATCAGGAAGCTCTTGCCCTGCCCCGAGGCGGCGAAGATCCCGACGTTGGCGTTGACGTGGTGGTCCGTGTCGAAGGGGGCCACGCTCACCGGCAGACCGCTGTCGACCATCCGCCCGACCCGGTAGCCGTCCGCGTCCTGGATGCTCGTCTGCAGCCAGGGCGCGCAGCTCGCGGCGGCGTGCGAGTCGACCAGCTTGCCGGGCCCCGGAGGAGGTCCCAGTCCCCAGGCGGCGAGGGCGCCGTCCAGATGCTCGAAGTGACCGGGCCGGCAGACCCCGAGGGTGGCCGCGAACGCCCCGCACAGCCGTCCCCAGGACAGCTCCAGGGTCCTGCGGTCCTCGCCGAGAGCGACCGCCGTCAGCCACAGCCGCAGCGGCCGCCCGGTGTTGCGCGCCAGCCGGTCGCGGAGCCGCCGCGCGGCTTCGAGGCCGGTCTCCACGCTGGAGTCGGGGACCAGACCGCGCTCGGCCTCGAGCAGCTGATGGGCGACGAGCTGGCGCATCCGGCGGCTGAGCAGCCCCGTGGCTTGGCGGCGGGAGGTGGGTTCCAGATGGAGGGCGATGTCGCACTCCACCGGCGACCGGATCAGCGCCGCCAGCCAGCCGGCGTTGTGCGGGCCGCCGGGGAGCCGGTCGAGCACTGCCGCCCGGGCGAGCCGCGTCCCCATCCGAGCCTCTCCGGGCCGCTCGTCCCAGGGGAGGCGCCCGCCGCCGAGACCGGCATCACGGAGAAGGCCACGCAGCTCCGCCCCACCCAGGCGGCGGCCCGGGATCCCGGCCGCCGTGAGCGATGTGGCCACCGCGCCCAGCTCGCGCTCCAGTTCCGCCGCCTCGCGGTGCCGGATCGCCACCGCCACCCGCCGGTGAAACGCCGGGGTGGCGCTGAGCCGCGCCTGCCAGTGCTCGTCGAGGGCGGCGGTCAGAGCGGCGCTCGCGGGGTCGGCCCCGGCTCCCTCCGGCTCCAGGCGATGTCGCCGCACCCGCACGGTGAGAATCAATTCGGCGGTGAGGCTGCGCAGGAGGGCCTCGAGAGCCTCGATGGCCGCCTCCCTGCGCCAGGGCTCCAGAGCCAGGACGTCCACCTCCTCGCAGAGGACGATGCCGGCAAGCAGCCCATCGGGGGCGACCATCCTGCCCTCCTGGAGGTGGACGCGCAAAGCCGGCGCCGACCGCCAGGTGCCGCTCGCCGGCGATCTAACCGGCACGGCGACGCAGCAGTCTGCGCACCTGCGCCGGCTCGGCGCGAGAGGGCGTCAGGAGCCGGCCGTCGACGGTGGCGGCCAGGGTTCGCAGAGCCGCCGCCGTCCGGCCCACGCCGTCCCGGCCGAGCAGGCGGTGATCCATCTCCGCGCGCTCCAGATCGGCATCCTCGGGAATCTCCGCCACGATGGCGGTGCCCAGGTCGAGCATCGCCTCCGCCATGGCGGGCCCTGCGCAGCCGCGGTTGACCACGTAGCGGAGCCGGTGGCGGAGGCCGAGGCGGCGCAGAGCCTCGGTGCTCCGGTAGGCGTCGAGCGCTCCACCCGCGGTGGCGGTGAGCACCACGAAGATGTCGTGGGCGCTCTCCAGCGCCCATCGGGTCAGTGCGCTGAGGTCTGCGGGGATGTCCAGGACGATGGTGGCGCAGCCCCGGCCCTCCAACTCCCCGATGGCGGCGGCCACCCCGCGCACCAGCTCGGGATCGTCCGCCGCACCGGGGGCGAGGAGGCGGGAGGGCCCGGGCAGCACCCGGAGGCCGGAGGGGTGGACGGCCACCAGCCTCTCGACCGGCGAGGGCACCCGCCCCCTCCCGTCGAGATCCCAATCGGTGGCGGCGGGGACGCCCAGCCGGAGGCCGGCACGCGGGCTCATCAGGTTGAGGTCGACGAGGGCCACCGCGGCGGTGCGAGGCGGCCCCCATCCGCTGGTTCCCGGCTCCTGGCGGGCCAGCAGCGCCGCCACCTCGACGGCGAGCGTGGTCCGGCCGGTGCCTCCGCCGAGCGAGAAGAAGGTCAGCCGGCGGGTGGTCCGCAGGGCCGCCGGCCCGCCGCGTGTCCCGAGCTCGCCGGCGTCCGCGAGGTGGATGCCGGCCGTCGCTCTCCGATCGCAGCGAGCCTGGGCCGGTTCGAGGAGCGCCGCGTCCGCGACGCTGAAGATCGAGAAGGGGCGGGCCGGGTGGGAGGCGGGCTCCTCCGCCGGCGGCCCGACGGGTTCGGGCAGGACGACCAGTGGCACCCGCCGTGGTGTCTCGACCTCCCGCGGGCCCGCCCCGACCCGCGCGGGCGTCCCGCCCGGCGCGGCGGCAGGCGCTCCGTCCACCACCAGGAGGCCTCGTCGCGGGCGGGTCCAGAAGCGGGCCGCGACCACCGTCCAGGCGATCAACGTCCGCCCCTCCCTGCGGACCAGGGCCAGGGCGAGGCCGGCGCCGACGAGCAGGATCGCGGACGGGATGGCCAACAGGCGTGGGACGGACGCGTGGAGGACGAGATAGGCAACCGCTGCGGTGGCGAGGACCGTGCCGAGCTGTGCCGGCGTCAGCCCCCAGGCCAGAGGCTCCTGGACGTCGAACCCATCGGCGAAGTCGATCTCGGCCATGAACGTCCCTCCTCCCCTCCCACGACCCCCCGCCCTCTCGAGGCGGCGACCCCCACGCTACGCGGGGTGGGCGGACAGTGGCCGGACAGTGGACCACGACGGCCTGCGGCCGGACACGGCCAACCGCCGCGGTGACGATCGGGCAACGGCCTGGCACCTGATCCGAGGGTGCGACAGTCTCATCGGGATGAACTGGTAGGGGGTGCCGGCGCGGCTGAAGCACGGGCCACGAGCGACCCGCTGGTGGGCGCTGGCCGGATTCCTCGCCGTGGCCTTCGTGCTCACATCTCCCGTCTGGCGCGATCCGTCCCACGACTGGGCCGGCGTGACCGGCGATCCCGAGCTCTTCATGGGGTACTTCGGATGGTTCCCGTTTGCGATGACCCACGGGATCAACCCCCTGCTCGACACCTACGTCAACGTGCCGCAGGGGGCGAACCTGATGTGGAACACGTCGGTGCCCGCCGCGGCGCTGGCCCTGTGGCCGGTCACCGCGCTCTTCGGCGTGATCGCCTCGTACAACCTGGCGTTGGTCGTGGCGCTCGCCCTGGACGGGTGGTGCACCTTCCTCTGGCTGCGCCGTCACGTCCACCACGCCGCTGCCGCCTGGCTCGCGGGCCTCATGATGGTCCTCGGGCCCTTCGCCTCGACCCAGGCTGTCGGGCATCTGCACGTCGTCATGTTCTTCCCGGTCCCGCTCATGTTGATCGCCCTGGAGCGCGTGGCCACGGAGCCTGGTCACCGGCGGCTGAGGTGGGGATTGGCGATCGGTGCTCTGGCCGCCCTGCAGCTCCTGCTCTCCGAGGAGATTCTCGCCCTCCTTGCTGTCGTGGTCGTCACCGCGTCCATCGTCCTGTGGTTCTCCTCGCCATCCGTCGTGAGGGAGCAGGTGCAGGTTCTCGGCGCGTTGAGGACGCTGCTGATAGCCCTCTGCGTGTTCGTGGTCCTCGCCGGCGCCCCGCTCGCTTATCAGCTCTTCGGGCCGGAGCGGGTGAGCGGTCTGCTCCAGCAGCCCGACGTGTTCGTGACGGACCTGCTGAACCTGGTGATCCCCAACCAGTTCGCGGCTCTCCACCTGCCGTCGGGGCTGAATCTGACCAGCCAATGGAGCGGGAACCAGTCGGAGGCCGACGCCTACATCGGGCTCCCCCTGATCGCGGTCACCGTCTACGTCCTCCGCAGATGGTGGAGTGACGGCTGGACCCGAATGGTGGGCGTCGGTGCCGTCGTCGCCCTGGTCTGGAGCCTGGGGCCACACGTGCACATCGGCGGCAAGGTGAGCGAGGTGGTGCCCCTGCCCGGGGTGCTCCTGACCTACGTGCCGGGCCTCAGCAGCCTGGTTCCCGCCCGTTTCGCCCTGTTCATGGATCTCGGCCTGGCCGGCCTGCTGGCCTGCTTCCTGGACAGGATGTGCTTCAGCGGTGCCGGGTGGGCGCGTCTCGGTGCCATCGGCGGCGCGCTTCTGGTCGCTGCGACCCTGGCTCCGAGCATGCCCCTTCCGGTGACCAGCTCCGACACCCCGGCCTTCTTCCAGCCCGGCGGCGGGGCGCGCGAGCTGCCGGCGGAGACGGTGGCTCTGGTCGTCCCCTACACCGATCGCGGCCCCACCGGGGCCTGGGACCCTGGCGGTGAGGATCCGACGCTCTGGCAGGCGGAGTCCGATTTCGCCTTCCGCACAGTCTCCGGGGCGGTGTTCACACCGGGCACCGGCCAGTACGCGGAATGGGGTCGCTCCGACGGGGTGCTGGGATGCGTCATGGCGTACCTGCAGGCGGGCGCCTCGGCGTCGCCCTGTGGTCCCGGTGCGGTGGAGGGCGCACGGGAGCAGATGGACGATCTGGGAGTGACGATCGTGATCCTGGGCCCGCTGGACCAGGGGTCCAACCCCTCGCTCGAGGGGCCGATCAGGGAGTTCCTGACAGAGGTGGTGGGTGGGCCGCCGCGGAGCCTCCAGGGCGTGCTGGTGTGGGAGTACGGAGGCCCGGCTGGGGCTCCGGGCTGACCGCCGGAGCCACCGTTCCCTGGCGCAGGCAGACCGCGATCGCCAGCCCCGCGGCGGCCATGAGCGCCCAGGGTGTGAGGTTGACCAGCCCGGGTGCCGCACCGGTGGCTGCGAGGTAGGCGGCGAGGTTGATGGCCACCCAGACGGCGAGAACCGCGCCGCGCAGGGAGCGGGTGCCACTCCGGTGTCCCGCCAGGGCGGCGAACGACCAGGCGGCGGCGGGCACCAACGGCGCGAGGTCATGCGTGTACGCGTGGGGTGACGCGAGGATCGAGAGCAGGGTCGCCCCGGCCAGTGCCGCCTCCAGTCGCGCTGGCCGCCCGCGCACGGCGGATCCGAGCAGTGCGGCAATGGCCATGGCGACGATGGAGCCCACCGCCGCCACGAGCTCAGCCGTGTGCGTCTGGCCGAGCACCGACCCCGCGATGCCGATGAGGCTGACCATGGGGGCCAGAGGCCACGCGTTGAGCTGGTTGCCCAGGCTGCCGACGAAGCCGGCCACCCCGCCCGTCCCGACCGCGAGCAGGGAGACGACCCCCATGGCGGCTCCGCCCGCGAGCATCCCCACGATGAGGCGCCGGTCGCGCCAGCCCAGGACGAACGCCGCGAGGCACAGGGCCAGGTTCGGCTTGGCCAGCAGGGCGGTGGCGGCCAGGACCACCCCCGCCGAGCCCATGCGCCGTTGCCGCAGGCAGAGATAGAAGACGGCCAGTCCGAGCGCGGAGACGCCGTCCCACTGCCCTTGCAGGAGCGTGGTGCAGGTGCCCATGCAGGCGAGCGCGATGAGCCCGATGGCCGCCCGCTGGCCGCGGCCGGCCCCGCTCTTCCAGGGTGCGGCGCCCACCGCGATGACGGCCGCCGCCGCGATCAGGACGAACTGCAGCAGCGACCACAACCGGTAGGCGGCGTCGAGCGCGAGCAGGGTGACGGGGGCGGCCACCACCGCGGCCAGAGGGGCGGCGTCGAAGGGCAGGAAGCCCTGACGGTGAGGGGCGATGAGGTGCGCGTAGGCGGAGGCCTGGAGAGCAGAGCTGTACATGGACGCGCCGAGGCCTTCGCGCACCAGGGTCGCGCCCACGTAGGTGTTGGTGAAGTCGGTGCGCGCGATCTGAGCGGGGCCGAACTCCACCCAGAGGACGATGTAAGCGAGGACGATCGCCAGGCCGATGGCGGCGGACAGCAGCGTCCCACGTCGCACAGCGCTCACTCCGGCCCCACCTTACGGAGCCGCCACCGCCGGCTCGGCCGGTGTTGCCGGAGCGTGACACCGGGAGGGGGGCCAAGACCTCGCAAAAGGCGCGCGGCTGTGACGCGGCGGCTACCGGGCCGCTACAGGGCTGTGGCGCAGCCCGGCGGGGTCCCACGGTAGGTTGGCCCCGGCTGCCGCTCCCGGCATGCCTTTCCCGGTCTTCTGAGGAGCACCAGTGCCCGTCGGGCGCGAAGCGGACCAGTCAGACGCCGCGCCAACAGTGGCGGACGGAGCCGCCACCACCGGCTTCCCCCTGACGGCCGGCCAGGCTGTCCGGCTGCTGATCGGGGCCGTGTGGCTGTACTGGGCGCAGACCTGGATCGGCGTCACCGGCCTGGTGCCGCTGGGGGCGGCGCTGGCGGTGCTGACGGCCGCCGGCAGCCTCTGGATCATGGGGGCGGCGCTCACCGTCCGCGGACGTTCGTTCGAAGCGCACATGGATCGCCTCATCCTGGTGGCGTGCCTGGCA
>Ga0181529_10003871_pt1 | contig 16656 bp, 16 predicted proteins | sample PEATcosm2014_Bin_36_FD_119763 | JGI IMG/M metagenome (GOLD analysis project Ga0181529, IMG submission 119763) | Peatland microbial communities from MTU Mesocosm Facility, Houghton, MI, USA - PEATcosm2014_Bin10_30_metaG | ecosystem: Environmental > Terrestrial > Soil > Wetlands > Peat | place...
AATTGCCGGCTTCGCACGTCTACTTCTATGACACACTTGCAGCACGGAGGTGGGATGGGCGTCACGGCGAGTTTTCGCAAAGGCATCGCGCGCTTCCTCATCCTGTCGGCCGCACTGCATCTTCTGATCTCGGCGTGCGTGTTCCTGGTCGAACACCGGCAAAAGACTCAGGTGGCCAAGGTAGACCTGGAGCAGAAGCCGGTCACCATCTACCCGGCGATGCTGCTGTACGCGGGTGGGACCAAGGCCCCGCGGACGGATGCGCCCGACGGCCGCAAGAAACATCCCCAGGAGACAAAGCAGGCTACCGACTTCACCATTAACCGGAACATCGCGCCTGCGCAGGGGCAACCGGTGGCAGCACCCGACAGTTCAGTGGCAGGCAGCGGAGCCGACCGGCAAAGTGCCGATCCGGCCTTCCCGGTCTTCTCGCCGCATCCGCCTGTCGCCGACCGCTCGCTGCTTCCCAGCTCAAATCAGGAAGTGGTGGTGGACGTGAAGGTGAGCGCGGCGGGCGATGTGCTGGAGGTCACGCTGGTGAAAGGCATCGGCAACGGGCTGGACCAGATTGTGCTGGATACGGTGAAATCGTGGCGCTTCCATCCCGCTACGATCAACGGAAATCCTGTGGCCACCGAGGCGGAGCTGATCTTCCCGTTCAATCTGAGCTACCCTACGACGCCGGCGTAAAGCAGTGGTCAGGGATCAGGGGTCAGTGATTGGATCTCTGTTGCCAGCGAATCGCGCACCCGCAGCATGATGCCAAGATAATACGCAAGATTGTGGATCGAATTCAGCGTCCCCGAAAGCGCTTCGCTGGTGTGCATCAGGTGGCGCAGGTAGGCGCGGGAGTAGCGGCGGCAGACCATGCAGTCGCATGCGGGATCGGGCGGCCCTTGGTCTTCAGCGTACTGCTTGTTCTTGATGTTCAAGCGGCCTTCGCTCGTGAAGAGCAGTCCGTGGCGCGCGGCGCGCGTAGGCAGCACGCAATCCATCATATCCACGCCCATGCGCGCGTACTGCTCAATCTCGTCGGGATAGCCCACGCCCATCACGTAGCGCGGTTTGTCCTTGGGCAGTCGGGGCAGGGTTTCGGCAATCATTTCCAGGGTCAGCTCGCGCGGCTCGCCGACGCTCAAGCCGCCGATCGCGTAGCCGTCGAAGTCCATCTCCACGAGGCGCTCGGCGCACTGACGGCGCAGATCTGCATACATACCGCCTTGGACGATGCCAAAGAGGGACTGCGTGCGGCCGGCGGAGGGGCCGTAAGTTGATGTAAGTGGTCTCCCCGGTCCCCAAATGCGAGGGACCGGGGGCACCCCATCATTATTTTGGAGAAATTCCTGTTCGTGCCAGGGAACCTCGTGGCGGTGAGCGCGGAAGTGATCGAGCGAGCGGCGCGCCCATGCCATGGTCAGCCGCAAGCTCTCTTCGGCGCGAGCGCGATCGGCGGGATACTCCGTGCACTCGTCGAAAGCCATGCAGATATCGGCGCCCAGTGCGATTTGCACGTCGATGGAATGCTGGGGAGTGAAAAAGTGCGAACTGCCGTCGAGGTGCGAGCGGAAGTGCACGCCGTCATCGCTCACTTTGCGCAGTTCATTGAGCGAAAAAACCTGAAAGCCGCCGGAGTCGGTGAGCAGGGCGTGCGGCCAGCTGATGAACTTGTGCAGGCCGCCCATGCGACGGATGGCTTCGTGTCCTGGCCGCAGATAGAGGTGGTACGTGTTGCCGAGGATGATCTGGGCGCCCAGCGATTCCAGCGTGTCTTGCGGCACGGCCTTGACGGTTCCCTGCGTGCCGACGGGCATGAAGACCGGGGTTTCCACGGTCTGATGCGGAAGGTCGAGACGTCCGCGGCGTCCGCCAGCAGAAGTTTCGGCCAGGATCTGGAACTTGCGAGTCACTGATTGATTTTAGCGGGCGCTGTTCTCAGTCCAGGGGTCTCATTCGATCTTCGCGACAGCGTCCTGTTCCAAGTGGTCACCGAGAGCCAGCAGCAGTTGCGCCACGGTTTTTCCGGAGCGTGGATCGCGGAGGTCCGGCGCGATTTCGTGGAGCGGCACCAAGACGAAGGCCCGCTCGGCAAGCCGCGGGTGAGGGATTTCGAGGCCGGCTGCAGCGAGAGCCAGATCGCCGTAGAGGAGGAGGTCGAGATCGACGGTGCGCGGGCCGTTGGGCACAGACGCCGCGCGGTCGCGGCCGAAGGCCTGCTCGATGTCGAGAAGACTGTGCAGCAGTTCGCGCGGCGGCAAGTGCGTTTCCAGTGCGACCACGGCGTTCAGGAAGCGGGGTTGATCTTCGAGTCCGACGGGCGCGGTGGAGTAGAGTGAAGAACGCGCGGCGACGAGGCCCAGGGCGGCGAAGCCTTCGACGGCTGCGGCAAGCGTGGCGTTAGGCAAGCCGGCAGAGCTGGGCAGGTTGGCACCAAGTGCAATGTAGGCGAGGGGCATGCTTATAAGAGACTAATGTAGCCGGGAGGGTGAGCGGTGTTAGCGGCGTAAGCGGAGCTTCCTTCGACACGGGGCGATGTTAGCTTTGTGCGCGGTGGGCGGCACCGCGAACCTCATGCTCCACCGCTATCTGCGTGGCGATGGTGGCGGCAAGCGTTATGAAGAAAAGCGCCCAGCCTGGATGGGCCGGCCAGACGAAGTTACCCAACCCGAAGACCCAGCCGCCCGTACCTACCGCGGTGCCAACGGCAGTCGCCGCCCAATTCGATCTTGCACTCATGGTTCGTGCCTCCGATTGAATGTACGGAGATTATAGGTCTTTGGTTCCCTCGTGCGAATCAGTTCCCGGCGACACATTTGCCACGCGGGAGAGATGGGTCGCCCGGCGTCGAAATGCGCTTAATCTGGTAGCATCGGACTTCGGAGAATTTGCTTATGGACACACTGAGTACCGCAGGGCTTGGAGCCCGGCGCAATGAAGATATCGCACTCGATCTGTTGAAGTTTGTGGCGGGCACGGCCGGCGTGGGCAAACTGGCATCGCCTTCGACGGGCTTTAGCGGCGCCACCGCAACCAAGCCCGAAGAGCAAGTGAACCAGTTGCTCGAACTCTACAGCCGCTGCCTGACGGCCGTGGAAGGAAAAGGCTAAGAGAAAGAGGCGGCGAAATCGCAGGCAAGACCCAAGTACGCATGGCCGTGGCTGGCGCCGGTGCCTTCGGACGCAACCATCTGCGTGTGCTGCGCGAGTTGCAGACTGAGGGCGCGGGTGTGGCGCTGGTTGCAGCGGTCGATCCCGATGCCGCGCGTGCAGACGAGGCGGCAAAGCAGTACGGCATTCCGGTGTTCGCGACTGTCGAAGCGCTGCTCAAGGCAGATCTGAGGCTCAATGCTGCATGCGTAGCGGTGCCCACGGTCAAGCATTTCGAAGTAGCGTCGGAACTGCTCGGCGCGGGGCTCGATCTACTCATCGAGAAGCCGCTGGCGGCATCCCTTGATGAAGCCGATGCACTCATCCAAATCCAGGAAAAAAATGGGCGGATTGTGCAGCCGGGACATCTGGAGCGCTTCAACCCGGCGGTGATGGCCGTAGAGCCGAGCCTGACGCGGCCCATGTTTTTTGAAGCGCACCGGCTGAGCGTGTACACGCCGCGCGCGCTCGATGTGGACGTAGTGCTCGACCTGATGATCCACGATCTCGACATTGTGCTCACGTTTGCCAAGTCCCCGGTGCGCGAAGTGCGCGCGGTAGGGCTGCCGATTCTCTCGCCCAAGGTGGACATTGCGAATGTGCGCGTGGAGTTCGAGTCGGGCTGCGTGGCTAACTTCACGGCATCGCGCGTGTCCACGGAGCGCGTGCGCAAATTGCGCTTCTTTGAGCCGCGGCAGTATGTGTCGATCGACTACGCGCGGCGCGACGTGCTCGTGATCCAGATTGATGACAAGGAAGCCGCTAGCCCCAACCTTCAACTCGCGCAAGCCGCCGCTCAATTCCTGGCCACGGGAAAGCTCGATGCCTCGGTGATCCAGGGAATTGTTGCTTCAGGCCAGGCTCCGGCTGGGCTCATGATGAAGGTTCTCGCCGCAAAGAACGATCCAGAAAAACTGAAGGAGATTGCGAAGGAACTGGCTGGATCGCATGCCGAGCCACACGATGGCCCGGCACCGGGTTTGAGCTTTGTGAAACCGGAGGTAACGCCGGGCGAGCCGCTGAAGCTCGAAATTCTCTCCTTCCTTGAATCGGTGCGAACGCGCCGCCCGCCGCGGGTCACGGCGCGGCAGGGACGCGCGGCGCTGGAGCTGGCGCTCACGATACAGGCGCAGATGGCGGCTCATGCCGAACGGGCGGGGCTGGGAGACTTCTTCAAAGGTAGCTCCTAGCTGCCCGCGCTGATCGCAGCTGCCTAACGCGGCGCAAAAACCCTGCCGCGAACCGTGACCCTGGTGGTTCCTTTTCCTGGCTTTTTCCTCTCTCCTGCAAAGGCCGCATGTACAGTAGCGGCAAGGTGATTCCGCACAACCAAAGTGGGAGTTACTGCGCGCGCCTGGCGATGCTACCATCGCGGACGAAGATCAGTTTGGCAGGAGGCGAAAGTGGCTCTGAGCGACTTCATCAGCAAGCAATTCATTAAGGTCATCCAGTGGAATGAGGACGGCGATAATGTGCTTTCTTATCGCTATCCCATGCAAGACATGGAGATTGAAAACGGCGGTCAGCTTACCGTGCGCGAGTCGCAGTTGGCGCTGTTTGTGAACGAGGGGCGAATCGCGGATGTCTTTGCGCCGGGACTGCACACGCTGAACACGCGGAACCTGCCGGTCTTGACTGACCTCATGAACTGGAGCAAGGACTTCGAGTCGCCGTTCAAGTCCGACGTGTACTTTTTTTCCACGCGGCTGCAGATCGACCAGAAGTGGGGTACGACGGAGCCGATCACGACCCGCGACAAGGAGTATGGCGTCCTTCGCCTGCGCGCCTTCGGGAATTACGCCTATCGCATCGCTGATCCCAGCAAATTCTTCACTGAAGTGACCGGCACGCGCCAGGCGGTGTTTGCCGCGGACCTTGAAGGGCAGTTGCGCACCAACATCATTGCGCGCCTCACCGCCATCTTCGCCAGCAGCGAGATTTCGTTTGTCGATATGGCCGCAAACCTGGGCGCGCTCACCGATAAGGTCACGAATGACGTGAAGCCGATCTTCGCGGCGCTCGGTTTGGAGCTGAACCAGTTTGTGGTGGCCAGCGTCTCGCTGCCCGAAGACCTTCAAAAGGTGATGGACCAGCGTATCGGTGTGAACATGGCCGGAGACCTAAGTCGCCTGACACAATTTGAGGCGGCTGAATCGCTGGAAGAGGCTGCGCAAAACACGGGCGGCACGGCTGGCATGGGTGTGGGACTGGGCGCGGGCGCAGCGATGGCGCAGGCGCTGATGGGCCAAGCAATGCCCGGACAGACAGGGCCGGGACAAGCGCGCGTCGCGCCGGAACCAGCGGCTGCGGCGCCTGCTGCTGGATCGAAGTTCTGCATCGAGTGCGGCAAGCCAATGCCGGAGCGGGCGAAGTTCTGCCCTGAGTGCGGGAAGCCGCAATGAACTGCCCATCCTGCGGAGCGCCGATGCACGTGACGGCCGGGCTGATCAGCCTGCGCTGCGACTATTGCAACAGCGTTTGTTCTGTCGCGCCGGATGACCAGGGAGTGCAGTATCTGGACGAGTTGCAGGAACTGCCGTGTCCGGTGTGCGCGGTTCCGCTGTGGGATGCGACCCTGGCCGGTATGCCCCTCCGCTCCTGCAAAAAATGCCACGGCCTGCTGGTCCCGATGGGAGCGTTCGAGGCGCTGATTGGGCAGATGCGCTCCGCACATCCCGGAACAGAAATTCCCGTAGCTGATGACGGCAGCGACCTGAACCGCAAACTGGAGTGCCCTTCGTGCCATCATCCGATGGACACGCACTTTTACTACGGCGGTGGACACGTGGTGATGGAAGACTGCGAACGCTGCGAGCTGAACTGGCTGGACGGCGGCACGCTGATGCGGATTGTGCACGCCCCACACCACGAAGAAGCAGAGGACTAAAGCGTTCTCCCACGGCCCTTCTCAGGCGACGCCGAGAACGCGATTCACGAAACCGACGATATATTTCCAGGCCAGGTAGTAGAGCACGAGCGCGAATGCGACACCGCACGCAATCACTGCGTAAGGCGCTTCAATGGCGTGAAACCAGGTGACACTGTGGGGCCCGAGCGTGATGACGCCAAGGGCTTTGGCGAGAGTGGCTCCCGCGGGCAGCAGCAGAAGGAACAGGATGGCTCCGTGCAGGCCGAGCGGCAGATGGGTGCGATGGCGCGAAGCCACCCAGAGCATGTTCCAGAGCCCCCAGCATGCGGGCACAAATGTGAGCGGAAAGACCACAATGCGCTCAACGGGAAAGGGCGTCGGCTGCGTGAGCTGGCCCAGGAACAACACCGTGAGCAGCGCCGGAAAGGCCAGCGTGGGCAAAAAGACTCCGGCAAGATAGGCGCGAAGGTAAGTGTGGTTGTTCATGACAAGCTCCTTTTGTGTTCGTGGTTCGTGATTCGTGGACCGTGAACGCACCGTGAACTGCGAGCTGTGAATTGTTCCTCACAGGTAGTAGAGAAAGACCGGGATCGTGGCCGGGAACGACACCGCGAAGACCGCGAGACCGCCGAGCAGAGCCCAGTCGAACCAAGGCACCGCTTTGCGCTGCGCTACGTCTCCATCTAAGCGACGCAGCACTGCTGGCCACAGATCGCGTTCCGGCTCCGCGTTCGATTCAACCGGCGGCAGCGTTTGCTTCAGCAATTGTTTGATCCGATCCTCTTCTTGAGCATTCATGGTTTGATCCCCTGTCGTTCCAAGTCCTTTCTCAACAATCGAAGGGCGCGAAAAACGCGCAATTTAACGGCGCCAACGGTAATTCCGAGCGCGGCAGCGACTTCTTTGTGCGGCTGCTCCTCCACCACAGCCAAAATCGCCGCGGCGCGCAGGCTGGGCGGCAACCGGCTGAAGGCCAGCGCGGTCTTGCTGCGAATCTCGGCATTGATGGCGGGATTGCCCGCGGGTGCGGAGGGCAAAGTGCCGGCCATTTCTGCCGTCAGTTCCACTTCCGGCCGCTGCGCCCTGAGCCAATCGAGCGCCGCGCGTGTGGCAATGCGCCGCGCCCAGGGCCCGAATGGGTACTCCGGCTGAAAGCGATCGTGCGCGCGATGAATTCGCCAGAAGGTCTCCACCGTGAGGTCCTCTGCGGCGGCCGTGTTGCGAACCATACGCAAAATCCAGCCGTATACCGGTCGCTGATGCTCGCGGAAGAGCGCCTCGAAGGCGTCGAGATCGCCATCGCGGAACCTTTGCAACATGGTGCTGGGCACCGTGCTGGAGCCGTTGGCCATCCGTCTTCCCTTTCTAATCATGCTTACGGGCGCGTTGGCAGAAAGGTTACACGAATCGGCAGCGGAGCTTGCAGAGTTGGCGATGCCCGCGGGGTTTGCTCAACCGCGCGACGCCGTCCCCGCTTCGGCCGAGACCCGCTTCTAAAGCGATTTTCTTGAGGGTTCCGTGCTTGACACAGAACTTTGGCGGCAATTAGAGTGGGCCGCGGAGGGACGCTTGATCCGCGCGCTGTCGCAAGCTGCGGCATGTGCCGGTTGCCCCATCCTGGAGATCATGACGATGTTTGGATTGCGAGTGGTGGCGGGAACTTTGCTTGGGCTGGGAGCGGCGGGCGCACTGTGGGCGCAGGAGGCCGGAAAACCTGCGTATCTCGACCCGAATCTGCCGGCGGAGCAACGCGCAGCCGACCTGGTGAAGCGCATGACGCTCGAAGAAAAAGCCAGCCAGCTGGTGAACCAGGCGCGCGCCATTCCCCGGCTGGGCGTACCCGGCTACGACTGGTGGAGCGAAGCGCTGCACGGCGTGGCCACCAACGGAACCACGGAATTTCCCGAGCCCGTCGCACTGGCCGCAACCTTCGATCCCAAGGGCATTCACCAGATGGCCACCGACATCGGCACGGAGGCGCGCGTGGTGCACGCGCAATCCGTAGACGCGAACGGCAACAGCGTCATCTTTCACGGGCTCGATTTCTGGGCGCCGAACATCAACATCTTCCGCGACCCGCGCTGGGGACGCGGCCAGGAAACGTATGGCGAGGATCCATTTCTGACAGCGCGTATGGGCGTGGCCTTTGTTACCGGGATGCAGGGCGACGATCCGCATTACTATCGCGTGATTTCGACGCCCAAACATTACGCCGTGCACTCGGGGCCGGAGCCCACGCGCCATTCGGCCGACGTGCCGGTGAGCAAGCACGATGAGCTCGATACGTATCTGCCGGCATTTCGCGCCACGGTGACCGAGGCGAAGGCCGATAGCGTGATGTGTGCCTACAACAGCATCAACGGGCAGCCTGCGTGCGCCAACGAATTCCTTCTCGACGATCAATTGCGCGGCAAGTGGGATTTCAAAGGCTACGTGGTTTCGGATTGCGGAGCGGTACACGACATTGCCAACGGCCACAAATTTGAGCCAAGCGTGGAGCAGGCGGTGGCCATTAGCCTCACGCGCGGCATGGACAACGAGTGCATCGATTTCCGCGCCAAGGTGACCGACGACCACGACTACCGGCCGTATCTCGACGCCGTCAAGGACGGCTACCTGAAAGAGGGCGCCATTGATACTGCACTCGTTCGGCTGTTTACGGCGCGCATAAAGCTCGGTATGTTCGATCCGCCGCAGATGGTTCCTTACTCGAAAATCGACGCGAGCGAACTGAACAGCGCCGAGCATCGCGCACTGGCGCTCAAACTGGCCAACGAGGCGATGGTGCTGTTGAAGAACGACGGCACGCTGCCCCTGAAGACAACCGGAGCGAAGATCCTGGTGGTAGGCCCGCTTGCGGAACAGACTCGCGTGCTGCTCGGCAACTACAACGGGATTCCGACTCACACGGTGTCGATTCTGGAAGGGCTGAAGCAGGAATTTTCCGGGGACACGATCCAGTTCATGCAAGGCACCGGGTTCCTGAGCAAGCAGACCCAGCCGGTGCCCAACGCGCTGCTCACTACAGACGGACAACCGGGCGTGAAAGCAACGTATCTGCACCAGGACATCGTGAGCTTCTCCAATGAGAAGTCGAGCGGAACCGCCGCACTGGCCACTCGCGTCGAGCCTGGAATCGATATTTCGGCGCAACCGCTGCCGTCCGCGGCGACCGGCGTCGATCCGCTCACCGTGCGCTGGGAGACGACGCTCACGCCCGCGGAAACGGGCGACTACAACCTGGGCGTCGAGACCGATGGATTCTTCAGGGTGTTTCTCGACGGAAAGCTGGTGACGATCGCGAATTATCCGCACGGCGTGGAGACGGTGACCGGAAAAGCGCATCTGGAAGCGGGCAAGCCGTACAAGCTGGAAGTGGAGTACCAGAGGACAGCCAATGCGACTCCGCACCTCAGGCTGATGTGGGGCAAGATGGATCGTGGGGTTGATCCTGCGGTGGTGACGGCGGCGCAGAATGCCGATGTCGTGCTCGCCGTGGTCGGCATCACCAGCGAGCTCGAGGGCGAGGAGATGAATGTGAACGAGCCCGGATTCAAGGGTGGCGACCGCACCAGCCTCGACCTGCCGGAGCCTGAAGAAAAACTGCTGGAAGCTCTGTCGGCCGCGGGCAAGCCGATGGTAGTGGTGCTCACCAATGGCAGCGCGCTCGGCGTCAATTGGGCCAACGCTCATGCCAACGCCATTCTCGACGCATGGTACCCCGGCGAGGAAGGTGGAACGGCGGTGGCGCAAACCCTCTCAGGCAGGAACAATCCGGCCGGGCGCCTGCCTGTGACCTTCTACAAAGATGTGAGCGAGTTGCCGCCCTTTGAGGACTACTCCATGAAGGGACGGACGTACCGGTATTTCGCAGGGACGCCGCTCTATCCGTTTGGCTATGGCCTCAGCTACACGAAGTTTTCCTATGGCAAGTTGACGCTTCCTGCGGGCCCAGTGGAGGCGGGAAAGCCGGTGGTTTTGGAAGCTACCGTTACTAACTCCGGCTCACGCGCGGGCGACGAAGTGGCACAGCTTTATCTCACGTTTCCCTCCGTTCCCGGTGCGCCGCTGCGCGCGCTACGGGGGTTCGAACGCGTACACCTGGAGCCGGGCGCATCGCAGACGGTACGGTTTGAGCTGAAACCACGCGACCTGAGCATGGTGACGGAAGCAGGCGAGCCGATTGTGGCCGAAGGCGTCTACGTGGCCACAGTGGGCGGCGGCCAGCCCAATACCGCAGCGCCAACTGTGGCGGGAAGCTTCGCGATCAAAGGCACGCTCACGCTGCCGGAATAGCTTTCTGCAGACTGGAAGATTGCGCGCCTTGCCGGCGGCGTTGGGTTGTCGTGCGCAGATTTTTAACGGCCATTCACTCTCCATTTACATGGCTTCGATATCTCTGAGGGGGTTCGGAGGTAGCCGCATTCCCCTGCTCCGGACATAAGCCCTCACATTTCAATCGATTTCCGGAGTTCACCAATGCCCGAACTGGCGACGACCGTAATGCCCCTACCTCACGAGGGGCTCCTGGACAAAAAAATGAAGAAAACCTCCGCCTGGGTAAGTGGCGCAGTCGTTCTAGCTGCGCTTCTCGGCGGGCTGGGCTATATCGGCTTCCACGTGTCGCAGGATCTGAGCAACGTGACGCTGATGAGCATTTGGCCCTGGGTCCTGCTCTGCACGGCGCTCGCGATCGCACTGGGTTTTGAATTCGTGAACGGTTTTCACGATACGGCGAACGCTGTGGCGACCGTTATCTACACGCACTCACTCGATCCCAACATTGCTGTGGTCTGGTCGGGACTGTGCAACCTAATCGGCGTGCTGGTGTCAACGGGTACGGTGGCCTATAGCGTCATTACGCTGCTGCCCGTGGAGCTGATCCTCAAGGTCAGCTACGGCGCGGGATATGCGATGGTGTTTGCCCTGCTGATTGCGGCAATCATCTGGAACATCGGCACATGGTGGTTAGGCCTTCCGGCTTCGAGCTCGCACACGATGGTGGGGTCCATCATCGGCGTCGGCGTAGCGAACCAGCTCATATCCGGCGCCACCGGTACATCGGGCGTGGATTGGACGCAGGTCGGAAATGTTTTCCGGGTGCTGCTGATCTCGCCGATCATTGGCTTCTTTGCCGCCGGCCTGCTGCTACTGGTGGCAAAGGTGTTTATTCTCACGAAATGGGGCAAGACTTTTGCTGTCGCATTCGATGCGAACCACAAAAAGCCACTTTGGATCATTGCCACCATAGCCATAACAGGGATCCCTGGAGCCTATATGTTCTTGTGGGTTGCTCCTATGCTTTTCGGGCTCTTTGGCGCGCCGGGGATGGCAGTATGGAAGCCCATTAGCTCTTTCACGTCCTGGAACCCTCCGGTTGGGCTCATCGCCACGATGTTCCTGGCAGGCATCGCGGGGTGGTACCTCATAGCGTTGTTTGCCAGGATCGTTATCGAGGATGGCGATGTGCTGTTTACCGCGCCCCAGGGCGACGCGCCGCCGCCGTGGCCGATTCGTGCTCTGCTGATCTTCACCTGCAGCGGCGTGAGCTTTGCGCACGGGTCGAACGACGGCCAGAAGGGCATGGGCCTGATCATGTTGATCCTCATCGGCACAGTGCCTACGGCGTACGCCCTGAACCACGCCGTGCCGCAGAGCGGCGTGCAGACTTTTGTGGCGGCATCGCAGCAGGCCGACCAGGTGATTAACGCGCACGTGGAAAAGGATGCGGTGCTGGGCCCCGACGCGCGTGACGCAGTGACGCACTTCATCGCCACGAAGCAACTGCAGCCCGATACGATGATTGCGATGCGCGAGCTGATCAACGATCTGACCACCCAGATCGCGATCTACAAGGAATACAAGGCGGTCCCGGCCAGCCAGCAGACCAACGTGCGCAACGACATGTACGTGGTGAGCGAAGGTATCCGCCTCATGCTGAAGAACAAGATTGGCGGCTTCTCACCCGCCGAAGTAAAGACCCTGACCGCCTACAAGGCGCAGATCGACACTGCCACGAAGTTCATTCCCGGATGGGTGAAGGTGGCCGTGGCGCTGGCGCTGGGCATGGGCACCATGGTGGGCTGGAAGCGCATTGTGGTGACGGTCGGCGAGAAGATCGGCAAGGACCATCTGACCTATGCGCAGGGCGCCTGCGCCGAGTTGGTGGCCATGGCGACGATCATGGCCGCGGACAATTTCGGGCTGCCGGTTTCGACTACGCACGTGCTGAACTCGGGTGTGGCGGGAACCATGGCGGCGAATAGGAGTGGATTGCAGTTTTCCACCATTCGCAATATCGCCATGGCGTGGGTCTTCACGCTGCCGGCCGCGGCGCTACTTTCCGGCGGCCTGTACTTTCTTTTCAGGCAGTTTATGGGATAATGTTTCCCCGGCTACAGCCGGTTTCAGAAAGGCGCCCGGCTTTGGCCGGGCGCCTTTTTTGTGGGCAATATGCCGCATCCTTCGCGAATGCGCGAAAGAATACACCGGTTCCAGAATTGCCATGCCCCGGAGCCGCTGCCGCAGAGTGGCATTTTCCTAATGAAAATGCCACCTTTCTCCCGTCTCAACAGAGCAAGTGAATTCTGGGACCGGTCTAGCCGCTTCCGGTAACATACAGAATGGTGCTTAACGAAGAATGAGTCTCAAAGCCAAACTGGAAGCTGTCATTTATGCCGCAGAAGAGCCGGTAACGCTGGCGCAACTGGCGGGTCTGTTTGCCGACGACGCCCTGGAGTTGAAGGCGGAGCAGGAGGCGGCTGCGCAAGCGCAAGCCGAAGAGCCAACTGCATCCGAGGATGCGTCCTTACCGTTTCAGAATGAGAACCTTCCCGATCTCGATGCGGATGCCGGGCAGGACACCGTTGCCGAGGATACGGGCGGCCAGGAGCCCGGTGGCGACACGCCGGAATCCGCTCTCGAAGGGGCCGGGGCGCCGGATGCCTCCCAGGAAGAGGCAGAGGCAAAGCGCGCGGCTCGGTTGCGCGACCGCGAGGTCCGCGGCGTTATCAAGAAATTGCTCGACGAGCTGATTGCCGACTACGCCGTCGATGGCCGCGGCGTCGAGATTCGCGAGATCGCCGGCGGCTACCGTATGGCGACCAAGCCGGAGTGTCACGACGCGGTGCGATTGTTCATCAAGGGGCTCAAACCGCCGCTCAAGCTCTCGTTGCCAGCGCTGGAAACTCTGGCGGTGATCGCCTACAAGCAACCGGTGACTGCGCCGGAGGTCAACGAGATTCGCGGCGTGGATGCATCGGCCGTTTTTGGATCGCTGCTGGCGCGCAAGCTGATCGCCACAGCAGGGCGCAAACCGGTGGTCGGCCGGCCGATTCTCTACAAGACCACGCGCGAATTCCTGCTGCGCTTTGGGCTGAAGGATGTTTCCGAGTTGCCATCGATGGAAGAGTTCGAGAAGATGGCCGCGAGCGAGCTGGAAGAAATGGAAATTGCAGAGCCGGAGCTTGCGGGCGGTGAAGCGACCGAAGCCGCTGCCGAGTTCAATCCGGATATAAGCACCGAAACGAATATCGAAACGAACGGAAACGGCGCGAACCACCAGTCCGAAACCGCGACGCAGTCCACACAAGCCGCTTCCAATGCGTCAGCCAGTGACGCGGAGTGAGCAGAAGGTCACAGGTTTCCCCATGACAATCGAAAAGAAAACGAAGTCGGCCGCACCCGCGGCCAAGTCCGCGTCCAAAACCAAGAAGGCGGATGCAGAGAGCAAGAAACCAGCGGCCAAGAGTAAGACGGCCAGTCCGAAGACCGCAAAATCGACGGCGAAAACAGCTGCGCCGGCGAAGAAGCGCGTAACGCCAGCGAAGAAGGTTCCCGCTGAAGCCAAGGCACCCGCTGCAAAAGGCAAAAAGCGCCCAGCCAAAGTGGAGCAGGAATCCGCGCATCGCCTTGACGCACCGGTGCTCGACCCCATTGGCGATGTCACCAGTGGCGAGGCCCATAAGTATTTGGGCGACGTTAAGGATTTGACGCACACAGAAGCTGAAGATGCGCGCGCGAAAACTGCGCCTCTGGAAGCCGGACCGGGAATGACGGCGGCTGCACAGTCATTGCAGGCAGAAGACGCCGATGCCGCAACGGAAGCCGATTCGGAAGAAGAGGGATTCGGGACGGCTAAGAAGCCGCGTCCAGCCGCGAATCCTGAGCGGCTGCAGAAGATTCTTTCGCGGGCTGGCATCGCCAGCCGACGTCACGCCGAAGAGATGATCGTCGCCGGGCGCGTGGTAGTGAATGGCAAGGTAGTGACGGAACTTGGCAGCAAGGCCGATCTCGGGCGCGATCACATTCGCGTCGACGGCAAGTTGCTGCAGGGCGCGGAGCGGCATCGCTACTTCATGCTCAACAAGCCCCGCGGCTACGTCACGACGGTGAGCGATCCCGAACACCGGCCCACCGTGATGGAGTTCTTTGCCAATGCGAAAGAACGCGTGTATCCGGTCGGACGCCTTGACTACCTGAGTGAAGGCCTGCTGCTGATGACGAATGACGGCGAGTTGGCCAATCTGCTGAGCAAAGCCGGCTCGGGCGTGGAGAAGACTTATCTGGTGAAGGTCGCCGGGAAGCCGAGCGCGGAAGAACTCGAGCGCTTGCGCGGCGGCGTGACGATTGAAAAAGGCGAGCCGGGTTCAGCGCGAGTGCGTACAGCTCCGGCGCGCGTCCGCGAGTTCCGCGAAGGCGACAACCCATGGTTTGAAGTAGTGCTCACCGAGGGACGCAATCGCGAATTGAGAAAGATGTTCGCGGCCATCGGTCACTTTGCCGAGAAGATTCGCCGTGTGGGCTACGGGCCGCTGGTGCTCGATGTAGAGCCGGGAAAGATGCGCGAACTCGCCGAAGATGAAGTGAATGTGCTGCGGCTGACCGCTGAGGGCAAGATGAAGCCGCGCCGCGCCAAGATTGAGAAGTTGCTGCCCAGGGAAGCCGGCCTGTCGGCAGAGAAACGCGATCGTCCAAGAGACAAGAAGTTCGACCGGCGCTCCGGTCCGGGTTTTGATCGGAGACCCAATGCGCGCCCGGAACGCGCCGAAAGGCCCTTCAGTGGCGGACAGCGTCCGCCCTTCAAGCCTCGCGGCGACCGGCCGGAGTTTCGCCCCGCACCACGCCAGGATCGGGGTGAAAGGCCCTTCGGCAGCGCACCGCGCGCACCATTCAAACCTCGCGGTGATCGGCCGGAGTTTCGTTCTGCCCCACGGCAGGATCGCGGCGATAGGCCTTTCGGCAGCGCACCACGCGCACCGTTCAAGCCCCGCACCGATCGGCCGGAGTTTCGTTCCGCCCCACGGCAAGATCGCGGTGAGAATCGCTTCGGCAGTGCACCCCGCGCACCGTTTAGGCCGCGCGGCGATAGGCCGGAGTTCCGCCCCGCACCACAACAGGATCGTGGCGAGAGGCCCTTCAGCAGCGCACCACGCGCTCCTTTCAAGCCCCGCGGCGATCGGCCGGAATTCCGTCCTGCACCACAACAGGATCGTGGCGAGAGGCCCTTCAGCAGCGCACCGCGCGCTCCTTTCAAGCCCCGCGGCGATCGGCCGGAATTCCGTCCTGCTCCACGCCAGGATCGCGGCGAGAGACCCTTCAGCAGCGCACCACACGCTCCTTTCAAGCCCCGCGGCGATCGACCCGAGTTCCGCCCATCTCCGCGACAAGATCGCGGCGAGAGGCCCTTCAGCAGCGCGCCACGCGCACCCTTCAAGCCGCGTGTTGATCGGGAGCGGCCGAACATCGAAGCCAGGCCGCGCCTGGAGATCGAACGAATCGCGGAACCTCAAAAGAGCCCAAGCTTTGTCAGTAGACCGAGGCCGTCGTTCGGCAGCAAGCCGGCCTACCGTGGTAAACCGGGCTCCAGCGGGAAACCAGGCGGCGCGGGCAAATACCGCGGCAACACCAAGGGCGGCCCGAAACGCGGCGCTTCACGACCCGGCGCACCGCGCGGCGGACGGAAACGCGGCTGAGCAACAGACGAAGACCCACTTCCCCTCTGCGCGGCACTTGAGGAGGTTTTATGGCGAATACCTTTGGCACGGACATTCTGATTCAGGCGCCCGACCCTAAGGCGGCTGCTGCTTTCTACGTGAAGCAACTCGGCTTCACGATTACCGGCGAGCATGGCAAGTGGATCGATCTCCACGGAAACCACATCAACCTCTTCATCGAGGAAGGACCGGCGCTCGGGCCGGTCCTCGAAGTGACTGTCGACAACGTGGAAGAAGCAAAGCGGCGGCTTGTAGCTGCTGGGGGCAAGATTCTGAAGGATGAGCCGGATTTCCCGCGCTGCTATGTGCAGGATCCCTTCGGATTGATCTACAACCTGACCGCGTAGAGCGATTTTATAGATGGTGTACCTATCTTGCATTTTAAAAACAACCGCAGGTCCTTCGACTCGCTGCGCTCGCTCAGGATGACAGATCGGTAGGAGTGCGAGCAGCAGAATGTCTTGCTTTGTGGGGGCCCGTCGTCTATTCCCCGCGCACGCGGAAGCGCCTCATACGTCCCACAAGTGAAGCCGGCCCGCTGACACTGAGACGGACCACATTGCCTTCGTATTCGCGCGTGTGCACAACCATGCCAGCTTTAATGGCCGCCAGAACCGCTCCCTCATGCTGCGGAACGCGCAGCTCCGCT
>Ga0181529_10003873_pt1 | contig 16650 bp, 15 predicted proteins | sample PEATcosm2014_Bin_36_FD_119763 | JGI IMG/M metagenome (GOLD analysis project Ga0181529, IMG submission 119763) | Peatland microbial communities from MTU Mesocosm Facility, Houghton, MI, USA - PEATcosm2014_Bin10_30_metaG | ecosystem: Environmental > Terrestrial > Soil > Wetlands > Peat | place...
ATCTTCCGCGCCTACCACGCGATGCAGCGTTCGCGGCCCATGTCTACGCGCGGCGGGCTGCCCACGGCGGCCGTCTTCGTCTTTGTGAACATGATCAAGAAGCTGCGCCAGGACTTTGCGCCGCTTTACTTTGCCGCGGTCTTCGACGTCTCGGGCGAAGTCTTCCGCGACGAGCGCGCCCGCACCATGGGGCCGCTGCGCAAATGGAACGGCAAGACGCAGAGCTTCGACGAGGTGAGCTACGACGGGTACAAGGCCAATCGCGAGTCGATGCCCGAGGACCTGCGCCGCCAGATTCCCTACATTCGCCGCGCGCTTGAGGCTTTGCGCATTCCCATTCTGGAGGCCGAGGGCTTCGAGGCCGACGACGTGATCGGCACCCTGGCCCGCGAGGCCGCGGAACTCGATCACGCGGTCTTCATCGTCAGCGGCGACAAGGACATGATGCAATTGGTCACCGAGCGCGTGAAGATGCTCAACCCGCAGAAGGACAATCTGATTCTCGATCCTGCCAAGGTGCTTGAGGTGCTGGGCGTGCCGCCGGAGAAGGTGGTGGATGTGATGGCCCTGCGCGGCGATGCGGTGGATAACATTCCCGGCGCGCCAGGCATCGGCGACAAGGGCTCGGTGGATCTGATTCTCGAATTCGGCACTGTCGAAGCCGTGCTCGACCATGCCGCCGAAGTGAAGCGCAAGACCTACCGCGAATCGCTCGAACAGAATCGGGACTCCGTCCTTTTATCCAAGGAGCTTGTCACCATTGATTGCCACGTTCCGCTGGCGCTCGATCTGGCCGCGATGCAAACCCAGCCGCCCGATCTCGAAGCCTGCCGCGAACTTTTTACCGAACTCGAATTCACTTCGATGCTGCGCGAACTCGCGCCTTCGGAAAGTGCGCCGGTTATTGAATTGATCGACGAGCCGACGCCCGAACAGGCCGCCGCATTCTACGCAGCCGCGCGCGCGCATGGGTTTGCCTTTGCGCTCGATATGGCGCCGCCCAAGCCGGAGGCGGAAGACGAAGCGCAGCAGTCGATGTCGCTGCTGGATGTGGCCGAGGCCGCGGAGAAGCAGGCCAGCTTTGCGGTCGGCGTCTGCGCCGATCCCGCAACGGCTCTGCGCTTGCCTCTGAGCAGGGAACTGCGCACCCTGCTGGAGTTTTCCGGGGTTGCGAAGCAGACGCACGATTGGAAGTCGGCGCTTCATCTGCTTGCTGCGCAAGGCGTCGAGTTGCGCGGCGCGGTGGACGACACCATGCTGCTCTCTTACGCGCTCAATCCCACGCACTCGACGCAATCGCTGGCCGACGTGGCCGCGCGCAGCGGCCAGCCCGCGCCGAGTACGTTGCCTGCGGGCGCGGCGGCGATTCGCGCGCTGGTTCCCGCGTTGCGCGCGGAGTGCGAGAAGGCCGGCGTCGCGCGCATCTATACCGAATTTGATCTGCCGCTCGCGCCCGTCCTCTTCCGCATGGAACAAGCCGGCGTGCGCATCGATCTCGGCGTGCTCGACGGGCTCTCCAAGCGTTTCGCCATCGAGCTGAGCCGCGTTGGAGAGCGCATCTTCGAATTGGCTGGGCGCCGCTTCAACATCAACTCGCCCAAGCAACTCGGCGAAGTGCTATTTACGCATCTGGGTTTGCCCGCGCCGGCCGCGCGCGGCAAGAGCAAGGCCGTCTCCACCGCGCAGGATGTGCTGGAACAGCTTGCCGAGCAGCATGAAGTGCCCCGGCTGGTGCTCGAATACCGCCATCTCTCCAAACTCAAATCGACTTACATCGACGCGCTGCCCATGCTGGCCGACAAGGACTCGCGCGTACACACCACGTTCAATGCGGCTGCCGTGGCTACGGGACGCCTTTCCTCAACCAATCCGAACTTGCAAAACATTCCCATCCGCACCGAGCTGGGCCGGGAGATTCGCGCCGCGTTTACCGCCGCGCCGGGGACGCAGCTTCTCTCCGCCGACTACTCGCAGATCGAGCTGCGGCTGCTGGCGCATTTCTCGGGCGACCCGCTGCTGGTGCGTGCTTACCAGAACAACGAGGACATCCACACGCTGACCGCCAGCGAGGTCTTCGGCGTGCCTGCCGCGGAGATGGATAAAGAGACGCGCGGCCGCGCCAAGGCCGTGAACTTCGGCATCGTCTACGGCATCTCGCCGTTTGGATTGGCCGCTCAGTTGGGCATTCCCATGAGCGAGGCGAAGGCGTACATCGAGCGCTATTTCGCGCGCTACGCGGGCGTGCAGGCGTTCATTGAAAAGACCCTGGAAGAGACGCGCAAGAGCGGTTCCGTGCGCACGCTCTTCGGCCGCATCCGGCCCATTCCCGATATTGAGAGCCGCAACCAGAACCAGCGCGGGTTTGCGGAGCGCACGGCGATCAACACTCCGTTGCAGGGAACCGCTGCCGATCTGATCAAGCTGGCCATGATCCAGATCGACCGCAAGCTGACAGAGCGCAAGCTCGAGACGCGCATGGTGCTGCAAGTCCACGATGAGCTGCTCTTCGAGGTGCCCACGGACGAGACCGCGGAGATTGAGGCGCTGGTTCGCACGGAGATGGAAGGCGTGGTGCAGCTCAACGTTCCCTTGGTTGCCGATCTTGCCTTCGGGTCGAACTGGCGGGATTTGTAGCGGTCTGATGTAAAGCCTCCTGGGCGGCTGTCTTGTGAGCCTCACTGCCCACGAGAGATTTCTGGCGGCAAGGATGCCGCCAGTACAGCCGGCCGGGAGGCCGGCGCTACATTCATAGCCTCCCGGTGTGATGTTACAGAGACCTACACACCCAGTTCCGCGCGAATGGCATCTGCGATGGCGTTGGCGTGCAGCCGCATAGCCTCTTCGCTTTCCGCTTCGATCATCACGCGAGCAAGCGCCTCGGTGCCGCTGTAGCGAATTACCACGCGCCCTGAATCCTTCAACTCCTCTTCGGCGGCGCGGATGGCGGCGGCCACCGCCGGGATCGACAAGAGCGGCTTGCGTTCGCGCACCTTCACATTCACGATCACCTGCGGAAAGACCTTCAGGTCGGCGGTCAGCTGGTCGATGCTCTTGCCGCCGCGGGCAATCAAGTCGAGAACCACGAGGGCGGTGAGCAAGCCGTCGCCGGTGGTGGCCAGGTGCGGCAGCAGGATGTGCCCCGACTGCTCGCCGCCCAGCGCAGCATCGTGTTCGAGCATCTGCTCCAGCACGTAACGGTCGCCCACCGGCGCGCGCAGCATTTTGATGCCGCTACGCTTGAGCGCCGCTTCCAGGCCCATGTTCGACATGGTGGTGGCCACAACCATATCGCCGGTCAGCAGCCCACGCGCCTTCAGATCGCGCGCCACCATCAGCAGAATCGCATCGCCGTTGATGACGTTGTTTTTTGCCCCCGCCAACATGCAACGGTCGGCGTCGCCGTCGAACGTGAGGCCCAGATCCGCTCCGCGCGCAACCACCTCGGACGCCACATGAGCCGGATGCAGCGCGCCGCAGCCGGCGTTGATGTTGCGCCCATCGGGAGCGGTGTGCAGGAGGGTCACTTCGCCGCCCAAGCGCTGGAAGAGCTCTGGCGCAATCGCAGCCGCCGCGCCGTTGGCGCAATCGGCCACAATGCGCAAGCCGGCCAGGGAAAGATGCGGCACGCAATCGATGAGAAATTGAATGTAGCCGGCCTGGAATGCAGGGTTGTCCTCGACCGCCGGCAGGGAAGCGGGATCGGGGGCGACTTCGTTGGCGGCGTGATGCAGGATTTCGTCTTCCATGGCCAGTTCTACGGCGTCGGCCAGCTTGAAGCCGTCGCCGCCGAAGAGCTTGATGCCGTTGTCCTGCCAGGGATTGTGCGAGGCGGAGATGACCACGCCGGCGTCGAATCCGTGGGTGCGCGCCAGGAAGGCGACGGCTGGCGTGGGCACGATGCCCGCGCTCTCCACGCAAGCTCCCGCCTGGCGCAATCCGGCAGTCAGCATGGCGGCGATCCAGGGGCTTGACGCGCGTGTGTCGCGGCCCAGAATGACGCGCGGCGTCTGTTGACTTTCGGGATGCAGAGAGTGGCCTAAAGCCAAGCCGCAAGCGAAGATCGTGGTCGCGTCGAGAGGGTATTCACCGGCGACGGCGCGAATGCCGTCGGTGCCGAAGAGCTTGCGTTTACTGGCAGTCGTCATAATCTCATTTCTTCTTGGATTGAATAACAGAGGTCTTGTTGGGCGATGTGGTTTCAACCCGGCTGGTGAAATCTCCGTCGCTGAGGCGGGTGGTGACCTGGTCGCCCGGTGTGAGCCGGGCCACGGAACGCACCAGCCCGCCTTCGGCATCCAGAACAAGGGCATAGCCGCGATGCAGCACGGCCAGCGGTGAAAGCGAGTGCAGCCGCGCATCGAGCGCGCTCAGCGCGAAGGCGGAGGCGTGCAGTGCCCGCTCCAGCGAGCGGTCCAGACGTGTGCGGCAAACGGCGAGGCGCGCGCGGGCCTGGGCGAGTCCCTGCCGCGGATCGTGGCGCAGGACCGCGGCGGTGAGGTCCGCAACATGGCGATGCCGCTGTCGGAGTTGCGCGCTCACGCTCGCCTCCAGACGGAAGCCGTAGTCGTCCAGCCGCTGCTCCAAGCGATGAATCAAGGCGGTCATGCGTCCCTCGGCGCGGCTCACCGGCAAGTCGGCGAGACGCTGGCGAGCATGCAGAAGCTGGAAGCGCGCGGCGCGTTCCAGACGATGGTCCAGGCTGGCCAGGTGCTCGGCAATCTTGTGCTGAGCTTCGGTGATCAGCTCGGCCGCGGCGGAGGGGGTGGGGGCGCGCAGGTCGGCGACAAAGTCGGCAATGGTGAAGTCGGTTTCGTGACCGACCGCGGAAACCACGGGGAGTCTGCTCGATGCAATCGCCCGCGCCACGCGCTCGCTGTTGAAGGCCGCCAGATCCTCGAGCGAACCGCCGCCGCGGGCCAGCACGATGGCGTCCACCAGGCCCGAGTCGTCCAGTTCGGCCAGCGCGGCTTCGATCTCCGCCGCTGCGGCGTCTCCCTGGACAGAGACGGGGTAGAGCAGCACGTTGAGGCCGGAGTGACGCCGGGCGACAATGTTGAGAAAGTCGCGGATCACCGCGCCGGTGGGCGAGGTGACAATGCCCACGGAGCGCGGAAATGCGGGAAGCGGCAGCTTGCGGTCCGCGTCGAAGAGCCCCTCGGCCTTGAGCCGCTCTTTCAGTTGCTCGAAGGCCAGTTGCAGCGATCCGGCGCCCACCGGCTCCATGGTCTCGGCCACCAGTTGCATCTGGCCGCGCTGCTCGTACACACTGACCTTGCCGCGCACCAACACGTGCAGGCCGTCCTCGGGGCGGAAGCGCAGCAGCATGGCCTGGCGGCGGAACAGCACCACCGGCAATTGCGCGTCGGCATCCTTGAGCGTGAAATAGACGTGGCCGGAGGGCGCGGGGCGGTAGTTGGAGATTTCGCCCTCCACCCACACATCGGCAAATTCGCGTTCCACCAAGTCGCGCGCGTGGCCCACCAGCTCGCGCACTGGCCAGATGCGGCGGGCGCGCACCGGGGCATCGAAGCCGAGGTCCAGTTGCGGCGCAGATGGAGCTTTCCGAGTCACTTATAAAAGTGTAATCGCTCGGCTTACTTGCGGTTTTCAACGATGCTGTGCAACTCCGCTGCAATTTCGGTGAGCCGTTCGGCAAGCGCGGGGTCGGGGCCATCGTCGCGCGAGTACATGATCTCCAACTCGCGCGCCAGAACGGTGCCCCTGGTCAGATTGAACGTACCGAGTATGCCGGCCAGCTTGTGGGCTGCGGCGTTGGCCGCGACGTGCTGTTCGAGCGAGAGCCGGCCGGCGGTGAAGGCCGCCGCGGCAGTCTCCAGTGTGGCAACGCGCTCCCGCATCTGCGGCAGAAACTGGACCCACATGCGGTCGAGGGCCTCAGTCAGGTTGGCCTGTTCGCTGGCGTCCATGGTTCGCGCTCCGTTTAATTCCAGCCCAGCACGTTGGCGATCTGCGTGGAGAGTGTAAGCGGATCGAAGGGTTTGAAGAGTACGGCTTCCACGCCCAGGTCGGCAAAGGCGCGCTGGTCGGTGGCCTGCACCTTGGCGGTCAGCAGCAGCACGGGGATGCGCGCCGTGGCGGGGTTCTTGCGCAGCTCGCGGAAGGTGGTGGGGCCGTCCATGCCGGGCATCATCACGTCCAGCAGAATGGCGTCGGGCTGGTGTTCGATGGCGCGCGCCAGGCCTTGAGCGCCGGAGTTGGCCATCTGGACTTCCCAGCCGGCAACCGTTTCCAGGCTGAGCGCGGCTACTTCGCGGATGTCGTCTTCGTCGTCGATGATGAGGATGCGGTGGGCCATGGTTCCATCATCTCCCCGGCAAGCAGGGATGTCCAGAGCGGGGATTTCCAATATCTCGACCGGGTACACTTCCTCAAAAAGGGTTCGTTCACCGACGCACGGACGAGGGAGCATTAGGCGCTGCGAGTAGACGCCGCCGGCTGATCCGCTTCTTCCACTTTCCGGGAGCTGCGCAGCATGGTCAGCACCAGCGCCTCGAGTTGCTGCGGCTGCACGCGGGCCTTTGTGAGGAAATGCGTGGGCCCGAGGGTGAGCTGGCGGCGCTCGACCGGCGAAAGCTCGCGGCCGGAATAAACCACCAACGGCAGCGCGGCCAGCGTCTCGTGCTGGCGCAGCCAATCCACCACGTTGAAGCCGTCGCCGTCGGGCAGGCCGATGTCCAGCACCAGCAGATTGGGCTGGAAGGCGAAACAGGCGTCCAGCGCCTCCTGGCGGGTATGGGCCATCTCCACTTCGATGGTGTCGCGGGCAAAGACATCGCCAATCATGCGGGCCAGGTCGAGATCGTCTTCCACCACCAGCACGCGCGCCTTTTCGCCGGGAACCGAGAGCACCCTGGCCAATTCTCCCAGCAGCGCATCTTCCTCCAGCGGCCTGCTGACCCATCCCTCGGCCGGAGCGGGCAATTCAGTCGGACTGTGCTGGTTGGCCACGCTGAGCAGCACCACCGGTGTCCTGGCCTCGGGGTCCAGTTGGCGCAGCAGAGGCAGAATCTCCCAGCCGTTCATGCCGTCCAGCGATGTATCCAGCAGGATGGCCTCCACACCGGCATGGGCAGCGGCCACAGTCTGTTCCACGCTGGAGGTTTCTACCACCCTATAGCCGTGCCGAGCCAGTTGCGCGGCGATCAGGGGCCGGGTGGCGCCGTTGGCGTCAGCCAGCAGCACCGTGCCGTGGCCGGGCTCGTTGTCCACTTTGCCGGGCATGATGGCCACTTCAGGCTGGTAGGGCAGGAAGACGCGGAAGGTCGAGCCGCTGTCCGGATTGCGCTCTGCCCAGATGCGTCCCGAGTGCTGCAGCACAATGGTGCGGCAAATGGCCAGCCCCAACCCGCTGCCACCCTTTTGCCGGGAGTCCGAGGCATCCACCTGCTGGAAGCGCCCAAAGATGGCTTCCAGCTTGTCGGCGGGAATGCCGCGGCCGCGGTCCACCACCGAGAGCGTAACGCCGCTCACGCCGGGTTGTATGGAAACAGAAATCGCGGTCTTGGGAGGCGAGAACTTGACGGCGTTGGACAGCAGGTTGGTGAGCACCTGGAGCAGGCGGTCGGGGTCGGCGAAGATCTCCACATGTTCCGCGTCGTGGAGCAATTGCACGCTGGCCGCGTCGGCCATGGGCTGTATGCCATCGATGGCCTGGCGGACTACGTCGGCCAGACAGACGGTGCGAAAGGTCAAGGGCTCGCGCCCGCTTTGGATGCGCTCCAGATCGAGGATGTCGTTGATCAGCCGCACCAGCCGGTCGGAGTTGGAGAGGGCGATGCGCAGCAGGTTGGCCGCCTTGTCGTTCACCTGCCCCAGAATTCCCGAGGAGAGCAGGCCCAGCGCGCCGCGGATGGAGGTCAAGGGCGTGCGCAGCTCGTGGCTCACTGTGGAAATGAACTCGTCCTTGAGGCGATCGAGGGCAGAACGGCGGGTGATGTCGCGGAAGCTGAGCACGGAGCCGGAGAGCTGGTTCTGGCTCTGAATCGGCGCTAGAGAAAACTCCGCCGGGAAGGAAGTTCCATCGCCGCGCAGGATGGTCTCCTCGCCACTCAAGGCGAGATGCCCCTCCAAAGCCCGGACCAGCGGACAATGCTCTCCGCATGGGCGGCTGGGCGCGAACGAGCCGTGGAGCAGATCGTGTATCGGTTTGCCGGTCAGGGTGGCGGCCGGCGCGCCCAGCAGACGGGCGGCGGCGGGGTTGGCCGAGGTGATCGATCCTTGGCGGTCCACGCCGCAGATGCCGTCGGCCACTGAGTCGAAGAGTTGCTCCAGCGGATCGCCGCGACCCTCGGCGGCGGTTTCAGCGACAGGGGGATCTTTCAGCACCAGCCGCAACGCCAGCAGAATCGTCGAAATCGCGATTGCCAGGAACAAGAGCCAATCCAGCCGAGGGCCGGCGGACAAGCGCGCCGGAATCGCCGCAACCGCCAGAACCATGGAAAGCGCGGCCAGAACCGGCCAGATCTTGGCTAAGCCACTCCCGGCTAAATGTGCAGGTTGCTTGTTTCCGGCTATCGTCTTCCTGTTGGCCCGGTCCTGCATCTGTCTCCTCGTTGGCGCGGATTTCCTATGCTTCGGCCCTTGCCCGCATGTCCGGACCTTGAATCCTGAAATGGGTGCTCTCTTCCAAAATACGCCTTACCCCTATTCGAGCGGAAGAAATCGGCATTCCGTTCAACTCGCAGGTAGTATAAGCGCTGGATTTCAAGCACTCTAGTCAAAAGATGGAAGCGCTTCTTGGAGAGCAACGCTCCAGTTACCGGCAGGTTAGATTCGAAGGGCTGAAATCCGCACGGGAGGGGCTGAGAATGCGGATTCTTATGGGCAGTCGATGACAATGGGCAGGCGCTGAGCTTTAACAGGTTCTGCAAACTGCGCGCGCCGGGCAACCGTATACTGGGCTCATGGTTTCCATCTCGATTGCCCGTCTTGCCAGTGTTGTAACTCTGGGGTTCTTCTGCCTCGCCGCGCAGCCGCCCGCGGCGCACGCCTGGGGCAATGAAGGCCATCGCCTCATCAATCGCCTCGCCGCCGCTACCCTGCCGGCCAGCGTGCCCGGCTTTCTGCGCACCGAAGCCGCTGCCGACGAGATTGAGTACCTGGGCCCCGAGCCCGACCGCTGGCGCTCTCCCGCCGAGCCGGAACTGGTTGCGGCGCAGGCGCCGGAGCACTTCATCGACCTGGAATTGGCCGATGCTTTAGGGCCGTTGCCGCATAAGCGTCTGGATTTCGAAGCGAAAGTCTTTGCCGCCGGCCAGCGCCCGGAGAAGATCGGCCTCCAGCCCTGGGAGGCGACCGAGGTATGGGAGCGGCTGAAGGCCGCGCTGCGCGAGTACCGCACCCTCTCCGCCGCCAACAAGGACACCCGCGGCGTGGAGCAGGCGGCCATCTTCTATGCCGGATGGCTGGGCCACTATGTGGGCGATGCTTCGCAACCGCTGCACACAACCATCCAATACAACGGCTGGGTGGGAGCCAATCCCAACGGCTACACCACCGGCCACAGGATTCACTGGCAGTTCGAAGGCCCGTTCGTGGGCGCCAACCTGCATCAGCCCGAGGTACGGGCCAGAATGACGGCGCTCAAGGCCATCGACGGAGATATCTTCGACGGCTACGTGGCCTATCTGCGCCATACCCAGACCTATGTGGAAAAGGTCTACCAACTGGAGAAAGCAGGAGGCTTCGAGGGAGCGGGTTCGGCCGAGTCGCGCGAGTTTACCGCCGAGCGTCTGGCCGCGGGCGCCAGCATGTTGCGCGATATGATCTTCACTGCCTGGCTGGAGAGCGGAAAACCGGTAGCCGACCCCTACGCAGGGAAGTGACACGAATGCGGGTGCGGGGGTTGGGTACCCCATCCGCGCCGCGCATTTCAGAGGCTAAGCTGGGAAGCCATAAACGACAACCAGCCTCGTTCTTCGGCAAACAGTTTCGCTTCAGTCCCCAGCCGCGGCCACGGCCGGAACCCGGCGCAGCACTGGGGTGAGTGTCAAGGTCATCAGCGCGACCGCCGGGATGGCGATCAGCAGCCAGGCCAGCAGGGCCTGGCCGGCCAGTCCGCCCAACTGCGACACAAGGGCCAGCGGCGAACCGTGCAGCAGCGCCTGCGCACCCAAGGTCTGCCGCGATGCGGACGGGATCAACCACCCACCCAGCCGCACAAACGGCACAATCAGCACGACTTGCAGCGGCATGACCAGATAATTCGCCGCCTGAATGGCGGGTAGATTCAGCCGCAGAGCCAGCGCCAGGGCGGCGCAAACCAGCGTCGGAATCCCCACCACCGGGATGCAGCCGATGGCAAACCCCAGCGCCAGGGTCAGCGCCAGCCGGCGGGGCGAGATGCCCTGCCGCAGCCAGACTGCCAGGTTCTGCTTCAGCGCGTTGAGGGATTTGCTCATCGTCATACTCTAATTATCGGTACGAGGGGCGGGATTCCTTTGTTCCCAGATGAAACTTCGGTAAATGAACCAGAGTTGGAAGCAATAAATACGTGCTCTCTATTCCGGAAAGTTGCGTAAAAGGCCTCTGCGGCGCATCTCCGTCAGAACTTGCTCTACCTTCCAGTCTAATGCGTCGGTGCCATCCACGGTCAGATCGGCATGCACCGCGGAGGGCCGCACAAACGCCATGGCCGAGGGGCGGACCGTGGCTTCGTACTGGAGCCGAACCGACTCCGGCGTGCGTCCGCGCTCCTCGATGTCGCGCCGGAGCCGCCGCTCGAAGCACACATCGTCCGGGGTTTCGACATAGATCCGCAATTGATACAGCGGAAGCAACTCCGGGTAATACAGGGCGAAGAGGCCTTCGACCAGCAGATAGGCGCCCGGCTGGACGGACTCTGTTTGCCCATGGATGCGGCTGTGGGTGGAGAAGTCGTAGAGCGGGCGCTCGATGGCCTGGCCCTGCGCCAGCGCCGCTACCTGGGCGGCCAGCAGCGGGCTCTCGATCATCGCCGGATCGTCGAAGTTTTGCCGGGCCCGCTCGGCCATGGGCAGATGCGAGAGGTCGCGGTAGTAGTTATCGAGTGTGAAGTGGAAGCCGTCCAGGGCGTGCGCCAGTTCGCGGGTCAGGGTGGTCTTGCCCGAGCCCGATGCCCCGGCCACCGCCATCACGATGGGCGGAAAGGGAATCCGGCCGCTGTGTTCGGCGATCTCGCTCACGGCTGCGGCTCCAGCAGGGCAGCGATCTTGGGCGTCAGCCGCTCGAAGAGCCGAGCCAGCCTTTGTTCCACCTGACGGCCGGCTTCAAAAACCTCCTGGTGGCTCAATTGGGTTGTGCCCAGCCCGGCGGCGAGGTTGGTGACGCAGGAGATGCCGAGCACCTCCAGGCCCATGTGCCGGGCAACAATGGACTCGGGCACCGTGGACATGCCCACCAGCGTTGCGCCCAGTCCGCGAAACGCCCGAATCTCGGCGGGCGTCTCGAAGCTCGGCCCGCTGACGGCCAGATAGACGCCCTCGCCCAGCGGGAAACCCTCCTCGGCGGCTGCCTCCTGGGCCAGCGCCCGCAGGCGGCGAGAGTAGGCCTCGGTCATGTCGAAAAAGCGCAGTCCCGCGCCGGGCCGGAAGCCGAAGCGCGGCTCGTTGGGGCCGATGAGCGGGTTCCAGCCCATGAGGTTGATGTGGTCGGAAAGGGCCACAAGCTGGCCCACGCGGTAGCCCTCGGCGATGCCCCCGGCGGCATTGGTCAGGGCGACGGCCTGAATCCCCAACGCGCCCAAAACGCGCATGGGAAAGGTAACCTGCTGCGGCGTGTATCCCTCGTAGAAATGCACCCGGCCCTGCATTACGGCTACCTCAACGCCACCCAGCAGCCCGGCCACAATCCGGCCGGAGTGGCCCTCGACGGTGGATTGCGGAAAGTGCGGAATCTCGCCGTAGGGGACGACGACCGGCTGGGAAACGGAATCCGCCACCGCTCCCAGCCCGGAGCCGAGGACAATGCCGATGCGCGGGGCCAGAGCCCCCAGTTTGGTCCGCAGAAATGCCGCGGCTTCGGTTACTTGATCGAAATAAGTCATGTTTCTACCTGACGAGGTGCTCTTGAGATTCTACAGGTACAGAGATTGTGTTGCGTCCTTGGCCGGCGCCATTGGATTGACGCCGAAAGGAGTTGGGAGACGCAGGTCCTTCGACTCGCTGCGCTCGCTCAGGATGACAGGTGTGTAGGAGAGTTGGAACGCTCGATCGGCCCATTCAAGAAGAGCAGATGAAATCTCAACCAGCCGGCCAGCCATCCGGCGCCATGGTCACCACGCAGCATCCCAGCGAGTAGTTGTACCAGGAGTGCTCGGTGGTTGGCGTCGCGAAAAAGCCTTCGAGCAGGTTGCGCCGCACCACTTCCGTCACGAAATCGAGCGGCCCGTAGAAGAGCGTGAAGAAGCTGTCCCAATCGACCGTGAACAGAAACGACCCGTCGGGCGCGGCCAAGGTTCCTCGGGCAGGGAACGCCTCTTCGCGATTCCTGAGCTTCTGCGCGCTGAGCCGCTGAATCGGATCGGCTTTCGGGAACTCGGGCACAAAGACCAGCTCATCCTGGCCGGCGGCTTCGAAGGCATCGAGAAAGTCTTTTTGCAGCAAGGGCTCGAACCGGCCCTCCGATGGCATCCACACCGAGCTGGATTGCAGGAACCCCTGGAGTGCGTCGCTGGCAGGGAAGTCGCAAAACTCATCGTCGAGCGACCCGATGGAGGTCAGCAGCGCCTGATTCATCTTGTCGCAGGTGCGGATTCCCGTTTGCGCGGCAGCCGATGCCCACGAGTAATTTGCTCCGGCGTTCAGTATCTGCTCGTCGCTGGGATACTGCTTCGTCGCCTTCCAGGCAAGATGCTCCGGAACGCCGACGAAGGGATGAAGAATCACATAGACCGATTCGAATCGATGGCCGTATGCGTCCATGAGGGGCGCATCGTAGGGTGGGTAAACAAGGCTTTCGTATTCCACGCAGTCAGGATAACAAAGGGAGATTGCGCGGAAGTTGGCTGCGGCTCCGGGCCGCTGCGGGCTCTTGGCGGCGAGCGCTCAGCTCTCTTTGCGGTAGAGCAGGTCGCGGATGGCGCGGCGCCGCGCTTCGTTTGCTTCGGCCTCTGCTTTGCGTTCGACGGCGTCCAGGGAGCGCTTGTCGCCGCTCTCCGGGGATTCCGGTTCGCTGCACGAGGGACAACGGTTGGCGAAGCCGGGTTTGTCTGGCCTCAGCTCGAATTCTTCAGAACAAATGACGCAGGTCTTAATCGGGAATGCCATAACGGTTCATGTTAACGCAGGCCGCCGGCCCGGACCGAGTTGGCCGTTTCACACTGTGAAAAAATCCCTGCACGCCGGTCACCGGCAGGCGGCAAACCGGGATTGAGCCCAGGGGATGCGTGCCGGGCGCGGAATGAGAGGATAGAAAAGCCGGTTCTGACCTGACCCGGGGGAGGAATGACAGATGAAGGAAATCGTCGCCGTGATCTTCGGGCTGGGCCTGGGGGGCAACGCCTTGCTGTTTGTGCCGCAGATTCTGGCCGTGTGGCGCAAGAAGACGGACGAGGGCATCTCGCTGGTCACCTTTGGCGGCTTCACCATCCTGCAAGCCGTCGGCATTGTCCACGGCCACTACCAGCACGATCTCTCGCTGATGCTGGGCATGGAGGCCAGCATCCTGACCTGCGGCACGGTGACGGCGCTGACCATCTTCTACCGGGTCCGGCGGTTGAGGGCAGGTGCGGCAAAGGCCGATTGAGGAGCGAGAATCCCTGCCAAACGCTTGATCGGCACGCACAGCTAAAAAAATCCGCTTGTCATTTGTGGGCGGATTTGGGCAAAATCGCAAAACAGCCCGCCGCTCTTCCCCAACCCTGCGCGGCGCGGACCCAAGGAGGCAAGCATGAGTTCGGTGCGCGTTCTTGTGGGCACAAAAAAAGGCGCATTCATCCTCAACTCGGACGGCAAGCGGCGCGACTGGCAGGTCGCCGGCCCGTTCTTCGCCGGATGGGAGATCTACCACGTCAAAGGATCCCCTGTAGATCCCAACCGCCTCTACGCGTCGCAATCCAGCGGCTGGTTCGGGCAGACCATGCAGCGCTCCGACGACGGCGGCGTTACCTGGACCCCAGTGGGCAACAAGTTCGTCTATGACGGTGTTCCCGGCACGCACCAGTGGTACGACGGCACGGCCCATCCCTGGGAATTCAAGCGCGTCTGGCACCTTGAGCCCTCGCTGACCGACCCGGACCACGTCTATGCCGGAGTCGAAGACGCGGCGCTCTTTCACAGCAGAGACGGTGGCGCGACCTGGACCGAGCTTGCCGGTTTGCGCAAAAACGAGACCGGCCCCCAGTGGCAGCCCGGCGCGGGCGGCATGTGCCTGCACACCATCCTTCTCGATCCTACCGATCCGGGCCGCATCTACATCGCCATCTCCGCCGCCGGCGCCTTCCGCGCCGACGACGGCGGCCAGACCTGGAAGCCCATCAACAAGGGCCTGGTCTCCGACATGATGCCCAACCCCACCGCCGAGGTCGGCCACTGCGTCCATCACGTGGCCATGCACCCCGCGCGGCCCAAGGTGCTTTTCATGCAGAAGCATTGGGACGTGATGCGCTCCGACGATGCGGGTGAAAGCTGGCAGGAGGTCAGCGGCAACTTGCCCACCGACTTCGGCTTCGCGATCGATGTGCACGCCCACCAGCCGGAGACCCTCTACGTGGTGCCGATCAAGAGCGATTCGGAGCACTTTCCGCCCGAAGGCAAGCTGCGCGTCTACCGCAGCCAGACGGGCGGCAACGAGTGGGAGCCGCTCACCAAGGGGCTGCCGCAGCAGGATTGCTACGTCAACGTGCTGCGCGACGCGATGGCGGTGGATCGTCTCGATGAGTGCGGCGTCTACTTTGGCACGACCGGCGGCCAAGTCTACGCCTCGGCCGATGCAGGCGAGAACTGGACGGCGGTAGTCCGCGATTTGCCGGCCGTGCTGTCGGTCGAGGTGCAGACGCTGCCGTGAGCGACGCCGCGGTTCCACGCACCATCCGCGTGGTTCTGCCTTACCACCTGCGCACCCTGGCGCGCGTGGACCAGGAAGTCGCGCTCGCGGTTGCCGGTCCAGTGACTTTGCGCGCGGTCCTCGACGCTCTCGAAGCTCGCCACCCCGCGCTCCAGGGGACCATTCGCGACTACGCCACCGGCCAGCGGCGCGCCTTCCTGCGCTTCTTTGCCTGCGAGCAAGACTGGTCGCACCAGCCGCTGGACGCGGAACTGCCAGAGGCAGTGGCCTCGGGGCGCGAGTCGCTGCTGATTATCGGGGCGATTGCGGGAGGATAGGGCACCTTCCCAGTTCCCGGGAGGCGATTTTGAAGTTTCCCACCCATTTCACAAAGAACGCGAAATGGATGGGGCGCGGGGCTTCCTTACACAATCATTGAAAATGTTCAAAGCTCGATCCCTGCCCTCAGTGCTCGTCCCTGCCCGGGCGCAGCATCAGGTCCTTGATGGCCTCGCGGGGGTCTTTGCCTTCGTCCAGGATCAGTTCCATCTGCTCGGTGATGGGCATCTCGATGCCTTCGCGGCGAGCCAGGCCCAGGGCGGCGCGGGTGGTCAGAACGCCTTCGGCGACCTTTCCGCCCAATCCGGCGAGGATTTCGGGCAGTTGGCGGCCGCGGCCTAATTCCTGCCCTACGGTGCGATTGCGGCTGAGGGAGCCGGTGCAGGTGAGCACCAGATCGCCCACGCCGGAGAGGCCGGCGAGAGTCTCGCGGCGGCCACCGCAGGCTACGGCCAGGCGAGTGATCTCGGCGATGCCGCGGGTGATGAGCGCCGCAGCGGAGTTGTAGCCCAGGCCAGCCCCGGCAGCCATGCCGGCGGCAATGGCGATGACGTTCTTGAGCGCTCCGCCCAACTCCACGCCGATGACGTCGGTGGAGGTATAGAGGCGCAGCGTCTCGGAGGAGAAATCTGCCTGGATGCGCGCCGCGATCTCCGGATCGTCGAAGGCCACGGTGACGGCGGTGGGCTGTCCCTGGGCCACTTCCAGCGCGAACGAGGGGCCGCTGAAGGCGCCGATGGGCAGGGTGAGGCCGGCTTCCGCCAGGCAGGCCGCGATCACCTGGGTCATGCGCAGGTAGCTGCGGTTCTCAATGCCCTTGGTGGCGCTGACCACGATCTGCCCGGCGTGCATGTGGGGCCGCAGGCGGGCCATGGTTGAGCGCAGGAACTCGGACGGAACGACCGAGACGACGATATCGGCATCGGCCACGGCCGCGCAGTTTCCGGTGATGGAGATTTCCTTGGGGATGGGGAAGCCGGGCAGAAAGAGAGTGTTTTCTCCAGCGTCGGCGATCTCCTGGGCGGCTTCAGGGCTGTGTGCCCAAAACGTGATCTGGTGACCGCCGCGGCGGTGAAGCGAGAGGGCGATGGCGGTTCCCCATGCCCCGGAACCCAATACGATGATGCGGCTCATGCGGTCTTCTTGGCTCCAAAGCGGGATTCCGTGCCGGCAAGCAGGCGGCGGATGTTCTGGTGGTGCTTGACGATGATGAGCAGGGCCACGAAGGCCTGCACGGCGATGAAGAAAGGCGTGCTGTTGCCATGGGCAAAGTACCAGGCAAAGCAGGGGAAGCAGGCCGCGCCGAGGATCGAGCCCAGCGAGACATAG
>Ga0181529_10003876_pt1 | contig 16641 bp, 19 predicted proteins | sample PEATcosm2014_Bin_36_FD_119763 | JGI IMG/M metagenome (GOLD analysis project Ga0181529, IMG submission 119763) | Peatland microbial communities from MTU Mesocosm Facility, Houghton, MI, USA - PEATcosm2014_Bin10_30_metaG | ecosystem: Environmental > Terrestrial > Soil > Wetlands > Peat | place...
CGCGTGCTGCCCTCGCGAACCGACCAGACGTTGAACTGCCCAAGCACCTGGACGCAGACCAACTGGTTCATCGCGCAGTGTGCGGGGGCGAACACGGCGATGGTAGTGGCGCTGGCGCGTGGCGGCACGACGTATTCGGCAATTAGCGGCTTCACCACCACGCACTCTGGAACGGCGCAGTATCTATTCGGGGGGCTGAGCGCTGGGACATATTCCGTCACGGTGGGAGGGTCATCTGTGACCGGTAGCCCGTTCACCGTGGCTGCCGGAGATAGCTCCATCGAGTTCACCAGCACGGCCGGTGCGGTTGCAGTTGCGGCAACATCTGGGATCGGCGCGGGAACTCAGATGCAGAACGGTCGATTGAGTGGTCAGGCAACCATTCACTAGGCGTAATGATTACACATTAGTTCCACTCTACCCTTTCACATCAGCTTTACAAGGGCCAGCGACACGCGGAACGGGGTAGTGCCATTCGCGTTGGACGTATAAATGTATGGGCTATGCAACCCGTCAAGCCGGATGATCCATGGCGGTTCCGCAGTGACGCTGACGGTGAGCAATTGCGTATAGGTAAGGCCTAGCTCATCCTCCCAGACGATATACAGGTAGACCGGAGGCCCTGCCTGACTGCCGGAAATGTATCCACACGCCGCATAGAGTCCACCGGGAAGCGTTCCGCCTGACTTGCTGTACAGGTAAGTGGTAGTGATGTTTGCGGTCCGATTCGAGGAGTCATAGTAGTTGGCGACCGACCCGGAGAACACGCCCGCTGCGCCGGAGTAAGTCAGCACTTTTTGCTGAAGCGCACTGCCCGTGCCGTCATCGGATGTATTTCCACCTGTATATAAGGTCCCCTGCACTGTGAGAGTTTGGGTGGTCACATCGCCCGCGAAATCTACCCTGTAACTGGGGGTGCTAGACCCTCCCACAAATAGGGCGATGGCGTCTGCTCCTCCAGTTGCTTTGGCTATTTGGATGCCCGGACCCAATCCGGCATTTAACTGTATCTGTCCTGCTGTGGAAGTCGTTCCCACATATAAAGTGGAGACATACTCTGAGAACCATGGGGCACTATTGGTGCCTATATTGTTAGAGCTGATAGCTAGGAGATTACCGGTGCCACTAATTACAGTGAGCCCATTGATCTCGTAGCCGCCGAAGAAACTAGCAGAGGCCGCTGATGTCACATTCCCTAAGTAGTCTACGGAAAAGTTGTAGGCACTCGTTGACCCATTAAAGTACTGGGTTTGAAATGCGAGGGTTGTAGTGGGGTTCACTGTGGTGTATGCCGTAAGTGTGCTATTCCCGATCATTGTGATATTGCCATTCACCTCCAACTGAGCGCCTGCGTTGGAGGACTCTCCAATTGACACTCTGTAGGCTGTGCCGGAGGGGTACAGTAGACTCCCTGAGAGAGTCCAGTAAGACCCCCCGCCGCTGGGGGTTACACAGGTGCCATTCGCCGCGAGTACGTTTGTGCCAGTGCAGCCGGAGCCCCCACTGAAGAGACTCACAACATCTCCATAGGTGGCTATGCTAGGGATTCCAGTGAGGTTCGTGTTCTTTAGCAGACCTGTACTCAAGCCCGCAAGGGATGTGCCATTGATCTGGTTAGCCGACACCACGCCGGCCGTGGCACTGGCGGGGGCTAGGCTTCCTCCACTGGCTACTGTCATAGTGGCTGTGTTGTTTGCACCTGTGGTGATGGTCCCGAATGCTACTGCTGAGCCTGATGCTAGTGATGTCCAAGTGTTGCATGTTGTACCGGATGCAGCAGAGCAGTACTTGAGGACCCCAGAGCTGTCGAAGTAGAGCATCCCCAAGGCTGTGGTCTCGCCACTGATGGGTGTAGGAGCTGAGCCTTGGATCATGTGGAGATATTTGGTTGCTATAAAGCTGGAGGCTGTCCCTCCACCTGTTGGGGCATTCAGGCAGGTAGACACATTGCAGGTCCCCGTAGTGGCAAGGAATCCTGAGTCAGCTTGCATGTAGCCATGTTGGACTGCCATTCCGGCAGCCGAAGTGCTTACAGAGTCTACAGTAAGGAGTGGATGGCTACTCGGAGTTGTGAAGTTGAAGTAGATATTCCCTCCCAGGGTAGTGCTCGCCCCACTGCCGGTGTAGAATGCAACATCTGTGGCTGTTCCTCCTGAGACTGTGCCGCTGCTGGCGAAGCACTGCCATGTGGTGCCATTATAGAAGACCGGGCAGGCCCCTGGTCCTGCATAGAAGGACAATGCCCCAGCGTTAAAAGTGTCATCCGTAGTCAGTGGTGGCCCAGAGGCTAGGATTGTCGAGTAGTTTCCCGTTTGGATGTAGTTCAGGGCGGTAAATGAGTGGGCATACATGCCTCCTGAGGGGGCCTGAATGGTATTCCACTCAGCTCCAGTGGGGGCGTTGAACCCCGATGGTGTGCCCGTAGACTGTATCACACCTGCTACGGAGAGTTGATTGGATGCGTAGGCTAAAGCTGCTGATCCAGTGAATGACCCGGACCCCCCATTGAGCTGAACAGCTCCAGTGGGGCCAACTGCTCCTCCACCACCGCCGCCCGATCCCAAGCAGACCCAAGTGGTTCCGTTGTAGACTACCTCACATCCAAGAGTTGTGTTGAAGCTCATCATGCCTGGAACTGGCGCTCCGCTGGCATATCCAGGAACGATTGCGTTAGGACCGTTTGGGTTCAAGGGATTGTCACAGGCAGCAATACTGGTGCAGGTTCCTGAGGGACCACCGGGATTCTGGTCGGAGTATCCTGTAGAGATGTATCCCCCTAAGTATGCCCCGTACTGATTATTCAGCTTGCCTGCGGAATCAAGTCTCACGCCAGCTATCGGAGTGTATCCACTGGCGAGCTTCGTCCCTGGGGGGTAGAGATGGGCGGCAGATATCAGCCCGGCCTGTACTCCTCCACTGAAAAGCTGCACTGCATTCCAAGCGGCATTGTCCGTAGCAAAGCCCCCGAGAGCAAACACATATGTATTGAGGTTCAAGCCATTGGGCTCTCCTGGGGGCTCTGGTATGGGGGGAGCGCAAGGCGTGCCTGTTATGTAGTAGTTGATCCCTCCCGTAGTGGTCCAAGGCGCATGGTATCCCTGCACAGGAGATGTGGAGTTCCACAATACTGTGTCGGCTGCTCCGAATGATCCCAAGCTTGAGAGATAGGTGGGCTGCGCCACGATATTTCCCCACGGATCGTAGCAGGTCTGCCCAGATGTGGGGGACTGGGTGACAGGCCGGAAGTCTATGTAGCCGCCGCCTGTATTGGCTGCATTGGGGAGGGCTAAGTAGCCGGGCACACTCACCCCGTCAGTGGTGGATTGCAGCCCTGGAGTGGTCACTGCCGCCGTGCTGACTCCTCCAGCAGCGAATATGGAGCCCACTGGTACTGTGATAGCTTGTGTGCCGCTAATCCCCGTCACGCTCAGATTTTGAGTAGTGCTGTTCCAAGTCAGATTGGAAGATCCACTGAATGACCCGGACTCATTGACCTGCACAGAGTTGCTGGGACCTCCGGGGCTGATTGTGAGGGTGGCATAGTCGAACAGGAGAATGTCTCTGAACACATAGGGTGAGGATAAGGATGGGGGTCCACCGCCGGATATCTGCACGTCATAGCGCCCATTCGCGGCGTAGAACTGGCCGAATCCTAGACTGTTAGCGGTAAATGGATTGGAGAGAGAGGTCCCTGAATTGTTGGAGTAGAGAGTGGCTAGGGTGCTCCCTCCGTCGATGTACACCGTTATCGTGCAGGAGGGATAGCTCTGCATCACTTGTGTGGAGGAGCTGATTCCCCCCGTTATCACAGGCTTGCCGCCCTGTTCGCAGGGGATGATGACTCCCTGCATGGCCATTGCTGGAATTGCAACTAAGATGAGGCTCAGGAATAGGTTGCGCATGATTCAAGTATAACTTATGATGGCTGTATGAGATACATCATTGCTACGCTGCTGTTGTCTATCGGCCTGCTCTATGGGCAGGCTAAGCCTGAAGCGAAGGACCCCCCCAAGCTGCCCGCTATCCAGGATAAGGATAGGGCTGACTTCCTGCTTGTCCAGCGGGACTTCCTTGGAGTGCAGAAGCAGTATGAAGATGCCTTCAAGAACGAGCCCAAGGTGGCCCAGTTCAACGCATCTTTGCAGAAGCTCCAGAAGGAGTGCTCTGACGGCGGGGGTCAGCTCGACCTCCAGACTGTGCAATGCACTGCCAAACCTGCTCCCCCGGCCCCTGAAAAGAAGTAGTGTAATCATTACATCGGGGTTCTCCCGGCTCCCTATATGATAAGGATATGAAAGCAGCCATTCGAGCGCTGATTCTGGAGAAGGATAAGGCTAGGGGTATGGTCCCCAGTCCTAGATATGGCAAGACCGATACAGTCTATGGGGCCTATCTGACTGAGCTTAACCCCCGTGGAAACAAGGACTTACAGCTTGCCCTCGCCTCCAGCGCCGATCCCCGCTTTCGTGAGTTCCTTGACCGCCTCATGAGCCTCCGGTACAAACGGATGGCTCTCGCCACCATTGCAAAGGGCTGTGGCATTGACTTGGCTGAGTTCAACAAGTGGTGGAATCAGGCCTCCACTCAGCAAGCCATTGCCATAGCCCAGAGCAAGAGCTTGGATATTACTCGGGATATGGCTGAGGACGCCCGGACTGTGGATGCTGTGTGTGAGCGTTGTGATGGGCTGGCCTTCATCCCAGCACAGTCTGGGCTGCCTCTGGAGACTCCTGGATATAGGCCAATGACTGGCCCTGAGGGGGAGGTCTTGTGGATACGATCTTGCCCAGTCTGCCAGAATGGCAAGGTTAGGAAGCCTGGAGATCCTCATGCTCGGGATCGTGTGCTGGAGATTGGGGGGTTGCTCAAGCGTGAGAAGTCGGGCATCAACATTATCCAGAACTTCGGTGGTGCATCTCACTCCAGTGCTGTGCAGGATCTTGATGATGCCATGCCCTTGGATGTCCCCTTTGAAGTGATGGAGTGATTGTGGTCAAAAAATGGATCAGAAGTGTTGTGGAGCTGTTTGCTCCGTTCACCGCCATTGCCCAAGAGCTGCGGACTCTCAGGGAGTTATATGAGCTTGATCTTGCCTCTCGCAATCCCCCCATCATTCGTGTGACAGAGGCCCCCAGCAAAGGTGACACCACTGTTCTCTACGGGGAGGAGCCGGAGGAGAAGGGTAAGCTGCGGGAGATGCTGGACGCTTGGAACGAGAGTGAGGATTAGGTGTATCACCCCGAAATCATCGACCGGCGGCTCTGGCAGGCCAAGAAGAAAGGTCTGCTGTATCGAGTGAGGCCCCGTGAGGAGTCCATTGAGATATCAGCTAGGCTGGAGAAGCTGTGTCGGAATGCCAAGGGGGAGCCCTTACCTGAGGGGCAGTTACAGCGAGACTTGGATGAGAAGGAGCGGGCGTTCATAGGCTCTGAGCGCATCTTGTGCAAGGCCAACTTTGAGTACTATCTGACCCACTATCACTCTGTGAACCTTGATCCTGGAGTAGGCACACAGGAAGGTATTGGTCCGGGTAAACTGCTTGAGTCTCAGGGGAAGTTTATACGAGAGATTGGCCGAAGAGAGCTGGAGTGCCATCAGGAGTATCAGAAGTATAACCTGACAGAGGGCATCCGGGTCTATGCCCACAAGTGTCGGCAGGTAGTTTTCACTAGCACGGCCCGCGCCATGACTCTTCAAAGGATGCTCCTTTACCCGGGAACTAGGGCTTTTGCTTGTGCCCTTAACCCTGATGGCGTAGGTGAGTTGTATAAGAGAGACAAGCTGGCGATCAGTAAGCTGCCATTCTGGCTGAGGCCCACGGAAACTGAAATCTACCCAGATGTGAAAGACTCCGAAATAGGATTCACGGCCCCCATAAATTCCCGGCTACTCTACCAAGCTGAAAACCAGGACCAGGGGATTGGTGTTGGAACTCAGCAGGATGTTAGCCATCTAACTGAAGTCAGCTTGTGGAAGTACCCCTACCAGATAGGATTCTCATTCTCTCCCTCTCTTCCTAAATCAAGAATGACACTACACATACAGGAGGCGACAAGTGCCCCCTACCCATATTGGCAGGATGTGACGGAGGCTTGTCGTCGCAAGGAGAAAGGGTTTGAATCGTGGACTTACATCTTTATTCCTTGGTACTTCAACACCTTGAAGTATCGAGCTGTGCCTCCACCTAACTGGGTGATGGAGAGTCACACAAGAGACCACATTGCACTTATAGAGAGGACAAGCCCCGAGTGGTGTGATGGAAATGTGTACCGGCCCACTATTGAGCAGATGTACTGGTGGGAGACAGAGAGAGCCAAATTCAAGAAGGAGGGTAAGCTCTCGGCATTTCTGGCGAACTATCCCGCCACTCCAGAACAGTCTTTCACTAACTGGTCAGAGGGGGCTCTCCCGACTGAAGTTTTGGAGCAGATGGAGTCAGACCTACGCCAGCCTGAGGTGTATGAGATATTCATCGACCAAGACCCATCGGCAGAAGAAGTAGCCCCTCCGCAGGAGTCCAGTGATAAATTTCCTTCAGCATTGTATGTGGGAGGGTCCTCTATACAGAGGTACAGTGCAGAGCCGTGGTCTGAGATAGAAAGAGATCCTAGAGGGCTGCTGTTTCTGTGGGAACCCCCTAAGAGAGGTGCCAAGTACATCGTCAGCCTTGATGCGGCAGAGGGTCTGACGGGCTGGACTAGAGCGTCTGGCGTGGAGGTGGATAAGAAAAGGGATAATGGAGTTGTCACCGTCTGGAGAGTGGATGGAATTAAGACTCTTCTGTTCAAGATAGAGGATGGATTCCAGTCTCCCGACATAGACCCCCGCACTAATAAACAGAAGTTCCTGTACAAGGATGTCCAAGTCGCTGAATATGCTGGCCCCTGTGATGCTGTGGACATAGCCGGAATTGCTGATATCCTTGGTAGGATCTTTGCAGGGGACGAAGAGGATCAAGCAGAGCTAATCTTGGAGTCTTGGCCGGGGTGCGGAATGCTTAGTATGCAGGAATTGCTCCGGCGGGGGTATGCCAACCTGTGGCATTGGGAGTATTTTGCAGATGGTCCTGCGCAGGAGACATCATATATAGGGTGGAGATCCACCGCACGAAGTCAACAGATACTCTGGAGTAGAGCGCGTAGGCATATCATAAGCCCCGGAATAGTGGTGCGCTCCAAGTTCCTCTTGTCCGAGATGGCATCAGCAGAGCTGGACTATGAGAAGATGCGGGCTAGAGCGGCTGCCGGTAAGCATGATGATCGGCTACAAACTGCCACAATGGCGTTCTGGGCTGCCCACCGCTGGACTTACGATGTGGAGAGAACAGAGGAAAAGGTGTCTGAGATAGTGGTAGATGACTATCAGCGGATGGCCCCTACCTTGGACAAGTACCAGTCCTTCTCAGACTGGAAAGCAGCCGCGACGGCTGACTGGGAGGAGTAGCTATGTCTTATGAACAGTGGCTTGCAGCACTTTGCCTCTGGCGGGAAGCTAGAGGCTGCACTCTCTTGGCTAAGAGGGCTATTTACTGGGTCATCCTCAATCGAGCAAGAGACTCTAAGGGGCGCTGGCCCAAAACTGTGCCGGGGGTAATCCTCCAGCACGCTCAGTTTAGCTCCTTTCTACAGTCCGACCCCAACTGCATCAAGTTTCCGCAGCAGGGAGACCCTGTGGACTGGGCTGCATTCCAGTCCTGCCAAGCCGCCGTATCGGACTCTCTAGGGGCAGACCCGACATCCGGCGCTAACAGCTATGAGAGTTGCCCTCCAGACAAGATGCCTTCATGGGCTGATCCTACCAAGGTTACTATAGCTGTTGATGGCATCAGATTCTACAAGCTATAATGCTCCTATGGCTGCTCAACCAACTGTCACCAAATCAGCTAAAGTCTACGCGGTGGACCCTCCACCATCCACCCAGCGCTGCACCACTGAGGATGTTCACGACGGTCTCAAAGTGACCTTCCTCATTGACCCTCTCCAAGCCAAGCGCCTTAAGATGCGGGCTGGCACTCGCCCCCTCTATAAGTACCTGTGGGAGAATATCCTACAGAGAGCCGTGGATTCTGAGGTGTTCTGATGCCCCGAATCACTCATCACTTGTGGGTCTGCCCCTTTGGCCACACTAACCGGGATTCCTTCAAGGTGTGTAGCACCTGTGGATTTCAGCACTTTCAGCGGAGCGCTCAGGTAGCTGCCTCTGAACGAGTTGTGATTTACTTCAACCCCGCCACGGGGGAGCACCGCACACCTGCCCGCAACGATCTGTCCATCCCTGAGGTCTACGCCAATCAAGGATTCGAGCGCCGTGAGATCATGCGGATGACGGACTGGGAGAAGGAGAGTGGCTTGGTGCATGAGGCCACCAACTTTCACCCCGGCAATGAGGCAATTCCAGATGAGCCCCTCATACCTAAGCCTAAGCCGGAGGTCATCCGAGAGCTTGTTCGGGATATGGCTGATGCTATTGCGTCAGGTCCCTTTACAGGGGTGGAGAATCTGCTATAATCAGGTCAAGTGCATCTCCTCTGACCGGACGGGTGGCAGGTTCCTTAGTGGGCTCCTTCCCTGCCACCCTCATGTAATCATTACATCCTGACCCAGATCGTAGTATAGTCAAAGCATGGCAGACTCCTTCTATGATCTTCCCCCTCTAACTACGGATGAGGCTGAGCCTGGGACCCGTGAGTTTGAGATTGTGCAGTGGTGCGATGCTCGACTACAGCGTGGTATCCGCTTCATCGAATCCCAAGTGGGGTATGACAAGATTTCCGTTGCGATTGAAGAGATATTCAGCTTCGAGCGATCTACTGTAGCCAGCTACGCCCCCATCCCGCAGTCAACCCTGTCCAAGACGCGGGCCAACTTGGTAGCTAAGATCGGGGAGGATCTCGTAGCGGAGCTGACAGATACCCGTCCGTTCTGGGACTACAAGACTAACAACCCCAAGTATGAGGCCCAGTGCCGCTTGAATAACAAGTCGGCTGAGGCGTGGTACACCAAGCGTCTAATCGCTCTCCGACTGGGGGACGTGATGCGGTACTACACGGTGGCGGGCACTGGTGTAGCCCACCTGTACTACTCCCGCCAGATTCAGGATCAGATGGTGGAGGCAGAGGACCCTCGCAATGTATACCCCATAGATCCCCTGACATACCACACATTTCAGGACTGCAAGGGTGTTATCGTGCGCCGTCCCCGGACGCCTGATTGGGTCAAGGAGGAGTATAACAAGACTGTTGCTCCAGATATGGGTGGGCAAGGCACATTCTTTGGCTGGTTGCAGCGCATTGTGCAGGGTCCTGGAGAGATGGGCGGGCCACTCTCCAAGAAGTCCAAGTCGGATCAGCAGATCCCTCATACTCCCACGGTCTTTGTGAACACGATGTATCTCAAGGACAAGCGCAAGAACAAGACTGGGAAAACAGTGCGACTGGGACCATGGAGAGAGGGCAAGCCTGACTCTCCCTGGTCGTATGAAGTCAAGCCAGGGCAAGCCCTGTTCCCGTTTAACCGCATGATCGTGTGGGGTGGTGGGGCTCTCCTATATGATGGCCCCTCTCCGTACTGGAGTGCCAAGTTCCCGGTGATTAAGTTCACCCTGAATCCGTGGCCGATGAGCTGGTTCGGTAAAGCTCCGCTGTGGGATTGCATCCCACTGCAAACCAGCATCAATGCCAATCTCCGCGTGATTGACGATCATGCAGCACAAGTGGCCCAGCCTGCCATCATTGGAGACCGGAATGTCTCCAAGGCTGAGATGAATAAGGCCAATAGCCGGGCTCCTGGCATGAAGATCCGCACGAACATGGCCAGCGGCAAGGGCATTCAGATAGTGCCCCCTGGACCTCTCGATCAGCTTATATGGGAGGTTATCAAGTGGTGCCAAGAGACCATGCAGAAGCTCTCGGGGACAGCCGATCCCAGCGCCATGGCGAATCTGGCTCAGATCCCCTCTGATGACACCATCGACACTATCATGAAGGCTATGACCCCCGGCATCCGCCTGAGGTCACGCATTCTGGAGGGCTGCTATACAGAGCTTGCGGAGATGTTCCTCTACAATAACGTGGAGTTTGACACTATCTCCAAGCGGGTGGCTGAGTTCGGCCCTAACGCTGTCACGGCGGAGGACTTTGACTATGTGCCGGGAAGCATGGTCCCTGATGATGTTCCAGATGGTAGTCCTGGAGATGTAGCTGCGGATATCAGTGCTCTTGGCGCGGACAGCCCCCGTCCTTTGTATAAGCGGGCGCAGGCAATGTTGTCCAGCTTCGCGTGCAGATTCGACCCCTCCAGCCTGCTAAACACTGCTGCACAGAGTGAGCTACTTAAGTACTTCATGTTAGCTAAGATGGGCTACGTCAGTGTCTTCACCCTGATGGAGAAGATGGGCTTCATGAACTTCGCCCCGCCTGATTTGGTGATACCTGCCGATGAGTTGAGCAGGCTGGCGCTACAGCAAAAGCTGGGGGTAGGGATGATTGCCAACGCTCAGGGCAGAAAAGCTACAGATCAGTCGGCCCCAGACATGGGATCTACAGGAAATGGCCCCACGATTACTACGAGCTAGAGGGGCGCGTCCTACCCAGAATCTAACTGGGCTGGCTATAACTTAAGGGCATTCATACCCCTCAGAGGCTATAGGTGTCACAGACTCGGACGCACAAAGTGTAATCATTACAGGTTACCGGATTGGACGCCCTGTGAAGAGGCCCGTAGCGGTAGTGCCTTCGCCTTTTCCTGCGCTATTTGGCTTGCTGTGGACTTACCACAGGGCCTACATCAAGTCCAACAGGCTGGTAGAGGCTACGCTTCCCCTAAGGGCTGCGCCCACTACGCCGTATCCCTCAGTGACTAAGGGATGTTTAGACACTAGGCAGGCTGGGTATCTTGGCACTTTGTTGCGATTCCCCAGGTTGTCCCTAGTCAGCCAATTGACTAAATAGTAACATCTCCCACATCTTATGTCAACTCTCCGTCTACTATTGTCTACTCTCGCTTAGAATCAACAACTTAGCCCAAATATTGCCTTGACGCTGACATCCCATCGTCATAGTCTCTGGACAGATGGCATACACCGGATCAATCACGGCGGGCAATGAGGACAATCAAAATGGGATCGGCGGTGCCAGCCCAGCGGCGGCTGGCCCACGGGTCCTGGGGGCGCGGCGTTTGTTCACCCCCAAGAATCCCGGCTCTCCTGGCAAGCTCGGTAAGTCATCCACCAAAGCCGAAAGTCTCTCTAAGCTGAGAGGCAAAGGAGCACTTGCATAATGGCCAAGCACGAAAAAGAGCATGAGGAGCGCATGAAGCGTGAGGAGCACATGGGTGGCAAGCACCACTCCAAGCATCACGGCATGGGCAAGAAAGAGGCCGGGTTCGGCGCGAAGCTCGGCAGGCACAAGGGAAAAATGAGCATGGAGGGTCCGCACTAACAGTGGCCCCATCCGGCACACCATCGTCTCCGGGGGCAGCGCCACTACCCCCTCTGCCCAACCTCTCTGGCGGCGGGACTCCTGCCCCTGGGGGCTCATCTCCAATGGCGGGTATCATCTCTGGGGTGGCCCCCGTGAAGGCTGCGGTGGATCAGATATTGATGGCGTGCAAGCAGATTGTGCAGAGCAAGGCTGTGCCGGGGGCAGAGCAGCCTTGTAGCCAGATTGAGGCGCTGGCTACGTCTATGCTGCCGATGGCCGTTCAGGCCGCAATGCAGCCCGGCCCAGCTCAGGGTGGACTCCCCCCGGTCGGCCCTCCGCTGGGTCCGGGCGGCCAATGAGTGTAATCATTACAAAGGGAAGAGAGGCCCTTTAATATCATGGACATCAACGAAATCATCGCGGCAGTGACGGAAGGGCTACCGGCCGATCAAGCGGCGTCCGTTCGTGCCGCCATCGAGAGGGATGCTGTCAAGACCAAGGTGGCAGGTTGGAAGCAGCAGAGTGACTACGAAGCTCTCCAGCGGCAGCAGGTGGCTCTCCAAGCGGAGTTGGATGGAGCCCCTGACAAGCCGGGAACGCGAGCTTATGCCAAGTGGTATCAGGAGAACCTGCCCGCCATCCAAGCCTTGCAAGAGTCCGTGAAAGCCTACGAGACGAAGTATGGCAAGCTGGACGGCTCGACTACTCCGACTACCGCCCAGACGGCGGCAGGTCTGACTGCTGACGAAGTGCAGCGGTTGGTGGACAGGGGCATTCAGGAGCGGTATGCCCCTCGCTGGTCTGAGCTGCTGGAGGGAACCGGCAACTTGGTACAGAAGCATATGTTTGCTGGTCGCAAGACCCCCATCGACTTCAAGACCGTCTCCAAGCTGGCTCAGGAGAAGTACCAAGGCAATCTGGAGATGGCCTACGATGAGTGGGACAAGCCGGAGCGGGAGAAGACGGAAGTGGCAGCTCGGGAATCTGAGATCAAGCGGCGTGTGGATGAGGAGTTGCAGAAGCGCGGTGCGTCTGCTAACTTCCCCGCAGGCGCGGATCTGACCCCCGGAACTCTCAGCTCTCGCACGAAGGCTGAGACGGAAAAGTTTGACAAGACTGCGTTGGTCAGGGATCTGGCACAAGGCTGGAACACCAACGTGCAGTAGACGTAATCATTACATTTTGGAGATAACATGCCCGACCTTGCAACACAACTCACAGTAACCACTCGGCGGTACATCGACACCAACCCCGAGATTCGGGATCTGGTGTTCAACCATGACCCCACCATGAGCATGATCGGGGAGAACTGCCATGAGGAGGTGATGGGGGGCCTGAACTGGAATGACACCATCGACTACGATGTCCAGGATGGTGGCCCTTACTCCAAGGGTCAGGATCTCCCCGCCGATCAGAGGCAGTTGGAGCAGGCGCTTCAATTCGTGCCCAAGTTCAACACCATCATGATCCCCTTCTACAAGGAGGACATCAAGGTGTTCAACGTGGCTGGCGACCCGCTTGCAGTCATCAACTTGGTGACAGCCCGCGTGGACTCGGCTTTCATCCAGTTGGGTGAGCAGTCTGCTCTCCAGCGCTACTTGCAGGGCCAGTCCGCAGCCTTTGTCAAGTTCCCCAACGGCCTGCTGGAGGCGTGCAGTGACGGGGCCACCACCGGCTGGGATGGGGTCGCCGGGGGCTATCCCATGTATGGCACCCTGACGCGCTCCCTGTATGGAGGCCGTATGCTGTCACCGGCCCCCTACAACTTCGCCGGGGGTCAGATTACCCTCCCCATCATGGAGCAGCTCTACCAGAGCGTGAACTTCGGCTCCGGCAAGTACGAGTGCAACGTCATCACGACTACCCCCATTGGCTACGGATTCATCCGCAACAACTACCAGACCCAGCAGCGGTTCCAGAACGTCTCCGTCGGCAAGGCTGGATTCCGGGGCCTGGAGTACAACGGGGCCACGATCCTCCAGACGCGCCTGTGCCCCGGCAGCTACCTGATGCGGCCTGCCAACAATGCGGCAGCTACCAACCCCAGCACGGCTGGAGCGTCAGCCATCAATGGCACCAATGATCGTGTGGACGTCCGCATGTTCAACTACGCCGCAGGCAACAACGCCACCAATTACCCCGCTCCCTACGTCATGTGGGGCAACGGAGCGGGGGGCGCGGGCACCGGGGCCAATGTCGGGGGCACGTATCCCTTTGGCGAGACCATCTGGTTCGAGAACATCCGCAAGCCGATGGTGAAGTACCGGACCTCCAAGAGCAAGCCCTTTGATGGCAGCTTGGACGATGACGGCTTCATTCCGTCCGCGGGCAATACCAAGCTCGTCGGCAAGGTGCTGCTGGCTCACAACTTCTCGATCCTGCCGGGCTACGTCTGCTACGGCTACAACTTCCAGAGCTAGAGGGGAACAAAGGAGAACAAGATCATGGCACAAGTCTATCCAAGAATTGCGAATCCGTTCATGCCCAATGGCACGCCGGATAAGACCAACTCCCCTACCCCCTTCTATGCCCCCGGCGAGATTGGAGGGGCCTTCAACGATCAGAGCACCGGTGGATCCTACCTCCGTGTGCTGCTGGACTCCGGGGCCACCTCTGCTACGCCAGTCGGCGCTGTGGCGGCTGGCCAGATCGCATACTGGAAAAATCGGTCCCAGTCGCTCGTTACCAACGACTCTCGCTTTGCCGATGTCGGGCCGAGTGGGGCAATCAATCGGGTGGCGGGTATATTCCAGACGGCGGTGTCCACGTCCCCCGGCGTCACGGGCACCGATGGGCTTCCCCAGCAGTACGTCTGCGATCTGACTATCCAGAAATTGGGCACCTCCGTTCAGGCCGCATCGGCTTTGGCGGGTGCTCAGGCCACGGTGGACACCACTGCCAACACGGCCAGAGTGGTGTACACTACGGGCGTGAATACGGCCCCTGTATCCCAAGTGGTGGGCACGTTCACCTCATCCACCATCACCAGCAATCTGGCGACCGTGGACGTGAACATCGGATTCGTGGACTAAGGAGCGACCATGGCACTCGTTACGTTTGGTACGCCAGCCGTCCAGCGGCATGTAGTGGGCGATCTGGTGGTGAAGTTCTTTGTGGTCAATGGGGCCAGCGGCTCTACTCTGCCCACCGGGATAGCGTCCCTCCTGTTCGTGGCTCCCCAGCCCTTCTGTCAGGCCGGGACAGCCAGCCTCATCACAGGGCTGTCCGTGTCCCAAGGCACTATCACCTTCACGTCCTCAAACACGATGGTGAATGAGGTAGTGATGGTCATTGGCCGGGAGGGCTAAATGGCTGAGAAATGGATAGGGGAGATGCACATGAAGAAAGGTGCTCTCCACAAGGAAATGGGAATCCCCGAAGGCAAGAAGATTCCAGAGGGCCGGTTGAAGAAGGCTGAGCACGCTGGAGGCAAGCTGGGCAAGCGGGCTCGACTGGCCGAGACTCTGAAGGGATTCCACAAGGGTTAAGGGTGCGGTGCGGGAGCGTCTCGGGGCTGGCTGTTGGACTTACAGCCAGCCCCACTTTTGCATATGGATAACTTAATCACACTGAGCAACCGTCTGCTCAATCGGTGTCCCGCAGTCGGCATCATACTTGCTCAGCAGATAGTCAACGACTCATGGCGTACTTTGCAGGCACGCCGCGAGTGGAGTTTCCGCCGCAGAGGTGGGACCTTTGCGCCTCCCACTTTGTACAGCACTGGCGCTGCCTCCACCAACGTCTCTAACGGTAATCCCACCCTCATCACTGGATCGGGCACCGCTTGGACCCCGCAAATGGTAGGGCAGCAGATTCGCATTGGTGGGCTGCTGTACCCTTTCTACACCATTGTCGGATGGCTCTCTCCCACTGAGATCTTAGTAGATGAGCCTTGGGCTGGGGTGGATGTCACAGCGGTAAGCTATACCATCCTTCAGTGTTACTACCCAGTCCCCTCCGACTTTGGGCACTTCTACGCTGTGACCTCCATTAAGGACGGCTACAGGCTGTGGACGACTGCGACAGAAGCGGATCTTGCCCTCCTCGATCCACAGCGCACCAACTTTGGACAGACTTATGCAGTTGTATTCAAGGACTACTCTCCGCAGTATGGCGGCGTGGTGGGGCCTGTCATATCTCTGAATGCAATTGGGCAAGCACAGGGCCAGGCGCCCATCTCCACCACGTCTACTGGGTATACTTACGTGACTGATGCCACCTATATAATTCAAATGGTGGGATCAGGGCCGCCTGGAACGGCCATTTTCCAGTGGATGCGGGCGGGGCAGACAGCTTGGTCTCCTATCCAATTCACTTCCAGTCAAGCTCAAGATCTGTCTGATGGAGTGCAGGTGTACTGGCCCAGTGCTTTCCAGTGCATAGCTGGGGACTTATTCATCATCAACTGCCAGTCTCTTATCTCTGCCTCAGTTCCCCGCTACGAGTTGTGGCCTGCTCCGACTTACAGTGCCTACCTCTACCCTTATATATACATTGCGAAGGAGATGGACCTCACGGTGCAGAGCCCCACGCTGCCGCCATTCATCGCCAATCGCGGAGAGGTGCTGCTGGAGATGGCGCTGGAGAAGTGTGCTGAGTTCCCCGGAGCCGATGTGGATCATGTGAACATCTACCATGATCTGAGACAGGCTCAGTACCACGCCAACAAGGTCAAGGACATGCTCATCGACCTGGAAAGGAACGATGAGGAGGTGGGTGTGACCAACATTGATTACCAGCTCTACCCGATGGCCCCCTCACCTTGGATGGATGGCGATTGGCAGCAGAGACACGCCCCATTCATGAACGGATAGGTTATGCAAGTTCCTGATGCTGCTGTATACGCCTGCGTCCCTACCTTAGCAGGCTGCCTCTTGTGGATAGGCAGGCAGTTCGTGATGGATGTTATCTCCTCTAGAGGTCCAAGAGGAGAAAAGGGGGACCCCGGCCCTGGGATGACGGTCAGAGACTATAAGGAGTTCAGCTCCTTCCTCATCGGCCAGTTGAATGGCCGCTACCTCATGGCGGGTGAAGCCAGAGAGCGGTTTGCTGCTCTTGAGTCGAAGCTGGACGACCTTAGGCTGTCGGTTGCTCTCCATCTTCGCTTAGAGGAGAACTCCAATGAACAGAGGGTGATTGAATCCCGATCTGGTACAATAACTTAGGAGGCTGTATGGCTAAGAAGACCGAAACGTACATTGAGGGGCCTGCGGAGCATCTGC
>Ga0181529_10003879_pt1 | contig 16637 bp, 9 predicted proteins | sample PEATcosm2014_Bin_36_FD_119763 | JGI IMG/M metagenome (GOLD analysis project Ga0181529, IMG submission 119763) | Peatland microbial communities from MTU Mesocosm Facility, Houghton, MI, USA - PEATcosm2014_Bin10_30_metaG | ecosystem: Environmental > Terrestrial > Soil > Wetlands > Peat | place...
GCCCCCGCCGTCAGGAAGAACAAAACATGGTCGCCTTCGGAACCGGCGGTTGGCGCGCCATTATCGGTGAAGGCTTCACCATGCATAACGTGCGCCGCCTCTCTCAAGCTCTGGCTAACGAAATCGCTCGCCGCGGTCGCGAGAAGGGCGGTGTCATCATCGGCTACGATCGTCGCTTCCTTTCCAAGCAGGCCGCCGAAGCATCCTCCGAAGTCTTTGCGGGAAACAACATACTGACCATCCTCCTCAGTGAAGACGCGCCCACGCCGCTCGTCACCTACGCCACCGCCCTGGAAGGATCGGCGTATGGCCTTGTCTTCACCGCCAGCCACAACCCTCCCGAGTGGAACGGCCTCAAGGTCTTTCACAGCGACGGCTCTCTGCTCCTCGATGACGAGACGCATGCAATCGAAGCAGAGACAAATGCTCTCACCACCAACCATGTCATCAAGCTGGAACTCGACATTGCACTCGAAGCCGGCATCGTCCAGCGCAAGGACTTCACCAACCAATATGTGGATGCGGTCGAGCGGCTCATCGACATGGACGCCATTCGCAAGGCTGGTCTCAAGGTCATCGTCGATCCCATGTACGGTGTCGGCCAACTCACTCTTGGAACAGTTCTCACCGAGGCGCGTTGCCGTGTCACCTTCATCCATGAGCGCCACAATCCGCTCTTCGGCGGCCGCTCGCCCGCGCCCAGTCTTGAAGCGCTTCGTTCGCTCAGCTCGCAGATGGAAGAGGACGGCTATCACGTCGGACTCGCCATGGACGGCGACGCTGACCGTATCGCCATCCTCGATGAAAAAGGCCGCTACATCTCGGTCAACGACCTCCTGCTCCTTCTTTATTGGTATCTGCATGAAGTCCGCGGCGAGCGCGGCGGCGTTGTCCGCAACCTGGTCACGACGCATCTTCTCGACCGGCTCGCGCGGGTCTTGGGCGAAGAGTGTTACGAAGTTCCGGTCGGATTCAAGCACATCGTCAACGTCATGCAGCAGCACAACGCGCTGCTCGGCGGCGAGTCTTCCGGCGGTCTAACCATCCGCGGCCACATCCTGGGAAAGGACGGCATCTTCGCCTGCGCGTTGGTCGTGGAAATGTTGGCTCGCACCGGCAAAAGAATCAGCGAACTGCGCGACCACGTCTATCAGCTCACTGGCGCGCTCTACGATTTGGAAGAAGGACTTCCCGCCACACCCGAAATGCGCATAGCCGTGCCAATGCGCGTGAAACAGGCGCCCAGCAGTCAAATCGGCGGTTATCCGGTTACGCGCATCACGCACTTCGACGGCATCAAGTTCTTCCTCGAAAACGAAAACTGGGCTTCGCTGCGCTTCTCGGGCACCGAGCCGGTTCTACGCCTCTCGGTTCAAGCAGACACGGAAGACAAGGCAAGGGAACTGATGCACTGGCTGCGTCAGTTCGTCACCGCGGAATAATAGGATGCCTTCGGCTTGAATGTTTGTGACAAATCGGGTGCCCCATCCTTGAATCGCTCTTTGATTCAAGGGTGGGAAACCACAAAGCCCAGTCTCAAAAAAGGTTTCAATGGAGGCCTTCCTTGCGTTACGGCTATTTTGACAATGAAAATCGCGAATACGTAATTGACCGTGTGGATGTGCCGGTCTCATGGACCAACTACATCGGTGTAAGAGATCTCTGTGTGGTCATCTCGCACAACGCGGGCGGGTATTCCTTTTACAAGAACGCCGAGCACTCCCGCATTACGCGCTTTCGCGCCAACGGCGTTCCGCTTGACCGCCCCGGTCACTACGTCTACCTGCGCGATGACGACACTGGCGAATACTGGTCGATTTCGTGGCAGCCGGTCGGCAAGAGCCTCGACGAAGCCAAATACGAATGCCGCCACGGACTTTCATATTCGAAGTTCAGTTGCGACTATAAAGATCTTCGCGTCGAACAGACCCTCTTCATCCCCGTTGGCGATGACGTCGAACTCTGGGATGTAAAGATCGCGAACCACGGCGACAAGCCGCGCCGCCTGAGCGTATTCGGATATCTCGAGTTTTCCTATCATCACATCGAGATAGACAATCAGAATCTGCAGATGAGCCTCTACGCCAGCGGCACAAGCTACAAGGACGGCGTCATAGAATACGACTTCTATTACGAGCCTTCCACCTTCCACTACTTCGCGGGGAGTTTCGATCCCGACAGTTTCGACTCCCTGCGCGACCGTTTCCTCGGCAGCTATCGCACCGAAACCAATCCGCTCGCCGTCGAACGCGGTTCATGCAGCGGCAGCGCCGAGCTGGGCGGAAATCACTGCGGCGCATTGCAGAAGAAGATCGTCATCGAACCCGGTAGTGACGCGCGTCTCGTCTTCATGCTCGGAGTGGGCCCGCGCGCCGCTGGCCAGCAGATACGCGCAAAGTATTCGGATCTTGCCAACGTCGACCGCGAGTTTGCAGCGCTCAAATATTATTGGCAAGAAAAGCTGAATGTATTTCAGTGCCAAACGCCGCATGAAGGCCTCGATACGATGATCAACACGTGGACGCTCTACCAGGCCGAGACCTGCGTCGTGTGGTCGCGTTTCGCGTCGTTCATTGAAGTGGGAGGCCGTACCGGTCTGGGCTTCCGCGATACCTCGCAGGATGTGATGAGCGTAGTGCACACCAATCCTGCCAAGTGCCGGCAGCGAATCATCGAATTGCTCAAGGCGCAGGTAAGCGCGGGTTATGGCCTCCATCTCTTCGATCCCGACTGGTTCGATCCCGAAAAGCAGAAGGAGCCCGCTTTCAAGTCGCCCACCATTGCGCACGCGCCAAATGTAAGGAGCATGATTCACGGCATCGACCACGTGTGTTCCGACGATGCTTTATGGATTGTTGTCACCGTATGCGAGTACGCGAAGGAAACCGGCGACACCGCGCTTTTTAATCTGATGTTGCCCTTTGCGGACGAAGGCGAAGCGACGGTTTACGAGCATCTCAAGCGTGCGCTTGATTTCTCCGCTGAGCAGGTCGGCCCCACCGGCATTTGCAAGGGTCTTCGCGCCGACTGGAACGACTGCCTCAATCTCGGCGGCGGTGAAAGCGCCATGGTCTCGTTCATGCACCACTGGGCGCTTCGCGCATTTGTCGAAGCTGCGCAGCACCTTGGCCGCAGCGAAGATGCAGCCGCATACAGCGCACTCGCCGACACGGTGCAGGCCGCATGCGAAAGGGAAATGTGGGACGGCGAATGGTATCTGCGCGGCCTCACTGCAAAAGGCCTGAAAGTTGGTTCAAAGGAATGCGAGGAAGGCCGTGTCTTCCTCGAGAGCAACACCTGGGCTGTCGTCTCCGACACCGCTTCGCCGGAGCGTGCTCGCGCGGCCATGGACGCGGTGGACAAATACCTATTCAGCGAGTGGGGAATTCATCTGCTCTGGCCATCCTTCTCCAAACCCAACGACGACATCGGCTTCATGGGCCGTGTCTATCGCGGCGTCAAGGAGAATGGCGCAATCTTCAGCCATCCCAATCCATGGGCCATCATTGCCGAGTGCAAACTTGGGCGCGGTGACCGGGCAATGAAGTTCTACAACTCGCTGCTGCCATACAACCAGAACGACAAGATCGAAGTGCGCGAAGCCGAGCCCTACTCCTATTGTCAATTCGTGATGGGCAAGGATCACACCGCGCACGGCCGGGCGCGTCATCCCTGGCTCACCGGCAGCGGAGGCTGGAATTACACGGCCGTTACGCGTTGGCTGCTTGGTGTTCGCTTGAGCTTTGAGGGCTTGATAGTAGACCCCTGCATTCCCGGCGACTGGAAAGAATTTCACGTCACCCGTGAGTGGCGCGGCGCGGTATTTGAAATCTCTGTCAGCAATCCGCGCGGTGTGCAGAAGGGCGTCGCATCCACGACCCTCAACGGTGTGCCAGTTGACGGGCCGATCGCTCCTCAGCCCTCGGGATCGGTGAATCAAGTTCAAGTCATCATGGGCTGATACTCCGTAATGGCATCAAGAATGAAGGGGGCCGAGAGAGATCTCTCCGCCCCCTTCACGTTTGCAATAGTGCCAATTTTCCCAGCTCTAGTTGGCCACCACAATGGCAGGCTTCTCGCCGCGCGTATCGCGCTCATTGACTTCCGTAATCAGAGTGCGGCTCTCGCCGGGCATGAGCGCGATGTAGTTGTCGCTGTAAATCGCCGGAAGAATGCGGTCGCCGGTCTTCTCGCGTATAGCCTTGACGCGAACCATAAGGGCAGGCGATGAAGTTGTATTGCGCAACTCCGTCGTCAGCTTCCAGCAATCGCCCTCGCGTGTGACGGCGGTTGCCGCTTCGATCTTCGGCCTGGGCAGTTCGCGAATTGCCCTGTAATTGCCCTCTTCCGTGCCACGCAGATAGAAATTCGTGGACAGAGTCTCTGCCCCGCGCGTGAGCGTGAGTCGCAAGAAATGCACTGCCGTCAAATCCGATGGATACTGCATCGAAATCGTCGAGTTGGTGCTATCTTCCTTGCTGTCAAGTGTTGCAGATTTATCCGCCTTGACCGTCCCATCCAGATTCAGAATCTCAACCTTCGCAGTCAAGCCTGTCAAATCGCCGGCGCTGCAATTCACCACTTCAATGGTCTCGTTCACGCGGTTCCACTGAATGTGAATCGGCTCGCATCCCTTCTTGCACGCAAAGTATACCGAGGTTGGTTCGAAGTAGTAGTCATAAGTCTGCCACACAAAGGATGGCCAGCATGGATGACTCATCCACAGCAACAGCCCCATGCGGTGCGCGCTCTGCGCTTCAAACATCGCGCGGTAGCTTTCGTACTGCACATACTGCGCCAGCGCGACCCACTCCTCCACATTATTCGCTCCGCCATAGCTGTTCTCGACCAGCGCACGGAATCCCGCGCCCCCTTGTGCCCCGCTCAAACAAAAATCGTGCAGGCCCCACGCAAGCCCCTGCGGCCACAGCGATTTCTCGCGCATCATCCGGCGCACGCTTTCTATTGGGGGGATGGTAGGCGCGCCGATTTCGCTGTGCAGCTTGGAATCGGCGCTGCGGAAATAGAAGCTGGGCGGCATCGCCGAATAAGGCCCATGTCCGCTCACCACATCGTCGGCCGAGCTAGGAATGTAGTGCAGGTCTGGATGCAGCTCACCAAGAATCCTGCGCATGCCATCTTCCAACTGCTTGGGCGGAAACCCTTCATTGCGTCCGCAGTAAATGCCCACCGAGGGGTGATTGCGAATGCGCAGGACCAGATCCTTCGCGTTGCTCAGGAAGAGCGTGTTGTCATCGGGAATCGGACCGTCCCACGGATTGGCGAGCCAGAAGTCCTGCCATACCACCACACCGTGTCGGTCGCATGCCTCATAGAACGCGTCGTCGCCAATTTGCCCAACCCAGTTGCGGATCAGGTTGAAATTCATCTCGCGGTGATAGCGCACTGCCGCGTCGTATTCGCGCGCTCGATAACGCAGCATCGATTCAGAGAATCCCCAGTTACCGCCCTTCGCGATGAAGCGCCGCCCGTTGATCCATATCTTCAGAGCGTAGCCGGTTTCGCTATACGTCATCTGCCGCACGCCGGCCTTGAACTGTTTCACATCGTGCGTATTCCCGTCCGCTTCAAACGTGAGTTCAACATCGTAGAGGAAGGGTTCGCCATATCCCGCCGGCCACCACAGCTTGGGGTTCTTCAGCCGCAATTGCGGATGCGTGTTCGCGCCGAATTTCACAGTTTGTTTTGCCGAGCCTGCGACCAACACGCGTTGCTCGAACTGCACATCGCCGAACCGCCCGCGCAAAACTCCATTGACTGGTTTCGCCTGGTGATTCGCAAGGTCCAGCGAGATGCTCACCTCGGCGCTCGATGTGTCGGGCAGCGGAAGCCTGGTCGACACAAATGGATCTTCTATGGTCACCGCGTCCGTCTGCGTCAAAAAAACATCGCCCCAGATGCCGGTGTCACGCCCGCGAATCGTCGGAATCCAGTCCCATCCGACCGTCGCGTGATACGTGGGATTGTCGCAGCCAAGGCCGCCGCCGTTCTTGCCGGCGCGCTCAAACGTCTTCTGGTGCACGCTGCCTGGCGTGGCATTCTTCTCGATCCGCACCGCAAGCGCATTGGCCTTGTCAGGAATTATTTTTTCAGTCACATCGAAACGCCCGCGCATGAAACCGCCTTCGATGCGGCCCAGCTTCTCGCCATTCAGATAGACCTCGGCCTTCCAGTTCACGCCATCAAAGTGCAGCCATACATGCTTGCCCGGGGCCACGGCGGGCGCAGTGAATTCGTTGCGATACCAGAAGTCCGCATGGAAGAACGAATCGGAAATATACAACTGGTTGTCGTCGAAGTCGGGATTTGCAATTGCCCCCACGTTTACATACGAAGTGAGTACAGTGCCGGGTACTGTGGCCACAATCCAGTTGGAATCCTTGTAGCCGGTCCTGCTCATCGCCTCGCCTGCGCCCTCAACAAGGTTTGACCGCTGCAACTTCCAGGCTCCGCCAGCCAAGTCAAGCCGTCCATTCTCATCTGCTGCCCGCGCAGGTTTGGGCCGCGCCACAAAGCCGCCTCTGCCCCAGACCTCGATCTCGCTCAGCATGTAGCCATCCGGCGAAGTGGGCCGCGTCATCCACACGCGCACATACCGCCCCTGGGCCGGCTGCGCCAATTTCAGGTCGTCCATCTGACCGGTAGTTGCGGGCAGCATCGCCACATCGCGCCAGCTTTCCGCGTCGTCTGACACTTGCACCGAGCCTTCCGCGGCGCGCGCAATCCAGTAGAGTTTCACGCAATCAAATTCGCAGCGCGAGCCCAGGTCCACGTAGACCCATTCCTCGCCCATGCCCGCGCTCATCCATGCGCTGGTGAAGCTAAACGGGCCGCCCACTTCAACCCGTTTGCCTTCGTGGAAGAAAGCCACCTGCCCAAGCCGCCACATCGGCCCGAGCATCTGCATCACGTTCCCCAGCATGCTTCCCGAAGCCAACTCAATGCGGTAATAACGGTTGCCGTTGGTCAACTTCAGCGGGATTGAAGGTATGAAGAACTGACCCGGCTCGGCGAAGTTCGGCGGATAATCTGCCGTCGACGCTGGGGCTTGTGCGCCAGCGCTGCCTGCTTCCCGCCAGTTGCGCCCGTCGGCCGAAATCGATACGGTGAACTTCACCGACGTGGGCGAGGCGCCGGGCGGAATTACTACGTACAAGTCCACGCGATCCACTACTGGCACGCTCTCGCCGCCCAGGTGAATCTCAATCGTGGGGCGCGAGCCGTGCAGCTCCAGCACGTTCATTGGGGAGTAATCGACAACAATCTCGCGCTCCTCTTTCGGAAGAGCTCCGCGGTATCCATCTGAAACCGCAATCCAGTCGGGCTGACGCGTCTCTTTGATTCCGTCGGTCACCAGCTGGGCCGTCAGGTTGTAGTCGTAGCTGCTCGAGTGATACGCGGGCCGCAGCAGGGCCAGATTGCGGTAGATCGCGGTTGCCGGCACCAGTTCCGGGCTAAAGCACTGTTCGGGCAAACCAGGATAAACGCCAATCCCGCGCGTGTAACTGGCGGTGGCTTGCGATGCCTGAGTAGCGTCCGCGGCTTGTGCTGCTGTCGTTTCCGGCAACTGGCCCGGATCCGCCCATGCCTTCAGGCCGCCCACGGATACCGTAGCGCCCGCGATTGCCGTTGTCTTCAGAAACTCCCGTCTCGTTGAATCCATTCGATCTCTCCTCCAGGTCGGTTCCTCGTTTATCCTTTGGGAAGCTGAGCTGCTGCGTTCGTCTACGGCAACTGAAAAGGGCATCTAGCCCGTGCGATGCACGATAACGTTATCACCCGATTGCACGCATGCTCAACTGTCCGTTGTGGGACGAGAGCGAAATCAGAGTTACTGTGGCCCGGTGGGCTTCGTGCAAGGTCGCCGCTCCCTGATGGTCGGGTCGACTTTGATGCTGTGCCTTCGGGGTACACCAACTCTGGTTTCGCTGTAACGGTACGCCACGAGTCCCGCGACTCGAATTCGCCCAGCCATGTGGAATCGCCTGTGGAAGAACTGCGGATGGGATTGCCGGAATAGGAGGCCAGCTATCCGATTAATAATCCCCGCGCGACGGTCCCACCGCGCATAGCGCCAGTCCGTGCGCCACCGAGGTGAACTCGTTCCCGCTGCGAATACGTTCCTCGCCGAAACGGCTCGCAAAGATCCGCCGCACCGCCGGCACAAACGAGCTTCCACCGGTCAAAAACACGCGGTCCACCTGCCGCGCCTCAATCCCGGTCGATCGCAACAGGCCGTCCACGCACTGCTCAATCGACTGCAGCTCATCCTTGATCCAGCCTTCAAATTCGCCGCGTGTCACCGGAATGCGCAGGTCCATGCTGCCGTCGCGAAAGCGAAACTCCGCCTTCTCGCCGCCCGACAGCGCATACTTCGTCTTCTGCACCGCCTGGTGGAGTTGAAAACCCAGGTCTTCGTCGATCAGGGTGATCAGAGCCTCGATCTTCTCCGGTTCCAGCGCCTGCGCCCGCGCGCTTTTCAGAATCTCACGCACGTTATTCGTGCGCAGGAACGACAGATAATGCCAGCGCTCCAGATTGGCATAGATCCACGCCGGAACCGCCGGCAGCAGCTTGTTGAACGAGCGCACCTCGGTATTCGAGCCCAATTCCGGGGACACCAGCTTGCGAATGATCCGCGCGTCGAAGGCGTCGCCCGCCAGTCCCACGCCGCTGTTGCCCAGCAGGTCTTCCGGTCGTCTACCCCGCCTTCTAACCTCCGGACCAACCCGCAGCAGCGAAAAATCGCTGGTCCCGCCGCCAAAGTCGCCAATCATGATCAGCTCGTCGTGCGTCAGGGTCGATTCGTAGGCCCATGCTGCCGCTACCGGTTCGAATTCAAACTCCACCTGCTCGAATCCCGCCTCCCGAAACGCCTCGCGCAGCCGCCCCACCGCGAACTCATCGTCTTCTGGCTTTTCCGCGCCCACAAAATGCACCGGCCGCCCCACCACCGCGCTGCGCACCGGATGCCCGAACTGCTCTTCGGCGTGTTTGCGCAGGTCCTTGATCATGCGCGCGATCAGATCTTCCAGCTTGTGCCGGCGTCCAAAGATTTCCGTCCCGGTCAGCGACTGGCTGGAGAGGTGCGATTTCAGCGACTGGATCAGCCGTCCTTTTTCCTCTGCCTCCAGGTAGCGATGAATGGCCGCTGGCCCGGTCAGCGAGTGCACGCGCCGCGGGCCGCTGCCCGAGCTCGCCTGCTCCAGGTAGAGCACCGACCGCGAAGACGGCGTCGTTCCTCCCGCGAAGGGAAATGAGACCAGCTCCACCTGCCCCGCTCCCGCAGCCAACGCCACGCTGCTGTTGGTGGTGCCAAAATCGATCCCGACCACGCCGCTCTGATTTTGAAATTTGCGCATCCACCCATTATTTCGCAATTCCACCTGTCGAAGCCAGGGATGGCCTGCCCAACCCCCTGAGGATTTTCCGGTCCATCCCGCCCGTCTCTGACATCAATATCCCGTAGGCCTGTACCCGGGCGCTCACTTCCCGGTATCCTGTCTACAGGCTTCCCTGCACGTTCAGTGAAGGCAAAACCAGATTCGCCCCTTGCGGCGACGTCGAAGAGGTCTCTCAGATGTCAATCTCCCCTGGACTTTCCGCCGTTGCTTCCCTCATGGGGATGTTGGCTGTGCTGGTCTGGCGCGTGCGCGAAGGGCGTTCCGCCGTCACCATCCGCAAGATCGTCATTCCTCCCATGGGCATGGCGACCGGTTTTTCCATGTTCGTGGTGCCCGGTTTCCGGGTACCCTTGACCTGGGCCATCGGGGCATTCCTGGTGGGCGCCGTAGCGCTCGCCTATCCGCTGCTGCGCACCTCGCGCCTTCATCGCGAGGGCGATGTGGTCATGATGAAGCGATCCGGAGCCTTCTTTACCGTGGTCATCGTGCTGGCCGCCATTCGCCTCCTGGCCCGTAGCTACCTCGACACCATTCTCTCCATCGAGCAGACCGGCGCGCTTTTCTTCATCCTCGCCTTCGGCATGATCCTGCGCTGGCGCATGAGCATGTTCTTCGAATACCGGGCGCTTATCTCCTTGCCGCGGCCCCCCGCCGATCCGCTCCCCGATTCCGTTTAAACGATCCGCACGAAAAACGGGTCGCGCCAGGGCAGCCATGTGCCCCGCGTCACTGTGAGCCGCTTCCGCCAGCGGTATACCGGGCTTGAACGATTTCGGCGCTCGCTCAAGGCGTGCGTCAGGCATCCATCCCGGGCGCGCTTCCCCCACCAGCGCAGCAGAGCAGGTTTTCATGCCCAATCAGTCCACGCTCGTTCAAACTGAACCACAACGCCAGCCGGTTGAACAGGATCCGCGCTTTGTTGTCGAGGCGCGCTTTTATCGGACATTGCCGAACCATAAGATCCAATGTGAACTTTGTCCGCGCCTCTGCATGGTCGCGGACGGCGCACGTGGCCACTGCGGCGTACGCGAAAACCGCGCCGGCGTCTTCTATTCCTTGGTCCATTCCCGCGTCTGCACAGCCCACGTGGACCCCATCGAAAAGAAGCCGCTCTTCCACTACCTGCCCGGAACCTTGGCCTTTTCGCTCTCCACCGGCGGCTGCAATGTGCACTGCAAGTTCTGCCAGAACTGGCAGATCGCGCAGGCCCGCCCCGAAGAGCTGACCGCCGAGTACGTCCCTCCCGCGCGCGTCGCCGAAGCGGCCGCGCACTACGGATGCCTCACCATTGCCTTCACCTACAGCGAGCCGGCGGTCTTTGCCGAGTACCTCATGGACACCGCCGACGCGGCCCGCCAGGCAGGCATTCGCAGCATCGCCATCTCCAACGGCTTCATGGGGCAGGATGCCCTTCGCGCCGCCTACGGCAAGCTCGACGCGGTCAAGATCGACCTCAAGTCCTTCTCCGCATCCTTCTACCGCAACATCGTGGGCGGACGCTTGCAGCCGGTACTCGATTCCATCACCACCCTGCACTCCATGGGCAAATGGCTCGAGATCGTCTACATGGTGGTTCCCACCCTCAACGACAGCGACGCCGAGCTCACCGGGCTGGCCCGCTGGATCAGGCAGAACCTCGGCCCGGATGTTCCCCTGCACTTCTCGCAGTTTCATCCCGACTACTTGCTGAAAAACCTTCCCGTCACGCCGGTCGCCACGCTCGAACGCGCCCACTCCATCGCCATCGCCGAGGGTCTGCGTTACGTCTACACCGGCAATGTCCCCGGCCATCCCGGCGAAAACACATGGTGTCCGCAGTGCGGGCGTATGCTGATCGAACGCCGCGGTTACCAGATCGGGCAGATCCACCTTCACGAGGGCGCCTGCGGCTTTTGCCATTTCCCCATCCCCGGCGTTTGGCAGCCTTGATCGAGCAGGCGCTCAGACGCCTTGATACGGGCGTCTGGAACGGAGCAGTTATGAGCACAACGCAAGTGAGCGCATCTGCGGCGGCTTCGGCCCCACACAGCGCGTTGAATATCGATCCCAAAAAGGTCCGCGCGGCTGGCGTGGCAGGCCGGTTTTACCCCGCCGACCCTGCCGAACTCGTCGACCTGATGGACGACCTGCTCGCGCAAGCCCCGCCAACGCAAATCGAGGGAGAGATTCTGGGCATCGTCGCCCCCCACGCGGGCTACCAGTACTCCGGCCCGGTCGCCGCCCATGCTTATGCGGCGTTGCGAGGCCGCGCCTATAAGCGTGTTGTGGTCGTCGCGCCCAGCCATTACGAGGCCTTCGACTTCACTTCGGTCTATGACGGCGATGCCTACCAGACTCCGCTCGGCATCCTTCCCGTCGACCGGGAGTTCGCGGCAAAGCTCGCAGGCCGCGATTCCACCATCCACCTCTCGGCCAGCGGTCACAGGCCCACTGCCCATGGCGCGGAGCACGCGCTCGAAGTGCAGCTACCCTGGCTGCAGCACATTCTGGGCAGCTTTCAGCTCGTCCCGGTCGTGATGGGAAATCACGACTACCAGAACTGCCGCGGCCTCGGTGTCGCGCTGGCCGAACTCATCCAGGCCGAGCAGGCGGGGGGCGACACTCTGATCGTGGCCAGTTCCGATCTCTCCCATTTCCACCCCTACCGCGAAGCCGTCCAGCTCGACCGCAAGACCCTCAACGCCATTGAGTCGTGGGACTACTTCAGCATGTCGCGCAACTTCCAGTCCCGCGTATGGGAAGCCTGCGGTGGAGCGCCCGTTGTGGCCGCCATGATCGCCGCCGAGCGAATGGGTGCGCGTCGGGCCCGGGTGCTGCACTATGCCAATTCCGGCGACGTCGGCGGCGACCGTTCCCGCGTTGTCGGTTACGGCGCGGGCGTTCTGGTCAAAGCTAAAGCAAGCGCCCAGCCACAAGCGCCCTTCTCGCTCAGCGATCCGGAAAAGGAAGCCCTGCTCGTTCTTGCTCGCCAGTCAGTGGAGCACGCGGTGCGTACCAGGGATGTTTTTGAGCCCGAATTGCCTCAAAGCGTCGCCTTGCAGCAGGAGCGGGGCGCGTTTGTCACTCTCAAGATCGACGCTGTGCTCCGCGGATGCGTCGGTTTCGCTTCCGCCGTGAAGCCGCTTTATATGACGGTGCGCGACACCTCCACGCTGGCCGCTCTGCGCGATCCCCGCTTTCAGCCCGTTGAAGTTTCAGAACTGGACCGCCTCCAATACGACATCTCGGTTCTTTCGCCCTTGCGGCGCGCCATGGACATTGGCGAGATCGAGGTCGGCCGCCACGGCCTGCTGGTCAAGCTCGGCAACCACGAAGGTCTGCTCCTGCCCCAGGTCCCGGTGGAGCATCGCTGGGATGCCATGACTTTTCTTCAGCAGACCTGCATGAAGGCGGGCCTGAAGCCGGAAGCCTGGGCGGATCCCGGCATCGACATCTTCCTCTTCACCGCCGTCATCTTCGGCGAAGTCCCGCACCCCGCCGAGCAAGCCGTCTGCTGATCCAGCCCCAAAGGCCGGGTGCCCCACCCTCGCCGCGCCGTTGTACTTGCGGCTAGGGTGGGAGGCCCATACCCTCTGTTTCCACAGACCTTCACAACATTTTCAGCCAAACAAAAACGCTCCCGCCGGGCGGGAGCGTTCGGGCCGTGCGCGAACCTGGAATTAAAGCTGCACTTGCTTGGCAGATTCGGCAGGCACGGGGCTTGGAACCGGGGCTGGCGTCTTCTGCTCGGCTTTGCGAATATCGATCCCACCCTTGAAGAACGCGCCATCCTCGATGCTGATCCGGGCAGCGGTCACGTCCCCGGTCAGGGAGCCTTCGGCGCGGATGTCCACGCGGTCCGAAGCCGTAACGTTGCCCCGCACCTTGCCCAGAACGACGATCTCCCGCGCGCTGATGCTGGCGGCAACCTGGCCGTTGCGGCCTACTGTTACCCGGTTCCCCGGCAAATTGATGCTGCCTTCGATCTTGCCGTCGATGAACAGGGACTCCGAGCCAGTGATCTCGCCCTTGATAAAGAGGCCCTTTCCGACCGTGGCTTGGTCTCCGGGTACCACTGCGGCACGGTTCGCCGCCGGCTCAAACGAGGGTGCCGGGGGTGTCGGGCGTACGGGCTCAGGGGTGACGCTGGGAGTGATCGATCCGGATTGACTGGGTTTCCACATTGCGCTCAAGGTGGTTTCCTTTTCTGTCCTGTCGGGACGGAGCTGCCGGATCAACCTGAGTTGCTCCGGGACCTGAAAATTCTAAATGTGCGGATTGTGGGGCTGATCATGATTTCCGATCCCCGCCTGCAACCACAAAAGGATGATACCTTTTCACGGCCCGCCAAATGGTTGCGCCTTCATTATTCTAAGGCGGCGACCGGCGATTTTTCGAGGCCACATTTCACCATCTGCCTCAGGTTGCCAATTCTGACACTCCCCGCCGGGCTTTCCCGGAAAGGACGCTCACCGTATCGAAGAATAACCTTCAGCCTGTTGACAATATGGCCATTGAGTGTTTTCCTTGACCGCGATCCCGCATCGGTTTTCGCCTCCCTCCAGGCTTTGCTTCGCAACCTCCCTGCCATTCTGCATCCATTCAGCCCCAACCCGCCAGCCCAAACCATAGGCCAATCCAGAACGTGAAAGTCGAACAGCGTCTGAAGCTTAAAGCAAGCTGAATCCCCCAAAAACGTTGCATGATGAATATGCGACGCAGCCTCAGCCGGAGTTGTATCGCTGCCTTACAATGGGGGCGGTTCGTTTTCATTGCAAATTCTTTACCGGCCGTCGGCTGGGGGTGCGGCTTCGAATGCGTGCATGGTCGCCTGCAGCGGTTCCACAATTGCTGTATCCAGAATTGCTGTACCCGGGAACCACCGATCTAAAGTGGCTCTTTCCTCAAGAAGAGGCCACCGTTCGAAGATCTACAAAGGGCACGTGAATTGTGGAACCGCTCTAAACCTCTCTTGGACGAAAAGCGTCTGTAAAGGAACCGCGGGCTTCTCTGAAAGAACTGGCAATCTCTTCACGTTTCTGCTTGGCCGCACCAACCCCCGATGGGGCAAACATTCATCAGGATGACAGGAATCGACACCATGTCCATCGAAGAATCCCGGCAGTCGCAACTGCCCGCTCTCAATGCTCCCGAACCGGCTCACGGCCACAGCAGTTCCTGGCTCCGCATCGTCTTCTACCTGGTGCTGGCCGGTTTGCTCGGCGCAGCTGTCTGGCGGATCTATCAGAACCAGCAGGCGGCCAAAAAGCAGAGCGCCGATCAGGCAGCGGCGCTGGTCAGCCGCCCGGTCCCGGTTCAGGTTGCGGCAGCCGAGCAGAAGCCCATGCCCATCTTCGTGACTGCCCTCGGAACTGTGACTCCTTATATGAGCGTGACCGTCAAGGCGCGGGTCAGCGGCGAACTGATGCCGGTGAAATTCACCGAGGGACAGCAGGTCAGGCAGGGCGAAACCATCATGGTGATCGACCCCAAGCCCTACAAGGCCGCTCTCGACCAGGCCAAAGGCACGCTGGCTCACGATGAGGCCTTGCTGAAAAACGCGCAGGCCGAGTACCGCCGCTACAAGGCTCTCTTCGATGCCGGGGTGGTCTCCAAAGAAACGCTGGACAGCGACGAAGCCGCGCAGGGCCAGTATCAGGGCGCAATCGAGTCCGACAAGGCGGCCATCGAGAATGCCCAACTGCAGCTCGACTGGTGCACCATCAAGTCGCCCATCAACGGCCGCATTGGCCTCCGCCTGGTCGATCCCGGCAACATCATCACCGCCAACACTACCAACCTGGTCATCATCAACCAGTTCGAGCCCATCGCGGTCGACTTCACACTGCCCGAAGGCCAGCTTCCCGATGTGCTGCACAAGTTGATTACCGACAAGAAGATGCCGGCGGACGCTTTCGATCGCGGCGATATCCGAAAGCTTTCCAGCGGATACCTGTTGACCGCCGACAACCAGATCGACACCACCACCGGCACCGACAAGCTGAAGGCGGTCTTCGCCAATTCGGACCAGCTGCTCTTCCCCAATCAGTTCGTCAACGTCCACCTGATTCTGGAGAACCGCCCCAGCGCCCTGGTGGTGCCGTCGGCCGCCATTCAGAGCGGCCAGCAAGGCAGCTTCGTCTGGGTCGTCCAGACCGACGCCAAGGGCGTTACCACCGCCGCCATTCAGCCGGTCAAAGTCGCGCTCGCCGAGGGCCAGGTCACCATTCTCGATAGCGGCGTGCAGCCCGGCCAAAAGGTCGTTGTGGACGGAGCCGACCGCCTGCGGCCCGGCCAGATCGTGCTGGTCAGCCAGCCTCGCCAGCGTGCTCCGCAGCCCGCTGCTACTGTCGCCCCGCCTGCCGCCGGCGGCAAACCCGATAAGAGGGAACACCAGTGAGTCCTTCGCGGCCATTTATTCTGCGCCCGGTAGCCACCTCGCTGCTGATGGCGGCCATTCTGCTGGCGGGTTTCATCGGCTACCAGCAGTTGCCTGTCTCCGCGCTGCCGGAGGTGGATTACCCGATCATTCAGGTGCTCACCTTCTATCCCGGCGCGGGGCCTGAAGTGATGGCCTCGTCCGTGACCGCGCCGCTGGAACGCCAGTTCGGCCAGATGCCCGGCCTCAAGCAAATGACCTCGGTCAGCTCCGGCGGCGGCTCCGTCATCACGCTTGAGTTCAACCTCGACGAGAACATCGACGTTGCCGAGCAGGAAGTCCAGGCCGCCATCAACGCCGGCAACAGCTTCCTGCCCACCGATCTGCCCAACCCGCCCATCTACAGCAAGGTCAACCCCGCCGACGCGCCCATCATGACGCTGGCGCTCACCTCCGATTCGCTGCCTCTCGACAAGATCGAAGACGCCGCCGACACCAATCTGGCCCAGAAGATCTCCCAGGTCACCGGCGTCGGTCTGGTCTCCATTGCTGGCGGGCAAAAGCCGGCCGTCCGCATCCAGGCCAACCCCGCCCAGCTTGCCGCCTACAACCTCAGCCTCGAAGACCTGCGCACTGCGCTGGCTACCGCCAATGTCGACCAGGCCAAGGGCACTCTGAACGGCAATCGGCAGTCCTACACCATCGGGGCCAACGACCAGCTCATCTCCAGCAGCGACTACAAGCCGGTCATCGTTGCCTATCGCAATGGCGCTGCCGTCCGCGCCTCCGATGTGGCCACTATCGTCGATGCCGCCGAAAACACCCAGCAGGCCGCATGGATGGACCGCCAGCCC
>Ga0181529_10003881_pt1 | contig 16634 bp, 14 predicted proteins | sample PEATcosm2014_Bin_36_FD_119763 | JGI IMG/M metagenome (GOLD analysis project Ga0181529, IMG submission 119763) | Peatland microbial communities from MTU Mesocosm Facility, Houghton, MI, USA - PEATcosm2014_Bin10_30_metaG | ecosystem: Environmental > Terrestrial > Soil > Wetlands > Peat | place...
CGCCTCAAACCGCTTCTTGCGTTCGACGGCGCGATCGATCTCTTTCGGCGGGACCACCCGCTCTTTTACGAGACCGTGGGAGACAACGGCCGCCATCGTGCCATGGAAGAAGTACAGGATCCGGTGGTGAACGCCTCGCAGGCTGACTCGCAGTTCGTAGATGCCGTCGCGCAGCAAGTCGGCTTCTGGCCGACGCAGTTCGTGGCCCATCGCGCGCAGGCGCTCCAACCGGAGGTAGCACTTGTCCTGCACTTTCGCCGACAACTTGTCGAACCACTCGATGAACGGGCATGATCCGTCTTCCTCCCGGTAGAGGGCGACTCTGGCCTTTGGCACTCGATCCCAGTCTATTCGCAATATTGCGAAAGTGCAAGTTGCTTGCGAAGCCGCGAAAGCTGCCACCGCTCCATGTGGGCATCATCCTTAATATGGAAACCGATTGTTGTCTCCTTCGGCAGACAACAAATAGAGCAGCCTGCAACCGCGCGCGCAGGAAAGCACGCCACGTGCCAGCCCCGCGTGGAGTCCAGACGCCCAAAACCGCCCCGTGGCGTCCACCGGAGTCCACGCAGTCTCGTGCTAAGTCTTTTGTTTTTGGTGAAAACGCCTGTAAGTGATTGATATTTCTTAAATGGCATGGAAGAGGTCGTGAGTTCGAATCTCACCAGGTCCACCAAAACCTTTCGGCTCTATGCGGCTCTACGCCAAAAACGGGCTCTACGCCAAGAAACGGGGGCCGACCCCAATCCCAAATCTTCTAAGAACATAACACCTTCACCCGGAGCCTGTAGTTTCTCAGCGCGCTTGCGCTCCGCGAGGGCAACGCGCCAGAATGAGGTTTGTCTCTCAGCGCCTCAGCGGTCCGGCCTCGGTCTTTCGCGGCCGGAAAAATCACTTCGGGACAGCGACTCAAGGAACAATAAGCATGCCCATCCCCTCTGTAACGGACTCGCGCATCGTGATGACCCTGGATGCGGGAGGTACCGGCCTGAAGTTTTCCGCCGTGCGCGGCAACCGGCCGCTGAGCGACGCTTTCAGCCTGCCCACCGAAGCGGACGACCTGGACCGCTGCTTGGGAAACATTGTGCGCGGTTTCGAAGACCTGAGGCAGTCCCTTCCGGAGCCACCGGTGGCCATCAGCTTTGCCTTTCCCGCCCCAGCCGATTATCCCAGCGGTGTTATCGGCGACCTGGGCAACCTGCCGGCCTTCCGCGGCGGCGTGGCGCTCGGGCCCATGCTGGAGGACAAGTTCGCCATCCCGGTCTACATCAACAACGATGGCGACCTGTTCGTCTACGGGGAAGCCATCGCCGGCTTTCTGCCCTATGTCAATGGCCTGCTCGAACAGGCCGGCAGTCCCAAGCGCTACCGCAATCTGTTCGGCATCACGCTGGGGACCGGCTTTGGCGGCGGCATCGCCCGCGACGGGGAACTGTTCATCGGTGACAACTCCATGGCCGGCGAGGCCTGGCTGCTGCGTAACAAACTCGATCCCGGCATCAATGCCGAAGAAGGCGCCTGCATCCGTGCCGTGCGCGGCGTGTATGCTCAGTGCGCGGGAATCCCGTTCGAACAGGCGCCCGAGCCCAAGGCCATCTTCGATATCGGGATGGGGCTCGCAGCAGGGAATCGCGCCGCGGCCACCGAAGCTTTCCGGCGGCTCGGGGAAGTCGCCGGCGATGCCATGGCGCAGGCCCTGACCCTCATCGACGGCCTCGGCGTGGTCGGCGGCGGCATCTCCGGCGCTCATTCTTTGTTCCTGCCGGCGCTGGTGGACGCCGTCAACGGCGTTTACGATTCCGGGCAACAGCGCCTGTGCGCGCGCGCCTACGATATCGAGGATCCGTCACAACGCGAGCAGTTTCTGAGCGGCGAGACGCGCCAGATCCGCGTCCCGGGGTCGGCGCGCACGGTGGTCTACGATCCGTTGGCGCGCACTGCCATCGGCATCTCCCGGCTGGGAACCAGCGAAGCGGTGGCGATCGGCGCCTACGCATTCGCCCTCCGGCGTCTTTAGGCCGGACCTCGTTGCGGCGCTCCTGCCAATGGAACCGGTTATTTCATGACTGGTTCTAAGATCGCGTAAGATAGAAGGCGCTAAGGGCAGATCTCAGCCGTGTAGCGGGGGATCTCCCGCGCAGGCGCCGCTCCTGGTGAAGCAGCGCAACTCGATGGATGGGATTACCAAGTACGGCCGCTTCCTTTTTGGCATCGCCATAGTGGTTTTGGGGATTGAGAGCCCGCTCATCTATGCCGGTCATGCCGCTGGGCTGGAACTGCTGCCGCAGTGGATTCTCCCAGGACACGCTTTCTTGGCCTACCTTGCCGGCGTTGCACTCATCGGCGCCGGCATCATCATCGCAATCGACATAAAGCCGCGCAGCGCTGCTATCCTGCTGGGGGGATATTTCTTTCTATCCTTCCTTTTTCTCAGGACTCCTAGAATGGCCCTGATCCTCCGCGATGTCGGTGAGCGGACTCGCGCCTTTGAGACGCTGGCTCTGTGCGGCGGGGCTTGGGTGCTAGCTGGGACGCTGCCCATTGACTCTACCAGTGCGCGGGGCTGGGGCATCGTCGCGGATAAGGCAATGGAGCTGGGTCGCTTCTTCCTTGCCATCTCGATGGCGGTTTTCGGGATTGATCACTTTGTCGCAGACAGCCTGGTCGCCGGCCTCCTCCCATCCTGGCTTCCCTGGCATTTCTTTTGGGCTTACCTTACAGGCTTCGGCTTCATCGCGGCCGCGGTGGCGATCGCCACCAGGAAGTACGTGCGCCTCGCGGCGATTCTTCTGGGGCTCATGTTTTTCTCGGTAGCGGTTCTCGTTCATGCGCCCCGCCTGGCCACTCATCTGACCGATAGCGACGAATGGAGCAGCGGATTCATGGCGCTAGCGATGGCTGGCACCGCTCTCGTCACATCCGGCATCGCCACGAACAGGGCAACCGCCCCAACTGGAAGCCTAACGGCGCGGAATGCGAGCCCGTCGTGTCCCGGTGGTTCGTGAGGGCGGGACAGCTTGGTGAGGGCGGGACAGCCTGAAAGGTCCGGAAGGGCCAAGCCAATGCCCAAACAGCCCTTCGCGCTTATGCGGCCGCGCTGCTGCTTCTCTGCGCCGCTGCCGCGTTGTGGGTTTTATTCTTGCTTCCCGGCGGGCGCCCTCTCCGCTTGGCCTCGGTCATCCAGCTTGGCGGTCTTCCCCGGCGGCGGACCCTTCCCAGCGCCAGCCGCTCCAGGCTTTCAATGGCGGATTGGAGCCGCAGGCGCTCCTCTCTTAATTCTTCAAGGATCTTGGCGACGTCCATATGCTCCCCCTCCGAGAGCGGAATCTCTCATCCCGCATTTGATGAGATTTCGGATGACTCCTTCGATTGTCCCCAGTATACACCGCGATTTTCATTGGGGTATACATTAATTTCAAGAATTAATATCAAGAGCAATCCAGTACTGAGTCTGGTGATTTATACCGGCGGTTTCGTTTCATCGAAGGCAGTACCTTGGATTGCGTTTGCGTTCCGGCGGCTGCTCCAGTAAGCATAGAACGGCAGTCCCAGCAGTATCAGGACAATCCCCATCAGCGATTCCCGAGGCGAGTCCCACAGCGTGGAAATAATGAATATACCCGCCACCAATACAAACAATATCGGCACGACCGGGTATCCAAGCGTGCGATAAGGGCGAGGTAAATCAGGCCGCTTTATCCGCAAAACGATCACAGCGGCGGTTGCCATGCCGTATAGAATCCAGCTCGCGAAAATTACGTATGTAAACAACTGGCGGTAGCTGCCGGAGAGCACCAGCAAGGCCGACCACGTGCAAAGAGCCAGAATGGAGACGCCCGGCGTGCGATGCTTTTCATCCACGCGGGCGATGGCGCGAAAGAAGTAGCCCTGGCGCGCGGCGGCGTAGGGCACGCGGGAGCCGGTCAGGATGGAGCCGTTGAGGGCGGCGAAGATACTGATCATGGCGGCAATCGAAACGCCGCCGGCGCCGGCGCCGCCCAGGATGCGGCGCATCATTTCCGCCGCCACGCGCGGGCTCGCTCCCACCGCTTCGGGAGATAGGACGCGAAAATAGGCGGCGTTGGCGAGCAGGTAAATGGCGATCACCGCCAGCGTGCCGCCTATGAGCGCGCGCGGCAGATTGCGTTGAGGGTCGCGCACCTCGGAGGCCACCATGGCCACGTTGTTCCACCCGTCATAAGCCCACAGCGCCGCCACCAGCGCCGCGAAGAAGCCCGCCGCGGTCAGCGGCGCGGCGGACACCGGCGCCGGCGCGTGCGGGCTGCCAAATCCCAGCCCGGCCACGATGATTCCCGCGATCAAAAACACCTTGACCGCGGTCACCGCGACCTGCACTTCGCCGCCCAGCTTGACTCCGAAATAGTTCAGCCACGCCAGCGCGGCAATCAGGCCGATCGCCAGCAACTGCCCCCAGTGGAAATCGAGCGGCGCTCCATGCGGCCCCAGCGGCAGCGGCAGCCGGTAAAACACGCCGTCCAGCGCCGGAAAGAAATTGGCGAGGTAATAGAAAAAGCCAGTGGCCAGGGTAGCGATGGAGCCGCTCTTGGCCACCCACATCTGCGTCCAGCTATACAGGAATCCCCACACCGGACCGTAGGCTTCCCGCAAGTAAGCATATTCGCCGCCGGCCTCTGGAATGGCCGCCGCCAGTTCGGCGTAGCTCAGCGCACCGGCCAGCGTGAGCAGGCCACCGAAGATCCATACCACGAACACCCAGCCGGGCGTGCCCACGCGCAGGATCATGTCGTGGGGAACCAGAAAGATGCCGCTGCCGATCACCGTGCCAATCACGATGGATGCCGCGGCCCATGGGCCCAAATCGCGCTTTAGTTCCATCCGAACCGCGGGTTTCATCGCATCCTCGCCAGCGCGCGTCCCAGCCACCACGCCGCCAGGCCGCAACTGAAAGTCACCGTGGCTCCAATCATGACATACCAGGTAAACGCGACCGGGGTTTCAAAGCGAACCACCAGTGCCGCCGTGAGGCCGGCAACCACTCCGGCGATGGCTGCCCATTCGCCCGGCCGCCGCGTGAGCACACCCAGCAGGAAAACGCCCAGCAGAGCGCCGGAAGGGATCGCGGCAATCGTCAGCCCGGCCTCGAGCACCGAGCGCGAGTGGCGCGCCGCGTAAGCAATCGTCACCAGCACAGCCGCCCATGCGATGGTGGCCAGGTGCGCGCGGCGCATCGCCCCGGCCTCACCACTCGATCCGGCCGCGCCGCCCAGAAAATCCACCACTACAGTCGACGACAGCGCATTCAGCGCCGCGCTCAGGTTGGCCATCGCCGCCGCCAGAATTGCCGCGATCGCGAGGCCAGCCAATCCGGGCGGCAGGCTGCTCCAGAGGAACTGGGGATAGATGCGATCGGCGGCTAGCGCAGTCTTGCCGCCGTAGTAAACCCAAAGCAGGACGCCGATCAGCAGAAACAGCGTGAACTGAAAGGCCACCAGCGCCCAGCTCGCCAGCAGCGCTTTGCGGCTGTCGCGCTGGTCGCGCGCGCTGAGCAGCCTTTGCACCATGAGTTGATCGGTGCCATGGCTGGCGGTGGTCAGGAAGCAGCCGCCCGCAATTCCGGCCCAGAACGTATACGGGCGCGCCAGGAATTCCATGGTGGGAGCGAAGTGAAAGTCGAAGATCGCGAACTTGTGGGCCGCTCCCGCCACGGCCGCCGCGTGCGGCCAGCCGCCCGGGATCTTTCCCAGTATCATCACCAGACTGAGCACCGCGCCGAACACGTAAAGGCACATCTGCACCACGTCGGTCCAGATCACCGCCGTCATGCCGCCTTCGAAGGTGTAGAACAGCGTCAGCCCGGCGATGAGAACGATGGAGGCCATTTCACCGGTTCCCAGCACGATGGAAATCACCAGCGAGACCGCAAACACCCGCACTCCCTCCGCCAGCGCGCGCGTCACCAGGAAGATGGCCGCCGTCAGCTTGCGTATGCGCTCACCGAACCGCCGGCGCATCAATTCATATGCGGTGAACATCTCGCCGCGGAAATAGTGAGGCAGAAAAAGAGCGGAGATCAGGATGCGGGCCAGCAGGTAACCGAGCACCAGTTGCAGGAATCCCATGTTGCCGGTAAAGGCCAGGGCCGGCGTGCCGACGATCGTCAGCGTACTGGTTTCGGCGGAAACGATGGAGAGCGCGATGGCCCACCACGGGGCCACGCGGCCTCCCAGAAAGTACTCGCGCAGTCCTTTCTCGCCGGTGCGGAAGTGCGCGCCAAACCAGGTGATACCGGCCAGGTAAGCGAGAATGACGGCCAGATCGAGAAAATGCATGCGCAGGGCGAACTCCAGGATAGCGTTGATTTGCCGTGATTTGTGTTCGGAACCACGGATCTCCAGTTCTCGGCGGGCACCTTATCGGCGCGATCGGCCATAAGCACGTTTAGAGCGAGTTCACCGGTATCAGTACAAAGCGCTCAATCTCGATGTGGGCGCTCTTGTCGACTCTGTTGCGGTCGCGGTGGAATAGGATCTCGAATTCATCGAACCGCCGCAACTCAGGCGCTGTGGGAATGGAGAACTCGAGGGTCTCGCGAACGGGCAGGCTGCCTGGAAATGATCTCACCGGACTCATCCCGAGGCTCTGCCAAGGTCGTCCCCGCCGCCCCGTGTCGATGAGGATGAGTTCCAGGGCAACCGTTCCCGGATCGTGGTCCGCATTCCAGATGGCGACCTGGATCGTGCGGCAGCACCGCAGGCCGATGGGTTGGTCCAGCCTGTGGTGCGCCTCCATCTCCAGGGGAGCGTGGTCGGTGGTGCTGAACGCAAGCGATGCTGGACTTCCTCGTCGAAAGAACGAGCCGTAGGGAGGCCGCGTGTTGGGCGCCCGGAACATCCAGTACTGGCCGGAAAAGGGAATACCCAGCGGGCGGGTGGCGCGCGAAGAGAAGCTGACCCCGGAAAGAATGGGAGCGACCAGCGTGGTCTCGGGGCTGACCTCCGGCCACAGGATCACGCCGGGGAATTCGTTGTCGCCGACTCTTCCAATATCGCCAGAAGGTTCATAGCGCGGAACAGCCACCGGCGACGGCCCGTGCGTACCGGATGCCTTCCGCGGCGTGCGTGGCCCGCGGCCGTAGAGCGACTGCGAGAGCAGAGCTCGCGCCGTTCCCAGCAACCCGGGGTTCGGCCAGTAAATCGAATCTCCCGACCGGTGGTATTCGCGCATCGACCCGCGTGTCAAAGTGCCTACTGTCAAGCCGGCAGCCAGCAACACCGTCAGCAGGGAGGCTATGGTGGAAGCCGGCAATTCCCAGGGCTTTCCCTGAGGGATCACTCCGGCAGCCAGGCCGAACGCCGTCAGTAATGCCGCGCTCAGGGCGAAACAGGCGGCGCCCAGCAGAGGGTAGCGCATCATGACCGCAACCGTGCCAGCCTGGATCGACAAGGCCAGTGTCAATTTGGGAGCTAATTGTTTGAAGAGAGCTGGTGAAGGGTGAGCGTAATCTTCAAATAGTTGATGCACGCTGGGCGCTGGCAGCGGCCGCTCCGGTTCCCCTTGTGCGAACTTCCATTCCGAATAAAGAACTCGGGTAGCGCCGACTACCACGATGAGCCAGGCAACCATGGCCGCCGGGGAGTACTCGGCCAGCAGGATCGCGGCTGGAGTAAACCAAACAGCCATCGTGGAGGTGCGCAGGAGAGTGCGCCCAGTCTGGGCCGTGATCGGCTCGGCACACAGGAAGTGCAAGCCGGCGAACATGCCGGAGCAGCAGAACCAAGCCAGCAACGAGAGTCCCAACACCCATCCGATCGTGATCGGCACAGGGTCCAGAGACAACACCACAGCCCAGACAACGCAGCCGGTGACGAACAGACTTGCTATCTGCGCGCCCAGCGTAAAGTAACTTCGAAAATGGGACAACCCAGGCTCCGTGCCGAACAGAGTCTCGGTCATCCCCTGTTGGACACCGAGGTGGCGTTACAGGTTCCCGACGCGCGTTGCATCGCGATCGGCAAGCGTTGCATCGACGGCCGACCGCGGATCGAGGCGATTCTGACAGCGTTGATTTGCTATGATTTGTGTTCGGAACCTGACGGTCCGAATCGGAGTCGAATGTCTAGTGGCGTTCGCTCCGGCAAGGCAAGGCTCCGGTGTGGCGAGGCTTCGTTGCCGGGCTGCGGATCGGGTAACAAGGTTGCGAAACGGCGTTGAGCGGTTCATTATTCAATACCAAATGGGAAACCATTCAGGAGGAGCAAGTGCATCATCTCTCATCTAAGACTCGGGGCGGCTTGGCGGCAGCGGCGCTGATGGCCGCCCTGGCAGGCGGTTTCGCCAGGCCTGCCCGCGCCCAGGCGGCCGCGCCGGCGCCCAATGCCCCCGCCCAGGCGGCCGCACCGGCGCCCAATGCCCCCGCCCAAAAGACCGTGAAGGACCAGGGCGAATATGACATCTACAACGAGGTCACCAAGGATATGCTGGCGAAGAATTTCGCCAAAGCGATCACCGACCTCGACACCTGGAAGCAGAAGTACCCGGCTTCGGACTTCAAGGCGGATCGCTCGGTCTTTTACATCCAGGCCTACGCGGGCGGCGGCCAGCCCGCGAAAGCGTTGGACGAAGCCGGCGCGCTCATGGCGAAGGATTTGAAAGCCACCCTCAACGACAAGAACGGGCCCAACCAGCAGTTGACGGTTCTGTTCACCGCCGCCACGGCGATCCTCCGTGTACCCAATCCGACTGCCGACGAGTTGGCCACCGCGGCCCAAGCCGCGCAGCAGTTGATGGATTACGATGCCAAGCCGGCGGGCGCCACTGACGCCGACTGGGCGGCCGCGCGCGCCCAGATGCAAGCCGCTGCCAAGGGATCGCTCTTCTACATGGCGATGAAGCCGGGCCAGGATGCCGCCGACAAGAAGGACTGGCCCGCGGCGGAAGCGGGGTTCCTGGGCGCCCTCAAGCAGTATCCCGACAGCTCCCAGGTTGTTTACCAGTTGGGCCGCAGCGAGTTGGCCCAACAGGCCTCCAACCCGGCCAAGATTTCTCAGGGCATGTATGAGATTGCCCGCGCCGTCAGCATCGATCCGGCCAAGAGCGATTTCGCCGATCCCAGCTTGCGCGCCCAGGTGGACACTTACCTGAAGAAGGTCTACACGCAGTACCACGGCGCAGACGAAGGACTGGATCAGCTCAAGCAGCAGTCGCTGGCCGCGCCCACTCCGCCGGCGGACTTCCACATCCTCAGCGCCACCGAGGTCTACGTTGCCAAGCAGAAGGAGTTTGCCGCGAAGTACCCCGAGCTGGCCCTGTGGATGAACATCAAAGCCGCGCTCACCGACACCAATGGCGAGCAGTACTTCAAAGACAGCATGAAGGATGCCCCCATACCGAAGCTGAAAGGCACGCTGGTGGAAGCCAAGCCGGCCTGCCGCCCCAAGGAATTGCTGGTGGCCGTGCCGCTGCCGGACGCCAAGCCGCCCTACACCACCGAAATCGCCCTGAAACTGGATGCGCCGCTCCCCGGCAAGCCGGACGAGAACCTGGAGCTGTCCTGGACCGATGGCGCGCCGTCTGCGTTCACTAAGGACCCGTTCCTGCTGACGGTGGATGTCGAGAAAGCCAAGATCGATGGCTTGAAGACCACCCCCTGCGCCCCGCCCCCGGTACACCATCCGGTGCCCAAGAAGAAATCCTAATTATGCAGGGCAGGCCGCCTGCCTGCCCTGTTCCGCGGCCCCTCGAAGCTGAACACCGCAAAATACGCTAAGTATAGTTGCGCCCGCGCGAGCGTTCCGCTATACTCCGCAAGTACCACACTTCAAATGGATGACAAACGGTGTGGGCAGTAGCGGGCAGGAGGCGTACGTGGAGAAACTTGATCGAGCTTGGGGTAGGACGACGACCGCAGTCCTGGCTGGTCTGTTGGTCGCGGCGGGCCTTGTTCAGGTGGCCGGCGCCCAAAGTGCTCCAGTCGAGAAAAAGTATAAAGACGGCGAGTTTGACATCTACAGCGCGGCTGCCAAAGACGTCAACGGCGGCAATTTCGCGCAGGCCATCAAAGACCTCGACACCTGGAAGCAGAAGTATGCCGATACGGACTACAAGACCGAGCGCCAGACCCTTTATATCACGGCTTATTCCGGAGCCGGCCAGTTCGACAAAGCCGTGGACGCAGCGGCTCCTATGATCACGGCCGGGGTGGACACCGTGTTCCCCGATCCTAAGACCGGCGCCGCCGACGCGATCCGGGTGCTCTTCGTGGCGGCCGCTGCTATCGTGCACATCCCCAACCCGAGCGCCGAGCAACTGGCGATCGCGGGCAAGGCGGCCCATCAGTTACTGGATTACAATCGCAAGCCGGCAGGCGCCGACGGGAAGCCGATGAGCGACGAGGATTGGGCCAAAGCGCGCATCCAGTTGCAGGCTCCGGCCAAGGCGGCTCTCCTGTACATGGCCATGCTGCCGGGAAACCAGGCCCAGGCTAGCGGTCAGGCCGCCGAGAAGCTCGCCAAGACCCAGACGGGCGCTGACCGTGACGCCGGCATGCAGAAGGCCATGCAGCAGTATGAGGCAGCCCAGGCGGCTTATGCCAAGGCGCTGGGCGATTATCCGGACCAGACCGCCATCTCTTACAACCTGGCGCTGTCGCTCAGTTCCCAAAAGAAGAATTCCGAAGCCGTCTATGAGTTCGAGCGCGCCGCGGTTCTCGACGCGACGCTGGGCGGAACCCAAGCCGAACCGGGCAAGATCCAAACCTTCGCCGACAATGCTTACGTCAAAGTCCACGGCAGCGATGAAGGTCTCGGCCCGCTCAAGGACCAAGTCAAGCTGGCGCCGCTGTGGCCGGCTGGTTTCCACATCAAGACCGCCACCGAGATCGCCGAAGAAAGAGAGAAGGAATTCGAACAATCTAATCCGGAGCTCTCAATGTGGATGAAGATCAAAGCCGCGCTGAGCGACAGCAACGGAGCGCAATACTTCGAAGAAATCAAGGGCGCCGACGTCCCGAAGCTGAAGGGCAGGCTGATCGATGCCAAGCCTGCCTGCAAGTCCAACACTCTTCTGATCGCCGTGCCGCTTCCGGATGCACAGGGACCACCCGTCGCCGAAATCGCCCTCAAACTGGATCCGCCGCTCACCGGCAAGCCGGCGCTCGATACAGAGGTGGAGTGGAAAGGCTTACCTAGCGCGTTCACGCAGTCTCCGTTCCTGCTCACCATGGACACCGACAAGGCCCAGATTGATGGGCTGAAGGTCACCCCCTGCACGACGCCGCCGGCGCGCACAGGAGCGAAGAAGAAATAAGGTGGGGCAGGTCCCCGACCTGCCAACAGCCGCCTTACTGCAAGTCTTGATTCAGCACCGCGGCCAGGCGGGCGCCGGCGCGTTCGATCTGCAGTTCGATCAGGGCGTCGGCCCGGCGCTCGTAATCCGCGCTAATCACCAGTGGCACCCCTGGCGCGGCGTTCGGCAGCTTGCCGTAGACCATCTGCTGTGCCAGCTTGTGAGCTTGCTCCGCCCAGTCGCTCACAGTGCCCTTGGCGAACTTCTTGCGGCGGCGCGCGGACGCAGCGGAAAGCCGGGCGAACAAGTCATCTTCTTTTCCCATCCGCGTCAGCAGGCCGCTGTCCCACAGGCCGTGCAGGTTGCCGGGCTGGTCGTGGAACACGATGTGCACGTCGTTACCGCCGCGATCTCCGTTGTTGGAACTGTGCAGCGGCTGATGCATGTCACCGACGAAGTGGACGACGAACATCAGCGCCTCGCGCCGTTGGTCCGCCGCCAGGGCCGGGTTCCGCAGCTTCGCCCGCATAGCCGCAATCGCCGCAATCACGCAATTGCCATTGGGGCAATCCCGCGCCATGTCCAGGCCCGGCTTGTCGATGGGGATGTCCACATAGTGCCAGGGCCCAGTCTCCGGACGGTTCCGCCGGATTTGATCCGGCCAACTGGATACCGAGGCCATGGTGCTTCCCGGCCCCAGAATCTCGGCTACCCGCGTCCGCGCTGCAGCCGTCAACTGGGCTTCGGCGATCCTGGCAACCAGCTCATGGCCTTCCGGACCCCAGGCAAGGGCCGGTAAGCCGGCGCACAGCAGCGCCAACAACCCGTATTTGCGCATTTCTCCGCAAGGGTAACACAGGATGCGAAACATTCCGCCCGCGTCCTCGTCATCCAAGTGTGACGGTATTGAAACGCACGCTGTCGATCGCAACCGCGCTTGGGGTGGGCGCGCTGGTCTTGACGGGCGCCGCGGCGGTGTTTTGTCAGGCGACTTTGCACGTGCCCAGGCGCGCGCCCGGCAATCTGGCACTGGCGCAAACGATTTATCCCGGCGCGGCCTGGCGGACTGTCAGTATACGCGCCATCGACGGTGCCGTGCTCGAAGCATGGTTCGTCGAGCCCAGTGCAAAACCAAGCGGCAGGTGCGTGGCCGTGCTGCATGGCATTGCCGATTCCAGATCCGGCGCCGCGGGATTTGCGCCGATGTTCCTCGCCGAAGGCTACGCCGTCCTTCTGCCCGACAGCCGGGGGCACGGACAGAGCGGCGGCGAGTTCGTCACCTACGGGCTCCTGGAAAAGCGCGACGTCCTGGAATGGGCGCACTGGATGCGAAGCGAAGGCTGCGCCGAGATCTATGGCTTGGGCGAATCGCTGGGAGCTTCCATCCTGATTCAGGCAACAGCCATCCAGCCGGCGTTCAGGGCCGTCGTGGCCGAGTGCCCTTTCGCCGATCTCAGGGCCGCGGGAGAATCGAGAATTCAGGGGATGCTGCCACTGCCCGGCTGGATCTCCGAGCCGGCTGCGCGCGTCATCGTCGCAAGCGGCATCGCCTACGCCAAGCTGCGTTATGGGTTGGATTTCGGAGAGGTGTCGCCGATAGCCGCGATGGAACGGACCAATACACCGATTCTCCTGATTCATGGGATGGCGGATCGACGGACGCCGTGCTGGCATTCTCAGCGATTAGCCCAGGCCAACGCGAGCGCCGTTCTCTGGCTGGTTCCACATGCCGATCACGTGCGCGCCAGGTCCGCCGATCCCAGCGGTTTCCGGCTGCGAGTGCTCGACTGGTTTGCGCGGCACTGATGCCGGTCTGTAAGCCTTAGGTGATGCCAGCGGCGACCCCGCTCCCTATGGTCGCGGCTCCGAAAAACCCGCACCGGAGCGCGACCGCGCATCGGAGCCGCGACCAAAGGGAGCGGTCATCGGCCAAGCGTTCAGCCGGCGAGCCCCGCGCAATCCGACGGCCCGTGGACGCCTGTCCGCAGGCTCTTCCGCAACATCGCGCTGTTGTCCTGCTGATCGTCGTCGTCGGTCTCGACGTAAAGGTGCACGTAATAGCTGGCCAGGCCGCAACCCACCAGCAGCACCAGCAGGATTCCCAGCCAGCGCAGCGTCTTGCCGTTCCAGGCGCGCTCGCCGGCAACCGCGGCTGCGGTCGCTTTGACCACCGAGAACGCCGCTCCGCCGCCCAGCAGCAGCTTCAATTGCCACGCCATCAAATCGAGGTGGCTCTGCCCGCCCACCTGGCTCCACAGCACGAAAACAGCGATCAGCGCGATCAGAAACTGGGTGGCGTAAGCGAGGCGAAGGAGGGGCACGGGCATCTGGCGCCGAACCTCCATCTTACGCGATTGGAAGTGCGGGCAGGAGTCAGACGACAGAAGTCGGGAGCCAGAAGACAGAAGACAGAAGTCAGAAGTCAGAAGTCAGAAGTCAGAAGTCAGAAGGTACATTCTCTCCTGGCTTCTGTCTTCTGACTTCTGTCTCCGGCCCTAGCGGGTGCCCACCGATTCCGCGTCCACCTGGAAAGTGCCGAGGAATCCGCTGCGGCGGTACATGCTGGTCCAGGTTTCGCCCAGCGCGTCACCTTGGTAGGAATCTTCCAGGGTATAGGCCGGCATGGCGTGCTCCAGCTTGTTGAGCGGCGGATAGAAGACATCCTCGTTGCCGCAGATGTGGTCGCCGGAGTTGAGCGCACGGGTCCGGATGGTAGCTAGCGTTCCGGCCGTGAGCGTAGCGGTGCCGCCGTGAATATTGCCGTTCTCGATGGTCAACTCCACGGGCTCGTAATCGATCCGCACCACGTTGTCGAGCAGATCGCCCGCCTGCGCTTTGGCGAAGCTCGCCAGCGCCATGCGTTGGGCCGCGCCGGCGCGGCTGTCGACGATCAACACCGCCACCGCAGGGTTGACCGGTTCATAGGGATTGCCCAGCGTATGCTCGGCGTGGACCACACCCACCACGGCCAGGCCGGCCAGATTCACGCCGTCCCAGTTGCCGCCGGCGATCTTCCACGCGAACACCGCTTCCCGGCCGTTCATTTCGATTTCGCCGTTGGCGAAGCACGGGCCGGTGTAGACGTCGGCCGTGCGAGCCTCAATGTAGTTGCCGGTTAGGCCGTCGGCGGGAATGGCCGCGGCCGAAGAAACTAAAGCAGCCGCGCACCCAAGCGCAGCGGCGCACAGAATCATCCGCATCCCAGTAAATCTCCCTCTGTTTTGATTATAGCCGGTCGCGAAGACGCCGCGAGGTCCGCTGACCCAGCGGTGCGCTCCGCGATCCGTGCGGCTGGACAAACCGGGCGGACACCCCGTCCACGCGCGCCCCAAGGGTCGCGCTCTTCACTGCAATTCTCGGCGATGCGGGCTAGGAGCCGCCGGCCGCGGCCGGGGCGGTCTTCCGGCTTTGGAAGCACTCGCGGCAATACACCGGGCGTCCTTGTGTGGGCTTGAAAGGCACCGTCGTCTCGCGCCCGCACTGCGAGCACGACGTGTGCGTTTCGCTCTTGGCGAAGCCAGGCCCCGAACCGCCCTGGCGCTTGGCCTTGCAATTCTTGCAGCGCTTGGGCTCGTTCTTGAAATTCTTGTCGTGGTAAAAATGTTGTTCACCCGCCGTGAACACAAAGTCCGCGCCGCAGTCCACGCACTTGAGAACGCGATCCTGAAATTCCGCCATAACTGGCCCTCGTTGACGACCCTGACTAATGTCCTGATTGAAGGCGGCGGAGACCGAAATCGCCGCCGCCCACTGCTTATTCCACGTCCCGGCGAGTCTTCTTCCGGTTCCGTTTACGAGCCAGCGCCTGCTTGACCCGTGCCTTCTCACCCGGTTTCAGGTAAAAAGAATGCCGTTTGACTTCTTTGATGATGTCCTCTTGCTGGACCTTGCGCTTGAAGCGGCGCAACGCGTTTTCCAACGTTTCGCCTTCTTGCAGCTTCACTTCAGCCAATCGAAATACACCTCCCCACTACACCTGGAGTTCCAGTGCCGGAACGGAATCTTCCAGGAGCCAAATCCTCCCCCGTTTTGAGAGGGCGGACGCAGCTCCGCAAAATTCCCTTACCCTGCACAGAAGGTACTGATATCATAGGTGGTTGAGCGCCAAAGTCAAGCCCAAAGTTCGGCCCGGCGCGGCCGCCGTCCGGCCTGGATCGATGAACCGTTTTCTTTTCATAAACTTATACTGAAATGGAAAATGTCCTCGTAATTCTACTTGCCGGGGGTGCGGGAGAGCGCCTCCACCCGCTGACGAAGGACACGGCCAAGCCGGCCGTCCCTTTTGGTGGCGTCTACCGCATTATCGATTTCACCCTTTCCAACTGCATCAACTCGGGCGCGCGCCGCATCCTGGTGCTGACGCAGTATAAAGCGCTCGACCTGATTCGCCACGTGCGCGATGGCTGGAACATTCTGTCGCCGGAACTGGGGGAATACATCGAAGTGCTGCCGCCCATGAAGCGCGTGCATGACGACTGGTACCAGGGCACGGCGGACGCGGTGTTCCAGAATTTTCAAAGCATCGAAGCGGAGGCTCCCGAACTGACGCTCATCCTGCAGAGCGACCACATCTACAAGATGAACTATCGCGAGATGCTCGAATGCCACCACGGCAGCCGGGCGGACATCACGGTCGGCACCATTCAGGTTCCGCCGGAGGAGGCGTCCCGATATGGAGTCGCCGAGATCGACGCCAGCCATCGCATCGTGGGATTCGAAGAGAAACCGCAGCACGGCTATCCCAAGCGCTCGCGCTTCGATCCCACCATGGTGAGCGCGTCGATGGGGATCTACGTCTTCGATACGGATGTGCTGTTGCAAGCCCTGCACGAGGACGCTGAGGATGCGGCCTCGAGCCACGATTTCGGCCACGACGTGCTGCCGCGGCTCTTGAGCCGCTGGCGGGTCATGGCGTACGATTTTCGCGACATGAACGCCAAGCAGGTGCGTTACTGGCGCGACGTGGGTACGCTCGACGCTTACTACGACGCCAATATGGACCTGGTGGACGTGGAGCCGCTGTTCAACCTTTACGATCGCCGCTGGCCCGTTCGCACCAGCCTGACGCAGCAGCCGCCGGCCAAATTCGTCTTTGCCCAGGAGGGCCGCCGCATGGGTGTGGCGATGGATTCGATCGTCAGCGCCGGCTGCATCGTGTCCGGCGGCCGCGTGCTGCGCAGCGTGTTGTCCCCTGGCGTGCGCGTCAACAGTTATTGCGAGGTGGAGTTTTCCATCCTCATGCCGAACGCGGAGATCGGCCGCTGGAGCCGGCTGCGGCGCACCATCGTCAACACCGGAGTCAAGATTCCGGAATCGAGCACCATCGGTTTCGACCTGGAAGCCGACCGGGCGAAAGGCTACACCGTGAC
>Ga0181529_10003882_pt1 | contig 16625 bp, 15 predicted proteins | sample PEATcosm2014_Bin_36_FD_119763 | JGI IMG/M metagenome (GOLD analysis project Ga0181529, IMG submission 119763) | Peatland microbial communities from MTU Mesocosm Facility, Houghton, MI, USA - PEATcosm2014_Bin10_30_metaG | ecosystem: Environmental > Terrestrial > Soil > Wetlands > Peat | place...
ATGATGGTGAACGGGACGGCATTGCTGTCGGGGTCGCAGGCGAAGGCGCCGGAGGACTCCCAGCCCTCGTAGAGCCGGGTCTCGGTGGTGTCGGGGGTATGCGCTTTGTTCAACATGATTTTCTGGTGCCTGTCGGGCTGACGGCGGAGGGGACGCGCGGGCCGTCAGGCCGGCGCGGGTCAGGAGTTTCGGCGGCGTTCAGGAAACGGCGCGGCCGATGACCCGTTCGATTTCGGCGCGCACCAGGCGCTCGACCAGCGGCGGCAGGTTGGTGTCCAGCCAGGCCTTCAGCATCGGCCGGATTTCCTCGCGCACGATGTCCTCCAGCGTGGGACCGCCGCGATGCACCGCCATCGACTGGTGCTCCACCAGCGTGCGCACCAGCGTGTTCAGCGACGTGGTGGCCGCGGCGACCGCCTCGGGCGCGACCAGCCCGGTCCTGGCCGGCTCCATGGCCGGTTCCGGCGCTCCGACGGGGTCCGCCAGGTCGGCGGCGTCATCGTTGGAGACAGCGGGGTCGCGCTCCGCCGCCGCCACGGGTGGCGCCGCGGGGGGCGGCGGTTCGCCCACCAGCATCGAGGCGTCGAGCGTCAGCACGTCGGCTTCCCCGGCCGGCGGCGGGACAGCCGGGGCCGGAGCCGTCCCGGCGGCCGCTTCGTCCTCACTCAAAATGCGCCGGATGGAGGCGAGGATATCCTCCATCGAAGGGTCCGCGGTGCCGCCGGCTGGGGGCGCACCGCTCGTCTGGCCTGGAGGGGATCCACTCATCGCTATACCTTGGCCTCTCTGCCCTGCCCCGCGCGATCACCGGCCGGGCTGGTTGGTGGCGTAGTCGCCGGTGCCGATCCAGCGGTTCTTGACGGCGGCATAATAGGCGGCCTCGTCGTACAGCGGCACCGGCAGCGTCAGGTCGCGTGCGGTCAGACGCCCGACCGCGGAGGCCACGGCGTAACTCGCATTCACCAGATTGGCGAGGTTCTGCACCAGGGTCACCCGCGAGTTCAACAGCAACTGCTCCGCGTTCAGCACGTCGAGCGTGGTCAGGCTGCCCACGATGGCCTCGCGTTCCGTGCCTTCCAACGCGATCTGGTTGGCGCGGATCTGCGAGCGCGTGCTTTGGATCGTCGCCTTGGTCGCGTTGTAGGTCTCCCACGCGGCGATGACCGCCTGCACGGCGGTGCGACGGGCGTCGTCGATCAGCCTGCGGGTCTGCTGCTGTTGCTGGCGGGCCTGGCGGATGGCGGCGTACTCGGCGCCGCCCTGGTACAGCGGCATCGTGACGGTGGCGAGGATCTCGGCGGACTTCTCGGTTTCACCCTCGGTCGAGAGGTTCTTGTTACGCAGGAGCACTCCCTGCAGGCTGATGTTGGGCATCAGCTTGGAGTACTGGAGGTCGAAATTGTCTTTCGCCGCGGCGTCGTTGAACTGCGCCGCGATGACGTTCGGGTTGTTGTCCGAGGCCAGCGCCCTGGCCTCCTCCAGCGTCCGCACGGGCAGCCGCAGCGGTTGCGGCTCGATCAGTTGGCCCGGCAGTTCGCCGATATACTGAAGGAACAACGAGCGGGCGGTCTGCAGGTTGCCCTCGGCGGTCTGGCGGGTCGCGGTGGCGCCGGCCAGCGCCGCCTCGGCCTGGGCGACGTCGGTGCGGGTGATCTCGCCGACACGGAAGCGGTCGTTGGTGGCCTGCAACTGGCGGGTCAGCACCTGCTCGTTGTTGACGTCCAGCGCCAGCACCTGCTGGTTCGCGATGACGCCGACGAAGGCGTTGATGACGTTGGTGAAAAGCTGCTCCTCGGTGGCCATGAGCTGGGCCCGCTGGCCCATCACCTGGTTCTCGGCGCGGTTGGTGCCGGCCCGGGTCTGGCCACCGCGCCAGATCGGCTGGGTGACGGTGAGCTGCTCGGCACTGGTACCGAGCAGGTGATTGCTGGTCGCATGCACCGGCAGGCCCGTTATCGGATCGATGGCGTGGACGATGGTGGTGTACTCGTTTTTGCCGCCATTGGCGCTCACGGTGACCTGCGGCCGCCAGCCCGCCAGCGCCGCCGGCACGTTTTCATCGACCGAGCGCAACTGGGCACGGGCCGCCAGCAGCGCGGGGTTGCTCGAATAGGCGGCGGCCAGCGCTTCGGTCAGCGTGCGCACTTCGGCCTGCGCCGGTCCGCTGGCCGCGAGGGCGACGACGAGGGCGATAGTGAAACGGCGGTCCAGGAACATGCTTCGACCCTCACTTGCTATCCGACCGGCGCGCTGGACAGTTCGCCGCGCGAGCGCGCCACGACCACTCTCCTCTGCCACAGCCCCAGCCGTTTCGCTACGTCTTTGCTGCATATTCTCCCCGGTTCGTACATCCTGGGGCGCCATGGCAGCCCGTCAGAACACGAAACCGGGCTCGCGCTTCAGGCTGGGCAGCACCGGAGTGCCACAGTCGAAGGCCGGGCGGAGCGCGATCTCCGGTGCGGTCCCGGCCCGCTCGCCCAGCACGGCCTGGCCGATCCGCCCGCTCATGACGCGCACGCCGACCAGCCGTCCGCCAGTCGCGCGAACTTGCCCGGCGATGGCGGCCGGCAATTGCTCGAACCCGCCGTCGATGAACACCAGGTCGTATGGTGCCCCCGCCCGCCAGCCAGCCACCAGCGGGCCGGTCACGAGCTGAACGCCGGGGGCCAGCTCTGCCACCACGGCACGGGCGATGCGCAGCAAATCCTCGGCCTCCTCCAGCGCCACGACGGCGACGCCACAGGCCGCCAGCACGGCGGCGCCGTAACCGGTGCCGGCGCCCACCACCAGCACGCGCTCGCCGGGCTGCGGATCGGCGAGCTGCACCAGCCGGGCCAGTGCCAACGGCTCCATCAGGCAGCGCCCGCCGGCCAAGGGCACGTCCGCATCGGTATAGGCGAGAGCCGCCGATGCCGGCGGCAGGAAACGCTCGCGCGGCAGGGTCCGCATGGCCCCGAGCACACGGCTGTCGGACACCTTGTTGGGACGCAACTGGCAGTCGACCATGCGGCTGCGGGAATCGGCGGTATCGATCGTGGGATGGATCATGGGGCGGCGTGCGCTCGTCAGGGGCCTGTCGTTATACGGGCCGCGCCGGCCATCGCCAAGCCGGCTTGGCGGCAACCGGTCAGTCGGCGCCCCGGTGCGCCACCTCGCGTGCCGGTACGCCAGCCACGGTCGTATTCGCGGCGACCGGTTTGATGACGACCGCACCGGCACCGACGATGGCCCAACGGCCGATTCGCTGCCTCGGAATAACCGTCGCAGCGGCGCCAATCTCGCAGCCCCATTCGACATGGACGTCGCCGGCGAGAGTCACCGCGGGCGCCAGGGAGACAAAATCCTCCAGCACGCAATCATGGGCAATACTGACATGCGGATTGATCAGCACATGCTGCCCTATCCGCGCATCGGTGGTGACCGAGGTGGCTGCCAGTATCATCGAGCCGCTTCCGACAGCGACGGTGTCGCCGAGAATGCTGCTGGGGTGCACGACCGTTGCGAACCGTGGACCTGCCAGGCGTTCGATCCGCGCGGTGATGCGCGCGCGCATCACGGAATTTCCCACCGCGACGATGAACCGAACGCTCGCGTCCGCGGCAAGGGCGGCAAGATCCTGATGGACAGGAACACCATTGACGATCGCCGGGCCGGCAAAATCCGGATCCACCAGAAATCCGACGCACTCGACTGGCAGGCCCGCACGCTGCTGATCGCGCAGGGCCTGCAGCACTTCGCGGCCCAGCCCGCCCGCACCGAAGATCACGATTCGCGTGCTGTTGTCAGCCATTGTCGTGCGGCACCGCATCGGCGATCCGTGGCCCCGGCAGGACGGCGTGCCCACCCGGACACGGGGCCATGGCGGGAACTGTTGGCGCCACGCCTTGGCCTGCCAGCTTGCCGAGGACCTCCACATAGCTCGCGACCATCGGCTCCAGTCGGAAATGCGCCTCCGCGAATTGGCGCGCCGCCCCGCGCATGCGGGCATGTTCCTCGGGATGATCGTGCAGCCATTGGATGTGGCCGGCGAATCCGTGCACATCGGTGGGTTTGCACAGGAATCCGGTTTGCCCGTGAATCACCAGATCCGGCAAGGAGCCTACCGCGGACGCCACCACCGGGATTCCCATGGCGAGCGCCTCCATGACAACGGTCGGGCGTCCGTCGAAGACGGAGGGCAGGACCAGGACGTCGTAACAGCCCAGGTAATCGCGGACATCGGCGATCATGCCGGCAAAATGCAGACGCTCGCCAAGCTGGTTGCGGCGCAACGCGGCGCGGATTTTTTCCTCCAGCGGTCCGGTTCCGGTCATGACGAAACGGATCGGCGATTCCGGCGCGATCGCGGCGGCAATCCTGACGAATGACAGGGGCGCCTTCTCTTCGGCCAGCCGTCCGGAAAATCCGGCGATGAATGCGTCGGGCCCGAAGCCCAGCTTCTGCATGATCCGGGGAAGCTTGCCGGTCGGTCGGAACCACTGCAGATCGATGCCGCTGGAAATCAGACATACCCGTTCCGGCGCCTCGCCCCTGGCGAGCAGCCAGGATCGGACCTTTTCCCCTTCGACGATGATCATGTCGAGCAGCGCGGCGATGCTCCGGTTGTTGTCGGCATGGGCAACGGCATTGAACAGCAGATCGGCGACCCGCATGGCGGGGTGCTTCGCCTTCAGTTCAGGAATGATATCGTAGAAATACAGGCTGCCGACAATCAGCAGCACGTTCACGCGTTTGGCGTCGATCAGGTACTCGATGAACTCCAACCAGCGCGAGCGCGGCAGGAAGCGTGGCAGATGATAGATCTCGCTGGTGGCCGGTTCGAACCAGGACGTCGTATCGCCGAGGTCCGGCCAGGCGGGAACGGTCGTAACGATGACAATGCGAAAGCCGGATTGACGCAGACCGGGCGCGACCTGACTCAGCAGGCGTTCGCCGCCGCCCATCACGAGATAAGGAAACGCCAGCAGAATGGTGGGCATCGTCTGGGTCGCGTCGGTCCGTCCGATCAGATTGCACGTTCCGTCCAGCGAACGGAGTCGCATCGTCGCGCGGGTCCGCGATCGCTCCAGCGCCGCGGGCGTGATGGCGTCCTGGTTCAGTTCCCGCACAAACAGAGCCTGCGCCTGACTGTCGGGTGGGCTGGCATGGGGGGGCTGGCGGCACGACACGAGAGGTTCGCCGCCGATGTTGCGGACCCGCGCGCCGAGCGCGGCGAGCCTCAGCCAAAACCGCCAGTCCTCGTCAACGACCGGCAGATCGGGGCTGGCGTCCTTGAAGCCGCCGGCCTGGTGCCACAGCGAGCGGCGGAACACAGCACAGGGGGCGACATGGTTGTGCTGCAGCATGTCCGACAGGGCCGGATTGGCCATCACGTCGTCGCCGCCCGCGGCGGCACCGGGCCGTTTGACCGAGGTGGAGACCACATCGTAGCCGCCGGTCTCCAACAGAAACACCGCCTTCTCGAGATAGGTGGGTTCCGGGACATGGTTCGCATCGAGACAGCAGATGTATTTGCCGTGCGCGCGACCAATCCCGAAATTCCGGTTGTCGCCGACGCCACGGGCTGCGTCACGGAACAACGCAAGCGTCTTCGGACGCCGCAGCGCCGCGACCGTCTGGCGGGTGGTGGCATCGGTCGAGCCGCCTTCGACGACGATGATCTCCAGGTTCAGGAAGGTTTGCGCCAGTACCGAATCGACTGCCTCCGCGACGAAATCGCCGTCATTGAAGCAGGGGATGACGACACTGATCAGCGGTTGCTCTGCGGGCCAAATCCCCTCGCGATAGGGCTCGAACGGACCCTCCGACTCCTCCGCCGGCAGCGCGGCACCGGCGCCGGCGGCCAGCCGCCGCAGACGCCAGCGATAGGCGGTGTGGACCATGAGTTGCAGCAACAGCACGCGCAGCCCGTACCGGCGCAGCAGATCGAAGCCTATCTTGAGCCGGCGCCTGTCGAAACTGTCCTTGAGGACGGTCAGGCGCTGGAGCAATCCCGGCTCGCCGGTCATGCAGGATGCCCCCGACACCGGCCGTGGATGCGCGTGCCCCCACCCATTCCGCCGCCCGCCGGCGCCGCGGTTCGGGGGGAAGGATCGGCAGGGCCTGATCGCGGGTCGGACAACGCGCGCACTCCAGGTTGGGAGCCTGAACGGCGGAAGCCGGTCTGGCTGGCGCCGCATCTATACCGCCAACCCGCCCTGGCCCAAAACCCAAGTCGCCGCGAACTGGAGCGGGATGACTTCTGATAGGCGAAGTCATCCCGCTCCAGCCCTTTGTTTGATCGCGTGATTCACGCCCTCGGCCGATGCCGATTCGGGCGATCACGCTCTAACCCGCGATCAGCTTCGCCAGCAGCGCCGCGAAATCGGGAGCACCCACCGAAAGACCCGCCGCGCGAAGCCGCGCCGTGTCGCCAAACAATACGCGCGCCTCGCCGGGCCGAAGCCGTTCCCGGTCGACAACCAGTTGTACCGCCTGCCCGCTCAGCCCAATCAGTTCCTCCACCAGCGGTCGCAGGACGACGGCGGTACCCGAGCAGATGTTGTAGACGCGGCCATAGTTCTGCGGGCCGCTGGCCAGCGCCACGATCAGCCCGGCCGCTTCAACCACGTCGATGAAATCGCGCGCCACATCGAGATCGCCGACCAGCAGCCGGGAAGCGCCCTGCCGCAACTGCCGCGCGAAACTCGCCAAGGCAAGCTGGGGCGGCATTCCCGCCCCCAACGGATTGAACATGCGCGCGACCAGGACAGCGATGCCGTTCCTGGCGCGCGCCATGCCAAGCAGCGTCTGGGCAAACTTGCTGATGCCGTAATCCGTGACCGGCTGGCACGGACCGTCTTCCCGCGCCGGCAGGCAGTCCGGCGGCAAGTTGCCATATTCAGCCGCCGATCCCATGAGAACGACCGCGGGCCGTGCCGGCGAGGCCGAGACCGCGTCCAGCAGGCTCGCCGCGAGCCCCGTGTTGGTGCCATACATGTCCGCGGCGCTGGGCGCATGTGTCACCCCGGCCAGATGAAACACGACATCCGGTCTGACGCTTGCGATGGCGGAAGCGAATGTCGCCTGGTCCCATGGGGCCGGACCGAGTACCATGGTCTGCGCAAGCGAACCACGGACCGGGACGCGCGCCGCGCGGACCACGTGCCAGCCTTCCGCCTCGAGCCGTGCGACCACCGCGCCGCCGACAAATCCGGTGGCGCCGGTGACCAGGGCGCGTCTCATTTCGTGCTGAACCGCTGGAAGATGTGCATCTCCGTTTCGAACATCTCCTGCGCGAGGGCGAAATCGTCGGGCCGGCCGATGTCCAGCCAGACGCAGTCCTGGCGATGGCAACGCAGATCGCGGCCAGCCCGCATCATCGTCATCAGGAGTTGCGGCATGTCGAGGCGCTCGTCCGGCTTGACGAATTGCCGCACCGCGGCGGTGCGGATCACGTAGACCCCCATGCTGATGAGCTGCTTGTGGCTTGGCTTTTCGCGGTAATCGACCATCCGCATCTGCGAGTCGACATCGATCAGCCCGAAGTCGATCGTTACTTCGCGCTCGAACACGCCGATCGTGACATCGGCGGTCGATGCCAAGTGACTATCCATCATCTCCCGGAAATCAAGCGAAGTCAGCAGGTCGCCGTTGAGCAGCATGAAGTGCTCACCCATGCGGTCGAGCGCGGCAGCCATCGGCCCCGCTGTGCCCAACGGTTCGTGCTCCACGCTGTATTGTATGGGTATCCCGAAACGGGCCCCGTCGCCGAAGAATGCCTCGATCAGATGACGCAGATAGTTGACCGCGAGAACCACCTCTTCGATTCCCGCGTGCCTCAGTTGGCGCAACAGCAGTTCAAGCACCGGCATGTTGCCCAGCGGCATCAACGGTTTCGGCAGCGTCGCGGAGTAGGGATAGAGGCGCGACCCCTTGCCGCCGGCCAGGACAATCGCCTTCATAGTAACGTTCTCATCAGAGAGCGTACAGTTGTGGCTGGTACAACTCACGATGCCGCTCAAGGAAGTCAATCGTCGCCCTCAGGCCATCATCCAGCGCCGTGCCCGGTTGCCAACCCAGCAGGCGCCGTGCCTTGCCGTTGTCCGAGACCAACGCCGCCACTTCGCTGGCTTCCGGCCGCTTCCTTGCCGGATCGCATTCGATCCCGGCCTTGGAGCCCATCATCGCAAGAATACGCTCGGCGAATTCCCCCACGGAGAACATTTCGCCAGTGCCCAGATTGATCGTCTCCCCCTCGATCCCCGCCGCCGTCGCCGCGCGGACGAACCCATCCACCGTGTCGCTCACGTAAGTCATGTCGCGCCTGGGCGCCAGCGCGCCAAGACGAACGGTGTCGCCCGCCAACGCCTGGCTGATGATTGCCGGGATGAATGCACGCGCCGACTGGCGCGGCCCGAAGGTGTTGAAAGGCCGCAGCGTCACCACCGGCGTGTTGAACGACCGATGATAGCTCTCGGCCAGCTTGTCGGCCGCGATCTTGCTTGCCGCGTAGGGCGATTGGGCCTGCAACGGGTGTTCCTCGTCAATCGGCACCCGCCGCGCGCTGCCATAAACCTCGGAGGTGCTGGTGTGCACGACGCGCCCCACGCCACAGCGGCGCGCCGCTTCCAGCACGTTCAGCGTCCCCTCGACGTTGGTGCGAACGTAGCTGCGGGGCGCCACGTAGGAGTACGGAATGCCAATGAGCGCCGCCAGATGCAGAACGATCTCCTGCCCCTCGACCGTGCGTTGGACGAAATCGCTGTCCTCGATGTTGCCGGGTGCAATCGTGATCCCGGCCTTGCTATCGGCCGCCAGCAATTCAAGGTTGCCGATGCTGGAGGCCGAGTTGTAGCGCACCAGGCACGTCACGCGCGCGCCGAGCGCCACGAGTGCCTCGACAAGATGACTGCCGATGAACCCCGCCGCGCCCGTCACCAGGACTCGTTTCGATTCGAGCATCCGGCCCAACTGCCTCTTCCACCGCACTACCGCAGACCACCATATGCCTCTCTTCGAGTCACCCGGGCAACCCGCCAACGGACGGGCGATGGCCGACAGCCGCGCCGGTCGCCTCAGGGCGCGCTGAACGACTTGCGCCAGGCCTCCGTCAGCGGTGATGTCAGGTAGCTGAGCACAGTGCGTGAACCCGACGAAACGATGATCTCGGCCGGCATGCCGGCACGCAATCTCGACCGCAGCTCATCGGGGATATCGGTCGTGTTGACTTCAACCAATCCAAGAAAATACGGCTGATGCGTCACCTCGTCCACCAACCGGTCATGCGAAACCGATGCCAGGCGGCCAAGGATGACCGGGATGGACCTGGAATGGAACGCCGGAAACCGAACCTCCGCCTTCTGGCCCGCGTACACGTGGGAGATGTCATTCGTCGCGAAATGGGCCCGGACGATCAGGCTCTCGTTGCCGGGGACAACTTCCATGAGGGCCTCGCCGGGTCGAATCACTTGGCCGACACTGAACACCTTCAGGTCCTGCACGGTGCCGTCAACCGGGGCGCGAATATCGATCCGGCCCATGACATCCTGGGCTACCCGATCTTTCTCGGTCAGATCGCCGATCTTCTGGCGCACTTCGGTAATTGCCGCAGCCGTTTCCTCCTGGAACTTGTGCTGCAGCTCCTGCCTCTGCATCTGCGCTTCGCCGATCGAGTTACGCGCGCGTGCCTGGTCCGCGATTGCCCGGCCAATGGCGCCCTCCAGACGGGTGCGCTCGCGCTCCATGGACAGCACACGATCAAGCGGCACCAGCTTGCTCGCCAGCATCTGCCGCAGGCCCACCAGTTCCTGATTGATGTAGCCGACCTGCTTGGTGGTCGAATCCTGCTCGATCGCCAGGCCCCCGATTTCCGTATTCAGGCCGTCGACCCGCGCATCCAGGATGCCCATCTGGCTTTTCAGCGAGCGGCGGCGGTCATCGAATTGAACCTGCTGGTCGGCGACAGCCTTTTGCACCACCGGATCGCCCGCCAGCGCCACGATATCGTCGGGTAGCTTGATGGTCGGTTGCTCGTCGCGCTCGGCGGTCAGCCGTGCCTCGAGCACACGGGCAGCCAGCAACTGGTTGCGGTAGGTATCGCGTGTCGCCTTCGCCGAAATGTCGCTCAGCCGCAGCACGACATCGCCCGCGTGGACCAACTGGCCCTCCTTCACCAGGATCTCGCCGATGATCCCGCCTTCCAGGTGCTGCACCTGCTTGCTGTTGGTTTCGATCGCGACCGTCCCCGAACCGACAATCGCACCGTCGACTTCCGTCGTCGCCGCCCATCCGCCGGCAACCCCAAACGCCAGGAAGATAACCAGGAATCCCAGTTTTGCCGGCCGGCGCCAGTCGCCGGGAGCGACCTTGATCGCCACGGTCATGCTCATCGCACCGCTCCGTGACTGTCGGACGTGGCTTGCAGTGCCGCGGTTTCTTCCGGCGGAGACTGAATGCTCGGCGGCACGATGCGCGGACCCAGCAACTTCGACAGAACCTCGTCGCGCGGGCCGAAGCCCTGCACCGTGCCGAGGCTCATCACCAGGATCTTGTCGGCCGCGGCAAGGATGTTCACCTTGTGGGTGATCAGGATCACGGTCTTCTTGCGCGCCTTCAGCCCATGGATGGCGCTCAACAGCGCCTCTTCCCCGGCGGCATCGAGGTTCGAGTTCGGCTCATCCAGCACAATCAGGTTGGGATCGCCATAGAGCGCCCGCGCCAGGGCAATGCGCTGGCGCTGGCCACCCGAAAGCGCCTGGCCGCCCTCGCCGATCTGCGTGTTGTAGCCGTCGGAAAGCAGCTGGATCAGCTCGTGGCAACCCGCCTGCTCAGCCGCGGCGATCACCTGCGTCGGATCGATGTTGTCCTGAAACCGGCCAATGTTCTGCGCCACCGTGCCGACGAACAACTCCACGTCCTGCGGCAGATAGCCGATATGCTGGCCGAGCTGCTGCGAATCCCAGTGCGACAGATCGGCCCCGTCCAATCGGACCGCACCCTGCGCCGGCGCCCAAACGCCGACGAGCGCCCGTGCCAGCGTCGATTTGCCGGCGGCACTGGGACCGACAATGCACAACATCTCGCCGGGAGACAGTGCGAACGACACGCCGCGAAGGATCGCCTCGCGCTGTCCGGGAGCGGCGACGACGATCGACTCCACCGCGAGCGTGCCGTTCGGCCGCGGCAGCGCCATGCGTTCGGGCTCGGCACCCGCCATGCTGAACAACGCCGTCAGCCGCCGGTATGCGCCGCGCGCGCTGACGAAGTGCTTCCAACTGGCGACCGCAACCTCCATCGGCTGCAATGCCCGGCCGATCAGAATGGAGGCGGCCACGATGCCACCAGGCGAAATCTCCTGTTCGATGGCCAGGTAGCCGCCGGTTCCGAGAATGACGATCTGCAGGAACATCCGGAAAAACTTTGTCCCGGCGAGCAGCGCGCCCGCGCGATCGCTGGCGCGTGCCTGCCAGCCGAGATGCGTCTGATGCATGCCCAGCCACAGCGAGCGCAACGCCCCCAGCATGCCCATGGCCTGCAGCACCTCGACGTTGCGGAACGTGGAGGTCGCCCGCACTCCCGCCTCGATGCTCGCCGTCGTCGACTCGGTCAAATCCCGCTTGGTCAGCAACTCGTTGGTCAGCGTCAGGCTCCAGATGACCACGGCCCCGAAGAGGGCGAGCCACCCGAACCACGGATGCAGCAGAAAGGAAGCACCGACAAAAACCGGGAACCACGGCGCATCGCAAAACGCGATCAGGCCGGAGCCGGTCAGGAACTCGCGTAGGGCATCGACGTCACGCAGCCCTTGCACCAGGTTGTTGCCGGACTGCCGCAGCATGCCGCGATGGATGGCATTGAAAACCGCCCCGGCAAGGTCGTGATCGAACAGCAGGCCGGCGCGGACCAGCACCTGCGTCCGCAGCGTTTCCAGAACCGCATAAACCAGCAGCATCAACGCCGCGATCACCGTAATGGTGATCAGCGTGCTGTGGCTGCGCGTGCTCAGCACCCGGTCGTAAATCTGCAGCATATACAGAGGGGTAACGAGCAGCAGGATATTGATGAACAGACTGAACACAACCGCAGTCAAAACCATCGGGCGGATCGCGCGCAACCCGGCCGTCAGCGCGGAAGTCTCGGCCGGCCGCGGCTTGCGCATCCCGGGACGATTCTCGGTACGTAGTCGCATGGACACCAAACGCGCTCCCAAACTCATGAACGAATGATTGCAATAGGCTCGCGAGGCCACCCTGAAAAGGCAAATGCGTGTCTAAACCAGGGCATGCGATATTTCGGCAGGCAGTCCGACGAGGCTGAGGTGACTACCATTCGCGAAATCGTATGTCACGGCGGTAACCGCCGCGGGCGTGGTATCGACCGCGTAGTAGTCGTACTCGACCACCTGGGTCGGCGTCACCACCACGGCAAGATGCGGCCCCACTTCCGTGGCGAAGTTCTGCATGATCTGCAGCACCTCGGGCACCGAGGCCGTGCCACCCAAATCGAGCGCATTGGCCCCGCCGGTCGCTATTGCCGGGGTCGTCGTCGCATCGCCAGAGACGGCAGCGGAGGAGGTCGCGGTCGTCAGGTGCGCCGTTATCGCGGCGGTCTCGGTATGAACGCTGTCATTCAGGGGAGCGGTGAGTGCGAAGGGCAGCGTGTAGACGTACACGATCGGCACGTTTGCGCCCAGGCTGGACAGCACGGAGCCGACAATGTCCTGTGCTCCCGAGTGCAGGGGCGCGGTAGCTCCCGACACGTTCGCCAGCTCGGGCGCTGGTTGCGGCGGCGCCTGCAAGGGCGCCAGCCCCGTCGCCGCCGCCCCCTGGTCAAGCGGCAGCCCCAATCCGCTCACGACCGGCGTGGTCTGAACCTGCCAGGACGCCAGATCGTGCAAGTGCGCGCCAGGGTCCACCACCGGCGAAAACAGGAAGGACAATTGTGGCGGCACAGGCACGACGCCGTGCGAACCGCCGAGGTCGGCGGCGGCGGAGCTGTCCAGCACCGGCGCAAGCGGGAGTGCGTCGTGCGCGGGCAGCACCGGTTCGGACGCCAACACTGGCGCCCAGGTCATTGGAACCGAGGAGATGTCCTGCGAAACCGTGGCACACGCGATCGCCGCCAGGATCACCGCGTTCTGCTGCACCTCCTGAGCAACGGTGTCCCCGGTATGCTCCAGGCCCGCAAGGTCGACGTTCAATGGCACGCGGTCGGCTGCCAGGGGGTCGCCCGGCCGCGCGGGTGCCGCTTCCGCGTTGTGACCCATCTTCAGCAGGGCGGAAGCGACCAGCACGATCAGCAACGCGGACGGGTGCCACGTCACATTGCTGGTTTGCTGCGCCGGCCGCAGGACCGGATGACGGTCCACCAGGCCGCGCAGCAGCGCCCGGAAATTATAGCCCCTGACGTCGCCGCCATAGGCCGGCGCGCTGATCAGATACTGGCCATCGATCCGCGCGAAATGGACGATGACTTCGTCGTCCTCGGCGCGGCAGAAGATGAACCACGGATCGCCTTCGTCGGCGATGCCGCGATCCGAGCACACGTGCAGACCCGACTGGATCAGCGCCGCTTCGACCCGGTAGAATTCGGCAAGCTCCTGCGCTGACCAGTCACGCGACAGAGTGCGCCGGATAAACGCAACGACATTCGCCCCCATGGGATTCATTCCGCCGCGGATTTATTCACTTCGTGGCTGTTGCAGAAAAGGATTTCGTGAGTGATCGGGTCATAGAACCGCATGACGTCGCGGACGAAGCTGCCGGGCGACAAGCCCAGGGCATCCGCCCAGGCACGGTAGCGGTCGGGTGGAATGCGGCCGTGCCCCGTCTCCAGTTGCGAAATGAAAGTATAATACTCGGCGCCGACCCGCTCGGCGAGTTGGCGCTGTGACAAGCCGGCGCGTTCGCGCTGTTCCTTCAGCCACCGGCCGCCGTCGCGGCGCAGATCCTGGACTTCGAAGGAGGTGCGTCTTTGAGGGTTTCCGTACATTGCCGCACTCGCAAAACTGAGGGAACGGATCGGGTGCGACTATACAGCATTTCACAAGACCGATGCCACCAACTTAATCGTGCAAACCACCCGACGCGCGATCGTGTGATTCGTCGTGCCGCGGAGCGGCTGGCCGCCTCGCCGGTCGTCCTGCGACAGCCCGGCACGTCAGCCCGGCGGCACAAGAGCCTTGCGGCGACAGGCAATCTCCGTGTGCTGATCCATAAAGCCAAACAAAAAAAGTCGCGGCACAACGCGTCCGGATCAATTTACCGGGTTAGTGCCGCATTGGCTTCGGCGTTGCCGCTTTGGTTTCTTCTGTTTCTTTGGGCTTGGCCGGCGTACCGAGCCAATATGCTTTTGTGGCCTCGCCATAAACCATCTGCAACACCCGTTGCAACTGGTCGCGACCGAGCACACCCGCGGCCTGCCCGCCCCGCTCGCCCCGCAGTTCCACGCCGAAGCCGTTGCCCGCCTCGGTGATCCGCACGGCGATCGCGAGTTCGGCGATCACGGCATTGTTTTTCAACACCGAATCATCGGTCCAGGCCATCGCGCCGGCGGTGCTCGCCAGCGCGGCTTCCCGCTCGAAGGCCGCCAGTTCGCCGCGGTATTCGGCAGGCGCCTGTTTGACCACGGGCGATGTGCCCGCCAGGGTCGCCGGCAGGCGTGCCAGCAGGCCGAGCGTCAATCGCCGGGTCAGCCAGAACGCCCAGGAGTCGAGCCGACCGGGATTGACCACGGCCAGGATCCGATCCTGGCCGGCGTCATAGGTCAACGAAAGCGACTTGAGAGCGTGCACGAGGGTCACGCCACGTCCCCCCCGGTCGCGGCGCCAATCGCCACCGCGACCGCCCCCTCTTACGGTGTGTTAGCTCGCCTTCGCGGTCTCGGCCGCCTTGGCCGCCTGCTCCGCCACGTGATCGCGGATCTTCTTGTCGAGTTCCTGGATGGCCTGCACCAGCGCCTGCAGCACCGGGCCCGTCACATTTCCGGGGATGACCAACGTCCCGGACGAGCGCTGCTCCCCGTTCGGACCGGCGGTGATGCACTCGATGCGGACGATGCCGTTGTGAAACGTGACGTCTTTGATGCCGTCAACGAGAATGATGGACATGGTAGCGGTCTCCTTGGTTACGAACGTTTTAGCCGGTGCCCGGGGGCATCGTTCTAGTCAAAACGGAGCAACTCGTCACCCTGTATCTGGAAGATTTTATCGAGTGACTCCGGCAATGCCGTCACGGCTGGCGCAAGCTTGGCGTGCAGCGCGGCGAGGCGCTCCAACACCTGGACCTGCCCCATCGACAGGAGTTGCGCGTAGGCGATGGATATCGCCGAGCTCTTCCGCAGCCGCAGGAAGGCGTCATCCGAGAGCGCGTTCATCGCGCGTTCGTCGATCCGGTGCAACCCCGCGACCTCCTGATCCTGGTCGCCGGCCCTGTATTTGATCGGCCACGGGCAGATCAGGCCGGTCGCGGCCAGGTCCGACACCGCGGTCTCGGTCGCGGCTCGGTTGCGTTCGATCTGGCCCAGAAAATCGAGCACGGCCTTGGTGTCCGGGGTGAGATTACCCTGCCCGTCAAAGAAGGGCAGGCCCTGCGCGCCGCCCTCTCCGAACAGGTCCGATTGCTCGTCGACGCACAGGACCAGCTCGTCCGTCCCTTCCCTGCGGATAAGCCGGAAGGGGTGGCTCCGGATGGACGCCGGCACGTAGTCGCCGTACCAGCGGCCATCCGGCGCGACGAACAGGTTGCGCCCGGGGGTCAGCGACAGGATGCCCACGAGCACGAAGCTCTCATCGGGTCGCTGATTGAAGCCGAACGGCATCGCCAGCGCCGCTTTCGGGAGCTCCGCCGCGATCAACGGCACCAGCGCGGTGGTCGCGGCGAAGGAGAACCTGGTTATCACGCGCCAGCTCTTGCCGGCATGCCGCTCTCGGCCGACCGGTGCGAATCGCGTGGTGGGGGGGGGTGCTGGTGAGGAAGCCTGGGTCATCGGACGTCCCGGCAAGAGAAACGGCGGGGGACCGGGGTCCCCCGCCGCTGAAGTCTAGCCGTGACAGCGAGCGGGGTATAGCCCGCTCGCCGCCGTTGCCGGTTACACGAAGTTATGTGGGACCATAAAGTCCGACGTCTGTCCGGAGATCACGCCGATGAGTTGCACCCCATCGATGGTATTCGCCGATGCGGCGTGGGCCTCAATGATCGCGACGCCCTGCGGAGCCGACATGAGGAAGGTGTACTCGTCGCCCGTCGTAAGGACTGTCGAGGAGAGCAGGGCAGAGTGGACCAAGGCTTGGGCGTCCACCAGCAAGTTCGTCCCCCCAATATCCCCACTGGAAAGGTTGCCAATGGAACCGGAGATCGAGATGATCGAATTCGCCCCTTCCGCCACTGCGAAACTAGGCGTCACGACCAACTCACCCCAGGTCTGAACGTTGCCATCAAACACCAGGTGAAGGAAGTCCACGGGGTTCGCTATCGTACCAGGCACGAAGTTCGTGATGGTGGAGTAGTGCTGGTGGTCATTGGTACCAAGCGCCACGCCCGGCGTGCCGTTGTTGATGTTGACCGTCTGTTGGCTCAGAGCACTACCGAGGTTGAGCGTGCCGGCCCAGCCTGCTGTGGCGCCACCGCCAACCGACAGGTCAACAG
>Ga0181529_10003884_pt1 | contig 16621 bp, 15 predicted proteins | sample PEATcosm2014_Bin_36_FD_119763 | JGI IMG/M metagenome (GOLD analysis project Ga0181529, IMG submission 119763) | Peatland microbial communities from MTU Mesocosm Facility, Houghton, MI, USA - PEATcosm2014_Bin10_30_metaG | ecosystem: Environmental > Terrestrial > Soil > Wetlands > Peat | place...
GATCAGGCCATCGAACAAATGCTCGCCGACCTCAATGCCACGCAGACGGTGTTCCCTGGCACCACGCTCACTCTGGCCTTCAAACTCGGATCAGCTTAACTTCACCCAGGTCAGGAGATCTGAGATTCCGGGGCGGGGCGAGAGAAGCCGCTGGTGGCGGAAATCCAGGGGGGCGCGGATTGCGATGCGGCCATCCTGCACTTGCGGCGCTGCGGAATTCCGGCCTATCCTACACCGGAGCGGGCCGCCGCGGCTTGCCGCGCGCTACGGCAATACACGCTGGGGCAAGAGGATCGCGAACTCGAGACCGTGGGCGCCCAAGGCTGAACTCCGTGGCTTATGTGGGGCAGGATGGTATCCTGCGGCCGAGTGGTACTCGGCCTGGTCGGCTTGAGCAAACTGGTCGGCAGGCCGAGTGCCACTCGGCCGCAGAATGCCATTCCGCCCCACATAAGAGTGGGAAGACTTAGCGGCATTGCGCACTCATGCGGTCACCCATCTATTCGGCGGGTTGCTGCTGCGACAGGCAGTGCAGCGAGCCGAAGCCCAGGATCATGTCGATGCAGTGGATCCCCACCACCGGGCGGTCCGGGAATAACTCGCCCAGGATTCCCAGCGCGATGCGGTCGTTAGGATCGTTGAAGGTCGGCACGATCACCGCGGCGTTGGAGATATAGAAGTTGGCATAGCTCGCCGGCAGGCGGCTGCCCGCGAAGGTGAGCGGCGCGGGCATGGGCAGCGCCACCACTTCCGGCTTGGAACCGTCTTCCAGGCGCATATCCCCGATGCGCTCCCAGTTTTCGGCCAGCGGACGGTAGTTGATGTCGGCGGGGTTGTCCTCGCGAATCAGCACCAGAGTGCGGGCGTTGACGAAGCGGCAGACGTCGTCGATATGGCCGTGAGTATCGTCGCCGGCCGGGCCTGCCGCCAACCAGCGGACGTTGGAAACTCCCAGATTCTCGCGCAGGCCGGCCTCGAATTCCGCGCGGGTCATGCCCGGGTTGCGCACCTGAATCTTGGGGTGGAGGTAGCATTCTTCGGTGACGATCAGCGTGCCGCGGCCATTGACCTCGATGCCGCCGCCTTCGAGGATGAAGGGCCGGCCGCCGGTCTGCGCGTCGAAGAGCCGCTTGCCGAGGTGTTTGGCGGCGGTCTCGGGCACGCGGCGGTCCTTCCGCCAGTCGGCGTACTTGGCCCAGGCGTTGAAGTGGAACTGTACGATGGCGGTTTCCAGCTTGCGGGCGGCACAGCGGCGGACGAAGAGCGGGCCGCTATCGCGAGTCCAGCCGCGGTTGGTGGGGTGGACGAGGAACTCCACCGCGGCGACATCGGCGCCGGCACGCTCCAACTGACGGGCAGCGCCTCGGGCTTCGGCTTGCGACCGGACCAGCAGGCGAACCGTTTCGCCGGGGGCGATTTTGCGCACGATCTCGGTGTAGACCCAGCGGATGGTATTGAGCTTTCCCGGCCAGTCGGTAGGGTGGTGCGGCCAGGCCAGCCAGGTGGCGGCATGCGTCTCCCACTCGGCGGGCATGGAGAAACCGAGGGAGGCGGGCGTACGCGAGTTGGGCATATAGGTCGAGGATAATCGGAAGCGCGCCCGCCGCGCCACCCTTGGTTTTATCCGTGCTCATCCATGACCACACGTGGCCTATCGCTAATTCCGGGTCTCGGCGTGGTGGCGGACGTCGATGCCTTTTACCAGGAAAAGGACGTCCTCGGCGATGTTGGTGGCGTGGTCGGCAATCCGTTCCAGGTTGTGCGCGATGAACATCAGGGCCACGCTGCGGTTGATGGTGGTGCGCTCTTCCTGCATGAACTGCATCAATTCGTCGTAGACCCCGTCCTTCAGGCGGTCCACTTCGTCGTCGGCGAGCAATACCTGGCGCGCCAGGTCGGCATCGTGTTTGGCGAAGGCGTCCAGGGCACGGTGTACCATGCTCTCGGCCAGACCGGCGATCTTGGGAATATCGACCAGCGGACGCGACGACGGCTCGTCCATCAGCCGCATGGCGCCCTCGGTGATGTTCACCGCCAGGTCGCCCATGCGCTCCAGATCGCTATTCATCTTGATCACGGCGGTCAGGAACCGGAGATCCTTGGCCATCGGCTGGAAGAGCGCCAGCAGGCGCGTCGCCAGATCGTCGATCTCGATTTCCTTCTGGTTGATGAGCGCTTCCGCCCAGAGAACTTCCTTGGCTTTGTCCTCGTCGCGCTCCACCAACGCACTGATGCTGTTGTGGATGGCGGCCTCAACCAAGCCGCCCATCTCCAATAGTCTACTCTGGAGCTCTTCGAGTTCTTCCCGAAAGTGGAGCATGATATTTTCCTTGGACTCTTTCTACCCGAAGCGGCCCGTGATGTAATCTTCCGTTTCCTTCTTGGCCGGCCGTTTGAAAATCACCGCGGTGCGGTCGAACTCGATCAGTTTTCCCAGCAGAAAGAACCCGGTGTGCGATGCCACGCGCGCCGCCTGCTGCATATTGTGCGTCACGATCACCTGCGTACACTGGTTCTTCAAACTAAACATCAGGTCTTCGATCTTAGCCGTGGCGATGGGGTCGAGCGCCGAGCACGGCTCGTCGAGCAGCAGAACCTCCGGGTCCACAGCCAGCGCGCGGGCGATGCACAAGCGCTGCTGCTGTCCGCCGGAGAGCGAGTACGCCGATTCGTGCAGCTTATCCTTGACCTCTTCCCACAGCGCGGCGCGCTGCAGGCTGTGCTCTACTTTGTCCTTCAGCGAGCCGTTGCCCTTCATCCCGTTGATGCGGATCCCGTAGGCCACATTGTCGAAGATCGACTTGGGAAATGGATTGGGACGCTGGAACACCATGCCCACTCGGCGCCGCAAGTTGGTGACGTCCACGTCCAGAACATCGTTGCCGTCCAGCGTCACCGATCCTTCCGCGCGTGCGTGCCGGATCATGTCGTTGATCCGGTTGAGGGTGCGCAGGAAGGTGGACTTGCCGCAGCCGGAGGGGCCGATCAGCGCGGTGATCTGCTTCTCGGGGATGTCGATATTGATGTCGTAGAGAGCCTGCTTGCTGCCGTAGAAGAAGTTCAGGTTCTTGACCGAGATTTTGGTTACCGGTGCGGGCTGTCGCGCCGCCGCGGCGCCGCCCGATTCGGCGGGTTGCGACTGGGGAAAATATTGCTGCGGAACGACGGAATCCGGCATGGTGTCCATATTGGATTATCCCTTCTGTGCGGAAATGCCCCGCCCCATGATCCAACGGGCGGCGATGTTGGTCAGCAACACCATGGTCAGCAGGACCAGCCCGGCCGCCCAGGCCTGGCGGTGCCAATCGTCGAACGGCGCGATGGCGTGTTTGTAGATCATGACGGGAAGCGCCGCGGTGGGCTGATCGAGTCCCTTCGGCCAGAATTCGTTATTCAAGGCGGTAAACAGCAGCGGAGCGGTCTCTCCGGCGACACGCGCCACCCCGAGGATCATCCCCGTCAGAATGCCTTTCGACGCCGCCGGCACCACCACCGTGGCGACCACCTTCCATTTCGGCGCGCCCAGGGCGAGTGCGCCCTCGCGCAAGGCCCGCGGCACGTTGAGCAGGAACTGCTCGGTGCTGCGCAGAGTTATCGGAACGATCATCAGGCTGAGTGCGAATCCACCAGCCAGCGCGGAGAAAGTATGCCGCGGCACGACGATCAAAGCCCACGCGAAGATCCCGATAACGATCGAGGGCACGCCGTTGAGCAGGTCGGCCGTATAGCGCACCAGAAAGCCGAAGGTCTTCCCGCTAAACTCAGCCAGGTAAATGCCGCCCAGAAATCCCACGGGCAGTCCCAATAGCGCCCCCAACCCGACCATGAGCGCGCTGCCCACGATGGCGTTCGCCATGCCTCCGCCGTCCTGGCCGGGAGGCAGGGGGAGCTTGGTCAGAAAGTCCCAGTCGATGGACTTGCCGCCGTTGTACACCAGGTAACCCAGGATCACAAACAGGATCGATACCGTCAAGAACGTACATACGCCCGTGGCCGTGAGCATAACTAAGTTGACGGTCTTGCGGTACGAGAGGCGGTTCATGCGGAGTGGGCCGTTCCCTTCCCCCGGGTGGCGATCACCAGCAGGCGCGCCAGGGCATTGATGATGATGGTGATCAGGAACAGGACCAGGGCGATCTCAATCAGCGCGCTCAAGTGCAGCGCATCGTTGGCTTCGGCGAATTCGTTGGCGATCAGCGACGCCATGGTGTATCCCGGCGCCAGTAGCGAGAGGTGAATGTTGGGATCGTTGCCGATCACCATGGTCACCGCCATGGTCTCTCCCAGGGCTCGCGCCAGGCCCAAAAAGATCGAGCCGAGAATTCCCAGGCGGGCGAACGGCACCACCACCTGAATGGTGGATTCCCAACGAGTGGCGCCCAGGGCCAGGGCCGCTTCGCGCTGGTCGCGCGGCACCTCCATCAGCGCCTCGCGCGAAATCGAAATGATGAAGGGGAACGTCATCACGGCCAGAATCACGCCGGCGGTCAGATAGCCACCGCCGTACGCCGGACCTTGAAAGAGCGGAAGAAACCCCAGCGTCTTCTTGAGAAACGGATCCACGTAGTCGTGCATCAACGGGACCAGGGTGAAGATCGCCAGCAAGCCGTAGATGACGCTCGGAACCGCGGCCAGCAGTTCCACCAGAAACGTACAGGTATCGGAGAGCCTGGCCGGGGCCAACTCCGCCAGGAAGATGGCCGCGCCCACACCCAGCGGCACGCTGATGATCAGCGCCAGCACGGATGTGAGCACGGTTCCCCAAATGAACGGAAGCCCGCCAAAATCGCCGGCCACCGGGTCCCAGTTGGTTCCAGTAAGAAACTGGAAGCCGAACTTGTGGCGGGTCAGCCCCGACGTGGACCACAACTGCCAGACCAGCATGATCGTTACCAGGAGCACGCTGCAGGCGAAAATCCAGGTGACCAGGTGCGCCACCGTGTCGCCGCCGTGCAGCCTGGAACGGATGGACTGCCGCCTGGCGGGTCGGTCTGCCGTGATTGCCGGGGCCGCCATATTATTGGAGTTGAGCCAACTGCTTCAGGTTCTTCGCCAGCACCGGCTTAGGCAGCGGCGCATAGAATAATTCGGGGGCCGTTTTCTGGCCGTCGGCAAGCATCCACTTCAGGAATCCCACCAGGGCCGCCTTTTTATCGGGATCGGCGATCGTCTTGGGAATCAGCAGGTACGTGAAGGTGGAGATGGGGTACGCGCCCTTGATCGGGGAGTTGGTAATGGAGATCGGGAAGTCGGTCGCCGCGCTGCCGGCGATGGTCGCCGACTGGACGCTGGCCGTAATGAACTCTCCCGAAGCGTTCTTGAGCTCTGCCATCGCCATGTTCCCGCGGCTCTTGGGGTCTAGCACGTAAGTCATTTCGACATAGCCAACCGTGCCGGACGTATTCTTGATGGCGCCGGCAACGCCGGGATTCTGCGCCTGGCCCAATCCGCCGGGCCACTTGACGGTCTGTCCGGTTCCCGGACCGGCCTTCCACTCGGGGCTGACTTTGGAGAGGTATTCGGTGAAGACGAAGGTGGTGCCGCTGCCGTCGGTGCGATGGACTACAGTGATCTCCTCGTCCGGCAGCTTCACACCCGGGTTGAGCTCGGCGATCTTCTTGTCGTTCCACTTGGCGATCTTCAGCAGGAAGATCCCGGCCACTACTTCGGGCGTCATCTTGAGGGGCTGCTTGACAGTCGGCAAATTGTACGCCACCACCACCGCGCCCAGAACCGTGGGGAAATACAGGGGCTGCTTGGCCGCGGCGAACTCCGTGTCCGACAGCGGACGGTCGGAGGCCGCAAAATCGACGCTACCGGCGGTCAGGTCCTTGATCCCTTGGCCGGACCCGCCGCCCTGGTAGTTGATTTCGATACCCGGGTGCGAGTTCTTGTAGTCGGAGAACCAGCGCTTGTAGATGAACTCGGGAAACGAGGCTCCCGACGCGTTCATCGAAACCGGCTTGGAGCCGGCAGTGCCCTTTTTGGCCTGCCCCGCGGCCAACGCCGCCATGCTGAGAACAGCGAGGCTGGCCAGAATCAGCGACTTCCATTTCGTCATATGTCTTTTCTCCTTTACGTTCGCACGCACGTGTTACAAATGCGTTTCAACTTGGTTACGAGTGTGCAATGCCTGGACCGTCGATGTGCGGCAGCCTCTACTTGGCGCTCGGCGCGCCGCCCGGCAGCGTGTACCGAACGTTGAAATAGATGGTGTTGTCGTGGGTGGCCTTGGGGGCGTTGGTCGCCACGTACCAAGGGTCGCGCATGGCCCATTGATACTGTGCCATCAGGTTGACGGCGCCCAGTTTCGGGCTCTTGAAAATCGTCTGGTTGTAACCGAACGTGAGCTCCTGGATCACCTTGTTCTGGCTATTGGCCGAGCCGCGGTAGCCATATCCCACCAGGCTGGTGCCGTTGGCATCGACGACCACGTCGCGGCCGATGTAGACGCCGCCGTAGTAGGCGTACACCAGGAACTTGCCGATGGTGGCTTCAAATCCATCGACCGTGCCGCCCGAGTGGATGGGGCTGATACTGCCGTCGGACCGAATCACCAGGTCCGGCGCCTGGCCGAACATGTAACGGCCGCCGCCATCGCTCCAGTAGTTATTGGTGATCAGGCGGAGATTCTTGACCACTTCGACATTGCCATTGACGGAGCCGCCGGCGCCTTCCTTGGTGAAGTACTGGCCCGAGGTCGGCGTGCCCGTAGTGGTGTTCCATACTTTGAACGTTCGCTCGATTCCCGCGACCTCGAAGTGAACCTTGGAAGTCGGATCGAACGCCAGCTTGGCGATGATGTCGGGGTGCAGGTTGGGGGTAGTTTGCACGTTGCTCGCATTGTCCAACTGGCTGCCGGCCAAGCCGGTGAGCGCGCTGGGGAGAACGCTGCTGGAACCGCCGCCCGATCCGCCCATGTAGGCGTCCGGATTTTCCACCGAGAAGCCGAAGGTAACCTCCTTGCTCGGGTGATACACGACGCGCATTCCGGGCTGGCGGGTCCAGGTCAGGCCCACCACGTAATTCACGTCCGTCACCTGGCTATAGAACAGGTCGCTCGGCAGCGCCGAAATGCCCTTGCGGTTGGGGGTCAGCATGCTCCAGCTTTGTCCGGCCAGAAACTCCCACTGTCCTTTACGAAGATCCAGCCAGAACAGCCGGAGGCGCGGCACAAAGGCGCCGTTGGTGACGCTCAGGTTGTTGGTTCCGCTGGTGCCCAGAAAGTCGAACTCGTTGTAGCCCAGATAGCTGATGCCGTTCCAGGTGCCGTCCACGCGGAAACCGATGCGCGAGTTCTGCGGGCTGAAGCGGAACTCGGAAAGCTTCGCGGTGGCTGCATTGTTATACGGAATGCTACCGAAACTGGTGCCTATCGAACCGCCGGCATTCTTGTCTTTCCACTCGGCCGTCAGATCCATGAATCCGACGGGCGTGATGGTGGCGTCGCCGATCTTGAACTGCAGGGGCGAGGAGGTGGCCGCATCGGCCTGCGGTTTGTCGGCTGGGCGTGAAGGCTGCCCATCGAGCTTTTGCTTGAGAGCATCGATCTGACGCTGTTGTTCATCCAGCTTGGCCTTCAGCTTGTCCATGTCCGTGCCATCCCCCTGCGCATAGCACAGCGGGAGGATGAAAAGCGGCAAAAGGCACAAGGCCAGTTTATGCTTGAGAGTTGCGAGTTTCATAGTCGGAAATGCGAGTATAGGAGCCGATTGTTAACAACACGTGACTGTACCGTGAATGTTACTTTGCGAAAGTAGCGTTCACTTCAGCACCGTTCAGAACCGCGGGAAATGCTATCGTGAAAACCGAACCGCGCCCCAAATCGCTCTTGACTTCCACCGATCCGCCCATCTGTTCCACCGCGTGTTTGACGATCGCCAAGCCCAAGCCGGTGCCGCCTGTGGCGCGCGAGCGGGCTTTGTCCACGCGATAGAAGCGTTCGAAAATGCGCGGCAGATCGCGCGATGGAATCCCGATTCCCGTGTCCTGCACGCGCACCACCGCCCGTTCCGCGTCGCGGGCGATATCCACGCGCACTTCGCCATCGGGTCGATTGAACTTGATGGCGTTCTCCAGGAGATTGACGAACACCTGTTCCAGGCGGACATCGTATCCCAAAACACTCAGGTCGTCCATTGTTCCGAAAATCACAGACACGCCGCGCGCCCGGGCCGCGGGTTCCACGGTTCGCAACGCCGATTCGATGCTCTCGCGCAGCGAAACCGGCTCCGCCGCGGGTGGCTTGCCGCCCTCCAGACTCGAGAGGATCAACAGGTCGGTGGCGATGCTGTTCAGTTGGCGCGCCTTGGCCAGAATGATTTCGACGAATTTCCGGCCGTTGTCGGGATCTTCCATGGCGCCGTCGAGCAGCGTCTCGGAGTACCCGCTGATGGCCGTCAACGGCGTTCGCAACTCGTGCGAGACGTTGGCCACGAAATCTTTTCGAATTCGCTCCAGCCGTTCCAGTTCGGTGATGTCGTACAACATGGCGATAGCGCCGCGCTGCGGATCGCCGGACAGCGGCGCCACCTGAACGTCGAAGGACCGCGCTCCCGCCGCCGACAGCGCCAGTTTTTTATGCAACGGCTCGGCCGCCGACACCACGGACGTGAAGAGTCCCAGCAGGGCGTGATCGCGCACCACTTGCACCAGCGGCGTTCCCGGAATCACCGGAAGCGGCACGCCCATGAGGTCGGCGAAGGCGCGGTTGACGAAGGTGATGCGCAGCAGGGAGTCCACGGCCACCACGCCTTCCACCATGCTGCCCAGAATGGATTCCAGACGCGAGCTCTCCCGCCGCAGAGATTCCACCACCACGCGGACCTGCCTGGAGGCCAATTCCAAAGAAGCGGCCAATGCTTCGATTTCATCGCTGCCGCCAATGTCCCCGGACTTCTCGCCGCCGGCGCTTAATAAGCCATCCACGCGCAGGCGCATGCCGCGGGCTCTGCGCGAGATGGAGTTAAAGAGGATCCCTGTCGCCGCCCCGCCCGCCGCGCCTGCCACCGCGGCCGCCAGCAGCGCCCTGGCGGCTTCGGAGCCTGGCAGAAGCAGCTTGATCGCCCCCAGAGAAATCCCCGCGAGAACCGCGCCGGTGAAAACGCTTCGCCCCAGTCCGTTAATTCGCAGCATGAGATGCGTGTCTATCCCAGGCTAAGACACTCATATTACAGTTCGATGAAATCTCCGCTAAAGGCCTGTCAGGAAATGACCGTCTCAGTGGCGTGCGCACTCGTGCGCGCCGCATCCCGACTCCTCGGGATGCCCGGCCACGGTGCGCTGCATGAACCTACCCCTTGATCTCCGCGGCGTACCGCGTCAGATCCGCCGCGGGGACCGTGACCAGATCTTTTTCGATGTCCTCCCCGGTCTCCACCAGGCGCATCAGATGCTCGGCCGCCAGGCGGCTGCACCAGGGATCGTCCATCGGCCGCCCGGTCTCGCGGCTAACCCGCTGCAGATCGGCATGAGGGAGCGCGATAGTCTTTTCCGAGCGCACACCGTTTTCGTCCACTAGAATGAACTTCACATCCACAGTGTCGGCGTGGCGCAGCGAAATGGCCGTCTGCATCCACTTGAAGAGGACCTGGAACTTGCGGCCGAAGGGATCGGGACCGGCCTCGAACTCACGAAAGTTCAGCATCTACGGCTATTCTACAATGGTGGAGCAGACCATATGCTGGTAGCCCAATTGATGGCGCCGCGGGAATTCCGCATCGCCGAACAGACACTCGAACCGCCCGCGCCCGGAGAGGTGCAGGTCGAAGTCCACTCCGTGGGGATTTGTGGAAGCGATTTGCACGCCTACTCGGAGGGCGGCGTCGGCGATTCGCCGAACCTGTACCCCATGGTGCTGGGACACGAACCCTCCGGCACGGTGGTCGCGATCGGCGACGGTGTGACCGGTTGGCCGCTGGGAGCGCGCGCGGCGCTCGAACCCGCGCTCTATTGCTACCACTGCGAGTTTTGCCGAACGGGGCGCCACAATGTGTGCGCCAACATTCGTTTCTACAGCAATCCGGGCGTCGCGGGCTTTTTCCGGCAGCGGATGAACCTTCCCGCCGCCAACCTGGTGGCCGTGCCGGACGGTCTGGCGCTCGAAGTCGCCACGCTGGTCGAGCCGCTGGCCATCGCCATGCACTCGCTGCGGATCGGCGCGTTCCAATCCGGGGAGACCGCCGCGATCTTCGGCGCCGGGCCCATCGGGCTGCTCACCATCGCCTGCCTCAAAGTGGCCGGCGCGAGCCGCATTTGGGCGGTGGAACCGGTGGCCGCTCGCCGCGAGATGGCCCACCACATGGGCGCCGACGAAGTGTTCGATCCGCATCAAGCCGACGTGGTCCGCGAGATCATGACCGCGACCGGCAGACGCGGCGTGGATTGCGCCATCGATTGCGCGGCCAAGGAGGACACCACCAACCTGGCCATCCGCGCCGTCCGCAACGCCGGGCGCGTGCTGCTCACCGGCATTCATGCGGAAATTCTGGTACCCATCGAGGTCTCGCCCATGCGGCGCAAGGAACTGGCGATTCTCAATGTGCGCCGCTCCAATCACGAGTCCCACGACGCGCTCGCTCTGCTGGTGGACCGCACCGCATGGTTCGCGCCGCTGGTCACCCACACGCGCCCGCTCGAACGCATCGCCGAGGCATTCCGGCTGACCGGGAACTACGAAGACGGCGTGGGCAAGATGGTGATCCGCGCGGGCGAGTAGGGATTGAAACGGCGGGGGACGTCTACGGCTTGACGGAACCGGGCCGTTTGCGTTTCCGGGGCAGCAGCTTATCGAGATCGACCACGCGCATCTCCTCGATACTCACCCGCGGAATGTGCAGGCGCCAGCGTCCCGGCCGCACGTCGGGCGAATCGCAGCACTCCATGCCGATTTCGACGGCCTCGTCGTTCTCGTCGAGCAGAAAGCCGATTTCCTGCAACTCGACGAGTTGGGCATGAGAGGGATGCGAGAGCCCGTCGGCCGCCTCTTCTGCGACAGCGTCTTTCCACCGGATGTACGCCAGTTTCATTTGAATTTCAGGCTACGCGACGGCGGCGCGGATTGCAACAGCGCTGAGTTACTATAGTTATCCGGACATTCAAATGCGAATCATAGGGAACGGCGTGGCGCTCTTATTGGCGAGCCTGGTGTTATCCGGGCAGGACGTGCCGGTGGCGGAACCGCACACGACGGGCGTCTTCTATTATCTGGACCAGGACACGGAAGGGTTGATCGCACTGCAACCGCAGGTGGCGAAGGAGGTCACCCGATCGAAAGCCGGGGGATTCGGCGCCAGGGAGACGGCGCTTTCGGTCCCCGGCGCGAGGTCCACGGTACGATTGCCGTACGGGAAACCGGGCGTGTTTGTCTTCGCCGTCGAGCCGGGAACTAATCCGTATACCTATGTGCAATTCTTCCGGCTGGATGTCCGAAAGGACACCCGCGAAGTGCTTTCGACGGAGTCGGTAGGCGGCAGGAGGATGAACGTGCTGAACCGCTCACAGGAGCATTTCCGGATTGCCAAACACGGAGCGCTATCGTTCAAGGTAGTGCTGCAGACCCCGTTATGGCCGGGCGAATATGCACTGAGCACGCCGACGAGCAACGTGGGGTACTGCTTCGGCGTGGACGATCCGAATGACGTACGTCGGAAATGACGTACGTCATTCTTGACGTGTGTTTGACCGAGTTCCCTACCCGCTCATCGAGCCCAGGAATTCTCCGTTGCTGCGAGTCTTCCCGAGCTTATCGAGCAGCAGTTCCATGGTTTCCACGGGGCTCAAGGGGTTCAGAACCTTGCGCAGAATCCACACGCGGTTCAGTTCGTCCTTGGGAAGCAGCAACTCTTCCTTGCGGGTGCCGCTCTTATTGATGTCGATGGCCGGGAAGACGCGCTTGTCCACCAACTTGCGCTCCAGGTGGATTTCCATGTTCCCGGTGCCCTTGAACTCTTCGAAAATCACGTCGTCCATGCGGCTGCCGGTGTCGATCAGCGCGGTGGCGATGATGGTCAGCGATCCGCCTTCTTCGATGTTGCGCGCGGCCCCGAAGAAACGCTTGGGACGCTGCAGGGCGTTCGAATCCACGCCGCCCGAGAGCACCTTGCCGGAGGGCGGCACGATGGTGTTGTAGGCGCGCGCCAGGCGCGTGATGGAATCGAGCAGAATCACCACATCGCGCTTGTGCTCCACCAGCCGCTTGGCCTTCTCGATCACCATCTCGGCCACTTGCACGTGGCGCGTGGCGGGTTCGTCGAATGTGGAGCTGATGACTTCGCCGCGCACGCTGCGCTGCATGTCGGTGACTTCTTCGGGACGCTCGTCGATCAGCAGCACAATCAGCGAAACTTCCGGATGATTGGTGGTGATGGAGTTGGCGATGGACTGCAACAGCATGGTCTTACCGGTGCGCGGGGGCGACACGATGAGACCGCGCTGGCCCTTGCCGACAGGCGTCAGCAGGTCCATCACGCGTCCGGAGAAGTTGTCCTTGACGGTTTCGAGCTTCATCCGCTCATTGGGATAGAGCGGCGTGAGGTTGTCGAAGAAAATCTTGTTGCGGGCTTCCTCGGGCGGCTCGAAGTTGATGGCATCGACTTTGATGAGCGCGAAGTACCGCTCGCCTTCCTTGGGCGGGCGGATCTGGCCGGAGATGGTGTCGCCGGTGCGCAGGTCGAAGCGGCGGATCTGCGACGGGGAAACGTAGACATCGTCCGGGCCGGGCAGATAGTTGTACTCGGGCGCGCGCAGGAAACCGAAACCGTCGGGCAGGCACTCAAGCACGCCTTCGGAGAAGATCAGTCCGCTCTTTTCGGCCTGGGTCTGGAGGATCTTGAAGATCAACTCCTGCTTGCGCAGGCCGGCGGCGCCGGAGATGCCCATGTCCTTGGCCACCTGGTTGAGCTTCTGGATGCTCATGTCCTTGAGCTCCACCAGGTCGAGCGTGGGAGTGCCGTTCTTGACACCCTGGACATTGGGCTTGCGGCGATGGTGACCGGGACCGAGCAGACCGGGAGCGACGTTTTCCACCGGCGGGGCAGCCGGTTCCGCGGCAGGGGCTTCGGCGGCCGGCCGGACTTCGACTGCAGGCTTGACCTCGGTGGATCTTGCCTCGGTAGATCTTACCTCAACCGGCTTGACCTCGGCGGGCTTGACGTCGGCCGGCTTGACCTCGGCGGGCTTAGGCTCGGCGGCAGGTTTAGGTTCGATCGGTTTGGGTTCGGCTGCCTTGGCTTCGGCGGGCGGATCGGCCTTGGCGGCGGCTTCCGCCCTGGGGGCCTTGGCGGGGCGCTCGGCGCGCTCGGCATGCGGCTTTTCCGCGTGCTTTTCCACTTTCTCGGCGTCGGCTGTCCCGGAGTTGGACACGCCTTCGCGGGCGGGCGATTTTTCTGTGGGCTTGTCGGATTTCTCCGTGGGCGGGGTGTTTACCGCTGCAGTGTTTTCGTTATTGCTTGCCAAATTTCCCTCACTCCCCGGCCGCTAATGGCCGAGAACAGCAACGGATCGACGCCTTCTTCTCGGATGGCGCGCAACCCGCGCTCCTGGTCGGATCGATTCAACTTGTCGGACTTAGTGGCGATTACCAGATACGGTCTGCCGTGAGCCTCGAGCCACCGTTTGAGATCGAGATCCTTCTCCATCCAACCACGGCGCGCGTCCAGGATCAGGCAGGAAAGCGTTAGACTCTGCCTCTTCTCCAGATACTGCTCAATCAGCTTCTTCCATTCCACCACAAATTCCCGCGGAACGCGCGCGTACCCATACCCCGGGAGATCGACGAAGAGGAACTTTCCGTCGATGCGATAAAAATTGATGGTTTGCGTGCGTCCTGGCGTATTGCTCGTAAATGCCAGCTTCTTCTGGCCCGTGAGGGCGTTGATGAGGCTGGACTTCCCTACATTACTTCTACCTAAAAATGCGACTTCCGGCAACTCTCCCGCGGGGAACTGGGCCGGGCTGGCGGAGCTGATTATGAATTCTGCCTGCAAAGAACGTCCGTTCTCTTAGGGTCGCCGCTCTGTAGCTCGCTTCAATGCGCGAGCACCTCGCCGGAGGCCTGGGCATCCACACCGGTAAGACCCGGCGGCATGGGCAGCGCCACCAGCTCGCGTTCCAATGCGATTCGCAACACTTCGTCCATGGATTCGACGAAGTGCAACTTCATGGTCCGCTTGATGGCGTCCGGAATGTCCGGGAGGTCCTTCTCGTTCTCCCGCGGCATGATCGCTTCCAGAATGCCATGACGGTGGGCCGCCATCAACTTTTCTTTCAATCCGCCGATGGGCAACACTTTGCCGCGCAAGGTGATTTCGCCGGTCATGGCAATGTCGCCGCGCACCGGAATCCGCGTTAGCGCGCTGCAGATGGCGGTGGCCAGGGTGATGCCCGCGGACGGGCCGTCCTTGGGGATGGCGCCTTCCGGGACGTGAATGTGCACGTCCAGATTGCGGTAGAAATCGCGCGGCAATCCGAAAGTGTGGGCGCGCGAGCGGATGTAGCTCATAGCGGCTTGCGCGGATTCCTGCATCACCTCGCCCAGCTTTCCGGTGATGGTGAGCTTTCCCTTGCCCTCCATAAGGGTGCATTCGACCGAGAGCAACTGGCCGCCGACTTCGGTCCAGGCCAGCCCCACGGCGGCGCCGATCTCGTTCTTCTTGTCGGCTTCCAGATCGCGGAATCTCCAGGGCCCCAGCAGGTCGGCCAGTTTTTCGCCGTCGATCACCTGCTTGCCCAGCGCCTTCTTGTCCTTCACGCTTTGGTTGTTGACCACCTGGCGCGCCACCTTGCGGCAGACGTTGCCGATTTCCCGCTCCAGGTTTCGTACGCCGGCTTCCCGGGTGTAGTACTGAATCAGCCCGTTGATGCCGGAATCGGTGAATTCCACCTGGTCGCCTGAAAGCCCGGTCTGTTCCATTTGCTTGCGCACCAGGAAGCGCTTGGCGATCTCCATCTTCTCCAGTTCCGTATAGCCCGAGAGGCGGATCACTTCCATGCGGTCCTGCAAGGCCGCCGGAACGGTATGCAGCACGTTGGCGGTGGCGATAAAGAAAACCTGGCTGAGATCGTATTCCACGTCCAGGTAATGGTCCACGAACATGAAGTTCTGTTCGGGATCGAGAACTTCCAGCAGTGCAGCCGAGGGATCGCCCCGGAAATCCATGGACATCTTGTCCACTTCGTCCAGCATGAAGACCGGATTGCGCGTGCCGGCCTTCTTCATCATCTGCACTACCTGGCCGGGAAGCGCGCCGATATACGTGCGCCGATGGCCGCGGATTTCGGCTTCGTCGCGTACGCCGCCGAGCGACATGCGCACGAACTTGCGGCCGGTGGCCTTGGCGATCGACATGCCCAGCGAAGTTTTGCCCACGCCGGGAGGTCCTACGAAGCACAAAATCGAACCCTTGGGATTCTTCACCAGGCGGCGCACCGCCAGAAACTCGAGTATGCGCTCCTTGATTTTATCCAGGCCGTAGTGGTCGTTTTCGAGCACGCCTTCGGCGAACTTGAGATCGCGGATTTCCTTGGACTTCTTCTTCCACGGCACCGCCAGCAGCCAGTCCAGGTAATTGCGCGAAACGGTGGACTCGGCCGACATGGGCGGCATGTTCTCCAACCGCTTCAACTCGGCCATGGCCTTTTCCAGCGCGTCGGCGGTCATCCCGGCGGTCTCGATGCGCTTCTTCAGCTCGTCGATTTCGCTCTTCTCGCCGCGACCCAGTTCCTTCTGGATGGCCTTGATCTTCTCGTTGAGGTAATACTCTTTTTGCGCCTTCTCCATCTGGCGCTTCACGCGGCCCTGAATGGTGCGATCGACATTCAGCTTTTCGATTTCGATGTCGAGCATCTCGGCCACGCGCGTCAGCCGGTCGATGGGGTCGAAGATCTCCAGCAGTTCCTGTTTCTCTTCGATGGTGAGCTGCAGGTTGGCGCCCACCGTGTCGGCCAGTTTTCCGGGATCATCGACGCGCACCGCGGCGATCATGGTCTCGTAATTCAGGTTCTGGCTAAGCTTGACGTATTGTTCGAAGAGGCCCGTAACGCGGCTGACCAGCGAATCGAGCTGCGCTCCGGTTTCGATCTTGAAATTGGCGGTGCGCACCGTGGCGCGGAAAAACCCTTCGTCGTCGGTGACGGAAACCACCCGCGCTCGCTCCACACCCTCCACCAGGACCTTGATGTTGCCGTCGGGCAGCTTGAGGCTCTGCACGATGTTGACGATGGTGCCGACGGAGTAGATCTCGTTCGGCTTCGGCTCGTCGATAGAGGCGTCGTGCTGCGTGGCGAGAAAGATCTTCTTGTCGCCGGCCATGGCTTCTTCGAGCGCACGAACGCTGGATTCGCGGCCCACCACGAACGGAGTCATCATGTAGGGGAAGATGACCACCTCGCGAATGGGCATCATCGGCAGACGTTTTGTGTCGGATTTTTCCTTCGAAGTAAGCATTGCCTTCCCCCGAGGAGGGATGCTCCCCTGGTTTCGTGTGGACAGCAGTAGAGACCGGAACCCGCCCGGCCGCCGTTAACCGGCCTTTTCCAATATTGTAAGACTGATTTTCTGTGAGAGCACCATCTCTTTGGTGACCTGGAACTCGCGGACCTTCTTGTAGGAAGGCAGGTAGTA
>Ga0181529_10003887_pt1 | contig 16618 bp, 12 predicted proteins | sample PEATcosm2014_Bin_36_FD_119763 | JGI IMG/M metagenome (GOLD analysis project Ga0181529, IMG submission 119763) | Peatland microbial communities from MTU Mesocosm Facility, Houghton, MI, USA - PEATcosm2014_Bin10_30_metaG | ecosystem: Environmental > Terrestrial > Soil > Wetlands > Peat | place...
TATCGAGATAATTGCATAAGTAGAAACCGCGAAGACGTCCCACATCAGCGGCGAGCGGAACTGCGGCCACACATTCATCGTGAAAGGCAGCGGCAGCATCCAGTATGCCAGCCACGGACGTCCCACGTGAATCAGCGGGAACATGCCGGCGCAGACCACGGCGAAGATCGTCATCGCTTCCGCGAATCGATTGATCGAATTGCGCCAGCTCTGTTTGAAGAGCAGCAGAATGGCGGAGATCAGCGTGCCCGCGTGGCCAATGCCGATCCACCACACGAAGTTGATGATCGCGAAGCCCCAGGCTACCGGCTGCGAGATGCCCCAGATGCCCACGCCAACCAGGAAGAGCCAGGTCAGCGCCACCATCAGCATCGTGGCCAAAGCGCCGCCAATGGCAAAGATGGCGAACCATCCCAGCGGCGTGTCAGGCGTGAGCACGATGCGCGAAATCTTCTCGGTCACAGACCGGAAGGTCTGCCCCGGCGCGATGACGCGGTACTCGCCCGTCGCGGGATCGATCGTGTGGTCCTTCGGTTTCAGGTCGCTTGTCGCCATCGTGCCCTTAACCCTTCACCGGCGCGTGTTCCACCGGCGCTTCTTCGAGTTCCTTGTTCGGATTCAACACCGCAGCTACATACTTCGTGCGCGGACGCGTATTGATATCGGCTAGCACCTGGTAGCTGCGCTCGTCGGCTTGCAGCTTGGCCACCTTGCTCTGCTTGTCGTTGATGTTGCCAAAAGTGATTGCCGAGGCCGGGCAAGCCTGCTGGCACGCGGTCTGGATCTCACCGTCGCGCACCGGGCGATTCTCCTTGTCGGCGTCGATCTTGGCCGCCGAGATGCGCTGCACGCAGTAACTGCACTTCTCCATCACGCCGCGCGAACGCACGCTCACGTCGGGATTGCGCATCAGCTTCAGGCTCTCGGTCTCGAAATCCGAGTAGAGCAGGAAGTTGTAGCGGCGCACCTTGTAGGGGCAGTTGTTCGAGCAGTAGCGCGTGCCCACGCAGCGGTTGTAGACCATCGCGTTGAGCCCTTCGGGCGTATGCACCGTAGCGCCCACCGGGCAAACCTGCTCGCAAGGAGCGTTCTCGCAATGCTGGCAGGCCATGGGCTGGAAGTGAGCCCGCGGCGCGGCCAGGTCGCCTTCGAAGTACGTATCGATGCGCAGCCACTGCATGTTGCGCCCGATGCGCACCTGCTGCTTGCCTACGACTGCAATATTGTTCTCGGCATAACAGCCCACGATGCACGCATTGCAGCCCGTGCAACTGTTCATGTCGATGGACATGCCCCAGGCATTGTCCTTGTACTCCCAGTTGGGGAAGAGCGTCACGCTGGTGTCGGTCTTCTCGCGGCCGGGGCCTTCGTTGGCGAATCCGGGATTAGTCTTGTACTCGTCGAGCGTCGCATAGCGGATGATGCCGCGCTCGTTGATCGCTTCGTCGGCTTCGAGCGAGTTGTTGCCGTTGCCCTGCCCGCCAAAAGTCTTCGACCTGTGGTCCTGGTAATGACTCTTCGTGACGGCTACGCCCCACTTGCCTTCAATCTTCTTGATCGAGCCTGTCGCGTAGAACGGCGCGTCCGAGGTGCGAATGAGATAGGCGTTGAAGCCAGCGCCGGAACCTACGCGCCCGGCAAACGAGCGGCCATAGCCCAGATGCACCGTGACCGAATTATCGGGATGCCCCGGAGCAACAATCACCGGCGCATTCACCTTTCGGCCCTGCACGGTCAGTTCGACGATGTCGTCTTCTTCGAAGCCCAACTTGGTGAGCGTCGCGCCGGAGACCAGCGCGGCATTGTCCCAGCTCAGATTGGTTACCGGCTTGGGCAACTCTTGCAGCCAGCCGACGTTGGACCAGCGACCGTCATACACATTCGGGTCGGGGCGGAAGATGATCTCGACGGCATCCTTCGATGAGGGCGCGGGCACCACAGTAGGAAAACGCGAATCCCAGGGCTCCATCGCAACTACACTGCGCGTATCTTCGATCCAGCCCGCGTGCAGAGCCTTACGCCAGCCCGTCTCGAAATCGCCTTTAATGACAGGCTTCCACGTCTCGCGCACCGCATCGTAGGGGCTCAAGCCCGGCTCATTGAGCAGAGCCTGAAAGAAATGATGTGCCGTCTTGCCTCCATACAGCGGATCGATCATCGGCTGCACGATGGAAACCGTGCCATCATATGCGCGTGCATCGGACCAGGATTCGAGGAAATGCGCAGCCGGAATGTGCCAGTGGGAAATCTGCCCCGTCTCATCGACGTGCGAGCCGAGATGGGCGACCGTTTTCGCCTTCTCAAAGGCTGCTGCAAAATTCAGATCCGCAGGCGCGGAGTAGATTGGATTGGCGTTCAGAATCACCAGCCAATCCACCTTGTCTGCATTCAAATCTGCAACCAACGTCTTGAGGCTGGCAACCTGATCTGAAGGGGCTGGATTCATCGGAGTCGAATGCGCAAACGCCGTGACACCGTAATTGACGAGCTTGCTGTTAATCGCAGCAGCCAGCGCAGCAACGGATGCATCTTGATGAAGCCCAGGAATCACCACGCTCTTGCCTGCGTGCGCTTTCAAGTCCTTGGCTACGGCGGCAAGAAACTTCTTCTGCTCCTCGGTCCACGCGTACGCTGGAGCCTCGATGCCTGCAACGCCGACAGTCTTGGCCAACTCCGCGGCAAATGCCGGAATCTCGCTTGCCCGCAGGCCTAGGCGATGCTCGGCCTTCAGGCCGGTCGTGGTCGGCGTGCTCTCAATGGAATAGAGCCGATTCAGCTTCGTCGGGTCTTTGCGCCGGTCCGCGTACTCGCGGACCAGCTTGTGGAAACCGGGGAAGCCGGCGCCAGAAAGAAAATCCGCATCGAGCGAAACGATCACGTCCGCTTCGGTCAGATCGTATTGAACGCTCAGCCCATTCGCCAGCGCAGTCCCCGCAATCGCCGGATCGTATTGCACCAGCGTCGCCTTGGGGAAAGCCGCCTGCACTTCTTTCCACTGCCGCGCCAGCGTGGGCGAGGTAATGGTCTCGCTCAGGAAGTAGATGCCCGTGCCGTCTTTCGACTCAGTAACGACATGCCGGAAGGTTAGTGCGAACTCAGCCCACTCGCGGTTCTCGCCGCGATAGGTCACGTGCTGCGAGCGGTCGGGATCGTAGAGATCGAGCAGCGTGGCTTGCGTGAACGGGTCCGACGAGCCGCGGTTGTAGGCGTGCTCGGGATTGCCGTCGATCTTGATGGGGCGGAATTGATCGCTCTTCACCAGCAGCGGCACCGCGCCGGTCACAAACGGATGCGCCGTGGCAAAGTACATCGGCTTGCCGAGGATCAAATCCTCAGGCTGCTTCACATAGGGATAGATCGGCTCGTCGGGCTGCTTGGTGCATCCGGCAAGTCCGGCCAGCGCCATCGACGCGCCCATCAGCTTCATGAAGCCGCGCCGCGAGACGGGATCGACCCACTCCTGCGCCGAGCCGGGAAACTCCTTCTCGACCGCCGCCTGGAACTCCGCCGTATCGGCCAGTTCGTCCACTGAGCGCCAGTATTTCTTGCCCTTCACGGCTTTCAGCTCCTGGCGAACCTGGGCTAGCGTCATAGGCGTGATCTCGTTCTTGTCTTTTCCGTTCATCTGTCCGCTCATCGGTGGCAGACCTCGCAACTGGTCAGGTCCTTGGGAGTGCGAATCTTGTAGTGATCCACCAGAAAATGTCCCAGCTCATCCTGGCTGGTGAATTTTTCGTACTTGGGCAGAGCAGGCAGCGCCGCCGTTGTAACATCGCCCGCCAGTCCATTGGGAAGATCTTTCGGCAATTGCAAAGATGCCACTTCGGCGCCTGTCTCCGCGGGGTCTTTCGTTACGCAGTTCACACTTTGCGCCGTGGGCACTCCGCTCTTCTCGTTGCCTACCGCGCACCACACCGGACGGTCGCTGGAAGGTTTCTCCCAGGCCATGTTGTAGACCTCGCTCGCCGGCCGAATGTTCTTTGCCGGGTTGCGATGGCACTCCAGGCACCACTCCATTTGCAGCGTGTTCTGCGCATACATCAGCGGCATCTGATCCACGCGCCCGTGGCAGGTGGAGCAGCCCATGCCCTTGTTCACGTGAATCTCGTGGCTGTAATAGACGAAGTCCGGCAGATCGTGCACCCGCGTCCACACCAGCGATTTGCCAGTAGCCCAACTGTCGCGCACCGGTTGCAGCAGTTGCGCGTTGGTCCAAATCTGCGCGTGGCAGTTCATGCAAATCTTGGTCGGCGGAATCCCGGCGTAGCTCGACTTCTCCACCGTGGTGTGGCAGTACTGGCACTGCAAGCCCAGACCCTGCACGTGATGCTTGTGGCTGAAGGGCACCGGCTGGTCGGGGCGCTGGCCTTGGCGCGTCACCCAGGGCGAGCGCTGCAACTGGTCCAGCGTGACCCCCAAGGCGATCACAATCAGCCCCGTCAATACCAGGCTCATGCGGGCCAAGCCATTGGAGCTGCGGTCGAATATCTGCGCCATGCGTGCTTTCCCTGCGTTGAATTGTTATTTGGATGCACCCGCTGTGTCGGCGGTCACAATAGTTGTGTACATTTTTTGTTCTTGGGTACAACTCACCCGAGAGGCAAGGAACCCCGAAAGTCAAATATAGCAGCCAAGCGACCCACTCCAATAGCCTTGGACTGCCCAACCGGAAAAAGGACTTGCCTCTCTGTTGTTTTGCAACCTCTTGAAAGAAAAACCGCTTGCAATACGCCGAATAATGGGGAAGCCGCAGCGTCTACGGGCAACTCACGTTGCAGATGCTGAGATATTGCAATCAAAATACCACATCCATTCTGGACTTGACCACTCCAAAATGGAAACTGCTCATCCCTGCCAGAACGCCAGCACCAGACCGCCGGCCACAATCAGCCCTCCGCCCGCGTAGATGGGCGGCGTGGGCGATTGCCCAAAGCGCACCTTGGCCACCACCTGCGCCATGACAAAAAACAACGCCACGTAGACGCCCAGCAGCTTGCCAAAGTCCCAGCGCGGCACGTTCACCACCGATCCGTAAGCGGCCAGAACCGCCACTCCCATCAGCAGAGCCAGCATCCGGTTGACGCCCGAAGAGCGGTAGAAGGCCGCCTGAAAGAACGAGTCGCCGTAGACCTCAAGAAAGGCGGCTACGGTGAGTGTGGCAAACGCTCCCAGCGGATATGAAACCACCCTGTTCAGAAGATGCATTGGCAAGACCTCCGGGGAAATCAAAAACAAAAAACTTCCAGGCGCCCCAGCCCTTCCGCGTGGTGTGCGGAACGGGTGGGAGAGCACAAGCTTCAACCACGCACTGTGACCGGCTTTTTGGGATCGCAGGCAAACAAAATCCCGGCGCGGAAGGGGCCGCCCCCGGGAGTGCGCAACCTGACCCTGACAACAAGATGCATTAGAATGCGAAAAAGGCGCAGAAGCCGGTCGCCCTCAGCGAAAAATCATTTTGAAGCACGGACTCCGGTCCGGAGGGCAGCCGTCCATCCCTGTCTCTGAAAGGGTTGAGAGCATGAAATACGCCGGATTGCTGGTCATGCCAGCCGGGTTCTTTCTCTCCATTGCCGCGGTTCTCTTGTTTCCCGCCCCGGCCCCACGCGCGGCATTTGTCTTCTGCGGGCTGGCGGTCGAGGCCATGGGCCTGGTCGTCGCCGTGCGCGGACACATGGAAGAGCTGAGGGAGAAGCGCCCATGACTCCCATCCCGCCCCTCTCCGATGCCGCCTTCGCGCTCATCCTTGCCCTATTCCTGCTGGCCCCGCTGGCCATTGCCGGTGTTGCGCTCATCAATACCGGGCTGGGACGCTCCCGCTCAGCCGCGCAATCGCTGCTCGGCAGTCTCGCCATCCTGGCCGTAGCGGCCATCGTCTTCGCGCTCATAGGCGCCACCTTCGTGGGCGCGCCCGGCGCGGCAGGACACACTTTCCAACTTGCGGGCAAGCCCTGGAGCTGGCTGGGCGCCGGCCCGTGGCTGCTCGGCGGGCTGAACACGGCCGCGGCGCAATCTCAACTCACGCTGCTCTTTGAGATCCTGGCGGTGGCCCTGGCCGCCATGCTGCCCTGGGGCTCGGGCGCGGACCGCTGCCGCCTGATCGCCGGCTGCGCGGCCGCGGCAATCTTGGCAGCCTTGGTCTTTCCTCTCACCGCGCATTGGATCTGGGGCGGCGGCTGGCTGGCCCAGCTGGGCGTCAACTTTCAGCTGGGCGCGGGCTTCCTCGACGGCGGCGGAGCGGCCACGGTCAACGTGCTCGGCGGCCTCGGCGCCCTGGCTCTGGTGTGGATCGCCGGCCCACGCCGTGGCAAGTTCCCCAAGGAAGGCCTTTCGACCGCCCTTCCCGGCCATAATGCCGTCTATGTGCTCTTCGGCTGCCTGCTGGCCCTGGTTGGCTGGCTGGCCTGGAACGTCGCCGGAGCGGTGCTCTTCCTTCACGCGCCGTTGAGCGCCTTGCCGATGACCGCCGTCAATACTCTGCTTTGCTCCGCCGGAGCCGTTGTCGCCACCTTCGCCGTCACCCAGATTCGCTTCGGCAAACCCGACGCCAGCCTCTGCGCCAACGGCTGGATGGCCGGACTGGTCGCTTCCAGCGCCTGTGCCGGTCTGGTCACGCCGCTGGCCGCCATCTTCACCGGCCTCATCGCCGGCATCGTCACTCCGCTGCTGGTGGAGCTGTTCGAGCTGGCGCTGTCGATTGACGATCCTTCGGGCGCCATCGCCGTTCACGGCGCGGGCGGCCTCTGGGGCCTCCTGGCCGCGGGCCTGTTCGCGCCGCAAGCGGGGCAACTGGTTGCCCAACTGGTGGGCATCGCCACGCTGCTGGGCCTGATTCTGCCGCTGGTCTGCCTGCTCTTCTGGCTGCTCAACCGCGTTCTGCCCTTCCGCGTGGACTCCGACGGCGAGCGCATTGGCATGGATCTGCACGAACTGGGCGGCGGCGCGTATCCCGAGTTCGTCATCCACCGCGACGAGTCCTACCGATAGGAGTCAGTTGTCAGTGAACAGCGAACAGTGGTCAGGGAACGGCGGTGTGAGCCGGCCCACCAAGCTCCGTTCCCCATCCTTTCCGCTTCTTTCTGCGGGAAGGGTGGGGAACCGGCACAGCAGGGTCGCCGCGAAATATCGTCGCACTTTTGGCAGCTTGTGGCCGATAGAAGAATGCGATCTATTCGCAGCCGATTGCCGGATGCCTGCGTGGATTAGGTTATTGTCAATGCCCCTCGCACGCCTTCTGCCCAAGCCACAATCGGGCCATCCGGGCGGGTGATGGGCTGGAAACGGTTCCTCTCTCAACTTTCGTCCTAGTCTGAATTGCAATGGAAGTTATTGCTCAATTCGGGGTTCCCGGAGCTGCCGCGGCAGCGGGATGGGCACATCTCGCGCAGTTTTGCTTCCAGGTTCCCGGCGAGCTTCCGGTTTCCCTTTCCTGGCCTTCTCTCGCCCTTCTGCTGTGTCTTTCGGCTGCCGCTGGGGTCTTGCTGGGCGGTCTTGGCGCGAAAGTGCTGCGCCGAAAGAGCCGCGCCGGGGCCGAGGTGGGGGAGTTGGCCATGCTGCGGGCCGTAGTCGCCAATCTCCCTGACCTGATCTATGTAAAGGACGCTGAAAGCCGGTTCCTGCTGGCAAATCAGGGATTGGTCGATGCCATGGGGGTAGCGAGCGCAGCCGGCCTCCTGGGCAAGACAGATTTCGACTTCTACCCGAAAGAGGTTGCTGCCGGATTCTATCGAGACGAGCAGAGAATCCTTCAAACGGGCCAGCGTCTGGTCAGCCAGGAGGAGCACATCAAGGAGCGCAACGGCCAGACCCGCTGGCTCTTGACCACCAAGGTCCCTCTGCTCGATGCCAGGGGCCGCTCGATCGGCGTAATTGGGATCGGGCGCAACATCACAGCCCTGAAAGCTGTCGAGGCCGAACTGGAGCGAGCCCGCGATGAGCTGGAATTCAAGGCGACGCACGATTCCCTCACCTCGCTTCTGAATCGCGGCGCAATCCTCGATATGCTCACACGCGAGCTGGCCCGCGGTTCCCGCGAAGGAGCCAGCACGGCTGTCCTGCTTGGCGACCTGGACCATTTCAAGGACATCAACGACCTGCATGGCCATCCCATTGGGGACGAGGTGCTGCGGGAAGTCGCGCGCCGGCTGCTCGGAACCGTGCGCACCTACGATCTGGTGGGACGCTATGGCGGAGAGGAATTCCTTCTCGTGTTGCCCGGTTGTGCGGCGCAGGAGGCAATGGCGCGCGCCAATCAGTTGCGCCTGGCCATTGCGGGCTCTCCGGTTGCGACCGCACAAGGCCCGCTTTCCATGACCATCAGCTTCGGCGTCCTCGTCACCCAGGAGTGGGAGCATCCCTCCACTGCCGATGTCTTACGGGAGGTGGACAGTGCCCTCTATTCGGCCAAGGCAGATGGCCGCAATCGCTGCGCGTGCGCCCTGCCGGCTGTGAACTTCTAGAGCATTTTCGGAATGCACTATGCGTTATAGGTCGCCATGGGATTGTTGGTATCCGTTACGCCCTCTTTTCGAGATTTTTCCGCCTCAAGAAAGAAATCCTCCGCCGCGGCAAGGCCGACGCTGCGGCAACTTCTTCCCTCCGATCGAAACCGATCGACGCCGTTCATCCCGATGCTCGGGAACACCTTGGGATCGGCATGGGATTGCTTGAACCACGCAACCGCCAGTGGACGCACCAATTGGTGCGCATAAAAAGGCAGGCGAGGCGACTGTTTCCCCGTCTGTTCCAGCGCTTTCCTGCTTGCCTCGATGCACTCTTCACACATGAAGAACGAGCGCGCTTCAATGACCCGCGAGCTGGTCATGGCCGTTGTCCCGGACAGAGACTCGATCTCCGAAGTGACGCCCTGCACGGCAAAGAAATCCCGAGAAAACCCCGGGCCTGACTTGCCGCACTTCGAGCAGGCGCGGGCGACCGCTCCATCGAGCGTCTCTTTGACCAACTGCTTGACCGCGCTTGGGCAAACGTCCAAGGCGCGAACGTCGCCAACGTGCTTCCCGGTCATGGCGCCGCAGGGCTCCTGCGGATCGGCTCCGTGCTGGAGCAGCTTCTGGACCATCGGGATATTTCTCTGTTTGGCAGGAAGATACAGGACCGGTATCTCGTACAGATGCATCTTGGCGTTGGTCAGGCTAGCACCTTTTTCGAGCAGCAGATCGACGATTTCTGTATGCCCGGAGGCTGCCGCGTGGAAGAGGGGCGGATGTGCTGCCTGGATGAGTTCGGTGCCATTGCCTGCGGCCGCGCTCGCGCCCGGTTGCCGCGTCCATCCATCGGGGTTCGCTCCTCGATCGAGAAGAAACCTCACCAACTGGGTGTGGCCCGCACTCACTGCTTCGCCTAGCGGGTAGGCGTTCTTCGGGCTGCGTCCATCGATGTCCGCACCTTCGTCCAGGGCTTTTGCGGCTGCGCCCACGTCGCCGATCCTCGCGGCTCTCAAAAGAGCGCCCGTTGCGGACTCCTCAAAGCGCTTCGCTGTGCGGGACTCGACAGCGTAGCCCACGGCAAAGAGCAGGATTAGCGCTCCGGCAACGCCGGAACCAATCCAATAGGCTGGATCGACGCGGAAAAGAATAGCAAGATAGCTAGTCAGAACTGGCTCTGCGTACATGGCGGGAATTCTATAGCAAGTTGACTGGCCGGCGAAACCTTGGAGTTGCGGACCGTCTTGCGCAAGACAAGAACCACAAGTAGGCGCCGTGCAGCGGCGATATCTTTACCGCCGCGCCAGCAGCAGCATCACCACAAACAGAAAAACCGGCGCCAGAGCCAGTCCCACATAGAGCAGCATCTTCTTCCGGTTGGGCAGCCAGCGCATGCGCAGCGAGGGCCGCTGCGAGCCGTCTTCCACGCCCACCTGCTCTGGATGCTCCAGGTCCCAGGCCATCTCGTGGGCCGTCGCGTAGCGGTGGCGCGGGTCGCGCTCCAGGGCGCGGTAGAGAATCTCCTGCAGCTCCGGCGAGATGGCCGGATTCACCTTGCGCGGCGGCTTGGGGTCGTTCTGCACGCGCTCGTTCATCACCGCAAAGGGATTCGGCCCGCTGAACGGCACTTCCCCGGTGAGCATCTCGTAGAGCATGATGCCTAGCGAGTAGATGTCGCTGCGCTGGTCGCCGCGCTGCCCCTTCACCTGTTCCGGGGAAATATAGTCCGGCGTGCCCAGCGTGGCCGTCATATTGGTAAAGGTCAGCCGCCGGGCGTCTTCCTTCATGGCGATGCCGAAGTCGATCAGCTTGATGCTATCCCCCTCGCCGACCATGATGTTTTCCGGCTTCAGATCGCGGTGCACCACGCCGTGCTTGTGCATGTAGTCCAGCGCGTCGCAGATTCCCCGGGCGATGCCCACCGCGCGCTCGATCGGCATTCTGCAGCCCCGATTCTTGCACTCTTCGTTCAGAATCGCCCGCAGCAGCCGCCCATCAACCCACTCGATGACCATGTAGGTCCGGCTGCGCTCTTCGCCGTCGTAAGTCTTCACCACGCCGGGGTGGTTCAGTTCCTGCCCTATCTCCTGTTCGCGCCGGAAGCGCTCCATCAGCACCGGGTCGGTCTCCATCTCCGGCAGCGGAACCTTTACGGCCACCTGCCGGCCGTCGTGCAGATCGGTGGCTCTGTAGAGCACCGACATGCCGCTGCGGGCAACCGTCGCGTCGAGGCGGTAGTGGTCGAGCGTTTCGCCGGTTTCGGGGATGGTTTTGAGCGCTTCCTGCATGGCAACTCGATTGTTTCATGCAAATCGTAAGAAAATCCTCAGGAAGTTGGAAAGGCTTGCCGGACGAGCCGCCACCGCCTTCCAGGCGCAACCTGTTGCCAAGCCACCTTTTTCGCCGGCACAGCGGCGAGGCACCACAAAAGCAATTCCCGATTGCGCATTTTTGTGTTTGGATGCCTGTATGCCTCGTTTTTATCGATTCCTGGCGGTCTGCGCCCTGGCCGCCTGGGCCTTCGCGCCCGGCGTCGCTTCAGCCAGCACCCAGGCCTTCATGGGCAGGCCCCATGCTTCCCACTCCGAACCCGCGCAGGAGACGGGCTTCCTCAACCGCAAGCTCGAACTGCACGGCGTAACTTATCGATACCAGGTCTACCTGCCCGAGGAGTGGCGGCGCGACGACCACAAGCAATGGCCGGTCATTCTGTTCCTCCATGGGCGCGGCGAGCGCGGCTCCGAGGGTCTGTGGCAGACGCAGATCGGCCTGCCCCAGGCGGTGCGCGACCACCCCGAGCGCTGGCCGTTTATCATCGTCATGCCGCAATGCCCGCTGGCCAGCTTCTGGACCGATCAGGAGATGCTGACCATGGCCATGATCGCCCTGGACATGGAGACCGCGGAGTTCCACGGCGACACCGAGCACACCTATCTGACCGGGCTCTCCTTGGGCGGATACGGCGCGTGGGAACTGGCGCGGAGGCATCCCCAGCGCTGGGCCGCGGTGGCCATTGCAGCCAGCGGCATCTTCTGGAGCTACGCTCCGGAGCGCTGGCACGAGGCGGCCATCTTGCCATCCGAATACGCCCACGCCCTGGGCCGCACCCCGGTCTGGATGTTCCATGGCAGCGACGACAACGTGGTCGCGCCCCGGCAAAGCGAGATGATGTTCGATGCCGTCAAGGCGGCCGGGGGACGCGTGCGGCTGTGGGTCTATCAGGGCCTCAAGCACGATTGTTGGACCCGTGCCTATAACGAGCCCGAACTGCCCCGCTGGCTGCTCACCCACCGTGCCGAGGCCAAGCCGAACGCCAAATCGGAGCCGCCAGCCTACGCCGAGCGGCTGATCGTTCCGCTCCATCCGCCCGCCGTCAGGCTTTCTACTGCGCAGCTTGAAGCACTGGCCGGCGACTACAGCGATTTGAACGGGCAGACGGTTGCTACCCTTTTCCACCAGGGCGAGAAGCTCTACGAAAGGAACCAGCAAGGCGAGGTCGCCGAACTGGCCGCCGAGTCGGCGAATCTGCTCTTCTATCCCAACGGCTCCAGCTTGACCCGGCTGACCGTCGAGCGCGACTCCCAGGGCCGCATCGCCGCGCTCCTCTTCCGCGACGACCGCCACGAAGAGCGCTGGGAAAAGCGAAATGCAGTTCCTAGCCGCTAGCTTTCAGCTCTTAGCTGGTTCCGTTGCAAGATCGTCGGCATAAGCTGACCGCAGAACAAGGCTCCGTGCCCCATCCTTTCGCTTTCTGCGCAAGGATGGGAAACCGACAGGGCAGTCGCATTTGAAAAGGCGAGTTGTTTTGAAACGGCACGGCTTAAGCCATGCCGATCACAGGGCCAATTCTGCCGGCTTTAGCCGCTGAGGGACGTCTTGAATGCATCCGAACCATTCCTCAGGGGCTAAAGCCCAGGAGTTTCCTGGCTATTTTCCGGCACGGCTAAAGCCGTGCCCTTTCAAAGCATGGGATTCTTCCACAATTTCGAAAGTCCGTGTCCTTCAGTCTCCATTCAAGATTCCAAATGCGATTGCCCCTGGGAAACCGATCTTCTCGACTAGCCCCCGTTCTGCGGCGCTAACGGCTAGAAGCTGTCTTGGAACCCGCCCCGCTCCATTTCCGTAGTACGCTCGGAAGGTAGTTCCGAGGAGACGCCCATGTATTGCAGCGGATGTGGTCAAGCAATCGCGCCCGGGCAGGGCAGCTGCCCCCAATGTGGCCGCCCGATGGCGCCGCCTGTTCCCTCTGTGCCCGGTCTCGAGTTCGAGCTCGACAGCTATGCGGGCAAGGTGCGGACGCTCAGCATTGTGTGGTTTATTTACGCCGGACTTGCCCTGTTCACGGGAATCATGGGGCTGGCCTTTGCCCACGCTTTCTTCGACGGCCGCTTCGGCTTCTGGCTGCACGGTCCCTGGGCGCGCGGCCCGATGGCTCCATGGTTCTTCGGACCCAGCCTGTTGCGATTTGTCTGGCTGGCTCTGGTGGCGCGGGTTGGCCTGGCGCTGGCCGCCGGCTGGGGCCTGATGGAGCGCGCCCCGTGGGGACGCGTGGTGGCCATCGTAGCCGCCGTCTTAAGCCTGCTGAAGTTTCCCTTCGGCACCGCCCTGGGCATCTGGACGCTAGTGGTGCTGCTTGGCTACCGCAACTCCACCCTCTACGACCAGTTGCAATAGCAGCTTTTCGCTTTTAGCCTGTCCTGTTGTCCGGCTGGCCGCTTTCAAGGGCCAGCCACGCCTCGGATGCTCCCTGCCCCATCCTTGCGCAGCTTTTCGAGGAAAAGATGCGGAAGGGTGGGAGAGCACTGGTCTGCGTCCTACCCCTACCCCCTATTCCCTATTCCCCGCCCCACGCCCTACAATCGGTCCCATGAGCTTCCCAGATAACCGCATGCGCCGCCTGCGGCGCAGTGAATCGTTGCGCGCGCTGGTGCGCGAGACCGCCATCGAGCCCGGCGACTTGATCTACCCCCTCTTTATCTGTCCCGGCGAGGGCGTACGCCGCCCGGTCGGCTCCATGCCCGGCGTCTTTCAACTCTCCGTCGACCAGGCAGTGCGCGAGGCCGAGGAAGCCGTTAGCCTCGGCATCGGCGGGCTGCTTCTCTTTGGCCTGCCCGAGACCAAGAACCCCGAGGGTACCGGCGCGTGGGACGAGCACGGCATCGTCCAGCAAGGGCTGCGCGCGCTCAAACAGTCCGCGGCGGCAAAGAAACTGGTGCTCATCGCCGACGTCTGCCTGTGCGAGTACACCAGCCACGGCCATTGCGGCATGATCGTCGAAACCCCTGACGGCTTCGACGTGGACAACGATTCGTCTCTCGACTTGCTGGCCCGCGCCGCCGTCAGCCTGGCCATGGCCGGCGCCGACGTGGTGGCGCCGAGCGACATGATGGACGGCCGCGTCGCAGCCATCCGCGAGGAACTCGACCTGGCCGGCTGCCAACAGACGCCCATCCTCAGCTACGCCTCGAAGTTCGCCTCGGCCTTCTACGGCCCCTTCCGCGAGGCCGCCGAGTCGGCGCCGCAATTCGGTGATCGCAAGACCTATCAAATGGATGGCGCCAACCTGCGCGAGGCCATGCGCGAGATCGAGCTGGACCTGGAGGAAGGCGCGGACATGATCCTGATGAAGCCCGCCATGCCCTATCTCGACGTGGTGCGCGCCGCTCGCGAGCGGTTCGATGTGCCCATGGGCGCCTACCAGGTCTCGGGCGAATACTCCATGCTGCAGGCCGCCTTCGAGAGGGGTTGGCTGGACCGCGATCGCGCCACCGTCGAGTCGCTCCTCGGCATCCGCCGCGCCGGCGCTGACTTCATCGTCACCTATTTCGCCAAGGATGCCGCCAAGCTGCTCGCCTGAATCCATGCGGTGAGCCAAGCATGCATCACACAGGTTTGTCATCCTGAATCCGCCGTTCGAGTCTGTCATCCTGAGCGAGCGCAGCGAGTCGAAGGACCTGCGGTTCGGCTTCTGCGCTTGGGTTGGAAACCTCGTCCCTCCGCAGCCCGCCTAGAAGAACCCGCGCGCCCCATCCAGCGCGGTCTCGTCGGGTCCGGCAGGGGATGCAAACTCAACTTTGCCCAGTTCCAAGCAGCCAGATGTGGCAGAATGGATGCGCCGCGCAATCTTCCGCATCAAGAAGGGCGAACGAGTGCGAACCTGCCCGCAGTGCTCGACCAGCCATCCCGGCTGCCACACCCCCTCTCACCGTTGGCTACTCGATCGAATCGGCAACAGGAAGGCCGCCGGCTGGATGCTGGCCCTGCTGATGGCGGCAGCGGCCCTGCAGGCTCTTTCGCAAGAGGATAACGGGCCCATACTGCGGCCCAGGGTTCATCCCGCCAAACCGTCCGGCGCCACGCTGCTGGTGCTTTGCGATCTGGCCTGCGAGTGGAAGCTGGACGGCGAGGCAAAAGGCCGCATCGAAGCCGGCGGCTCAGCCAAGGCGAAGGTCGAGCTTGGCCAGCATTTTGTGGTTGCCGTGACCGAGGATGGCGTCGATCAGGTCAAGCAGTTCAGCGAGGTCAAGTCCACGGGACAGACGGCCATCAGCCTCGAACTCGTGCCCGTCCGCGACGCTCGCCTCAAGGCCGAGAAAGAGGCAAGGGACAAGGCCGAGGCGGAGGCCAAGGCCCAAACTGAACGCGAGGCAAGAGAAAAGGCCGAGCAAGAGGCGCGGGTTCGCGCCGCGAGCGAGCAAATTGAGCGGGAACTGCAACAGCAGCGCAACCGTGCAACCGAGCTCGCCAACAGGGGGTACAGGCTCTACAGCTATCCCGAAGATGGGTTCAGCGCCTATTTTCCACGCACCCCAGGGATGCAGACCAAGAACATTCCCACCCAGACCGGATCCAGCGAGATGCATCAATATTCCGCCGAGGATTCCTCTACGGCGCTCATGGTCTTCGTGAACGATTATGGTGCGCAGCTTGCGGGCCAGGACCCCGAGATGGTCCTGGAGAGGGTCAAGAAAGGAGCGCTGACAGCCTCCAAGTCTCGCCTGCTGAACGAGAGGAAGATCACCCTCGGCGGACATCCCGGCCTGGAGTTTGAGTCCGAGAGCGCGACGATGCACTTCTCCGTCCGCTACTACCTGGTGGGCAGCACACTCTACCAGACGATGGTGGTTGCACTCCTGGCAAACCCATATGCCGATGCGGCGCAGTTTCACGACTCATTCCAGTTGATCGACAGGGTTCCCAGGTAGGGAGGCAGGTGCCGGCTTACCCCGCGCCGGGTGCCGGGTCCCAATCCTTGACTGTCATCCTGAGCGACCCTGAGCGTAGCGAAGGGGAGTCGAAGGACCCGCGGTTCGGCTTTCTGCACAAGGTTGGGAGATTAGGGTCCTCTCCGTCCTCTTCTTCCCCAGCCGCGCCGTGTGGCAGAATGGATGCGCCGCAAAATCTTCCGCATCATGAAGGCCAACGCGTGAAAGCCTGCCCGCAGTGCTCGAACAGTTACCCAGACAGCTACACCGCTTGCCCCGTACATGGCAGCCCGCTGGACGCGGAGCCGAGCGCTCCCGGCGGTGTCGCGGCCCTCACCGACGCGGGGGGAGAGACCACCAAGTTGGAAATGGCCGGCGCCAGAGGATCGAAGAGCCTTCCCATCGGACTGTTAGTCGTGCTCGTCGCCGGAGCGGCCATCTCTGTGTGGTGGTTTATGCTTCCGCGCACGCACACGATTCAAGGCCATAGTGACTGGGTCGCGGCCGTTGCCTTCAGTTCCGACGGCCGGACCTTGGCGTCCGGGAGCCTGGGAACCATCGAAGTGTGGGATGCAGCCAGCCGGCGGTTGTCGCGCACTCTCGAAGGCCAACCCGGATGGATCCTGTCCGTTGTCTTCAGCCCGGATGGGCGCACGCTCGCCTCGCGGAGCAATGAGGGGAGCATCAGAATTTGGAATTTGGCCAGCGGAGAGACGTTGCACACGTGGCAAGGCGAGCGGGGCGACTGGCCTTATCAGTTAGCCTTCAGCCCCGACAGCCGCACGTTGGCTTGGCCCTCCGGCAAAGGCGAAGCTGTGTCGGACGTGGTCAGCGGAGAGGTTCAGCGCACTCTGGGACCCTGCGCGGAGTCCGCTGCTTTCAGCCCCGACGGCCACACGCTGGCACTCGGTGGCGCGGAAAGCTCCATCAACTTGTGGGATCTCGACAGTGGACAATTGCTGCGCACCCTCA
>Ga0181529_10003889_pt1 | contig 16614 bp, 11 predicted proteins | sample PEATcosm2014_Bin_36_FD_119763 | JGI IMG/M metagenome (GOLD analysis project Ga0181529, IMG submission 119763) | Peatland microbial communities from MTU Mesocosm Facility, Houghton, MI, USA - PEATcosm2014_Bin10_30_metaG | ecosystem: Environmental > Terrestrial > Soil > Wetlands > Peat | place...
AGCTTTTTTGGCAGTGATGCGCTCGCCAAGAAAGACCGCCGAGAGCATGGAGATGACCAGCGGCGAGGTGAAGACCAGGATGTAGAACATGGTTAGCGAGAGATGGCGGAGAGCGATGACGACGCAGACGTTGTTCGTCATGTCCAGCAGGGCGCGGAGCACCTGGCGCACCACCGAGCGCGGACGCAGGGCGCCGAGGTTGCGGCGCACGGCGGCCTGAAGGGTGAGCGTCAGAGCCATGAAGAAACCCATGAACGCGACGATCTCTTGGGGTGGCAGGCCGTACTGGCCGATCCACTTGATGCAGCTGTCGCCCAGCACCCAGCAGGTGAAGCCGACGATGGCAAAAAAGATGGCGGTCAGGTCGGAGACACGGGTCTTCATCGGAACCAGTCGCGGCGGGCGGCGCGGGATAGGGAGAAGATCCAAGCAGGCATGACCTGGTTTCAGGGTAGACGATCGCCGCGGTACCTGGCGACCATTTCCGCGCCGCCAGCAAGCAGCGCAGGAATCTTCTTTTGCCTCGAAACCACCCCTATTCCATGAGCCCCCAGCATGGCGCCATCGCCGGTCTTCAACGGCCCTTCGCTGTGAGCGACCCTCGGGAGTTCGAATTCAGGATGGAATTGCCAGCAGAGCGGAAACAGAGGCTCGATCCTCACGTAAGCGGCGCCAGAGGCGGTCATTGAAAAACCAGCCATGATCTCATTTGTCTCCGCGTGGAATTTTGCTTTCGTCAGCCAGGGAGACAAGTCCGTCAATCGTCGTGGTGACAGTCGCGCTGGTTGCGGCGTATCTTCATTTACGTCGCGGCAGTTGCCCCCGGCAAGGGGCGTAATCGGAAGAGGCTCCGGCACCTGAGCCCGATTCAGGCGGGAGTTGGGATTCTGGGCCGAAGTTGCCGCAAGAAAGTGCGCAAGATGACGGGTCGCGAAAGAATCCTTGCAGTCCTTGCCGGAGAGAAGGCTGACAGCCTTCCGTGCATGCCGATTACCATGACCTTTGCCGCGGATGTGCTGGGGGTGAAGTACGGCGAGTATGCCCGTAATCACCGGATCATGGTGGATGCACAAATCAAAACCGCCGAGATGTTTGGATTCGACTATGTCTCTACCATCTCCGATCCCACCAGGGAAGCCTGCGACCTAGGGGCGAGGATTGAATGGTATGAGGACCGTCCGCCCGCCATCGACGAGGAACATGCCTTGTTCCTGGACAAAGCGCGGCTGGCCCGCACGAATGCTCCTGCGTCGATTGCCGGCGGGCGCATGGAAGACCGCCTCAAGGGTGTCGAGATGCTGCGGGAGCGCGCAGGCAAGGATCTGCTTGTCGAGGGATGGGTGGAGGGCCCGTGCGCTGAGTCCGCGGACCTGCGCGGCATCAGCCGTCTGATGATCGACTTTGCCGACGATCCGGATTTTGTAAATGAATTGTTCGAGTTCACGGTGGAACGCGCCGTTCTCTTTGCTGGAGCGCAAATCGAAGCTGGGGCGGACATCATCGGAGTTGGCGATGCCGCTGCCTCCCTGGTCGGCCCGCGCATCTACCGGGAGTTTGTCTTGCCGTGGGAAAAACGCCTGGTTGACTCGATTCATGAAAAGGGCGGAAGGGTGCGCCTCCACATTTGCGGCAACACGCGCCGTATACTTGAAGGCGCGGGAACGCTAGGCTGCGAGCTGGTGGATATTGACTATCCTGTGGCGATGGAACAGGCCCGCGCTCTGACCGGGGCGCAACAAGTGCTCGCAGGAAACCTGGACCCCGTCCGGGACGTGCGCAATGGCACTCCGGAGTCGATTGTGCAGGCACTGGAGGCTTTGCAACTCCAGGCTGGCGCGCGTTGGATTGTGGCTGCGGGCTGCGAAATTGTGCGCGACACCCCGCACGAAAATGTGTGCGCCATGGTGCAGTTTGCCAGGGCGCACCAGCCATTCGGCATCCCGCAGTGAATTCTCTCCCTGGAAGTGATTGATGGCAAAGTCACAGGATCTGTACGACGCAATCGTGAATGGAAATGCAAAGGCCGCGCATGCCGCAACAATGGCTGCGATTGAAACCGGTGTGGACCCGATGGCTTTAATAGCCAGCACCATGATCCCGGCTATGGATGCAGTTGGGAAACTATTTGAAGAAGAAGAGTACTTTGTGCCTGAGCTTCTGTTGGCGGGCCGCGCCATGAAGAGTTCGATGGAGTTGCTCCGCCCGCTGATTGCGGCCTCCGGCGAGAGGTTGTCAGCCAAGGTCGTCATCGGCACGGTGAAGGGTGACCTGCACGATATCGGCAAGAACCTGGTCGCATCCATGCTGGAAGGCAGTGGATTCGATGTGATCGATCTGGGCATCGATGTTGCGCCGGAAAAGTTCGTCGCCGCGGTCAACGAGCAGCAGCCGCAGATTGTTTGCATGTCGGCCCTGCTGACCGTGACCATGCCCTCCATGAAGGCCACCATCGAAGCCCTCATCGCCGCCGGCGTGCGCAACAAGGTGAAGGTGTTGATCGGGGGCGCACCGGTGACCATGCAGTATGCCAACGAGATTGGCGCCGATGGCTACAGTGAGAATGCAAACGCCGCGGTTGCCCTGGTGAGAACGCTCCTCGCGGCGGCATAAAGCCGCCGTTTCCGAAAAACCACGACGCAGCCAAGCGCTCTTCGGAGGGATTCGAGTGGCTCGCGATATCCATGGAGGGCGGGTTTGTTTAGTTGTTTGCGCGCTACGCGCTCCACGGTGGTGAGCAGACCGCTGCCGTAAGCGCACGGCCGTGAGATTCTGCCAACTGGAAGGATGTATTGAAGGATGAATAAGCTGTTTGCAAAAGCGTGTCTTGTGCTGTCAACCCTTTCTATTGTCAATTTCAGCCAGAGTTGCCTGGGCGAAGTGAGCCTTCCCTCGCTATGGTCGGACCATGTTGTGGTGCAGCGCGATTTACCGGTGCGAGTATGGGGCAAGGCGGCTCCCGGAGAACAAGTCTCGATTCACTTTCGCGATGCTACCGCCAGCGCAGCGGCAGACAAGTACGGACTGTGGACGATCGACCTTCCGCCAGGCGGAGCGGGCGGTCCCTTCACAATGGAGGTTCAGGGCGCAAACAAGATCGTCTTGCCGGATATCCTCGTCGGCGACGTGTGGCTCGCCTCCGGGCAGTCGAACATGGAGTTTGGCACCAGGGGCGTGACTCATGCGGAAGAAGAATTGAAGGCAGCGCAACAGCCGAAGATCCGCTTGTTTCACGTGGAGAGGAAATCCTCTGACTTCCCCCAGGACGATGTCGTTTCGCAAAAATGGGCGCTCTGCACTCCCCAGACAGTTGCCGACTTTTCCGCAGTGGCATACTTCTTTGCCAGGAATATACAGGCGGATCAACATGTGCCAATCGGACTGATCGAAGCAGATTGGGGCGGTACGCCGGCGGAGACATGGACCAGCTTGAAGGCGCTCTCGCAGGATGGGTCGCTGATGCCGGCGTGGGATACCTGGGCGGAGATGAGCGAAAAAGAACCGACGGCGATCCTGGTGCGCGCACAAGAAGAGCGGGAGCGTAAAGAGGCATTGGCTGCCGGCAAACCGGAGCCGGCCTTTCCATGGCATGCCGAGCTTCGTTCCTGGCTTCCGGGCGGCACATTCAATGGGATGATCGCTCCCTTGGCGAACTTCCGCATTCGCGGCATTCTCTGGTACCAGGGAGAGAGCAATGCCGGAGGTGAACGGTTCTTTTACTACGACCGGCTGATGCGCACGCTCATCCAGGATTGGCGCAAGCGGTGGAATGAGGGAGACATTCCCTTTCTCTTTGTTCAACTGGCGAACTTCACCACTTCGCCGGATGGGAAATGGCCTGAGCTGCGTGACGCTCAGCGGCGTACGCTCAGCGTGAATCAGACTGGCATGGCCGTAGCTATCGATATCGGCGACCCGGACAACATTCATCCCAAGAACAAACAGGAAGTTGGGCGCAGGCTGTCGCTTGCCGCGCGCGCGCTTGCCTACCACGAACAACTCGAATACTCGGGCCCGCTGTATCGCACGCAAATGCGCCAGGGAAATGCGATGCGGATTTACTTCGACCATGCGGATGGCGGCTTGCTTGCCAAAGGCGGCGAGCTTACGGGATTCGAGATTGCGGGCAAAGACGGAAAGTTCGTTCCCGCGCGGGCTTCGATTGAAGGCAAGACCGTTGTTGTTTCCTCGTCGCAAGTGGAGGAGCCGGCCGCGGTGCGCTACGGATGGTCTGGCAATCCGCAATGCAATCTTTACAACAGGGAAGAGTTGCCGGCTTCGCCATTCACCACGCTCCAGAATTGAAAGGCCTGTCCATCGAGGAAGAGCAATGCCTAATCAAGATCGAGCCTTTGGAACCGCCTCTGCGTTTGCGCTTTTCCTGTGCCTTCATGCGCCCTTTTCAGTTGCGCAAGAGGCGAGGGTTACCGGCAACGCGCGCGTAGACCATCTTCTCAGTCAGATGACGCTGGACGAGAAGATATCGATGATTCACGGTGCGGGCGAGGATGCCTCGACCTACCAGGGGCAGGCCGGCTATCTTTCGGGGATCAAGAGGCTGGGGATTCCTCCGATGCGTTTCGCCGATGGCCCGCCCGGCATCCTTACGCGGGTGCCATCGATTGCTCCTACTTCAACCATGGGGCTGGCTTCGACATTCAGCAGAGAGGACGCGCGGCTCAATGGATCGGTGATTGGGCGCGAGGCCAGATCGCACGGCGTGCAGGTAGCGCTGCAACCGTTCATCAATATAGATCGGGACTTCGGTTACTCGCGCGGCTATAACACCTTCGGGGAAGATCCGTTCTTGACCGGCGAAATGGCCGCGGCCGAGATCCGTGGCATCCAGGGTGAAGGGATCATGTCGCAAGCCAAGCACTATGTCGGCTACGACACGGATGGGACCAACGTTTTCATCGACGATCAGACCCTGCACGAGGTATACGCAGCGCCCTTTGCCGCTGCCGCCAATGCGGGCGTTTCGTCGATCATGTGCTCCTACAACCGAATCAACGGCGCGTATGCCTGCGGCAATTCCGAGACTCTCCTGAAGTTGCTCAAGGACGAAATTGGCTTCAAAGGATTTGTTACCTCCGACTGGGGCGCGATCCACGCGGCCGACTTCATTCATCATGGCGTGGACATGGAGATGCCCGGTCCCCTCGATGTGACGTTTGCCGGCGATTCCTACTTTGTACAAGGATTTGCGCGGCCTGCTCCCACCGGCGGCAAAGACGAAGGCCCGGCACTCACCGATAGCGGACGGCTTCCGGAAGAGCCGCTGCCAGCGCCCGACTCGTGGACCCCGGACCCCAAGCCAACTGCGGATCTGAAGAGCCTGCTGGCGAAGGGCGTCATCACCGAGGCCACCGTCACGGAAGCCGCGGGCAGAGTGCTGCTTCAGATGGAGAAGTTCGGCTATCTGGAGGGGAAGATCAAGCTGAATGTCACTCCGTCCGACAACACGGAAGACGTGAAGATCGTTGAGAAGACCGCAATCGATGCGGCCATTCTGCTGAAGAACGACCGCATACTCCCCTTGAAAGCAGCCGATCTTGAAAGCCTGGCGATGATCGGTCCTGGGGCGGCCCAGATAGTCGCCGTGGGCAAGACGATGGAGAAGGCCGTCGGTTTGCCGGAGCTTGAAGTTGGACCGCTGACATCGCTGAGGCAGTTGGCTGGCAGCGCAGCTCACGTGACTTATGCGGTGGCCGACGATATGGAAGGCACGCCGATTCCGGCACAGTATCTTTCCCACTATGGCGCGCCTGGATTGGAACGCCGGATGTGGAATGAGGACGCGGTCTCAACGGATGCGGAGGTGAACTTCACTCGCAAGGCGGGCAATTCTCTTCCAGCGAATGCCAGCATCGTCTGGACCGGAACGCTCAACGTTCCGGAGGCGGGGAAGTACCGCCTGCAACTGCAGTTGCTAGGCTGCTGGGGAAAACTCAAGATCGACAGCCAGGTTGTGGCGAAGACCTGGTTCAATTTCATCCATGGCGAGATTGTGCAACCGGGGCAGGACAGTCTCTTCTCAACTACCGATGGTCTCGACAATCTCCGCGCCGCGATGGAATTGAGCGCCGGCCCGCACCGCATTGAGATCGAAGTAAATCCAGATACCTCGAACGCACCTGTGCAAGTCAAGTTCACGTGGGTTACGCCGCGGCAGCAAGAAGAGAACTACCGAGCCGCGATAGAATCCGCAAGACATGCAAGGACCGCGGTGGTCTTTGCCTGGAGCAGGACCTTCCCGGTCTTTGCCTTGCCCGGCGATCAGGACCAACTGATTCGCGATGTCGCCGCCGTAAACCCCAACACAATTGTTGTGCTCAATGTGAGCCAGCCCGTCGCGATGCCCTGGCTGGAAAAGGTGAAAGCCGTGCTCGACATGGGCTGGACAGGCGACCTGGGTGGACCCGCGACGGCCAAGGTGCTGCTAGGCTTGGCCAATGCAGGCGGACGGTTGCCTTTCACTTGGCCCAAGCGCCTGGAGGACATGCCTGCCAGCGATCCCGCGCATCCCGAGCGATCGGAGAAGGGCGTCAATGGAAAGACGACATTCAGCGAAGGCATTCTGGTGGGATACCGCTGGTTCGATCGCCAGAAGACCGAGCCGCTCTTTCCCTTCGGATTCGGCCTCTCGTATACCAGTTTCGCGTACTCGGATTTGAAGGTTGCTCGCGCAGCCGACGGTGGCGCGGATGTGAGCGTGAGGATTGAGAACACAGGCGCGGTTGCAGGGGACGAAGTTGCTCAGGTCTATGTTGACAAGCCCCCTGTTGTGCCGCCCAACGTGCAGTTTGCCGATAGAGTGCTTGGAGCATTTGAGCGCGTTCCTCTTGAGGCTGGGGCATCGAAGGTGGTTCTTCTTCATGTGCCGCTTCGCCCCATGCAGTACTGGTCCACGGAGAAGCACGCCTGGGTCGCGCCGGATGGAAAACGCACACTATGGGTCGGCGGTTCCTCGCGGGACCGCAAGCTCAAGGCAAGCATCGGCATGAATCCGCGCTGACAGAATTGCAGCAAGAGACCTCAGGCGCCTGGCAAGGGCAGATATGTTGCTGGGCAGGATGACGTGGGACGCCATCGAGAAGACGATGAACCAGCAAACCGGGAGCACACTTGCCTTGCGAGTATCGATGTTGAGAGTGGTTGTCAGTAAGATTCTTAACTCGATGTGAGGATCGAGTTCGTGATCAAGCGGGAAAGCAAGGAAGTTGCAGAATGGGCCAAGGTGAGAAGGGCGTTACGATCGCTGCCGTCTCCATGGAAACACCAAGCCCGCCTCGCGAGCGCGTGTTTCGCGCGACTTATGTTTGGCTGGCTACCGCAGCCGGCGCCATGGGCGGGCTCCTCTTCGGCGCATCATTCCGATTCCCCGGGCGCTACCAGCCCAGAGTCTTGCGCAGCAACGGTTCGAGATCGTCTGCAATATGTTCGTGTTGCGCGGCGGTGGGATGCGCGTTGCAGCCGTTTCCTGGGTAGTGTTCCGCCTGGGCCCAGAGAATGCGCGGATCCTTGGCGTTGGCAACCGCCTCCTGAACATAGCGGCGCAGCAGCGGATCGGTAACGATTGCACCCTCGGTTACCAGGATGGCCGCTTGCGGATAATGGGCACGTACCGACTTGAGGAAGCGCACGAAGTCGGCTACGAATGTTGTTTCGTCGAGAGGCCTGGTCTTCTGCAAGTTGAAGTCATTGGTGCCCAGCGAGACCACAATGCCGTCAGGCGTCCATCTGCTGTAATCCCATGGCGCGCGACTGGCGTTCTCGTCGGAGGGAATCGACAGATCGAGAAACTGCGGCGCATTCAAGACGTTGTCCGCGATGCCAAGGCCGCGATAATCCCGGTCCAGCCCACGCCCGCCATAACAAACCAGGTGAGTCTGCGCATCGAGGCGGCGTCCGAGCATCATGCCGAACGCGCGATAGGCATCGTTGGCAGGATGAGAAGCGTCCTCTGTGCATGTAGCGTTGAAGTCCACTCCGGCGCCGCAGGTGACAGAGTCGCCGATGAACATGAGCTTTCTTGCCGGAAGCGGCGGAGGCCCGAGCATAGCGCCATCCGACGGCGTCTGAATGTCGAAAAGCGTAACGATTCCTTGCCAGGTCTCTGTTCGCTTGACCACCTCGACTGTGTGCTGCCCAGCGTCGAGACCGTTTGCCAGGACAATCGTCTGCGCCCCTTTTTGCAGCACATGGAGAATCGGATCGCCATGATCGACGACCACGGTCAACGCAGACTTCTCGGAATCGCTGCTCAAATGCAATGCGAGCGAAGTCCCCTGAAAGCGAAGCAACAAACCTGTGCCTGGATATGCCAGTCGCGGGCTCTTCGGATTGCCGGTGTCGATTTGCCCAGAGAGCACTATGCGGGGATCGTCCAGGCCGATTACCTGTCTGGCCGGCACTACATCGGCGCTCTGCGCATGCACCGGCAGAATCGAGCCGGCTAACAGCGCCAACATCGTTACGCACCTGTTTCTCTTCACGCGTTCTCCTAACGGGAATATCTTTGTGCAAGGTAGCCTATTTGCCTCAACGGGAAAGTCCGGGCGGTGGATAGTTCGCCGCCTCATCGTCTAGCACCAGAACCCAATCCGGGCCGTAGGGAGGGGTATGGAACTCCTTGGGAGCACCGCCTTCGACCGAGCCAATCAGCGTGCCGATGCCGGTGCGGGGATCGTACCACCAGGCTTGGAAATGCTTCCCTTTCAACTTGCCAAGATCGATGGTGGCAACCATGTCGCTCGAAGGAAAGTAGACGAACGCATAGCTGCCGTCTCGATCGCGCGCAGCCTGAATATGATTCCCGCCTCTACCTGCATCTCCCGCGATCAGCGACTGGTCGGGAACGCGCGCGAAATAGGGACGTGATTCCACTAGGGCGCGCAGAAATTGCATCTGCCTTCCGGCGGGGCGCTCGGTGGCGTCGATCCAGTCACGGTCCGCGTGATTGATGCTTCCGTTGCGTGCGTTCGCGAAGCTCCAAACGGCGTGATGTCCATAGGTGACGCCGCAGGCACCGGCAAAGACTGAGCGATAGACCTGTTTCCGAACGTCGATATCGCGGAAATACCCCGTGGCAGGGTCCCAATCTGGCCACGGATTGTAGGGATGGTCTTCATAATTCGGTTCCAGGTCCAGCGTGGGCTTGGCCGGCGTCATCGCATAGTCGCGGGCGATCCACTCCCACACCGGAATATCGTGCCCGCCACCGTGTCCGCTTTGCATTCCATTGACCGAGAGCCACGGTTCATTATGGAGATAAACGGAAGAGGATTCCTTCCCGCCTTGCGGGTGATAGACGATCACCGGCCTGCGTCCGAGTCCTTCTTCAAGCCCGCTGGCCACTTCGCGCCAGATAGGGGTCCAATCCTGGTCGGGCGCAAACCCCGCGGACTTTCCCATCGCCTGAAGATAGTCGTTCTTCATGCCCTTGAGTCGTGTCGGGCGATCGCCTCCCAGGATCCACAGCACATTGGTGCGGCCTTTGAGACGGTTGCCCAGATAGCTGGCGAAGAAGTGGGCGTCGGCGGTGTTGTCGGAGCGGAACAAGCGAGGGCCCGTGCCCCAGGGTGCTGTCAGCTTGTCGCCCCATATAGGAACCAGCGCCACATATAGGCCATTGGCTGCAGCCTCGTCGACGATCTCGACGATGCGATCGAAGTAGGCGGGATTGGGACGACGCGGGTCGTTGTCGATCAGCGGCTTGAGCCCTAACACGCTGGGCTGGTTGACTCCGTCGAACTCGGAAAGGACAACGGTCTGGATAACCGTGAACCCTTGCCGCCCGCGCGTGTGCAGATAGTAGCTTGCCTCTTCGCGGGTGGTGTGATGAATCAGTTCCCAGGCGGTATCGCCCATCCAGAAAAAGGGGCGGCCATCGTCAGTTTCAAGCGAATGTCCGTCGGCGTGAACCTGTATGCGCGGCAATTGGTTGGTGGCGGGCGAATGCTGCAACTGCGCCTCAATGACAGGTTGACAGAGAACCATTGCCAGCGCCAGGAGCGGCCCCAAGAACATGGATCTACACATTGCCAGTCTTCCCCTCTTGTGAGTTTGAACAAAGTTCATATAGCCTGCCGGCGACGACTCCTGTCCACCGAATACAACTGCTAGATGCGCGCATAGAGCGGCCCTGACGGAGAGCGGGGCTAATCGTGGCGCTCTCGATTGTCCGCGTCATGTTCTGATGCCAAGCCTTGTCGCGCCGCATGCAGGCAAACCGCGGGCCGCAGAAGTTGCTGCGTCCCCAGGGAAACAACCTCACCGGACGACAGATCGCCGATGACTCAAAAAGCTCACCCAACAAGCCGCGGCGAAGCCGCCTCCATACAGCTTCTAAGCCGGCCCAACCCAAACTTTGTGCCGAAGAGCCGAAAAGCCTTGCGATTCATCTCTGGTCCTCAGGATAAATCGACTCGCCGTTTCGAGACTTCAAATAGCACCAGCTACTGGCCAGCACCAGGCTTCGCCTTTGCCTTGGGAATTCCATGCCGATGGCAATCGGCGCACTTCACCCAATGGATATTGTGCGCGCTCGATGGATTCGAGTACGTCGTATCCATCTTCTCGACATCGAGGCCGCAGTTGGACATTTTCGGATGGCAGTTCTTGCAACTGGCTCGCGCGTTCTCGTTGTGCCCCAGGTGGCAGGCTAGGCAACCGATGCCTTCATGCACTCCCATGGGTGTGCGGTCGTCGCCCGATCCGATCTGCGGTCCCCAATCGTGCGCTGCCGCCTCGGTGCCCGCTTCCGGCTGACGCGGCGCGTGGCATTGATAGCACAATGCCTGGCGCGGGTCGGGACTCATGGTGACGGTTCGCGCGCCATCCCGGAGCAACGGCAGCGATAGCTTTGCAGCCTCAAAGTGCATGCCTTCGCGCCGGTCGAAGATGGCCAGCGAATCGCGCACCGCCTCGCCCGCCACGGAGAAGCGCTTCTCGGGACGCGTTTGCGGCTCGGCCTCGCGATGCACCTGATGGCAGGCCTGGCACGGCATGGTTGGCTCGCCGGCAAAGCCTGCTCGCGCGATCTGCCATGGCCCCGTGGTGTTTTGCGGCTGCACCAGATCCCGCACGGGGCCGCTGAAATGCATTCCGTGACAGCGCAGACAATCGTCCATCAGGCGGCGTTTGGAATTGTGCACTGGATCGGCAAAGATCTGCCGATAGGTTGCGCTGTGCGGTCCAGCGTGCCAACTGGCGTATTCATGCTGGTGACACTTCTGGCAACTGCCGGTCATGGCCAGCACATCCACGTCGCGCAGGCGAATCGCCTCCGGCAGCTTGCCGCTGAGATGAACGCGAATGTGGCGCAGCTTGGTGCCCAGGCTGGCTTCGTGACAGGATTCGCACCCCAAGGTTCTGTGCGCCGAGTTGTGCGCCACGCTGGTCAACACCGCCATCTCGTGACAACTGGCGCAGCCCGCGCCGCGCTGGGTGGTGTAATACCAGGAAGCCCCGTACATGCTGCTCAATGCCAGCAACAGGACAGCGCACAGTGCGGCCGCGATCTTCTTCCACAGGCTTTTCATGAGCGCAGTCCCGTTCCCTTCCATGTGCGCACGAGGGCGTCGGAGGCATAGTAGGCGATGGCCATGATGGTGAGCACGGGATTGAATCCGCCATTGGTCACGTGAACGCTGGAGTCGATGACAAAGAGATTGTCTACGTCATGCACCTGGCAGAAGCGGTTGACCACGGAGCCATGCGGATCGTTGCCCATACGGCAGGTCCCGGCCTGGTGCTGGCCGGCTGAGACGATCTCCGTCTTGTGGGTCATCTGCGAGGTGTGAATCGCCCCCGCCTCTTTCAGCCAGGCCTCGGCTCGTTGAGCCTGTTTGTCGCCGATCTCGAAGGTGTGGGGGTGCGAGTTGCCCTCGAATCGCGCGACAGGGATGCCCCATTTGTCTTTCGCTGCGGGATCGACAGTGACTCGCCCGGCGGCAGTAGGAATCTGCTGCGTCGGTCCCATGATGACGATCGACTGCTTGTGCCATTGCCGCATAGCCTGCTTGTGAGCCAGCCCCCAGCGCGCGGTCCCAGGGGGCATCCTGTCCACCATATGAATTGGCAGCCGGATGAATTCATTGGCCAGCATGCCGCCGCCGCAGAGTCCGGGCGTACCGTGGTTGTAATCGGAGATGGCAATGGTGGCTCCCGGCCCAATGTCGTCGTAGGTCTCGAAATCGAAGTAGCCGACGGCCCCGGTGTAGTGATGTCCCTGGAAGTGGCGGCCGACCTGGTCGTAGCGATTCCCCAGGCCGTTGGGAAAGAGATTGCTCTTGGAATTGAGCAGCAGGCGCGCCGACTCGACGGCGCAACCCGACACCACCACCACGTCTGCCGGTTGCTCTTGCAGCTGGCCGCGGTCGTCGAAATAGGACACACCGCGCGCCCGGCCGCGCTCGTCGGCGAGGATTTCTTTCACCATGCAGCCGGTGCGCAGTTCGCAGTTGCCGGTGTTGAGCGCCACCGGAATCACCGTATTCTGCGATCCGTTCTTGGCGTCCACCTCGCAGGCGAATCCCACACACCAGCGGCACCTCATGCAAGGCCCTCGCCCGTTGTAGGGAATGCTGTTGCGCGCCATGGGGATATGAAAGGGATGCAGGCCCAGGCGCCTTGCCGCCGGTTCCAGGATGCCGAATTCCTTGCCGGGCGGCAGCGGCGGCATGGGCAAGTCGCGGCGCCGCGGCCCCTTGAAGGGCGTTCCCGAGTAGTCGCCCGAGACTCCGATCTCCCACTCGGCCTTATCGTAAAACGGTTCCAGATCGTCGTAGGAAATCGGCCAGTCTTCCAGCGAACTTCCCGCCGGCGCGCCGTAGGTCGAGCGCATGCGGAAGTCCTGCGGCATATAGCGCCACGCCTGCGCGCCGTAACTGAGCGTTCCTCCTCCCACACATGCGGCGTTGTTCTGGTAGGCGCCTTCGTTGGGCAGCGCCGTATTTGCCTGCCCTCTGGCATCGACCCACACACGGGGATTGCCTTCCTCTTCAGGGCCGAAAGCATTGCCCAGGACGGTGGTGCGCTGGTTGCGCAGGTCGTCCTTGCGGCAGTCGGCGGCGGTATTCCATCTGCCGCGCTCCAGCAGCACCACGCTCAACCCCGCGCAGGCCAGTTCTTTGGCCACAATGCCACCCGCCGCGCCCGCGCCAATCACGACCGCATTCACCCTCTTCATTTCCGATCGGCCTTTCTCAGGTCGTATTGCGCGCGGCCCAGCAAAGGCGGCTCGGAGAGCCCCAGCATTCGCCAGCTCACGGCATCCCGATTGCCGCCATGGCGAGGGGAGCCGTAATAGCCCTCGAAGGTGTGCCGGCGCACCATCTCGAAGAACTCAGCCTGTTCCTTCTCGATCAGGAAAGCCATCTGTAATTGCTGCTCGGCGGCCAGCGCTTCCAACTCTTTACTGTGGCTTCCGCGGCTCAACTTCTGTGCCTTTTGGAGACCTTCACGATAAGCGTCGCGGTGGGGGCGGTAGAAGCGCGCCAGTTGGCGGTCGATGTAGTTCACCACCCCGGCCTGCGAAGCGCTGGGAAAGTCGTCCGCGGGAATAATCTGGTCGCAGATCGCGGCCAGTGTCCGCGCCTCGCCGGGGGTGAAGAACTCCCAGTCCGCGTTCCCGGCGGTCTTGCAACCGGAAGCGAGGACTGCGCCGCCGATGACGCCGGCCGCTACAAATTGACGCCGCGATACGGAGCCGCTCTTGTCCCTGGTTTGCATGCCGAACCACGATACAACGGGAACCTTCACCTACACAATGCCCTTGCTACCCCAAATTGGTGAGCATTCGCAGAGGCTCGGCACGAACCCCGCCGGTTTTCAGAATGCACGGATTGCTTGTTGGCTAAAAGGGCGCCTTTGTCGCTGGCAAAGCGAAACTGCTAGAATTCGCCTTCTCTCCGATGGGAAAAAGCTGCGATTGGAAACGCCAGGAAGGGACGCAAAGTATGACAACGCGCCGCGCATTCATCAAGACCATTCCCCTTACAGGCTGTGCATTGGCGCTACAGGGAGGCGCCGCGGCACAGCAATCGCCGGCAGGCCAGGTACGACAGCTCGCGCAACTGCAAATCGAGCCAGAACCGGTGAGTGCGCTCAAGCCGCTAGACCATTTGCGCGTGAAAAGCTCTCTGCATGGGCGGGTCAATATCCGGGATGGAAATCACCAGGTGTACTTTGAGGCGCAGTTTGCGGGCGAGACGGAGTTTGCAATTGCTGGAGCGCTGGGGACGCACAGCGTGAGCCTGACAGGGGAAGATGGAGCGGTGCTGGCGATGCGCACGTTTCGCGTGGACTGCAGCACGGAAGTGGAAGACGAAGGCGGCCAGATAGGCGGCTTGCTGAAAGACCTCCATTGGACGATGGCGACCGACGGGCCGGTGGGCGCGATGCGTTACAAGGGCGAGGTGTTTACTTACTGGGCGTCGTGGCTGATGGACAACACACAGACGCTGAAAGGGATGAAGTATTTCTGGCCAGAAGTAAAGTCGAACGTGGACTTCTATGCCGGTTCGCAGCGCGAAGACGGCATGGTGTGGGAGAACTTCGAGCCGCGTACGCCGGTGGAGACCTTCTGGGAGCAGGAGTTCAAATATGGCGGGTTCGCGCGCCCCGCGGAAGACGGCTGGCTGCTGCTGCGGCGCGCTCCGGTCGAGAACCATGTGGAGGCCTTCCTGTTGGAGGCGCTCTATTTCTCGTGGAAGGCAAGCGGGGACACGCCGTGGATGGCGAGCAGGCTCGATGCGGCGATTCGCGCGGTGAAGTATGCAACCAGCGATCCCTATCGATGGTCGGAGAAATACAAACTGCTGAAACGCGGCTTCACCATCGACACCTGGGACTTTCTTTGCGAGAGCGAGGCAAAGTTGTCAGGCAACATCATGACGATTGATCTGGCCAAGACGCACTTCGGTGTCTTCTTTGGCGACAACGCCAATATGATCGTCGGACTCAGGCGGCTCAGCGCCATGCTGGAAGCCGCGGGCCGCGGAGCGGAGGCGCCCGCTTTCACGGCTCTGGCAGAAGAGATGGAACAGCGGCTGAATACGCTGGCATGGAATGGAGAGTTCTTTACCCACTGGATTGCAGAGGATCGGGACCTCACATTCGATATGGGGGTGGATCTCGACAGGCAGGTTTCCCTCTCGAACGCCTACAGCCTCAACCGCGGCATTCGCCACGACCAGTGCGCCGCCATTTTGCGTACCTATCAACGCATCCGCAAGGAGATGCCGAAGACCTCGCCGGGCGAGTTCTACGCAATCTATCCGCCGTACGAGCGCGGGTTCTCCGCGGAGAACGCGAAATGGGAGTACATGAACGGCGGCGTCATGTCCTGTACCGCCGGAGAACTTGCCTTGGGCGCGTTCAACCATGGCTTTGAGGACTATGGGGTTGACATCCTGCGGCGGTATCGAAGCATCGCCGCAGGACATCATGGTTTTGTCCCGGCAATTCTGCGCGGCAAGCAGCCGGAAGCTCCGGCACGGGAGTTCGTTCAGGTGAACCTGCGCGCACTGGCTAACGCGGACTTTGGCGCGGGCGGCCCGGATGTGGTGGGTTGGACGGATGAACCGGGGAACGATCTTGCCAATATGCCCAGCGGACGCCAGGTATTTCGGGAGATTCCTTTCGATGTAATCGATCCGGCCAGCAACGAACGGCGCGCTTGCCTGGCAATTTCCAGCGCGAGCAAATACAAACGGCAGGCCACGGTGGCCGTCGATGCCACCGCGCGGAGCTTCTACCTGCTGCACGCCAAGAGCGGAGACAGCCTGGCGGGCAAGCTGACCGTACGATATGCGGATGGCGCCACGCACTGGGAATACATTCGGGCGGGCGTGAATATCGGTCACTGGTGGGCGCCCGCCGACAACGAGTTCAATTATCGCTACGGACCGGGCGGGCCGGAGCGGATGCAAGTTGCGTGGCGGGGATCGAACCAGAAGTTCGACAACCTGGGAGTCTACGTTGTGGGGTTCGAGCATCCGCATCCCGGCAAGAAGATCGCCGCCCTGGAATTCGAGTGCATGGAAACGGATGCAAAATGGATGGTTCTGGGGATAACCCTCTCGGACGGTCCCATGTTTCTGCCGCCCTGGAACGACGTTTCATCGGGCATGCCCAACAACTGGGGAGCGGCCGCGCTGGTTGCGGCCATCGTGGAGGGCTTGGCAGGAGTTACTGACAGGGGAGTCGCCTTCAGCAAGGCACGCATTGCTCCGCGGTGGGCTGCGATGGGCGTCCGAAGCGCCAAGGTCGCTCTAAGGTACCCGGCATCCCAGGGTTATGCGCGCTATGAGTACAACTGCGACGAAGCGGCGGGACGAACGACCATGGATTTCACGGGAAGCGCGGAAGAATACGAGGCGGCGCTTCTGATTCCTCCTGGGTTCGTGCCAGGACGCGCGACGCTGAATGGTAGAGAGGTCAAAGTGGATACGCGCACGGTGGAGTCATCGCGCTATGCAGTGCTGCAAGTGAATGGGGCGCGAGCCCACCGCCTGGCGATCGAGTTCGCAAAGGAGGCCGGTGGCCATCGATCGACTTGAAAGAAGCCGGTTGCAAAGCTCCGTACAGATTCCGGCATCTGTGCAAGAC
>Ga0181529_10003891_pt1 | contig 16607 bp, 9 predicted proteins | sample PEATcosm2014_Bin_36_FD_119763 | JGI IMG/M metagenome (GOLD analysis project Ga0181529, IMG submission 119763) | Peatland microbial communities from MTU Mesocosm Facility, Houghton, MI, USA - PEATcosm2014_Bin10_30_metaG | ecosystem: Environmental > Terrestrial > Soil > Wetlands > Peat | place...
CCCAGCTACTCGCCGGAACTGAACCCGGACGAACTACTCAACGCTGACTTGAAGCAGCATGTGACCAAAGCTGCTCCGCCAAGGAACAAGATCGCACTGACCCGTACCGCAATCGGCGTTCTGCGCAGCATCCAAAAACAGCCCGGAAGGGTCGAGAAATACTTCGGGCAGAAAGATGCCGCCTATGCGGCGTAGGTTCCACTCTTCAGGGCCGGGTCAATAACCGCTAAGACCTCTCGCGTTTGCGCCCGGATGGAGTTTTGTCGATGCACAGCTAGAACTGATATTTCAATGAGAATTGAAGAAAGCGAGCATCTGGCGTAAAGTTTTGAAAAAACCTCGGAGAGGTGATCTGGCCTCCCGCCGATGAGTTGGTTGGAACGCCCGATTGCAGCCCTCCTCCGGTTGAATTGTTGTTGGGATTTGCGTAGGAGGGGGTATTGAATAGATTAAACACATCTGCCCGAGCCTCCAGGATGGCCAGTCGGCGCAGTGGAAAGCTCTTGAAGAGAGAGATGTTCGCTCGCTGATAGCCAGGGCCGTACACATCGTTCCGCCTCCCACCCAGGAATGCCAGAGCTGCCGGACCGGCAACAACGCCGCCCGCGGGAATCGCGGTTCCTGGAAGCGGATTGCCAAATGCGCAAGGGTTGTACCAATGCTGCCGATTCTTAACCGCAGTGGCGCATTCGATGGACGGGTTTGATGCTGGAGGAGTTCCTCCGGAACGAAAGGGATCTGCAAGTCGAGTCGCGTAGACAACGCTGATGCCGCTTGCCGCATGAAAAGCAGACAAGTCGGGCGTGACCGAAAATGGATTGCCGGTCTGAGCGGCAAAACTGGCGCTAACCGACCAATTGCTCAAGAAACCCTGAGTTACTCGATGCGACTGCGATCCGGATACGGCAGTTGGCGATGGGAACCTGTAGTTCCCGTTGAAAGTAAACCGGTGGCGGACGTCGAATGGGGAGTTGCTGTATTGAGCGCTCGGCGGCTGGATGTTGGTGTTGGGAAAACCGTTATCGCCATCGCTCCCCAACGGAGTCGGCGCGTCATCCATTGAGTGAGAATATGTATATGTAGCCAGGAATCCAAGCTTCTTTCCTGGCCTGCGTTCCAGCGTAACTTGCAGCGAGTTGTAGCTGCTATGCCCAATTTGCGAACTGAAAATAGAGTTGCCAAAAGCGGGTAGAGGCTGTTGGGAAGTTTGCACTGCGCCTGTAGTCTGGAGTGCAAGCGGCGCATTCGGGTCAGTGAAAACAGTGAGATGATGACTCTCCGAACCGACGTATGCAACCCCCGCCGCCATATCTATGGGGATGCAGAACTCGAAAGCGATGTTATAGCCTTCGGTATAGGCATCGTGTGCCTCAGGGTCCATGCCGCGCAGACTCGGCTCGGAAATTGGAGAAGAATTGCCAATGCCTTGAGTGGGGCCGAAGCCGCTTTCCAATGTAATGCCGTCTGTAGGACAGTTGCCTTGCACGCAGCCGTTCGGCGCACTGGCCAAAAACGAGTACTGGTTGACAAAGGGGGGATTGTTTCCCAAGTTGCCACTGTAGCCGATGCTCTCAAGACCTCCATAAAAGAGGCCGTATCCTGCCCGCAAGACGCTCTTGTCAGAAAGAAGAACAGAGAGACCGAGGCGAGGAGCAAAGTTCACTCGCGCTTGGTGAATAAGGGATGGATTCGTGCTGTACTGCAGCAAGACGCCCGATGACGCAAGAAGCTGTGCAAGGGCGTTCCCAGGTGCGGATCCCGTATCCTGAACCGGCAGACGGAAGATTGAGGGCGTGTTTCCGACGGCCATCGGTCCATCGACGAACCACTCAGCCTGGCGGCCGTTCAACTCGCGATAAGTTTGTGGATACTGATAGCGAACGCCGAGGTTGAATGTCAAACGGGGGGAGGCTCTCCAATCGTCCTGGAGATAGACCTCTCGGTCCCAGCGCAGATCGTTTGTGTTCGCAATGTTGGAGAGCTCAGCGCAGCCCATGGCATTGGAGAGAAAGTCCGCCAGGCCGTATCCGGTGTAGGTGATCGAATCGGCACAGATACCCGCCGAGCTTGCGTAGTCGTATTCGCCGCGCGGCACAGGCGGCTGTTGCGTGGTAAAACGGATGCGCTGAAGACTAACGCCGAATTTGAGACTGTGTGCGCCGTAGGTTCTCTGCGCATCGTCCAGCAAATGCAGTACGTTCTGGTCTTCACTAGTGGCATAGTATTCCGGCGACCCAAAGCCTGAGATGCCGCCGATATTCACGGTTGGGAGACCTCCATTGCCGGCGCCACCAGGAATACCGCCTAGCCCCAGAGATGCAGCGAGAGCGGCGTTCCCCGCATTCTCTTGTGAGTACGCGAATTTGCCCCAACCATAGCCTATTCGGAACTCGTTGGCAAACCGGTCAGAAAAGATGTGGATGGCGTTCACGGCAAGATTTCCGCCAAGGTTTCCGATCATGCCGTCGTCACCGAAGGTAAGGAAGTTTCCACCGTCCAAAACTGATCCAAGGGGCGCTGCGCGGTTGCCGGGTTGACCGACTTGGCTGAGTCGTACAAATGCTTGATCTCGCGGCGACAAACTGCCGTCCACGCGCAGATCGAATTGAAATGTATTGTCAATGGAGTCACGAGCGACGAGGTAGTTGTTGGCAAATCCTGAACTTGTTTTAACGTTGGGAAGCGGGTAGCGCGAGAGCAGGTGTTGTGCAACCAAATCGATCTGCGCTGTGCACATCACATTCGCCGGATTGCCGCAACTCGATCCCATTGCAGACGAGGGGTTTCCAGACTCCGTCAGTCGAAGCGGCGCGCCGGTTCCGTTAAACGACCCATCCAGCAGCTCGGTGAAATTCCCTACCCGCATCAGCGTCGTAGGAACCGTAAGAAAGTTCATCTCTTGAAAGAAGATTCGGTTGGCCTCAGTGTCACCGAAAAAGAAGAGCTTGTTGCGGATAAGGGGTAGACCAAGAGAAGTCCCGAACTGATTCTCGCGATAGCCGGGAACCACGCTGGCGTTCCAGTCGCGAGCATCAAGGGCATTATTGCGGAAGTATTCCCAGGCACTACCATGCACTTCATTTGTGCCGGATTTCATGACTGCACTTACCACAGCGCCGGCAGAGTGACCATATTCCGCACTGCAGTTGGAGGTTTGAATCCGGAACTCGGCCAAGGCATCGGGAGGCGGACGGACCAAGAAGCTCGATCCGTTGAGAAAATCGACAACCATCGTATTGTTATCGACGCCATCCATCAGAAAGTTGTTTTGCTCGGTTCGCTGGCCATCAGCATTGAAGTCCCCTTTGCCGTTTCCACGGGAACCCTCTGGAGGAACAACACCGGCAGTTAGCTGCGCAAGGTAAACCCAGTTGCGGCCGCTTAAAGGTGTGGATTGAATGGTCTGCATTGAGACAACCTGCCCGATCGCCGCGTCCCCGCTCTGAAGCAGCGGAGGCAGCCCCTGGACAAAGACCGTTTGCGATATTGCAACCACTTTTAATTGCACATCATATATGAGTAGCTGTCCGGCATTGAGAGACAATTCAGGACTAGAGGCACTGCTGAAACCGGGCGCTTGTACAAACACCTGATATATAGCAGGCAGCAAAAACGGAGCTCGATACATGCCCTCGTAATCTGTTACGCATCTTCTCTCGATTCCAGTTGCCTGGTTAACGACGTGAATCGAAGCGCCGGCAATCGGCTCATCCCGAGAATTGAGCACGGTACCTGAGATCTGAGCTGACTGAGCAAAAGACAATAGGGGTGCGACGCAGGTCCACAGCGATGCAAGAAGGAGGATCAGAACTCCGCGCAAGCACCGCTGCGTATCATCTTTGTTTCGGCGCTCCGGTGAACGCCCGCCTAGAATTGCCCGTTTGCTCGCTTTGCTCGGCCTGCTTAACATCTGCAATCGACTCCAGAAGTTCATCCAGGATCACATCGGCAGTTCGCGATGACGATCTCGATCCGGAGATAAGTTCAGTAACGAGCGCACGATTTCGCTGTGCTGCGGCGTTAAGATCGGGCGCAACCGGATGGGTCAATCCCGGAGCCTTGACTGCGGCGATCGGGTGATCCGACAGCAAGGAACGGATCGCTTGCTCTTGCCGAGCGATAGCATTATTGAGCATTGAGAGATGGTGTGTCAATAGTTCGGCGAGGTCCGTCCGCGCCGTATCGGAGAGCGGGTGAGTCGCAGGAAAGCGATAGTGAAGCCCGGCAATCGCTGAGCTTTCCTGTTGAACTTTGAGCGCGGTGTCAAGCAATTGCTGGGAGAGTCGATTTGTATTGGCGGCAGTGCGCGTATCCTGTTCGAATAGTGTTGCAAGTGGCGACTGTCCGGACTCTTCGCTGATAACCTTCGCGTCTTGATTTGAGGGGAGGTTCTCAGTGGTTCGCCAGGCTTTCGAGTCCTCTACGCTGTAGATCAAGGCCTTCACGTGATGAATTGGCGCGAGGCTTGCGAGAAGTTCGTTCTTCCGTGCTTCGGTTTCCACCACGCCATTGATTTGAACGCGATCCTCATTCCGGGAGAAGAGCAAGGATTCGGATGAATCCGCGTCTAAGTGGCTGAGAGCGAGCCGGGCTTGGATCTCTGCTTCGTCCAGCGCTTCACCGGAGGGCCGAGAAGGAAGAATCAGTACGGGCGGTGAAGTCAACGGACTATTAGTAAACGGCTCAAAGATCGACTCATTGATGGCGTCCCAGCCGAGAACCGAATAGTCCAATTCGGCGATCTCAACAGTCTCTGAATCGCGGAATCGGATGCTGCGCGCCACGGGGTGGAAGTCTGTTTGCCGAACAGTCAGGGACTCGTCGGCAACATCGCCGGTGGATGGCGACGCAGTCAAGGTAATCAGATCTCTTCCAGTCTTGGAAACATTGTCAGATAGGTGCGATTGCTGGTTGTACCATGTGAGAAAAGAATGTGCCGAGAGAGGCTCGTCCCAATCAACTCCTCCATGGACGAGGGTGGCTTTGATCTCTTCAACATCCTTTTCGGTGCCGATCCTGCGCGGGCGCCGGCGACGATGGAGATCAACATAGAGCGTCCTATCCAGGGAATGCCCGTTCGTCCGTATGCGAATTCTTTGACAGGCAACGCCGGGATTGCCTTCCACTTGCGCAAGCTCGGCCAAGTGGGTCCTATCAAGGAATTCGTGTGCGGGAATGGCGATCGCCAGGGGTCTTCGCCAGATGGCAAAGAGCAGTCCAGCAGCGACGAACACCACGAGTGCGCTGGCAAGAAAGGGATTCATGCGGAACTCTCTGACTTCAGGCAACCGAAGGAGGAGACTCCTTACCCAGCCTGGATTTTCGGTGGCTTCCAGTTTTGCGATGCCTGCAAGCAGACGCTCCTCTCCGTTGGGCGAAGGAGGCAGAAACGGCGCCACCAGAGCGCGGCTATAATCGACAATACTGAGCATTGTCTCTTGCAGATGTTGGTGTCTTGCCCGGCATCGCCAGCAGGATTTCAGGTGCTCTGCCTGCTTCTGCGTACAGCGAACGTTCCTCGTGCCCTCGAGTTCTGCGATTAAGTCTTCATCTGTCCAATGGGCATCGCTCCAGTTCGCCAAAAGGCGGTTCAGCATTCTAATCATGGATTTCCCCCGCTAGACGGATGATTGCTCGCTGCAGAAGTTCTGCCGCACTTGAAGCGCTGATTCCAAGAACTGCGGCGATCTCCCGATAGCGCAACCCCTGGACGCGCAAGTGGACACATTGACGTTGCTGCGCGGTGAGACGTCTCATGCCTTCGTCCATGCGCATCAATGTTTCTTTCTTGATGTAAGCGCTCTCAGGGCTTTGGTCGGGATTGCAAACCTGATGCCACCGCTGCCCCTGTTCTTCGTCGAGTTCGGACTCGAGCACAAGATGGCGGTGGTCTCGGTGGAAGTTAAAGGAAAGATTCCGGGCCACACGAAAAGTCCATGCGCGCGGCTCATCAATGCGCGTCCCAGCGCGCAAGTGGGAGTGAAGGCGTAGAAATGCCTCCTGGATCATGTCGTCGGCTTCGCTTGAATTCAGCCCAATGGATATCAGGTAGCTGAACAAAGGCTGGCGAATTTCGCGGAAGAGTTGAATGATTTCCTCATTCCGATTGAGCCCAGACCGCTCCTCGGCGGAGGTCAGGTCCAGGGTCCCGGCGATGCTAAAGCCGCCAGAGCCCGCACTCATGATCAATTGAAAAAAGTGCGGAAGCACGCTCACCTCGATTCAAGACCACGGAGGCCCGACGGAAGTCCCCCGGGCCTCCCATTCTAGGTATGACACCTGCAAGCATCGTTTTTCAGGGGGTGGCCCAAAAAAATTATGTTCGCCTATCGCTCCTGAAAATGCCTCCTCTTTTGTGTCATACACCCAGCCGCAGAAAAGTATAGCGGAACTGGCACTTGCTCTGGCAACGCGTGGAGCGACGGTCGCACCGCCTTGTGCCAGCACTGAGCATGGCTTTTTGGAGGAAGAATGAAGAAGTTTCTTGCAGTTGCAGCGCTTGCGGCGCTGATTCCTGTCTCGGCGCTGGCACAGGCCGCTGGCCAGCAGCATGACGCGACCAAGAAGAATGATGCGACCAACTGGACCGGATTCTATGCTGGTCTCAATACAGGCGGGACTTTAGGTTCTTCGAACGCTCAGACCGGCACTTCGGGGGGCGACTATTTCCAGTCCGCGAGTGTGACGCAGATTAACTACGCGGGAAATCAGAATCTAACTCCCAAGGGGTATGCTGGCGGTTTGCAATTTGGATACAACCGGCAGATTGGCCACAAATGGGTGTTAGGCCTCGAGGCGGATTTTGGCGTTCTCGCGGCCAGCAACACCGAATCGGCAACGACAGTTTACTCCTGCTGCTCGCCATACACCTTCACGATGACACAGAAAGTTTCCACCGATTGGATGGGCACGGGCCGCGCGCGCGTTGGCCATACCGTCGCCAAGCGCGGCTTGCTATTCGTTTCTGGTGGCGCGGCTGAAACCCAACTCCACTACTCCTCCCTTTTCGCAGACAATTGGACAGACATTGCTGGATATACTGCCTACCTTGTCAATGAATCGGCCTCTGCCTCGGCGCTGAAGACGGGATGGATCGTCGGCGGAGGTGGAGAGTATGCGTTGAATAAGCGCTGGTCTGCGCGCGCGGAGTATCTGTTTGCCGACTTTGGCACCGTCTCGAGGTCGAATGCAAACCTGACCGATGCATCGGGAAACACTTATACCGATCCTTTCACGCACACTGCAACCTTGACCAGCAGCGTTGCGCGCGCCGCCGTGAACTACAGGTTCTAATCCGAAAGGGAGGCCCACCTGCTATGCCAGAGGCAGCTTCCTATGGCAATTCGGGACTTTGCTGCGCAGTCGATTCATGTAATACCAACCGAATTCATCATCAGAGGAGTGCATCATGACGCGACATGAAACATCTCAACCGTCGGCACGGAAGGACGGATTACTCGCCGGTCTCTGTTCAGGCCTGCACAATCTAGGCGCGGCACTCATCCTGGCGCAGCTGATGCTCACGGCTGTTTGTTCAGCCCACGCCCAGATTGAGGCAGCTCAGATAACTGTGGCTCCGAAGCCCTATATGGGATGGTCGACATGGAGCTTGCAGGACAAGTTTGACTCCTATCCCGGCGCGGCAGGCGGGGTTACTGGCGAGGCGGCCGGAGACGGATTCCAGAATGAATGGAATATCAAGGCGCAGTCGGACGCAATGAAGAAATCAGGCCTTCAGGCCGCCGGATTCGAGTACATCAACATCGATGGGGATTGGGACAACGGCCTGTTGTGTCAATGCGGAGCAGGTGTTCCGATTACTTGGGACACTTACGGCCGCCCTCAGAACGATCCCGTTCGATTCCCCCATGGGATGGCTGCCCTTGCCGCCTACATCCACGCCAATGGACAAAAGGCGGGAATCTACTGGCAGGGCGGAGTGCCGCCACAGGTTTATGCGGCCAACACTCCCATCCTCGGCACCTCCTACACCGTGCAGGAAATCACCAAGACGCCATTGGTAACTTCGTTCAATTCAGCCTACGAGATTGATTTTACAAAGCCGGGTGCGCAGGAGTACGTCAATTCCCTCATCAGCCTATTTGCGGGGTGGGGGTACGACTACCTCAAGATAGATGGAGTTGGGTCTTCAGTTCAGAATGGCATGCCGGAAGATCTGGAGTTCGTCCGAGCCGTTCATCTCGCGGTGCAGAAGGCCGGCCGCCCGATGTACGTCAACCTCTCCCAAGGTGTGGATCACAACTATGCCTACTGGTGGGAGAGGTACTCGAACGGTCGCCGGATCAATGGAGACATTGAGTGCAGTAGCAGCGCCCGCAGACCCAACGCCAATTGCGCCGTTGGCAGCAACGGTCTACCGCCCCTCACGGACTGGGCCAATGCGGTTCCAGTCACCAACCCCGCTACGCCCCCAAGTTCGGGTGTAGTCATGCGCTTCACCGATTTTCTTCCCTGGCAAAACGAGACCGGCATCAACCGGGGATGGATTGACTTTGACTCCCTGGAAGTGGGCAATGGGACGAATACAACCTATCCCGCCTCGAACAAAGAGTACCTCCTTCCGTCCATCACCCCCGCGCCTGGTATGACAACGCTCGCCGGTAGGCCGTCCTTCGTGGATGGTCTGACAAATGACGAGCGGAAGACTGCGGTCACTCTCTGGTCGATTGCCGGATCGGCTCTGCAACTGGGAGACGACATGACCAATTTGGATGCGTTTGGAATTTCGATTCTGACCAATCCCGAGGTCATTGCCGTCGACCAATCCGGAAGGCATGGAAATGTGGTCTATGTGGGGGGCATCTCTCCTATAGTAAGCGCCACTCCCGGTAACGGCACCACTGTCAACACCACCACAAGCGGACTGTCGGCCAGCAACGGCGTCGTCACTCCCACCTCGACAGTGGCCATAGGCGGAACTCCCGTAATTGAACAGACTCTCTGCGACGGCTCGATGAACGTTGCGCTGTTCAATACCACCTCATCCCCGGAAACTGTAACCGTGAAATGGGTTGATCTTGGTTTCTCAGGGAGCGCGGATGTCCGCGATCTTTGGGCGCGAGAGGATCTTGGCGTCCAGGAGAATGAATACAGCGTAACCCTCAACCCGCATGCGTCGAGCCTTGTGCATGTAAAGCCCGTTTTAGGGACTCTGCTCACTCCAGATCTTCTGGATGATGCCTGCACAGGTGAGCAGTGATCGTCTCCGTTGGAATCGTTCCCACGGAAAATAATTGATTTCATTTCCCCAGTCTGCTTCCGCGGCGGCTGTCATGAAGACAGTCGCCGCAGGTAATGGTGCGCGCATAAGGAGTTCAACTTGTGCGTTCCAGTGGAATGAATATGAGTTGAAAACTGAACAGAACTTGAAGGAGGATGGCGAAATGATCGTGCGCAAACCGCTGTACACCGCAATGGCACGTATCCTTGTGAAGATGTTTCCCTTGTTGCTCCTCGTCTTAGCGTCCAGGATAGCTTTTGCGCAGGCCGATGAAGCGACCATTACGGGCGTGGTCACCGATAAGACCGGCGCGCTGCTGCCTGGCGCGGAAGTAACTCTTACGAACACGGGGACCAACCTTACCTTGAAGACACAGACGGACACGAACGGCGCCTATATCTTCAGCCCCGTGAAGATCGGCGACTACAAGGTGGTTGTCAGCGCAGGCGGGTTTGCCTCTATCGTGCGAGAGAATGTACATCTTGACGTGCAGCAGCGCCTTAGCCTGGATTTCACGCTGACCCCGGGCGGCGTCACGGATACTGTGACCGTGACCGATCTTCCGCCATTGATGCAGACAGAAGACGCCTCAGTCGGCCAGGTGCTTTCGGAAGAGGCGCTTACGCAGACTCCACTGAATGGCAGGAACTGGGTGTATATCGCGCAATTGACCGCCGGCGTGGCTCCTCCCGAGGGAACGCGCGGCACGGGAAAAGGCGACTTCAACGCCAACGGCCAGCGGGCTGAGCAGAACAACTACATCCTCGATGGCGTGGACGACAACTCGAATTCGGTGGACTTTCTGAACGGCGCCAGCTATGTGGTTCGTCCTCCGCCGGACGCGCTGGCGGAGTTCAAAATGCAGACCTCGGATTACAGCGCCGAGTTCGGGCACTCTGCCGGCGCGGTGGTCAACGCCAGCCTGAAGTCCGGAACAAATGAGATCCATGGCGGTCTCTGGGAATACGTCCGCAACAACCAACTGGACGCCAATGACTGGGAGAATAAGGCGCAGGGTCTCGGTGTGCCGCATTACCGTCAGAATCAGTTCGGTGGGATGGTCGGTTTGCCCCTTCTAAAAAACAGGCTCTTCTTCTTTGGAGATGTTGAGGCCAATCGCATTGTCTTCCAGGAATCAAACACCTTTATGGTCCCAGGAACAGCAGGAGACGCAGCCGGCGCACTGTACAACATGTACGACGGCGACTTCAGGGATCTTACCAGCGGCGCATTCACCGGTGGCAGTCAGATCGCGCTGACCGATCCAGGCACCTCCAACCCCCTGGGCACTCATTGCGGCAACCCATTTGGCGTAATGTGCGCGTCGGATATTAATCCCGTTGCCCAAGCGTTGCTCAAGCTCTATCCGGTGGCCAACGTGGCTACAGGAAGTTCCGGGGCCAACAACTACCTGGCAAGCCGAAAATCGGCTGACGACACCACCCAGTATGACGTGCGCCTCGATTGGAACGTCAGCGCCAAGGATCAGGCATTTGCCAGATTCAGCCGTCTCGGCGAACCCGGATCGCACCCCTCGCCGCTGGGCTCCGTGCTGGACGGCGGCAATGCTCTCTCCTACGGGGATGACGGGAACGTCAAAAACGTGGGTGAAAACTTCGCGCTCAGCGAAGCCCATCTGTTCACGCAGACGCTGGTCAACGAGTTCCGATTCGGTTACAACTGGGGTCATTTTGGCTTGATACCGGAGAATTCAAGCAACACGAACCTTGCGGCGACAGTAGGCCTTGGCGGCATTCCCGGCGGGAATCTCAATGGGGGACTCCCGCAGGTCAACATTGGCAACACCATCACCGGCTTTGGCACGGGTGAGTACTACGCCGCCAACGAGTATCAAAATGTTTTCCAGCTTCTTGACAACGTCAGCATGACCAAGCGGAACCACTCATTGAAGGCTGGCGTGAGCTTCCAGCACGTCCGCGCCTACACCTCGGAACCGCCCATGTCGCGCGGAGAGTACAACTACGACTACAACTATTCCTGGAGTGGCTGCAGTACGGCGGCTCTATCCTTTACCGGGAATGGTGTCTCCGACTTTCTCGCCGATAAGATGGCTTGCGCCGAGCTCTCCAATCTTGGCGGAACCGACGACGTGCGCTGGGCTCCCGCATACTACGCTCAGGATGACTGGAAGGCGTCATCCAAAATCACTCTCAACCTCGGCGTGCGTTATGAAGACCCGCAATCGTATGCCGAGCGTCATGGACGCCAAGCCGAGTGGTACCCCACAGGCACTGTGGCCGCGGGTAACACATCCTCGGTCTACTTGATGCCCAGCGTTAACCAAGGCGCAGGCCTTGGATCGGTGCTGCCGGGACTGTTCGCCATGGATCATGTCACCGTGCAATACAGCGGCAACTCAAGCTTGGTGAATCCAAGCAAACTTAACCTTGCTCCGCGCATCGGAATTGCCTACAAAGTGAATTCCAATGCGACCGTTCGCGCTGGATACGGCATCTTCTATGGAGGCCTGGAAAACGCTGGTTACAGCCCGAACCTCGGCATGAATGCGCCGTTTGTCTTCCAGTCAGCTTTCAATTCCCCTGGCACTGGCCAAACCAATGGACTGAATCTGGGAACCGGCTTCACAAATGCCATCAACGCCGGCCTCTTGAATGCGCTTGCCAGCCCTTCTCTCCGCGGTATGGATCCCAATCCCAAGACACCGTACACGGAGGACTACAGTCTGGCTCTGGAGTACGGCTTGGGCAAAAACACGGTGTCAACGCTTTCGTATGTGGGCGCCACCGGACGCCATCTGGTGGTTCTGACCATGCCAAACGCGCCCCTCGCGCTCACCAACGGCATCGATACGTTTGCATCGCAGTATCAGCCTCTGCCTGATTTCGGCAACTGCAGCAACTGCTTCACTTCCTTTGCCGGGATTAGCAGCTACAGCGCATTGCAAGCCAAACTGGAGAGGCGAACCACGGCCGGCTTGGGATTCCTTGCCTCGTATACGTGGTCGCACTCGCTCGACGATGCGGCGACGCCGCTCGGCGCCAATGGCGACAACGGCTACGCCAATACGAATGTGCAACCGATTCGCGCACAGTACAGCAACTCTCCCTTTGACACGAGGCAGCGCGTCACATTGAACGGAAGCTATCAGTTGCCGTTCGGGAAGGGGAAACGGTTCGCAAAGAATGCCGGTGTGGAAGACTATCTCATCGGGGGATGGTCGACAACCCTTTCCTTCGTGGCGCAAACCGGGAATCCCTTCTCCGTAACGCCCAACACGAACGACTTCTCGCCGGCAAACGGACTCGCTATGGAGTATGCGGTTAAGATTGCCGATCCATTCAAAGGAGGCGGAATGCCGCCGGCCAACAACAGTTCGATCACTTGTCCAGCGTCCGTGCACAACAGAGCCCATTGGTACAATCCCTGCGCCTTTGCCAACCCGGCGCCAGGCAGCAATCTGGCGACGAATCAAGCGGTGAGCGGCGCAGCCGCTGCGGCCTACATCGGCGGGATCAGGGATCAAGTGTACGGTCCTGGGTACGAACGCGTGAATATGTCCCTCTTCAAGGATTTCAAGCTCCCGAAAAAGACGGGGCTTGAGTTCCGCGCCGATGCCTTCAACCTGCTGAATACGCCGTCTCTCGCAAACCCGAACAGTAATAGTTCCGGAGGAGGAGCGACATCCGGCGATACCAGTATCGACGCAAACGGCGGTCAGATTGCGCTGCCGCGCGTGTTTCAAGCCAATACGCCGGATGCGCGATTCTTCCAACTCTCGCTCAAACTTAGTTACTGACAAAGTGGAACGATTCCCCAGATCGGCTTCTCCCCTCGCCAGCAATGGCTTTGGTTGAAGCCGATCTGCCGGGAAGGAACAGAAGTTGCTTCAAAGGCGTTTGTGTGAATCGCACGCAAGATGCCGCTTACCAGAACTCGACACAGCACACGGATGGGCTGCACGCTACATAGCTGGCGAAGGGACGTTGAAGTTCGGCCAAAGCCAACGCGCAGTCAAGTGGAATTGCATGGCGAGATGTTAGCAAATGCGGCATTTGCCTCACTAGGCGGCGGGTCATGCGACCGGGAAGTGGTCGCCTCCGGTGGCCTGCGGCTTCATGGGAATAGCAATGCACCTGGCTCACACTTGGTCGAGATCGGGTGAAACAACTGGATTCGGCTCGGCCAATACGGCGCATGTTGGGCCGCATTATGTAACAAATGTTGATGCCTCTGTCTTGATTGCTTAGGCCAGAACTATCGGCCTTTTGCGCGGCGAGACTTGACCTTCCTAATCTCGCCGCATCTTTTTCCACGCGTCTTTGCCGAAGATGAAGGTAGAGACACCGATTTTAAATACGATCGGCGACTGCAACGGGAGCCATCGTGGTCGGGTTCTTGGAGAACGGAGCGAGATACATTGAACGCCGCGGGGCGACGCGTGGCAAGGAGACAGGCAAATGAACTCCCTCCCTTCGAGCTACGACGATACGATGGGAAGCGCGCTTGCCGGAACGAGGGACCGGCAATGCACGGTAAAGGATGTTGCCAGATTGGCAAGGGTTTCCATAGCAACGGTATCGCGTGTCATTAATGACACCGGCAAAGTGGCGGGCACGACTAGAACCAGGGTTTTGATTGCCGTTTCAACTTTGCAATATCGCCCGAACGCACACGCAGCCGAATTGGGACGAGCGGGGGGCGGTGTTCCGAGGAAACCAGGAGTTCACACGTCGGCGGTTGCTCTCGCGGGGGATACGCTGATTTCTCATCCGGGGATCCGTGATGAGTCAGCAGAACCACTCGCGCCTCTATTTCCTCGAATAGGTGCTCTCGGCCGAGGGCGAGGACAGGGTGCAAGGCCCGGTTGAGCTAAGTCTCAAAGGAGTACATCTGCTGTGGATGAAAACGGTGGAGGACGTCGATTTCACTTTGCCGCACATCCCAGCATCGCGCATTCGCGCCTTGGCAGAAGGAGGCCGTCCGGAAAGCTCAAAACCAGTGCTTCTGGTTGGCGGGCCTAGCGCTGCGAAAACGCGTTATTCCACGGGCCAGGCAATCGCAGCCAGACCGGCGAGGGGCGTCCGATTCACCACTTCGGCGGCGTCGTTTGACGTGGTGTCCATTAGCTTTCCGCGCTGCAAAGGAGGGAAAGATGCCACTGAGAAGGGTTATGGATCAGCCCAGACCCAGCCGCTGCTCAACACCGGACCACCTGAGAAGCTTAGACATGCCCTTGAAGTCGTCAAGACCGGAATCGCGAAAGCCTGCGGTGAATTCATCCGCAGCGGCCGATGAGCGTGCGAACTCAACACCGCACAGAGACGCACGGATTCTGGTAGTGGATGACGATGCGCACGCCAGGTCGATGGTCGGCGCCACGCTGGAACGCCAGCGGTATGACGTGCAGTTTGCCGCCGGTTGCAGTGAGCCGCTGGAGTTCCTTGAACGGAATGCTTGTGACTTGGTGCTTAGCGACATCGCGATGCGGGATGGAGACGGCCTTGCCATGCTGGAGCGAATAAGAGGGCAACGACCAGGGCTTCGCGTAGTCATGGTCGCGGCTATTCACAACATCAGCGGGGCCATCGAGTCGATTCGCCGCGGCGCTTACGACTACTTGCTCAAGCCCTTCGAGGAGGAACATCTGCTCCGCACGGTTCATCGCGCCCTGAACCATCGGCAGAGCATGCAGGAAAGCAACCGCCGCCAGCAGAGTCTTGAGCAGGTGGTGCGGGCCAAGACGGACGTGCTTGGAGGGGAGACGGAGGATCTCGATCACTCTTACGACGTCGTACTCGAAGCTCTGAACGACGCATTGGAACTGAGAGATTCAGAGACCGAGGGGCACTCCAAACGCGTGACCGCGTACACTGTTGCGTTGGCGCTGGCCCTTGGCATTGCGCCAGCGGAGATCAGGATGATCGCGCGCGGCGCCATTCTGCATGACATCGGCAAGATGGCGATTCCCGACGAGATTCTGCGCAAGCCCGGCAAGCTGACCGCAGAAGAGCAGAGGCTCATGCGCGAACATTGCCTGCGCGGGTACAGTATGCTTCGCAAGATCCCCTTTCTGAGCCATGCTGCCGAAATTGCCCTGACTCATCACGAGCACTACGACGGCTGTGGCTATCCGAGCCAACTGCGCAGCAGCGAGATTCCCATCGGGTCGCGCATTTTTGCCGTGGCCGACGCTCTGGATGCTATTACCAGCGACCGGCCCTACCGCAAGGCACGCGGCTTCGATGCGGCGCGAGAAGAGATCGTGCGCTGTTCCGGAACGCAGTTCGACCCCAGTGTTGTGGAGGCGTTCCTCACAATCCGGAATGAAATGTGGTGCCAATTGCGATCGGAGATCACCGACCAGAAAAGACGGCTTTAGACATTTGAGATTGACTCTCCACCTTTAGGCGCTTCGCCGGTGCTTTCTAGTGTGGCCAGCGCAGCCGCCGGCGAGGTTCTTCGCTCCGGCGCGACCGGAAACCCGCGAAAGGTCGATTGAGATCGGCTTTCATACGCATTCCTATAGCGGTTATTCTCGGCAGTGCCATTGTCACTTGTTGACGAAAGGTTCGCTTCATGATCGGTTATCGTCGCGCTGCCACAACGGCAGCCATTGCATTCACGCTCTTGTTCAACTTCGCAGCTGGACAGTCCAGTAACCCGAGCTTCGTCCAGCCATCCGATTCAAGCTACCTCAGCGAGACCCCCAGGAAGCTCTCGATTGCGACTGAGAGTTTCGATTACCTTTGCCGCGATGAAATGATACCGATGCGAGACGGGGCAAAGCTCCACACCGTCATCATTGTGCCAAAGGGTGCCAAGAGTGCGCCGATCCTGCTAACCCGTACACCGTATAGTGCGAGCCAGTTGACTAGTCATGCCGCCAGTTCCCACCTGGGGCCGATCCTTTATGGATATGACAACGTGACCGATGCGATCGTCGAAGGTGGGTACATCCGCGTCGTCCAGGACATTCGCGGCAAGTTTGGCTCAGAGGGAGACTACATAATGAACCGCCCGATCCACGGGCCACAGAATGCGACCCCCATTGACGAGTCAACCGACACCTACGACAGCATTGACTGGCTGATAAAGAACATCCCCGAAACCAACGGTAAGGTTGGAATGATTGGAATATCGTATGACGGATTTCTTGCGCTTATGGCTTTGGTCAACCCGCATCCTGCGCTGAAAGTGGCCGTGCCGATGAACCCCATGGTCGATGGGTGGGTGGGAGATGACTGGTTCCACAACGGAGCTTTCCGTGAACAGAACATGCCCTATATCTACGAGCAGGAAGGAACGCGCTCGAGCGATGCCAAGTGGTGGAGTTCGAATTACGATGATTACGATTTGTATATGCGGGCTGGCTCGGCGGGCGAAC
>Ga0181529_10003892_pt1 | contig 16604 bp, 7 predicted proteins | sample PEATcosm2014_Bin_36_FD_119763 | JGI IMG/M metagenome (GOLD analysis project Ga0181529, IMG submission 119763) | Peatland microbial communities from MTU Mesocosm Facility, Houghton, MI, USA - PEATcosm2014_Bin10_30_metaG | ecosystem: Environmental > Terrestrial > Soil > Wetlands > Peat | place...
CAAGCGTGCGCCTTAAACCACTCGGCCATCTCTCCGCTGGGTGGTCTGTCTTTCTGACTTTATCACATTGGTGCGCTTGGTGCGTGGTCGGGAGGGGGAAGAGCGGGTCGGCTGAGAAGGCATCTCCGAGGGGTGAATGAAATCGTTTACTTCACCGTGGCGATTGATTTATAGTTTCGCCGTGCCCGCCGCTCGGCATTCTGCCGGTTTCCGCGCTGGGCCCTCACTTGAAAGAGGTTCTTTATGCCTGGGATTTCCCGCCGTGCCCTGTTGTCTTCCGGATTGGCTCTCTCCTCCTCTACGCTGTTCTCTCGTTCTGCCTGGGGACGCACCGCCGCGCTTTTGGCCGGCTATCCCGAGGCTGCTTCGGCCGAGGCTCTGGCTGCCGTTGCGCCTCGCGAACAGTTGCTCTTCGACTTTGGCTGGAAGTTCCAGTTCGGCCACTCGACCGATCCGGCTCGCGACCTGGGCTTCGGCAATGACCAGGGAGACTTCTCCAAGACCGGCGACTTTGCCTTCTCCAAGGCCAAGTTCGACGACTCGAAGTGGCGTCCGCTCAACCTGCCGCACGATTGGGCCGTCGAGCTGCCGTTTGTGCACGACGATGTCCAGCAATCGCACGGCTACAAGCCGGTAGGCAGGCGCTATCCCGAGACCAGCGTGGGCTGGTATCGGCGCGAGTTCGAGATCCCGGCCAGCGATCTGGGCCGCCGCATCTCCGTCGAGTTCGACGGCGCCTTCCGCAGCGTGCTGATCTTTGTGAACGGCTGCTTCATCGGCCGCAACGACAACGGCTACGCGCCTTTCCGCTTCGACCTGACGGACTTCCTGGCATACGGCGCCAAGAACTACATTGTGGCGCGCGTGGATGCAAGCTTCGGCGACGGCTGGTTCTACGAGGGCGCGGGCATCTATCGCCATTTGTGGCTGACCAAGACCGATGCGCTGCACCTGGGCAAGTGGGAGAGCACCGTCCGCGCCGCGGTCACTGGAAACTCCGCCGTTCTAACTTTGGGTACGGTCGTTGCCAACGATGGCAAGCAGGCGGAAAGCGCCAAGGTGAACTGGCAGATTCTCGACGCGGCGGGCAAGACCGTTGCAACGGCTGAGGCGGCCGCGCAACCCGTCGCAGTGGACGGGACAGCCAGCTACACGGCGACGGTAAAGCTTGCCAATCCAGCGCTTTGGTCGGTCGACGCGCCGAATCTCTACTCGGCGATTGTCACCGTGGAGTCGGGCGGCAAAGCGCGCGATGCCGAGCGGGTGAGCTTTGGTGTGCGTACGGCGGTCTTCGACGCCGACAAGGGGTTCTTCCTCAACGGCAAATCCGTCAAGATTCAAGGCACTTGCAACCATCAAGATCACGCTGGAGTGGGCGCGGCGTTGCCCGACCGGCTGCAATGGTACAGGCTGGCGGTTCTGCGCGAGATGGGTGGGAACGCGGTGCGCACCTCGCACAATATGCCGACTCCGGAATGGGTGGAAGCGTGCGACCGCATGGGCATGATGATGATGTGCGAGACGCGGCAGATGAGCTCGAATCCCGAAGGGATGGCGCAACTGGAGACCATGATCAAGCGCTACCGTAATTCGCCTTCGATCATCTTATGGTCGGTCGGCAACGAGGAGTGGCATTTGCAGGACGACATGGCCGAACAGGGCGCGAAGATCGCAACGAGCATGGTGCGCCGCTGTCACGAACTCGACCCCACGCGCGTTGTTTCAGCTGCTGTGAACGGGGATAACGAGAAGGGCGTATCCGAGGCCTTCGACATCATCGGCTTCAACTACAACCAGAAATTCCCCGATGCGTACCACAAGAAGTATCCCAAGAAGGCGCTCTACGGATCGGAGACCTCGAGCGCGGTGTGCACGCGCGGCGATTATGCCAACGACCGGTTGCGCAATTTGGTGAGCAGCTATGACGGGGTGGTGCCATGGGGAGAAACGCCGGAAGGATGGTGGAAGTTCTACGGCGAGCGCGATTGGGAAGCGGGCGGCTTTGCCTGGACCGGCTTCGACTATCGCGGAGAGCCGACTCCGTACGGCTGGCCCTCCATCAACTCTCAGTTCGGCATCGTGGATATGTGCGGTTTTCCAAAGGATTACTTCTACTACTACAAAGCGTGGTGGGGCTCGGAGCCCGCGCTGCATCTGTTCCCGCACTGGAACTTCGCGGGCAGGGAAGGCGACACGATTCCGGTGTGGGTGTACTCGAATCTGGAAGAGGTCGAGTTGTTTGCGAACGGCAAGAGCCTGGGCAGCCAGAAGGTTCCGCATTTGGGTCATGTCGAATGGAAGGTCAAATACGAGCCGGGCGTAATCGAGGCGCGGGGATCGAAGGGCGGCAAGGTGGTGCTGACCGAGAAGCGCGAAACCACGGGAGAAACGGTCGCCATTCGGCTCACCGCCGACCGCACGGAGATCGATGCCGACGGCGAGGACATCGCGATTCTCAAGGTGGAGGTTCTGGACAAGGAAGGAAGGCCAGTTCCGACGGCCGGCAACCTCATCGGCTTCAAGGTTACCGGCGAGGGCGCGCTGATCGGCGTGGGCAATGGCGACCCCAATTGCCAGGAGAGCGACAAGGAGCCGAAACGCTCGCTCTTTAACGGACTGGCGCAGGTGATCGTGCAGGCTACCAAGAGGCCGGGAGAGATCCACATCGAGGCGGTAAAAGAAGGCTGGGACGGGCCGGAGCTAACTCCCGCGAAGGTGACCATCACCACCAAGAAGGTCGAGTTGCGACCCGCGGTGGCCGTGACGCGGCGAGAGGACTGAAGCTGTCAATCCATGGAGGGCAAAGAAGAAAATGGCGGCCTTCGGGCCGCCATTTTTTAGAGCGGTTTCGATTCAACAGTTGTCATTTTGAAATCGTGCCGAGTGGCATTTTCTTGAGAAAAATGCCACTCGGCGTTGAGCTTTCTGCGAAGAGCTGAATCGAAACCGCGGTAGCGTAGCGAGAAGAAGGAAATTGGTTGTCAAAACTCTTCGCTGGTTTCGGCTGCCGGCAAGACGTCGTTTTCGTTGGCCATCCACACATAGAGCGTGGGCAGCAGGAAGACGCCGATGACCAGGTTGGCGAGCAAGCCGCCGACGATGACGATGGCGAAGGGCCGTTGCGAGTCCGAGCCGATGGCGTGCGAGAGCGCCGCGGGCAGCAGGCCCAGGGTAGCCACCAGCATGGTCATCATAATGGGCCGCAAACGCAATACAGCGCCCTCCACGGCGGCTTCGACGATGTGTCCCTGGGTTGACTCTTCCATCCCGTTGCGGCGTGAGCGCAACTGGTTGATGAACTCGATCATGATGACGCCGGTTTGCACCGAGACGCCGAACAGAGCGAGAAAGCCGACCGCCGAAGAGACCGAGAAGTTGGTGTGGGTGATGAACAGCGCCAGCGGTCCGCCGATGGAGGCCATCATGACGCTGATGAGAATGAGCATGGCCCACTTGAAGGAGCGGAACATGGTGTAAAGGATGAGGAAAATCACCAGCACGGTGATGGGAATGACAATATCCATGCGCTTGTCGGCGCGTTTCTGGCTCTCGTATTCGCCGGCCCACTCCAGGTGATAGCCGGCGGGCAGGGCAACACCCTCGTTCACCTTGGCGATAGCTTCCTCGACGGTCGAGCCCAGGTCGCGCCCGCGCACCGAATATTTGATGGCGATATAGCGCTGTCCGCCCTCGCGGTTGATCTGCTCGGCGCCGTCGTCGGCGCTGATCTTGGTCAATTGCGCCAGAGAGACGCGCTCGCCGGAGGGCGCCAGCAGGCGCACATTCTGAATGGCCTCGCGGGTCTCGCGGTACGGTTGCTGGTAGCGCAGGGTCACGTCGAAACGCGCTTCGCCTTGCTGGAGTTGCGTAACGGCATTGGCGCCCACCGCGGTCTGCACTGCGTCCTGGATGTCGGCCACGTTGATGCCCCAGCGGGCGGCGGCGGCGCGATCCACGGTGTAGTTGAGGTTGGGCTGGCCGACGATGCGGAAGATGCCCAGGTCCTCAACGCCTTTGACCGTGGCCATCTTGGCTTGAATCAGGTCGGCCTTCTTCTCCAGGGTGCGCAGGTCGTCGCCGTAGAGCTTGACGGCCAACTCGCCTTTCACGCCGCTGACGGCTTCTTCCATGTTGTCGGAGATGGGCTGGGAATAGTTCCACAGCACGCCGGGAAACTTGGTCAACTCCTTGTCGATGGCGGCAATCAGTTCCTCCTTATCCTGGTGGAAGACGGGCCGCCATTCCTTCTTGGGCTTTAGATCGACAAAGTACTCGGTGTTGAAGAAACCGGCGGTGTCTGTGCCGTCGTCGGGACGTCCGGTTTGGCTGACAACCTGGGTGACCTCGGGGAAGCTGGCCATGACCAGCCGCGCCTTGTTGGTAAATTCGATGGATGCGGTGGGGCCTTCGCTGGGCGGCAAGGTGCCGCGCACCCAGATAGAGCCTTCGTCGAGGTGAGGCAGAAACTCCGGGCCGATGGGACCGCCAAAGGTGAGGAAGATGGCGATGGCGAAGAGCACGCCGGCAATGCCCACGGTGGTGCGGCGATTTTCGATGGCCGCGCGCACGGCTACGCGATAGTGCTGCGTGAGCCATTCCATGATGGGGTTGTGCCACTCCTTGGCGCCTTTCCTGAAGGCGATGCTGCCCAGCACCGGGGCCACGAACATGGCGAAGCCCAGTGCGCCCAGCAGGGCGAAGGTGACCGTCCAGGCCATGGGCTTGAAGAGCCGGCCCTCGACGGCCTGCAGCGTGAAGATGGGCAGATAGGCCGTGATGATGATGCCGCGGGCAAAGAAGACCGGGCGCTGCACCTCGTGTGCCGCCTCGCGAATGCATTGCGCCGGGGTGTGCGTTCCGTCGTGCGCGGAGAGATGGCGGACAATGTTCTCGATCATCACCACCGAACCGTCCACCAACATGCCGAAATCCAGGGCGCCCAGCGAAAGCAGGTTGGCGGGGATGTGGCTCAGGTCAAGGCAGATGGAGGCAAACATCAGCGAGAAGGGAATGGTGAGCGCCACGATGATGGCGCCGCGCACGTTGCCCAGAAAAAGAAAGAGAATGATGGAGACCAGGAGCATGCCCAGGGTAAGGTTATGCTCGACGGTTTCCACCGTATAAGAGACCAGCTTGGAGCGGTCGAGGAAGGGCACAACCTTGACGCCCTTGGGCAGGATGCTCTTGTTGAGTTTGTCGACTTCGGCGTGAATGCCATCGAGGACCGGATCGGAGTCGGTGCCCTTCTGCAACAGCACGATGCCTTCCACGGTATCGGGATTGTCGACGATGACGCCGTCGTCGCGATGCGTGGCGCGGCCGATCTGACCGAGTCGAATCTTGGGGCCCTGGGCAACGGTCGCTATATCCTTGATCTTTACGGGCGTGCCGTTCTGCGTCTTGACGACGGTGTTCTCGATGTCCTGCACGCTGGTGAACAGACCCACCGACTGCACGTTGATCTGCTGTGAACCCTGCTCGATAAAGCTGCCGCCGCCGTTGGTATTGTTGTTGGCGATCTGCTGCTCGACCTGGGAGATGCTCAATCCGTAGGAGACCAGCTTCTCCGGGTCGAGCTTGATCTGGTACTCCTTGGTCGGCCCGCCGAAGCTGGATACATCCACTACCCCGTTGACGCCCTTGAAGGACTTCTCCAGGAACCAGTCTTCAAGAGACTTCTTCTCCATCACGTCGTAGGAGGGATTGGTGCTCTCCAGCGTGTACCAGTAGATCTGGCCGACGGGGCTCCAGTCCGAGCCCATCTGCGGCACCAGGTTGGCGGGCAGGCTGACCATGCTCAGCCGCTCCAGCACGTGCTCGCGATTCACGTCGCTGGTGGAGTCGTCGTCGAAGACCAGCATCAGGCTCGACAGGCCGGCCAGCGTCGTCGAGCGCAGATGCGTGAGGTGGGGAATGCCGGCCATTTGAATCTCGACCGGGACGGTTACCTGGCGCTCGATCTCCTCGGCCGAGCGGCCTGGCCACTGGGTAATGATCTGCACGTAGTTGTTGGCTACGTCGGGGTAGGCCTCGATGGGCAGCGCCCGGAAGGACACCACTCCCCAGGCGGACAGCAGGACCACGCCGCCCAGGACCAGCCAGCGGCTTTTCAGCGCGAAATCGACGAGTGCGCGAATCATTGGTTCCCCGCTGTTTCAAGCAAAAGCGCGTTGGTGACCACTTGCTGCCCGGGCTGAAGGCCGGAGAGAATCTCCTGGCGATTGCCATCGAGCATCCGGCCGGCCTGAACCTCGGTGCGCTTGAACTGATTGCCGCCCGCGGGCAGGAAGACCCAGTCGCGATCGTGAAGGTGCAGGACGGCTTCGGCCGGCACCACGGCGTGCGTTTCCTTGGCGCGACCGGAAAAGGTGGCGGTGGCGAACATGCCCAGCTTGAGAAATCCGGGATTGGGCACCTCGATGCGCACCTTGGCGGTGCGCAGCACGGGATCGAGGATGGGGCCGATGTCGCTGACGTGCCCGCTCAGCAGCCTGTCCGGCCAGGCGTTCAGCTTGATCTTGGCTTCCTGGCCGAGTTGCAGTTTGGGGATGTCGTTCTCGAAGACATCGCAGACGATCCACACGGTGGAGAGATCGGCGATGGTGAACGCAGTGGCCGAGCCGGAGAGGGTGACGCCGGCGGCGGCGGCGTTGGTCACGTTTTGGGCCACGATAACGCCGGAGATGGGCGCGTAGACGTTCACAACGCTGCTGGGGTGACTCTTGTCCACGCCCAGCGTCTTCAACTGCTCTTCGGCGGCGGTCAGATCGGCCTGGGCATCCTTTGCGCTGTCCTCGGCCTGTTCCAGCATGGCCTGGGAGATGGCTCCGTGGTTCAGGAGATCCTGGGCGCGGACATACGCCTTTTTAGCGAGTTGCTCGTCGTTGGCGGCCTTTAAATAAGCATTGAAGGCGCTGGTAATGTCCGGGCTCTGGACCTTGAGCAGCAACTGGCCCTTTTTCACGTTGTCGTCCAGGCGGGCCTTGATGTCCACCACGCGGCCATTGGCCAGGGAGATGACGGGGACCTCGCGGGAAACGTCGGGAAAGATCGAACCGGTGGCTTTCAACTCCGTGGCGGATTCGATTTGGCCGGCGGCCGCCAGGGGGAACTTGGCAACGTCCTTGGCGTCGATGGTCAGCAGGTTCATGTCGGCCACTTGGATCACCTGTGCGGCCGGCGGGGCTCCGTCGCCTTTCTCCTTGTCTTTGCAGCCGGAGAGAGCGGCGGTCGCGACGATGGCAAGCGCAAGAGAGGCTTTGCGGACATGCTTCAGGAAAGAATGCGAAATCATTGGATTACCTCTCGTCCCACGGCAAGATTCAGTTGTCCAGCGGCGGTCAAATACGTGCCGATCAGTTGCAGGTAGGCCAGTTGCACGGCCCGGTAGTCGCTTTGCGCATTGAGAAAGTCCAGCAGCGAGGCGCCGCCGTGCTGGTAGGAGTAGGTGACCGTATCGCGAACGCGCGTGGACTGCTCCTTGTATTGCGCCTTGTAGGGCCGCAACAGCGCCAGGCTGCTCTCCACTTGCGCGTAGGCCGAGTCCACGTCGCTGAACACCTGGGCGCGCGTGGCCTCGGTCAACTGCCGATTGCGGCCAATGTCGATTTGGGTGCGCTGCTTCTCGCCTTGGTTGCGATCGAAGATGCGCAGCGGAATACTCACGCTCAGCCCGAGCGTCTGTTGGTCGTTGGGGTTATTGAACGATGGGTTCCACGTATACCAGGTGCTGAACGTCGGATCGGTGGACCCATTGGCGATGGCCAGCTTGTGGTTGGTGCTGGCTTGCTGCACGGCCTGAAGCGCGGCGCGCAGGTCGGGCCGCTCGTCAAGGGCGATCTGGCGGAAGTCTTCCAGAGGCTTGAGCGATTCGGCAAAGTCAAATGCGCCAGCCACGTCGAATTGCTCCACCGGCGTGCGGTCGTTGAGCAACTGGAGAAGCTGGATCTTGGCGGTGCGCAGGTTGACGAGAGCCGTCTGGATCTCCACTTCATATTGGACGCGCAACAGTTCGATGCGGTCTAGGTCGATCTGGGCGATATCGCCGGCTTTGAAGCGATCGCGGCTGATCTGGATGATCTTGTCGTAGTACTCGAGGTCGGCTTTGGCCAGATCGAGAACCGCCTTGGCCTGCAAGGTTTGCACGAAGGCCGATCGCAGGTCGAAGAGCAGATTGCGCTCCAGGTCTTCGTGCTGCGAAGCGGAGATCTGGGCGCCTTCCTTGGCAGATTGCAGTCGCAGCTCGCGTTTGCGTTCACGCTCGTGCAGGTAACTGAATGTGCCTTGAGCCTGGTTGCCCGCCAGGGGTTGCCACACGCCGTCATGGCGGGCAATTTGCGTTCCATCGGTGGCCGCGGTGAACTGCGGATTGGGGCGTAAGAAGGCGGTAATCTCAGCGGCCTTCATCTCCTCCACCCCGAGGGCATCGGCTTTGAGGGCGGGATTGGCGGCTTCGAATTTCGCTTTCACCTGCTCCCAGGTGAGGCTTTGCTGGCCCTTGGCAAAAGCCGGCGCAAGAACCAGTAGCAGGGCTACCGCCGGACCGGACAGGGCAGGGAGGAATCGCTTCATACATAACCTTCACGCCGTGGTCTGCACGGCGGACAGAGGAAGAAAGCGTTCAAAAAAATGGTGTGAAGGCACGGTCGAAGACTCAGGCTGCCGGCGGGGGACGGTTCTGGATGCCTGCCAGGCCGGGATGGTCCACATGCGGGGTCGGCAAATGGCCTGGCGCGCCAGTGTGGAGAAAGCCAAAAGAAAGACCGGCAAAGAAAGGCAGTGGAACGGCGGCAGCAAGCGGAAAAATAGAGTGCGCGGCGTGAACTATATAACCCCGGCGCAAGCAGGAATCTGCCTCGGCTGGGTTTTGGGATGCCAGCAAGTCGTCCGTCACCGAGATCACCGGAAAAAGGATCAGGATGAGCACTGCCAGGGCAACGAACTGCGTTCGCCTTGTTGCCCCAGCGCGCGGAGCAAAGCGCGGCCACAGGCTCAAGCCGGCGATTGCCAGCAGCGCCCATGCGAGATTGAGAGCCAGCTCCATAGCTTAGCCCGATTCTACAACAGCAGCGATTGCATCCCCTTGAGTTTGACCGGGCAAGGGATTCCCCTTATGATGAACAAGTTGGGTTTTGCGCCGGGCGCCCTGCCGCAGGCCAGACCGACACGGCTTCAAGATCGCCGAGCATCGTGCTTGTTGCCCCCTCGTTCAATGGTAGGACAGCCGCCTCTGGAGCGGCATATCGGGGTTCGAATCCCTGGGGGGCAGCCAAATTTGAATCCAAACAACCCACACAAGTCCAGCTCAATGACCCCGATGGTTGCAAAACCAGGTTGCTTTTCCGGGAAGGCGTGCTACCGGGCCAGATTTGGAGCATTTTCAGCAGCCAATGTATAAGCTGTTGATTGTGCATGGTTTACCATCGCTATTCGGCCTGCGCCTTTTGCCTCGTTTCGAGGAATGGGATTTGCGCTCCGCCGAGGCGCAGCCTGACAGGCCAGACCCAAGGTTAGCCCTATATACTGAAGGCGCCAATGAGCGAAAAAATTATTGCCTTCCTTGTGGAATTCGTTACACAGGTCATCGCTGCCGGGGGATATGGTGGCATCGTCGTGCTGATGGGGATCGAATCGGCCTGCATTCCGCTGCCTTCCGAGATCATCATGCCGTTTGCCGGCTACCTGGTCTACATGGGCCATTTCAGCCTGTTCTGGGCAGCGACCGCGGGAGCGCTGGGCTGCAACCTGGGCTCGGTTGTCGCCTACTGGATCGGCGCCAAGGGGGGACGGCCCATGGTCGAGCGCTACGGCAAGTGGGTGCTCATGAGCCACCACGACCTGGACCTCATGACCATTTTCTTTGACAAGTACGGCTCAATCGCGGTGCTCCTGGCGCGGCTGCTGCCGGTGGTGCGCACCTTCATCGCGTTCCCGGCAGGGATCGCCAAGATGCCGCAGCTGCGTTTTCATATCTACACGTTTGTGGGCTCGTGGCCGTGGTGTTTTTGCCTGGCGTATGCCGGAATGAAGCTCGGCCAAAGCTGGAACGATCCGCATTCTCCATTTCACCAACTGTTTCACCGTTTTCACAACGCCGTAATTGTGCTGCTGCTGGCGGCCATAGTTTGGTTTGTCTGGTCTCACATCAATCGGTGGAGGCAGACGGAAGCCGTTTAAAGGGGACAAGAAGATCAAAGCTCTTCACAAGGCGTAGACTGTTGCGGCTGCGGAAAGAGAAGTTTGACCGGTCTCAAAAATCAGCAATCATCAACTGAAGGTTAGGAGAAGAGATGTCAACTGAACAACAAGGCGGCCAAAAGACCGCTGCAGCGTCGAAGGTTGCGCCCGCGACGGGCAAACTGGGAGTCATGGTAGTCGGCCTGGGCGCCGTCGCCACGACCATGATCGCCGGTGTGGAAGCCGTCCGCAGAGGACTGGCCAAGCCCATCGGCTCGCTGACGCAGATGGGACATATCCGTCTGGGCAAACGCACCGAAAACAAGTCACCGATGATCAAGGACTTTGTGCCCCTGGCCAAGCTGGAGGACATCGTCTTTACCGGCTGGGACATTTTTGAGGACAACGTCTACGAGTCCGCGGCCCATGCAAAGGTGCTGGACGAGAAGACGCTGGCCGAGCTCAAGCCATACCTGGAGACTATCAAGCCCATGCCGGCGGTCTTCGATTCGTACTATGTGAAGCGCCTGCACGGCACCCACGTGAAGACGGGCAAGAACAAGCGCGATCTGGCAGACCAGGTCCGCGCCGACATCCAGGCCTTCAAGAAAACCGTGGATCGCGTGGTGGTGATCTGGTGCGGGTCCACCGAAATCTTCATGCACCCCGCGGCGGTTCACGAGTCCATCGAGGCTTTTGAGAAGGGGCTGGAAAACAACGACATCGGGATCGCGCCCTCGCAGATTTACGCCTACGCGGCGCTGTCCGAAGGCGTGCCCTTTGCCAACGGCGCTCCGAACCTGACCGTGGATACCAAGGCGCTGATCGAGCTGTCGAAGAAGAACGCCGCGCCCATCTGCGGCAAGGACTTCAAGACCGGCCAGACCTTCATGAAGACGGTTCTGGCGCCGGCCTTCAAGGCGCGCCACCTGGGCGTCAGGGGCTGGTTCTCAACCAACATCCTGGGCAACCGCGACGGCGAAGTGCTGGACGATCCGGAATCGTTCAAGACGAAAGAAGAATCCAAGCTCGGGTCGCTCGATTACATCTTCCAGCCGGAGCTTTACCCCGACCTTTACAAGGATCTCTACCACAAGATTCGCATCAACTATTACCCGCCGCGGGGCGACGACAAGGAAGCCTGGGACAACATCGACATCTTCGGCTGGCTGGGCTACCCGATGCAGATCAAGGTGAACTTCCTCTGCCGCGATTCGATTCTTGCCGCGCCCATCGCGCTTGATCTGGTGCTGTTCCTCGACCTGGCCAAGCGCGCGCCGGAGTTGCGCTCCATCGGCATCCAGGAGTGGCTGAGCTTCTTCCTCAAGGCGCCCCAGACCGCGGAAGGGCTCTATCCGGAGCACGATCTCTTCATTCAGTCCATGAAGCTCAAGAACACCTTGCGCCACATCATGGGCGAAGACCTGATCACGCACCTCGGTTTGGAATACTACGACTGAGCACTTGCCATCCAGGCAGACGCAGGCCTTGCGGCGTTGAAAACAATGAGCCTCACCCGTCAGGGTGGGGCTCACATGTTTGTGCGCCCAGCACGGGCGCACTCTTGCGGGTGCAAGTCCCGCCACAAGCCGGTCACTGTGAGCGAAGCGAAGCGCAAGCCGGACGCGATAAGAAAAGGCCCCTCTTGTCGAGGAGCCTTTCCAGGTTGCAACCAAAGGTGGTGCTTATGCGTGTGCGTGGTGGCGCTGCGCGATGGGCTCCGCCTTCTTGGCCAGATAGCGGTCAACTGCGGCGGCGGCCTTGCGGCCCTCCGAGATAGCCCAGACCACCAGAGACTGGCCGCGGCGCATGTCGCCGGCGGCAAAGATGCCCTCCACCGAAGACATGTAGTCCGCGTTGGCAGCGATGTTCCCGCGGTTGTCCAGTTCCACTCCCATTTGCTCGATCATTCCCGAGCGCACCGGGCCGAGGAAGCCCATGGCCAGCAGGACCAGATCGACGTCGAGCGTGAACTCGGTGCCCGCAATGGTCTCGAAGGTTGGCGGCGGGCCAACTCGGACGGCATGGACCTGCTGGACGTTGCCGTCCTTGTCGCCGGTGAACTTGACGCTGTTTACAGCCCAGTCGCGAATGCCGCCCTCTTCGTGCGAGCTCTCGGTGCGCAGTTGCAGGGGCCAAAGAGGCCAGGGCGTTTGGGCCGCGCGCTGCTCCGGAGGCTTGGGCATGATCTCGATCTGGTGAACGCTCTTGGCGCCCTGGCGGAGGCTGGTGCCCAGGCAATCCGCGCCGGTGTCGCCGCCGCCGATGATCAGCACGCGCTTGCCCTCGGCGCTGATGGAGACGGCTGGGTCGACGGCGTCGCCCTCGCAGCGATGGTTCTGCTGGGGCAGGAACTCCATGGCAAAGTGAATGCCCTTTAGATCGCGGCCGGGAATCTTGAGGTCGCGCGGTTGCTCGGAACCGCCGCAAAGCAGAATGGCGTCATAGTGGCTGGTCAGCGTCTCGACCGGCACATTCACGCCCACATGCGCGTTGGTGACGAAGGTGACGCCTTCGGCGCGCATCTGATGGATGCGGCGGTCGATGACGTGTTTTTCCAGCTTGAAGTTGGGGATGCCGTAGCGCAGCAGCCCGCCGATGCGGTCGGCCTTCTCGTAGACGGTGACCGAGTGACCCGCGCGGCGCAACTGTTGCGCGGCGGCCAGCCCCGAGGGGCCGCTGCCTACAACGGCGACACGCCTGCCGGTGTTCTGCTCGGGCGGCTCGGGATGAATCCATCCCTCCTCCCAGGCCCGTTCGACGATGCTGCGTTCGATCAGCTTGATGGAGACCGCGGGTTCGCTGATGCCTAGCACGCAGGCGGCCTCGCAGGGCGCGGGACAGATGCGGCCGGTGAACTCAGGGAAGTTGTTGGTGGCGTGCAGGCGCCGGATTGCGCTCTCCCAGCGATTGTTGTAGACCAGGTCGTTCCAGTCGGGGATCAGGTTGTTGACCGGACAGCCGGTATGGCAAAAGGGCACACCGCAATCCATGCAGCGCGCGCCTTGAGCGCGCTGCTTTTCCTCGGGAAAAGGCTCGTAAATCTCCAGCCAGTCGTGGAGCCTCTCCTCGACCTTGCGGCGGGTGGGTTGCTCGCGCTCAATTTCCAGGAATCCAGTCACCTTACCCATGCTGCACCTCTGCCGTAGCCGCCACCAGAGGCGACGAAGTTGTGGGGGGAGTATAGATCGTTTCGACGCGTTCGATGCCTAGAACGCGCTTGTACTCGTGCGGGAAAACCTTGATGAACCGCGGCTGCGCGTTGTCCCAGTGTTCCAGAATCCAGGCGGCGCGCGGACTGCCGGTCAGCTCGCGGTGGCGCTCGAGAAGGCCGCGCACCTTGGCCACGTCCTCATCGGACGCGAGCGGCTCCAGGTCCACGCTGGCGGTGTTGCAGCGGCGCGTGGAGAAATCGCCTTGTTCGTCGAAAACGTAAGCGTGCCCGCCGCTCATGCCGGCGGCGAAGTTGCGCCCGGTCGAGCCGAGCACAACCACTGTGCCGTTGGTCATGTATTCGCAGCCGTGATCGCCCACGCCCTCAACGACGGCTGTCGCTCCCGAGTTGCGAACGGCGAAGCGCTCGCCGGCAATGCCGTTGAGGAAGACTTCGCCGGTGGTGGCGCCGTAGAGCACCACGTTGCCCACCAGGATGCTTTCCTCGGGCAGGAAGCTGGATGTCTTCGGCGGATAAGCAATGATGCGCCCGCCGGAGAGTCCCTTGCCCAGATAATCGTTCGAGTCGCCTTCCAACTCGAGCGTTACACCGGTGGGAACGAAAGCGCCGAAGCTCTGTCCTGCCGAGCCCTGGAACTTGAAGTGGATGGTTTCCTCCGGCAGCCCGGCCGATCCGTAGCGGCGCGCAATTTCTCCGCCCAGCATGGCGCCGACGGTGCGATGCACGTTGCGAATGGCGAAGCTGCCGGTGACCGGAGTCTTGGACTTGAGCGCTGGTGCGGCCTGTGCGATGAGCGCGTGATCCAGCGCGGCTTCCAGCCCGTGATCCTGCGCCTGCACCTTGTGGCGCGCCACGCGCGCCGGCAGCGTAGGTGAATAGAGTATCGAGGAGAGATCGATGCCCCTGGCCTTCCAATGCGCGTCGGCGAGCGAGGCCTCCAGACGCTCCACGCGGCCCACCATCTCATCGAAGGTGCGGAAGCCCAGCTTGGCCATGTACTGGCGCACTTGCTCGGCGATAAAGAAGAAGAAGTTGACCACGTGCTCGGGCTGGCCTTGGAACTTGGCGCGCAGAACCGGGTCCTGGGTCGCGATGCCCACCGAGCAGGTGTTCAGGTGGCACTTGCGCATCATCACGCAGCCCATGGCGATCAGCGGCATGGTGGCAAAGCCGAACTCCTCGGCGCCGAGCAGCGCGGCAATCACTACGTCGCGGCCGGTTTGCAGCTTGCCGTCGGTCTGCACCTTGATGCGGCTGCGCAGGTCGTTGAGCAACAGCACTTGTTGCGTCTCAGCCAGGCCAAGTTCCCAGGGCAGCCCGGCGTGCTTGATGGAGCTGAGCGGGGAAGCGCCGGTGCCGCCATTGTCGCCGGAGATGAGCACCACGTCGGCATGGGCCTTGGACACGCCCGCGGCGACCGTGCCTACGCCGGCTTCGGCCACCAGCTTGACGGCAATGCGCGCCTTGGGGTTCACGTTCTTCAAGTCGTAGATCAGTTGCGCCAGATCTTCGATCGAGTAAATGTCGTGATGCGGAGGCGGTGAGATCAAACCCACGCCGGGGATAGAGTGCCGGGTCCGGGCGATGATCTCATCCACTTTGTGGCCGGGCAACTGTCCGCCCTCGCCGGGCTTTGCGCCCTGCGCCATCTTGATCTGGATTTCGTCGGCGTTGACGAGATAGTTGGTCGTCACGCCGAAGCGGCCCGAGGCCACTTGCTTGACCGCGCTGCGGCGCGAATCGCCGCTGGGGTCCCGCTTGAAGCGCTCCTCGTCCTCGCCGCCCTCGCCGGTGTTGGACATTCCTCCCAGGCGATTCATGGCGATGGCCAGGGTCTCGTGCGCTTCTTTGCTGATGGAGCCGTAGCTCATGGCGCCTGTGGTGAAGCGTTTGACGATCTCCTTGGCCGGTTCAACTTTGTCGAGCGGCAGGGGCTTGTTCGCATATTTCAATTGCAGCAGGCCGCGCAGGGTGCATAGGTGGCGGTTCTGCTCGTCGAGCAGATCGGTGTACTCCTGGAAGGTGGCGGCGTTGTTCTGCCGTACGGCATGTTGCACCTTGCTAATGGTCGCCGGATTGAGCAGGTGGTACTCGCCGCCCTCGCGATACTGATATTGGCCGCCGACAACCAGTTCGGTCTCGGACTCGGTGAACGGCTGGAAGGCATAGGCATGCTTGAGCAGGGCCTCGCGCGCCAGCACCTCCAGGCCTACGCCCTCGATGCGGGAAGCTGTTCCTGAGAAGTAGGACTCCACCACCGAGCGGTTCAATCCCACGGCCTCAAAGACCTGCGCGCCGCGATAGCTTTGCAGCGTGCTGATGCCCATCTTGGAGAAAGTCTTCAGCAGGGCCTTGTTGATGGCCTTGATGAAGTTCTTCTCGGCATGGTTGGCGGTCACGTTATGGGGAAGCAGGCCGCGGCGCTTCAGGTCGTGCAGCGTCTCGATGGCCAGATACGGATTGATGGCGCTGGCGCCGTAGCCGATGAGCAAGGCGAAATGCATGACCTCGCGCGGCTCGCCGCTCTCGATGATCAGCGCTACCTGGGTGCGGGTCTTCTCCTTTACCAAACGGTTGTGAACCGCGGCCATGGCCAGCAGGCTGGGAATCGGCGCATAAGTCGCATCCACGCCGCGGTCGGAGAGAATCAGCAGCGTATAGCCGGAATCCACAGCGTGCGAGGCGCGCGCCCCCAGATCGTCGAGCGCGTGCTTGAGAGCCGACTCGCCGTCCGCGGCGCGGAACAGCGCCGGCAGCGTGGTGGCCAGCAGATCGCCAGAGGAGACGCGGCGCAGCTTTTCCAAATCGCGATTGGTGAGAATCGGATGGGGCAGCTTGAGCGTATGGCAGTTATCCGGCGCTTCATCCAAAATGTTCCGTTCGGTGCCGATGTAGCTGATCAGCGACATCACCATCTCTTCGCGAATGGGATCGATGGGCGGATTGGTTACCTGCGCGAAGAGCTGCTTGAAGTAGTTGAAGAGCGGTTGCGGCCGATCGGAAAGGCAGGCCAGCGGCACGTCGGTGCCCATGGAGCCGATCGGTTCCATGCCGGTTGCGCCCATCGGCGCCAGCAGAATGCGCAAATCCTCTTCGCTGTACCCGTAGGCGCGCTGACGGCGCAGCAGGGTCTCGGGATTCGACGCGATCACCCGCGAAGGCTCGGGCAACTGGTCGAGCGTGACCTGCTGCTCCTGGAGCCAGGTTGCATACGGCTGGCGGGCGGCCAATTGCTTCTTGATCTCGGCGTCGG
>Ga0181529_10003893_pt1 | contig 16602 bp, 7 predicted proteins | sample PEATcosm2014_Bin_36_FD_119763 | JGI IMG/M metagenome (GOLD analysis project Ga0181529, IMG submission 119763) | Peatland microbial communities from MTU Mesocosm Facility, Houghton, MI, USA - PEATcosm2014_Bin10_30_metaG | ecosystem: Environmental > Terrestrial > Soil > Wetlands > Peat | place...
AAGAGCGGACACGCGCGGCGACTGCAAGAGGTCTTCCGGTCTTTCGATGGAGAGATCCCGGTAGAGGACTTTGTTCTGGAATTCGAGAAAGAGCGGACTGCCGACGGCGATGAGGAGCGGCCGGCCCGAGCCAAGAAAGGGCGCCCAAACTTCCGTCAACTCCGGTGTCCAGGCCGCAACGGGTTGAGTCGGGGTATGCGGCGAGGACGGCAGCTTGAAATAGAAGACCACCGCTGCGGCGGCGGCCAGCAGGAAGAGCGCGGCAAAAGCTAGCGCGGCAAATCGCCACGGCACTTGCGACGACGGCGACTCCTGCTCGCTCAAGACGTCGGGAGGCGACTCGACGGGGAAGGCGGCGGGACGGGGTCCGCAGATCAGGCTGAAGGACCCCTTGGGGAGGTCGACCACCAGGGCGTCGTCCCGTCCCTCCTCCCGGTAGTACTCGGTGAGTTTCAGGCGGAGGCGGCCGATCTGGATGCGGACGGTGGAATCGACGCGGGGATCGTAGGAGGAGGGTTTGCCGAAGGCGTCGACGCCGATGGTGTACTCCTTGAGTTGGTCCGAGTCGCCCGCCAGGGAGTGGCTGGACAGGTACTTCAGGAGGCGCCGCGACGAGGGGGCGTTACGGAACGTCTTGCTTTGGAGAACGTGCTCTACGCAAGTTTCAATCGTCAGATTCCCACCACTCCCTTGATTGCCATCATACAACAGCCCCCAAAAGACGGTTGACAGAGTTGCTACACCTGCACTATCACCTATGCGATCAGCGGGTTAGGAGTGCTAACACAGCTGCTAACCGCAGCATCACCCGCCCGCGGGTCAAAACCGGGCCGATGGTGGGTATGCTCCGGAAGCAACCTTATACAAAAATGCTCTTGCAACTGCGAATTCTGCTCATTCTGGGGCTACTGGTGGTCGCGGCGTCCGGCCAGCCGGGAGGCGCGTCGGACAACACGGAAAACGACCCGGACCACGCCGTGAAGGTATCCGACGACGTCCTGTGGCGGCTCGAGTTGGGCGATATTGCCGAAGTGCGCACCTTCCGTTATACGGGTGCGGGACACGGCGCGAAGGCGGCGCCGATGATCCTCTACTCCTACAGCTACATTCCAAAGTCCCTCGACCGCAGCCGGAAAGCGCCCCTGATTGTGTTGATCCACGGCGGCGTGCACAGCAACAACATGACGGGCGGACCGGCGAATACGGCCACCATTGTGCGGGAGCTCATCGAACAAGGATACGTCGTGACGGCGCCGGACTACCGGGGCAGCACCGGCTACGGAGCGGCATACGCCAGGGCGATCGATTACGGCGGCAGGGAAAACGACGACATCGTGGGCGCGCGCGACTGGATGCTGCAGCGGTATTCGTTTCTCGATCCGGCGCGGGTCGGCCTGTTGGGCTGGAGCCATGGGGGAATGATCGCGTTGTTCGACATCTTCCTCCATCCCGATCTGTTTGCGTGCGCGTATGCCGGCGAGCCGGTGAGCGACCTGATCGAGCGGCGGAAGTATCTGAAATCGATGCCTCAGACAATGGCGGAGAGCGTGGGTGAATCGGCCTCCAAAGACGATGAGGAGTATCGCAAGCGGTCGCCAGTGACTTGGGCGGCCAAACTGGAGCGGCCCCTGCTGGTCCACGGCAATACTTCGGACGAAACGGTGCACGTGGTGGAGGTGCAGCACCTGGTGGAAGCGCTGCAGGCAGCGGGGAAACAGTTCGAATACAAGATCTACGATGCCGCGCCGGGCGGTCACCATTTCAACCGCATCGATACCAAACTGGCGCGCGAATCGCGCGCAGAGATCTACGCATTCCTGGCGAAATATCTGAAGCCGGCCGCCGGCAAACCGTAAATCGGACTCGACTGTGAACACCACGGCCCCAACGATGAACCGCACCAAACCGAGGCAAACGGCAGCGTTTCTGGCCGGTGTCTCCGGCTGGACGCTGGATGCCTTCGATTTTTTTCTGGTGGTGTTCTGCCTGACCGGCATCGGCCGGGACCTTCACAAGACGGACGCGACGATGTCGCTGGCGATTGTCATGACATTGGCGTTCCGGCCCCTGGGGGGACTGATCTTCGGCCTGCTGGCCGACCGCTACGGGCGGCGCCGGCCGCTCGTCTGGAACCTGGCGCTCTGCGGAATCGCGCAATTGCTGACGGGGCTGGCGCCGAATTTCGGATGGTTCCTGGTTTCTCGCGCCGTTTTCGGCACGATCATGGGAGGGCAGTGGGGCGTGGGAGCGTCGTTAGCCATGGAGGCCGCGCCGGTGCGGATGCGCGGCCTGCTTTCGGGAATCCTGCAGCAAGGATACGCGGCCGGATACCTTCTGGCTGCGCTGGCGTACTCGCTGGTTTTCGACCGGTTCGGATGGCGGCCGCTGTTCTTCCTGGCATGTTTACCAGCCCTCGGTGCGGCGGCTTTTGTGGCGGTTCGGGTGACGGAGTCGGAGGTCTGGGAGCAGTCGCGACACCAGAACTGGCGCGGGCTGCGAAGCGCGTTGTTGGCAAATTGGAAGCTGCTTGGGTACATTACCCTTTTCACTATGTCGATGCACATGTGCTCGCACGGTTCCCAGGATATGTACCCCACGTTCCTGCAGCGTCAGTGGGGATACAGCGCGCGCCAGCGGGCCCTGATGACGGCGATTTCGATGATGGGCGCATTAGCGGGCGGCACGCTGTGCGGGCTGCTTTCGGACCGCTGGGGAAGGCGAAAGTCGATGATCGTGGCACTCGCCGGCGCGCTGCTGATCGTGCCGCTGTGGGCGTTTGCTCCCACGGCGGGGCTGCTTGTCGCGGGCGGGCTGATGATGCAGTTTCTGATACAAGGCGCCTGGGGCGTAGTGCCGGCGCACCTGGCGGAGTTGACTCCCGACGGTTTGCGCGGGTTCGTGCCGGGCTTCGGCAACGCCTGCGGCGTGGTGCTGGCGAGTTCGGTAGTCTACCTGGAAGCGGTTTTCGCGCGAAACAGCAGTTACGCGGCGGCCATGGCGTCGACCGCCGCAGCGGCGCTGGCGCTGGCCATCGCAATGACCTGGGCGGGGGGCGAGAAGCAGGCGGCCAGGTTTGGCAAGTGATTCAACAACCGGAGAGAATGCGATGAAACGGTATCTTCGATATCTGATTGCCGCCAGCATACTGGCGGGGGCGGCAACGGCACAGACCACCGGCACGATCACCGGTACGGTGACCGATGCGAGCAAGGCGGTGATGGCCGGCGTGCAGGTGACGGCGCAGGGGAAGACCGTGGACGTGAAGCGCCAGAGCACGACGAACTCGAGTGGCGAGTATGCATTCCCGTTCCTGCCGCCGGGAGATTACGAGATTGAATTCCGGCACGACGGATTCGCTACGATGGCGGAAAAGGCCACGCTGAACGTGACGGAACGGATTGCGGTGAACGTCACGATGAAGCCTTCGGCGGTAGCCGAGCAGGTGGAAGTAGTCGCGACGGCGGCCGGGCTGCAAACCGAAACCGCGGCCCTGGGACGCGTGGTGGACGGGAAGGCGATCAACCAGTTGCCGCTCTCGACACGGAACTTCACGCAATTGCTGACCCTGTCGGCGGGCACTTCGGCGGCACTGAACGACGCCACGGCGCTGGGCCGCGGCACGCAGATCATCTCTTCGGGCGGCGCGCGGACCACGTCGAACGCCATCCAGGTCGACGGCATCGATGCTATCAACATCCACACCGACAGCGCCACCGATAACGGCGTGGGATCGAACGGCATTCTGGTGCCGTCGCCGGAAGCGATTCAGGAATTCAAGGTGCAAACCAACCTGTACGACGCCCAATCGGGGCGGAGCGGCGGGGCCAACATCGCGCTGGTGACGAAATCCGGGACTGACGATTTTCACGGATCGGCGTTTGAGTTCTTCCGCAACACCGACCTGAACGCCAACAATTTCTTTTTCAACAGCACCGGCACCGGGCGTCCGGTGCTCAACCAGAACCAGTTCGGCGCAACCTTGGGCGGGCCGATCAAGCGGCAGAAGACGTTCTTCTTTCTGTCCTACCAGGGTACGCGGCAGGTGAACGGGTATTCGGGTTCCACTTCCTTGACGCTGCCGGCAATCCCGCTGGACCGTTCGGCGGCGGCGATCGGAAAGGCCTTTGCGGGAGCCAAGCCGAAGAACGGCACGCTCACGGTGGCGGCGGACGGGTCGAACATCAATCCGGTGGCGCTGGCGCTGCTGAACCTGAAGAACGCGGACGGAACATACGTCATTCCTTCCCCCCTAATATCGAGCAGCGGAGTTAATTACACCAATTCGCAGCCGGCGCGATTTACAGAAGACCAGGGCATCGCCAACATCGATCAACAGCTTACCAATCAGAACCACCTGACGTTCAAAGCCATGATTGGCGCGGACCCGACGTACAAGCCATTCGGGAGCGCGACGATACCGGGGTTCGGGTCCACCCAGGATTTCTGGGAACAGATCTACACCCTGGCGGATACTCACATCTTCTCTCCGACGCTGGTGAACGACGCGCGCATCGGAGTCTCCCGGACCATTGGGACAGTGATTCCGCAGGACAAGATTCCATTAACCGCGATCGGCATGAACCGGTTCAATTCCTCGGAATATAACGACATTCCGTTGATCACCGTAACCGGGGCGTTCGCTATGGGGTACGACGTAAACGGCGACCAGTCGGTGCACCCGACCAGTTATACCTACCGCGACACCCTCTACTGGTCCAAGGGACGCCACCAGATTCGCGGCGGAGCGGAGGCGCGGCGCTATGACGACAACTATTACAGCCGCAACCGCTACCGCGGCTCACTGACGATACAGACCTTCGCCGATTTCCTGCTGGGCCTGCCGGGTGGAGCGACGGCGCAGGGAGGCAACGGCGGCACCAACAGCAATATCAACGCGGCGGATGTAGCGAGTGGAATCCCCGATGGAGCCGACCGGTTGACCGACCTATCCTTCTTCGTTCAGGACGATTGGAAGGTGAACAGCCGGCTGACCCTGAACCTGGGGCTGCGTTGGGAATACCTGGGCTGGCCCGTCGACGCATTCGGGCGACGCGGGAATTTCGATTACCGGTTGTACGAGGCGCCCCCCGTGGGCGGCTCTACCAGCGCCGGCTTCGTGCAAAGCAACACCGCGCAGCACCCCTTGCCAGGGCTGCCTTCGGTCAATCCCTCGCTCATCGACAATCAGCCGGATAAGAATTTCGCGCCGCGTTTCGGTTTCGCTTACAAACTCTCGGAGAAGCTGGTGCTGCGCGGAGGGTACGGAATTTTTTACGACCAGCTTTCGAATCAGTTGGGGCTGCTGACTTCGCAATCCGCGCCGAACTATTTGCGGACGTCGCTTTCGGGGTCGTCAAACGCGTCTTCCTCGCTGCAGAATCCGTTCCCCAATCTGCCGCTGAGCTCGCAGTTCCCGGTCCTGCCGCTGCTCTACGCGCCGCCGTACACCAACGATCATCCGGCGCTGGGGTTGAACTCGGTGGATCCGAACCTACGCACGCCGTACATCCAGCAGTGGGCGCTGAACCTGCAGTGGCAGGCCGCCCGGAATACGTTGGTGCAAGTGGGCTACGTAGGGACGAAAGGGGTGGCGCTGCCGGACCGGCGCGCCATCGACCAGGCGGTGCTGGCAAGCCCGACGGACCCGATCAACGGCATCACCACCAATACGTCCGCCAATGCCGGCCTGCGGGTGCCGTATGAAGGCTTCTCGCCGGAAGGGTTGCTGGCCGAAGAGACCGCTTCCGATTCGCGTTTCAATTCGCTGCAGGCCACGGTGACCGAGCGGATTCATCACGGGCTGAGCTTCGAGGCGGCGTACACCTGGGCCAAGGCGATGGACGACACTTCCGGTGGCAGCACCAGCATCTTCAGCGAGGTGGCCGGAGACGAGGACCACTTGTGGGTCAATAAGGGGCCGTCGGACTTCGACCGGACCCAGCGTCTGGTGATCAGCGCAAGCTACGAAATTCCGCGTTGGGGGATGGGGCTGAACCAGACGGCATTCGGCAAGAAGGTTTTTGGCGGATGGGTGGTCTCCGGCGTTGGACTGATCCAGTCGGGCACGCCGTTCTCCATCACGGACAGCGCGGGTGCAGCCTACTTTGGAGTTACCGGCAGCACCGCCAGCTTCGCCGCGAATGCCACGCTGGACACGGCACGGCTATCGGGCTCCACGCAAAGCCGGCTGACGGAGTACTTCAATACGGCCGCGTTCACGAGCGCGGGGAATTACTTCGGCAACGCGGGGCGCAACATTTTGCGGGGTCCGCGGAATAGCAACATCGACGCGGCTCTGGCCAAGGACATTCCGGTGAGGGAACGCATCCGGGCGGAAATCCGGGCGGAGTTGTTCAATGCCCTGAACTCCGTCAATTTCGCCAATCCGACGGGGTCGATTACCTCGTCGAGCTTTGGAGTCATCAAGAGCATCACGGGAAATCCTCGCGTGGCGCAGTTCGCAGTGAAAGTTGTTTTCTAGCTGCGCCAGGCGCAACGAGGGCCGGGTTCTTGCTCCCGATCGCGCTGCATCTCGCCGAGTAATAGCATAGAGAGTCATGCGATATTGCTCCGTACTCCTATGGCTGGCCAGTTCGGCCTTCGCGCAATCGGACGTTGTGGCGATCCGGGGGGCCCGGGTTGTGGATGGCACGGGCACACCGGCGCGGATCGCCACAGTGGTGATTCACGGATCCCGTATCGAATCGGTGGGCGCCGATGCCGCCCTTCCCCCCGGCGCGCGTGTCATCGAGGCAGCCGGCCAAACGCTGATTCCCGGCCTTTTCGACCTGCACACGCACCTCACCGCGTCCGCCGTAACCGGAATTTCCGGCGACTGGGGCAAGAACCTGAAGGCCTACCTGGCTTGCGGCGTCACTACCGTCAACGATTACTCCACCAGCGGCGAGATGATTGCGCCGATGCGCGGCCTGCTTTCGACCGGGGCCGTGAACGGTCCGCGCGTCAACATGGCGGTACGCCTCAGCACCCCCGGCGGTCACGGCACTGAATCCGGGTGGGGCGACTTCATGACCTATCAGGTGGCTACTCCCGAGCAGGCTCACGCCCAAATGAAGAGCGTGCTTTCCTACAAGCCCGACGTGATCAAAGTGTTCACCGACGGCTGGCGCTACGGTACCGCGCCAGACCTTTCCAGCATGAATCTCCAGACGCTCACCGCGATCGTACAGGATGCCCATGCGGCGGGCATCCGGGTGTTCACCCATACCGTCACGCTAGGCGGAGCTAAGATCGCCGCCAGGGCCGGGGTGGACGTACTGGTCCACGGCATCGGCGATGCTCCGGTGGATGCGGAACTCATCGGACTGCTCAAGTCCAAAGGGACCTTCTACGTTTCCACTCTGGCGGTGTACGAATCTCACCAACCCGGCAGCCTATCCGAACGCGTGACGGCGCTGTTGGACCCGGCCGCGCGCCAGGCCGCTGCGCGTGAGGCATCCGCCCGCACTCCTGCCGCTCTCGGCGAAGCCCGCCGGCGCCGCTGGCAGAATCTGCTGGCCAACGTGCGTCAACTCCACGATGCCGGCGTTCCAGTGGGGGTTGGAACCGACGCCGGAATGGCCGGCACTTTCCACGGTTTCGCCGCATTGCATGAGCTGGAACTGCTGGTGGAAGCGGGCCTGACGCCGCTTCAGGCCATCGCCGCGGGGACTACGGTGAGCGCCCGCGCGCTGGGGATCGAAGGCCAGCGCGGCAGCATTGCCCCCGGCAAGATAGCCGACCTGGTGCTGATCGAGGGCCGGCCGGACGAGAGGATCGGCGAAATTGAGAAGACTCGGGACGTTTTTCTGAACGGCGTGGAGTTGGATCCCCGAGCTCTGGAAACGGCCATACAGGCGCCCGCACCGACCGCCCTTCCGTCCCGGCCGGTGGCCGCGCTCGTCGATGACATGGAGCGAACGGATGGCCGCACGCAACTTGGGACACTGCGCGTCAATTCCACTGATGCGGGAGTGGACCATTCAGCCATGATGTTCCAGCCTATCGTCCGCGCGCCGACCGACCATGCACTCATGGTGCTGGCTCAAATGGCCGCCAAGGATCGGCCGTTCGTGCGACTGGAATTGCCGCTGACTCCCGGCGCCGTGGAACTGGCCGACCTCACCGGTTACACCGGCATCTCGTTCGACGTCCGCGGCCAGGGCTCCTGCCGCCTCATCGTCAGCACGTATGGCGTCCGTGTCTCCGACCCGTACTTTGCGCCCTTCTCCGCCGCGGCCGAGTGGCAAACCATGCGGATCCCTTTCTCGCGTCTGCGCCGCCGCGCTGCCGGAGTAGGACCGTGGTCGCGGAACGACGCTCACGCCCTGTTCTTTGAACTATCAGCCGCCGCTCTGACGAGCGCATGGTTGGAGCTGGACAACGTCAAGTTCTACTGATTCCGCTCGTGGAAGGCGCGCGGAAGCGACCGGCATTCGCGGGTCCGGCGCGTCGATGCAGGCTCAGAACGACAGACGCAGCATGAATTCGACGATTCGGCCGCCGGGATCGTTCGCGCCCGAAGCGCTGATGTCCCGATACGCGCTGGCGGTTTGTCCGAACGTCGATGAGTTCACGCTCAAGGTGTTCACGTCGTTGGCGGCCGAGGCGAACAGAAAATTGACGCTATTGAGGGCGTCCAATGCGGTGGCGCGAAACTCCAGGGTAGTGCGCTCGCTCAGCTTGGTCCGCTTGATCAGCGCGAAATCCACGCGAGTCTGCCAGGGTCCATACAAATAGATGCGCTCGGCGAACTGCCCGGGGGTAGTCGGCGGCCCGATGTACGGCGCGCTGGGGTTCAGGTTCGCGGTGGTGAATCCGCCCACCTGATATGCGGCCTCGGAATTCTGGAGCAGGCTTGGCGGCAGGAAATAGACGATGCCGCCGGGCGACTGGATCACCTGCACGTCGGCCTGCAGTTGTTTGGGCGTGATATTGTGCAGCACCACGCCCGAATCCGCCGATGCGTTGATCCCGGTATTGGCGTTGACCATCTGATAGGTGCTGCGAAGCAGTCCCGGAGAGCCCGAATGAGCCCACATGGTGCCGGCCAGTTGCCAGCCTTCCAGGGCCTTCTTCACCATGGTGCGCGATGAGTGCAGCCAGTGCCGGCCGGGTCCAACGGGAAGATCGTAGATGTAGTTCAACTTGAAGGAATTGCGAATGTCCCAGGGCGACGGCCCTTTGTTCAGACCGGTATCGCGGATGGTCATGGGCTGGCTCAAATCGTCCTCGGCGGAGACTGGCATGTTCGTCAGCGCTTTGGCCCACACCCAGCTTCCCTGAAGCAGAAGGCCGCGCGTCAGGCGCCGTCGTAATTCCACTTGCAACGCGTTATAAGTGGACGCGCCTCCGTTGGTAAGTTCATAAGCCGGGCTGTTGGTGCCCGGATTCACCACGAACAGATTGGCTGGATAGCCAGCTTTCACCAGATTGGCCATGCGCGTGGTATTGGTGGCGATGGAGTTGGCCGACGCGCCCGCCTGCCCTTGCTCCAGATAAGTCGCGGTCGTAGTATCCGTCGCAGTGCCCAGCGCCGTAGTCAGTATAGGCACTGCGACCTGTCCCGCCAGCCCCTGGTCGCCAAAATCGTCGGAAGTCGGCGTGATCTTCTGGGCGATCGCCAGGTTCTGTTGGGCTGCCAGAAACTGGGTTAGAAATCCGCTTTCGAAGATGTTCACCTCGTTGATGCTTTCTTTCCGCCATAGACCGACGCCGTGGTTGCCTACGTAGCGGACATCGAGCACGGTGTCCTTCAGGACTTCGCGCTGCAGTCCCAGCGACCAACTCTGCACGTAAGGCTGGCGAAGGTGCGGATCGAATTCATTGATCGACGTGCTGGTGGTCAGAGGCAGCGGGTAAGTGGGCGTGGGATTGACGCTCATGACCGGCAGCGTCGGGTCGCGGAACCAAACGCTGCCGGGAGCGCCGAATACCGACGGGTTGTTGCTGGGGTCCACGCTGGTGGTGAGCGTGCGTCCCGGATTGGCGCCCCAGATGTACCGCATCACGGCGGAACCGTCCTGCGTAGTAGAAATGGCGTAGCCGGCGCGCAGTACGCTGTGGCCGGATTTGCCGGTGAGGAAATGCAGCGGGCCTTGCCCTTCGGGCAGAGACCAGGCGAGACCGGCGGTGGGCAGCACCTGGTGATAGTTCACCGGGTAGCCGGTCTGGCCCGGCTTCACCGGATAAAACTCGGTCGGCGAGCCGCCCGTGGCTCCCGGCTGGAACAGATTGCCCACCCCTGAAGTACCCCACAATCCGGCATAGCCGCTGGAGGAATACAGGCCATCGACGTCTTCAAACGGCAGGGGCACGTCCCACCGCAGGCCGACGTTCGCCGTCAGACGCGATGTCGCGCGCCAACTGTCTTGCAGGTACGACCCCACGAACCGCTCGCGCGTCCGGTCGATCGCCGGCTGATTACTCCATTGGTGGGTCTGCTCATCGAGCGTCACCTGCCGGGTGATGGAGGCTACGCGGCCGGTGAGCAGGGAATACAGATCCAACGCTTCCGTGCGCTGGGTAGCGGTGGCTCCCGGGAAGTTCGCCGCGGTGAAGATGGCGGTGGCGCCGGTATTGATGGGGTCTCCGGTGGCCACGCCGAAGGTCACTTCCGGAATGGTTTCGGTGGAACTGGTCTGCTCGTAGTGCGAAATCTGGCGAAAGCTTCCCCCGAAAGTCAAGGTGTGCGAACCGCGCAGGTAAGTGAAGTTAGAGGCGGCCGTGTTGACCGGCGAGTCGCGCCGCACAAATCCCGGCGTCGCGTTGCCGCTGTTCCAGGGAGTCATCAGGTAACTGCCCGGCATCACCGGAGCATATCCGTTCCACATGGAAAACAGTCCTGGGTTGTATTCCCCCCAGAGGTTATACAGGCCGGCCGTGAGGCTGTAGCGCGTCTCGCTGGTCAAATGCGGCGTCCAGGCCGAACGCAACGCTCCGGTCACCGAGTAAGTGATCCGGCTGCTGCTGCCCGTGGCGGAGTTGCCCAGCACCGAGCCGGTGCCCGGCAGCAGCGCATTCGTGCCGTTCACCGTGTCTGGGTTGGCGGTGTACGTCTGATAGTTGTAGACCAGGTCGACGTGCTGCTTGCTGGCTGCGATCCAATCCAGATGGACCGTGGGAAAGTTGCGGTTGTTGACGCCCGTGCCCTGAAAGATGAAGTAATTCCGGTTATAATCGCCGGCCGAGGCGATGCGGCTGGTCAGGCTGCCGGTGGAAGGAGTAGCCAACTTGAGCTCGTCCTGGACGGTCGCCAGCATGGAAGGGTCGGGGGTGGTGGCGAAGGCGCGAGTGCCCGCCGGCAGGCTGGCGTTCGCCGCGGCGGCCAGCGTGTACAGATTAATCTGGTGTTTCGTGCCCGCGGAGTCGACGTACGTGTAGATGCCGCTGGCGGCGTCCGCGGTGGGGACCAGCAACTGCGGCGAATCGTACGACCCAGGCAGCCGGAACACTTCCTCATTTACGAAGAAGAAGAGCTTGTCCTTGACGATCGGCCCGCCCGCCGACCCGCCGAACTGGTTCAGGATGACCTTGTCGCGCGGCAGTCCATTCAGGTTATTGAAGTAGTAGTTCGCGTCGAGATCGGTATTTCGCATCTGCCAGAACAGGCTCCCGCGAACCCGATTGGTGCCGCTCTTGGTGACGAAGCGGATCTGCACCGCGCCTTGGCCCAACAGGTCCGCGGCGCCCCCCGCCGTGGTGACGGCCACTTCCTCAATGGCCTCCGGCTTGGGCTGCAACGCGGCATAGAAACCGTCGCTCGAGCGCAGGTAGGGGTCCTGCATGGTGACACCATCGAGCGTCATCTGGATCGCACTCTTCTGCAGACCGTTCACCGAAGAAGTGCGCGAAGTTCCCGGCGTAGCCGTGCCCGGCATCAGCACGATCAACTCCGTGGCGTTGCGGGCGTTCATGGGAAGTTCGTTGATCTGCGCGCCCTCCAGGTTGACGGTGACCGAGGAGTCCGCGGTTTGCAACACGTCCGCGCCGGCCGTGACCTCGACGTTTTCGGAGACGCTGCCCACGGTCAGCTTGACATTCACCGTGGCAGGTGACCCCGGCTCCAGCTTGACGTTGTCCACGGTGGAAGTTTGGAACCCTTGCATGGTTACGATCACGCGATAGGTGGCTACAGGGAGCGACGGCACCAGCCATTCCCCGCGCTCGTTGGTTTTAGTCTCAAACAGGCTGTTGGTTTCGACGCCGAGCACGCGCACGGAAGCGCCCGGGACGGCCGCATTCTGTGAGTCGATCACGGTTCCGGCTATCTGGCTGCTGACCGTCTGGGCGGATACTGCGCCGGCGACTAGCAGGAGGATCCAGGAGAGATTCAGACACCGAAATATCATAAATATGTATATATCATCACATGAACGTGGGTTGGTATAGTGATTTTCCGGCCCCTCGGGACTGACACGACTGATTTGAACCACGAGCGGCCGTCTCCAGGCGTCCCGTTCCGGCACAGTGCTGGTGGAATGACGGAAAGGCGCTGACCGCGCGGGCATCGCGCAGCCAGCCCAGAGCCATGACGGCAAACCCCTCCATCGGTTCGTCGGGCTACCAACTCCACCGTCTTGAAGCCCCTCCCCGCCAACACCTTCCTGGTAGGCCGCATCCGCAAAGATGCCAAGTTGCACTTCCCGCCCCCGGAGACATAATCCTTCCGGGCCCGTGGCCGTCCCCATCACTACGGGAGTTCCCGCGCCTACCTGCGCATCAAAGTCCTCCGCAACCTCCTATGGCGCACCGCCGGACTGATCCACACCCTGCAACTGGTTGTGGTTGCTCCCCTGAGAAATCGTCTGCACGGAGGGAATGCCCCAGAAAATGCACATAAAACTCGGTCGAGGAGTGTTTGCCGGCGCCCCACGGCACTTCTTCGACCACCACCCCGCATTGTCTGCCGGAGCCAATGGCAGCGGATCGTTTCCGCGGCCGAATCGGAATGAGGACGGCGGTCTCCTGATTCACAACGGCTGCGAAGACGAGCAGCGTTCCTTCGATTCCACCTGCCGCAAGTTCTACCGATTCCTCGCTCGACCGCCACGCTACAAGCCCGTCAGCTACCTACGGATTTCCCGGACGGGCCATAACAAGGGGGGCAGCCGGACACGCCGGAGACCTACCCCCACTTGACTGAGATTCCTAATGGCCTACGTCGACGAATTCGGCGTCAACTACGTTATCCTTGCCCGCGTCATTCTTGCCGTGATCTCCGCTATTCGGGGGCGGTGTTTGGGCACCGGACTGCCCGGAAGCGGATTTGTACATGGCTTCGGCCAGTTTGTGGCTGGCAGAAGTAAGCCGGTCGACGGCCGTGTTGATCCGGTCCGGGTCACTCTCCCCGATGGCTCTCTTGGTCTCTTCAAGGGCCGATTCGATTTCCTTCGCGCCAGCTTCGTCGATCTTACCGCGGTGCTCCTTCAGCGTCTTCTCGACGTTGTAGACCATGGCGTCGGCCTTGTTCTTGGCCTCAATGGTGTCGCGCAACTTGCGGTCGTCGGCGCCGTGCGATTCGGCATCTTTGGCCATCTTCTCGACTTCGTCCTTGGACAGCCCGGAAGAGGAAGTGATGGTGATCTTCTGTTCGTTGTTGGTCGCCGTGTCCTTCGCGGCCACGTTGAGGATGCCGTTCGCATCGATATCGAAGGTGACTTCGATCTTCGGCACGCCGCGCGCCGCCGGCGGAATGTTGCCGAGTTGGAATACACCCAGCAGGCGGTTGTCATGCGCCATGGTACGCTCGCCCTGCTGGATTTTGATTTCGACCGAAGACTGGTTGTCGGCCGCCGTCGAAAACGTCTCGCTCTTGCGGGTAGGAATGGTAGTATTGCGCTCGATCAGTTTGGTGAACACACCACCCATGGTTTCGATACCGAGCGATAGCGGGGTGACGTCGAGGAGCAGCACATCTTTGACTTCGCCACCCAACACACCACCCTGAACCGCGGCGCCGATCGCCACGACCTCATCCGGATTCACGCCCTTATGCGGCTCTTTGCCGAAGAGGTCGCGGACCAACGCCTGGATTCTCGGCATGCGGGTCTGTCCGCCCACCAGGACGACTTCATCGAGCTGCTGCGGTGTCACGCCGGCATCCGCGAGGGCCTGCTTGCAAGGTGCTACTGAACGCTGGATGATGTCCTCCACCATCTGCTCGAAACGGGCACGCGTTAGTTTCATGATCAAGTGCTTCGGGCCAGTCGCATCGGCAGTGACGAATGGTAGGTTGATCTCGACTTCCAGGAGGGTTGACAACTCCATCTTGGCCTTTTCAGCGGCTTCCTTCAAACGCTGGAGCGCCATCGCGTCCTTCGACAGGTCGATATTGCTTTCTTTCTTGAATTCGGCCACAATCCAGTCAATGATGCGCTGGTCGATGTTGTCGCCGCCTAAGTGGGTATCGCCGTTGGTGGATTTGACTTCGACCATTCCCTCGCCCACCGTCAGGATGGAAATATCGAAGGTGCCGCCACCGAAGTCATAGACGGCGATGGTTTCATCCTTTTTCTTGTCGAGTCCGTAGGCCTAGGCGGCCGCGGTGGGCTCGTTGATGATGCGCAATACTTCGAGGCCGGCGATCTTCCCTGCGTCCTTGGTGGCCTGGCGCTGGGCGTCATTGAAATACGCTGGAACAGTGATCACAGCCTGGGTTACCTTGCCGCCCAGATAGGCTTCGGCTGCTTCCTTCAACTTCGTGAGAATCATGGCAGAAATCTCGGACGGTGAATACTTCTTGCCATTGATGTCTACCCGCACGTCGTCATGGTCGCCACGGACCACTTTGTAGGGGACCATCTTCATTTCTTCGTTCACTTCGTCAAAGCGGCGCCCCATGAACCGTTTGATCGAGAATATCGTGTTCGCGGGGTTGGTAATGGCCTGTCGTTTCGCGATCTGACCGACCAGGCGCTCGCCGGTTTTGGTGAAAGCCACGACCGACGGCGTCGTACGGGCTCCCTCCTGGTTTGCAATTACGGTAGGCTGGCCGGCTTCCATAACGGCGACCGCGGAGTTGGTGGTGCCCAAATCAATACCGATGATCTTTCCCATATCCTCAATAACCTCTCATTTGTAAGATTTCCGATTGCAACCGCTGGAGCGAGCACTGGAATGAGCAGAACAGCGACTCTGAGCGATCGCGCGTCCTTACGCTGGTCACCGCTTTCAGCCCGCTACATCCTTTCCTAGTGCACGCACTGCGCCAACGCTGCCAAGCACCGCGGAGGACAGCAAGACAACCGAAAAGCTGGCGTTTGCAGCCGATGTCACCCGTTCCGGAGTGTGTCCGATCCAATTAAGCCGATAGACGGAGCGCCCGTGGCCCCGCCAAGCGGAAAGTGCAAGTCTTGCCGTCCGGAAGGCAGGAATTGCAGAACCCGCGAGGAAAGCTGACTGGGAACCGCAGGGAGATTGCGTTGATCGTGGTTTTTGCGCCGTGCCTAGCCTTGCCTTCCGCAAGAACCATCGGCATCTTGGGTATTCGTCCGCCCCGATGTCATGAAGCCGTCCGGGTTCTTATCGAACACAGCCTTGCATCCACGGCTGCAGAAGTGGTGCGTAATTCCGGCATGCTCCGAGGAGACGGTAGCTCGGCTTGGGTCCAGCGGCATCCCACAGACCGGATCCTGTTGCCCTGCGGTCGATCGCGTGGCCATCCTGAATTCCGCTCCTCTTCCTATTGAGTGCGTTGCAAGAGTGTGGCCAGAGCAAAGCAAAAAGAGACTGGAGGGCATGTCCCTGCCCAGAATCCGGCCCGATACGGCAGACGACTTGCTATAGACATCGAAGGCGAAGTCTTAGGTTATCCGCGATTCCGGCTTGCAGCGCTCGAATCTCGCTGAATCGATAGTTCGGAAGGTATGACCACACCTGACGTTGGTAGCACGGCCCTGGCCGGCAGTGGCGTTGGGGCAGGATCGAAAATCCCCGGTCCGGCGCTCCGCCCAGTCGAACCCTCGATTCCCAAGAAGACGAAGAGCAAGAAGATTCAAGTTTCTCCTGTAGTCTTAGATGCCGCGCGAAAGGGCCGCGAAGAGCTGTTCCTGCAGTTACGAACCGCGGCGAGCGGCCTGACTCAATCCGAGGCCGAGTCGCGGGCGCGCAGCGCGGGCCCCAATGAGATTGCGCAAGAGAAGCCGCAAGGCTGGCCCGTTCGTCTTCTGCGAATCATTCTCAATCCGCTGGTAATTCTGCTGACGGTCCTCTCAGGGGTTTCGTTCGCTACTGGTGACGCCCGCGCCGGCACAGTAATGGCCATGATGGTGGTGCTGAGCGTCGGGCTCCGCTTCTGGCAGGAGGCACGGGCCGGCGCGGCGGCGGCGAAGCTCAAAGCTATGATTCACGTGACCGCCACGGTTGTTCGGGACGGCAGAGCGAGCGAAACACCGCTACGCGACCTAGTACCTGGGGACATTATCCAGTTGGCCGCCGGTGACATGATTCCGGGCGACGTGCGGGTACTATCTTGCAAAGACCTCTTCGTGAGCCAGGGGAGTCTGACTGGCGAGTCGCTGCCGATCGAAAAGTTTCACGACCCGGATACCACGGCGGCTAGTTCTCCGACTGAGCTCAAGAACATATGCTTCATGGGAACCA
>Ga0181529_10003895_pt1 | contig 16598 bp, 14 predicted proteins | sample PEATcosm2014_Bin_36_FD_119763 | JGI IMG/M metagenome (GOLD analysis project Ga0181529, IMG submission 119763) | Peatland microbial communities from MTU Mesocosm Facility, Houghton, MI, USA - PEATcosm2014_Bin10_30_metaG | ecosystem: Environmental > Terrestrial > Soil > Wetlands > Peat | place...
ATTTCTGCCAGGCATGTTAATCGTTCCGATATGTTTTTGCGGGGAACAAGGAACACAGGGGCGGGGCCTCCGCATCGCTCGGTTATCGTGGGCGGCCGCGATAGCAAGCTATCCGGGCCACGCGCACGCATTTCATCAACCTCTCAGCGCCTGGGCGACCACCGCACGCATCTTTTCCAGCCCGACGCGAGCCACCGTTCGCGCCGGCTGGTGCCAATAGCGCTGGTTGAATAACTCCAAGGAGAGGAAACCGCAAAATCCGATGGCCCGCAGGCTGCGAAGCATCTCGCCCAACGGCGCCACGCCATCGCCGGGGTAGACGCGCATGGCGTCCGTGATCTTCTCGCGCGGCGGGTCGGCCGGATAGTCGTTCATGTGGAAGATGTGCAGCGAATTGCCGTTGAGGGCTCGCAATCCGGCCGGCGGCGAACCACCGGTATAAATATGGATCACGTCCAACACGGCGCAGGCGGCCGGGTCGCCGACCTCGGCCAGCACATAAGCGATTTCGCCGAGCCGGTGGAGCACCGGGGCCCGGCCCCAGAGCTCCAGTTGCGGCGTGACGCCGAACGTGCGGCCCAACGTCAGGAGCCGGCCGTATCGCCCGGCAATCTTCTGCAAATCGCAGTCGGCCGGCTTACTCGCGCCCAGCGGCGACGCGCAAATTCGCCGGCCGCCGAGCTGTGCGACCAAGTCCAAATCGCGTTTCCACGCATCGAGCTTTTCGGCCGAATGTTCCGATGCCTCGGTAATCCACTCGCCAAAGGCGATCGTGCTTTCGAGGCTCAGACCCGAGTCGGCGATGCGTTTCTTGAGGTCCGGAAGGCTGCCGCCTTGTCGAACAAAGTCTTGCACTCTGGGCAGCCAAAGCTCGATGGCCTGATAGCCGGCCGCGGCGGCGATTTCGACTTCCTCGGTCAAAGGAAGCTTGTGACCGAGGAGGGTTGCCGTGTTCAAGCAATAGCGAAACGACGGCGCGGCAGCGGGGGCAGCCGCGGCGACGATGCTCGGGCCGGCCAAGGCCGCGCCCAGACAATAACCGCCCCGCCGAAAAACCTCTCGGCGCGGCAAACGACAATCGGCCGATTCGCTCATGGCTTTAGGTTCTCGTACCACACGACTTTGTTTGAGCCGCCACCGACGACCACCAGGTCGGGCCGTCCGTCGCCATTGATGTCGGCCACCAGCGTGCAATCGACGGTGATGGTTTTGTCAATCTCGACTTGTCGGAATCCGTCGTTGGTGTCGTTGGGGACGAACATCACCAGGCAGTGGCCCTTGCCACGCGAGCCCGCGATGATCACCTCCCGGCCGTCACCGCTGAGATCGGCCACGGCCAGTCCATGTCCCTGATCGAACGACGAGGTCAACACGTGGCGGGTCCAAAGCGCGTCTTTGCCGGCCGCTTTGCCGGGCGGAAAATAGGCGACCACTTGGTTGCCATGCCAGGGTTCGATGGCGGCCAGGAAAGGGTGATTCTTGCCCATGGTTCCGAAAGCCACTTCGCTCGACCCTTGCGGGGCGTCGGGCTGGTTGCCGACCGGCGGGGCGCCCGCCCCAAGGTGCCTCTTGCACCAGTGGGCCGACGGTCCGTTGCCTTCCCAATCGAAGCGATAAATGCCCTCACGGCTGGCCGTCAGGATTTCCGCCCGGCCGTCACCGTCGATGTCGCGAACGTAGCCGCCATGAATCATCGTCAACGTCTCGTCGATCTTCCAGACGGGCCAGGGATCAGTTTCAGGATGGGCCGGCAAACGGAAGGCCCAGAGATGGGCCGGCTTCATCGACTTCACGCCCTTCGAGCCGGGACCGTAGAACGGAATATGGACCAATTCCGGCCGGCCGTCGCCGTCGAGATCGCCCCAGCGGACGCGATGCACAACCGGATCGACCGCAATGGGGTGCAGCTTCCAGGGACGGTCGAGATTCCGGTAGGGCTTCAGCCACTGAAGATTCCCACCCTTCGTGCCATCGTTGAAGTAGAATCCGCTGGCCAAAACAATCTCCGGCTTGCCGTCGCCGTCAATGTCGTAGGGGGCCATGTCGATATTGGCGGGCGTGTTCGCGATTACATGTCGTTTCCATGTCGGATTCTCGTACCAGACCACGATATTTTGGCTGATCGACAGCACGAGCACGTCGGGCCGGCCGTCGCCGTTGACGTCGGCGATGGTCGCCTGGTAGCCATCGCGAAAATCGGCGATCTCATGGCGTTGAAACTGTGGCGTTCCGGCCACGACCGCTGCCGCAAGCAGGATGAAGGCGTGCATAAAGGCTCCCGTTAAAGCAGAGTGTGTTGGTGGGGGGCGGTAGGTTGCAAAAGGTGGGGCAAACCCGGCCGATCAGCCCGGCTGGTCTTTCCGTACCCGCAATATACCAAATTGCGGCTGTCAATCAATAATTGGCATGGGGAGGGAGAAGTTCACCACGGAGCCACGGAGAACACGGAGAGCAAAAAAGAACAAAAGATAGCAAGCTGTTGCAGCAGTTGAGTCCTGATTGTCACGAACCTCTTTGTCTCCGTGCTCTCCGCGTCTCCGTGGTGAACTCTCCGGGTTCCGCAACCTAGCAATCTTTTAAATCTTTCAAAGATCCTGTTGACTCTTGGGGCGAGATTGCTTATTATCATCTAACGAATTAAACGACACGAGGCATTGCAGACGCTCGTGTGTCTTGTGAAGACTCGTAATTTGGGGTCGCCAGCGACCGTCCCTGGGCCCTGAGCGACCTGTCTCTGGAAGGACACCATGGCCCGTTCTGGATCGAATCACCCCACGGAACTGGAACTCGAAATTCTCAAAATCCTTTGGGACACCTCGCCGCTGCCGGTCCGTGACGTCCGCACGCGTCTCGCGGCGCAGGCCGGTCGGACACTGTCGCACAGTTCCGTCATCACGATGCTCAACATCATGGTGCGCAAAGGCTATCTGCGGCGCAAGAAGGAGGGAAAGGCATTCTTCTTCACGCCCAAAGTCGAAAAGGAAAGCGTGGCCGGCGGCATTATGGGCGACCTGCTTTCCAGGGTGTTTGGCGGTTCGCCGTCGGCGATGGTGCTCAATCTGATCGAGACGGCCGACCTTGACGCGGACGAAATGGCCGAACTGCACCGACTTATTGGCCGCAAGGCAAAGGAGCAGCAGGGATGACCTGGCAGACAATCTGTGATCCAGTGTTCAGTGGCCGCCTGTGCATGACGCTTGTTCACTCCCTGTGGCAGGTCGCGTTGTTCGCCGCGATGGCTTGGGGCCTCGACCGGCTCTGGCGGCGCCGATCGGTGGAAAGCAGCTATGTCGTGTACGTGCTGGCGCTCATTGCCGGCCTTGCCGCGATGCCGCTTACCTACGCGCTTGTCGCTATCGATACGTGGGGCGCCGTTCGGGGCGAGTTCGCCGCCGGCGCGGCCTCGCCGACGGCATTGCCCGCAGTACGGAATCGGGAGAGCCCGCGGCCGTTGGTGTCCCCTGGCGAGCAGACGCCGAACGCCCGCGATCTGTCCATAGCTCCCGATACCGTTGCGCTGGCGCCTGTTACGGCGGCTGCGGAAGGACCTCTCCTTCTGTGGTCGCGGGTTACACCGTGGGTTGTTTCATTGTACGTGGTCGGCGTTTTGCTCATGCTTGTCCGACTCATCAGGGGCATGTGGCAGGCATACCGGCTGGGCGCCCGAGCCCAAGCGATCGGCGACGGGCCTCTGGCGAATGTGCTGAAGTCGCTTTCCCAGAAGTGGTCGATGCGGATCGTGCCCGCGCTGGCAAAGGCGGAAGAAATTGTCGTTCCCAAAGTCGTTGGTCTCCTGCGACCGACGATTTTACTGCCCGTCTCGGCGATCAACGGCCTGTCGACGGACGAAATGGAGATGATTCTCGCCCATGAGTTGGCCCATGTGCGGCGGTACGACATGTGGGTCAATCTGGTGCAGCGGGTGTCCGAAGTGGTGCTATTTTTCAATCCGGCCTTGTGGTATCTCAGCCGCCGCATCAGCACCCTGCGCGAGTACTGTTGCGACGAGCTTACTTGTCGGGCAACCTCCGGTTCCGACGCGGAACTGCGCACCCGCTATGCCTCGGCGTTGCTGCGGATCGTCGAACTGAGTAGGCAGGGTGCCGCGCGCCGCGTCCAGACGTTCGAAAGCGGCGAGCTGGCAGCGTTGGCCGCCGGCGGCCGTTCGCCCTCCGAGCTTCGCCGCCGGGTGGCCCGATTGTTCGGTGAGCCGCTCCATGAGCCAGTGCGGTTTTCCCGCGGCGGCCTGCTAATGCTCGCGGTCCTGGCCGGGGTGTTGCTGACGGCGCCGACTGCCTGGCAGTCCGCAGCAAACTTGGCTGCGGCGCCAACGAAAGATGCGATCAAGAATGATGCGGGAACAAGCGGCATCGACATGCCACAGCAGTTCGACTTGTTGGTCGTAGGTCCCGACGGAAAACCGATTCCTCGCGCCGCGGTGGAGATTCGCACGGAACGGAAACCGACGGCCAAGGAGATTCAACGGGGCCAATTCGTCAAGAACGGACCGTACGGAACGTTCTTCACGACCGACGCCGGCGGGCGACTCGTTATCCGGCTGCCCAAAATGCCCAAGGGATTCGCCGCCAACATCAACCAGGCAGGATTCGGGCCGTACTGGGCTGAGTGGGATTCGCAATTCCATCCGGAGCCGCTCGCGGCACGATTCACCGCGGAACTCGAAGCCGCCTGGACCGTTGGCGGTGTGGTCGTCGACAGCGTCGGCGCGCCGATCAAGGCGGCAAAGGTCCGGCCGCGCATCAAATACAAGAAACGCCCGGGAGATTTTAAGGAACTGTGGATCGGAACAGAACTTACCACTGATGCCAGCGGCCGCTGGAGCTTTGCCAGCGTTCCCGCTTCGATGCGCGAAGTCAACGTGTCGATCGACCATCCCGATTACAAACCGCATCGCCTCCCGCTTACTCGTAGCGAGTTCGGGATTCTGCCCGGACACGAACCCAAAGCGCGGATCACGCTGAAACGGGGGCTTGAGATGACCGGGTCGGTGCGCGATGAGTCGGGCAAGCCGATCGCGGGCGCATTGCTGCGGACCAAGTTTTTCAACGAAATCCGCCAGGCGACCACCGGCCGAGATGGAACCTACCGGCTCGTGGGCTGCGAGCCCGGCATGGCGAAGATCGTGGTGTGGGCCACAGGCAAGGCCATGGACTTTCGTGACGTGCTGATCGAGCCGGAGATGAAGCCGGTCGATTTCACGATGAAGCCCGGCGGCAAAATCCGCATCCGGGTTCTCGACGATCAGGGAAAGCCGGTCGCCAAGTTTCGCGTCTTTTTCCAATGGTGGCGCCGGTCGATCAACTATTTCGAGTTTGACAACATCGATCAGTACGCCGACGGCAAGGGCCTTTGGCAGTGGAACGAGGCCCCGCTGGATGAAATCAGGGCCGACATTTGTCCGCGGGGCGGGGGGATGGAACTCTTGGAGCAGCCACTGATAGCGCGAGAGAAGGAATACGTCTTCCGAGTTCCTCCGTCGCTCATCATTTCGGGCGACGTTACCGAAGCCGCGACCGGAAAGCCAATCAAGCGGTTCCGAGTTGTTCCGGGCATCCGCTCTGGAAAGCCCAATGCGTCTCGGTTGGACTGGGTGAGGGGTGACAGCTTTACGGTCAGCGAAGGACACTACGAACTGCGACCCGACCGGGCCCATGTAGCCCACCTTGTCCGCATCGAGGCCGACGGCCGTTAGGTGGCCGTGTCGCGCGACATCCGCAGCGACGAAGGTATAGTCCGGATCGACTTCCAACTCAAGCCGGCGGGCGATATCGCGGCAACCATTTTGACACCGGCCGGCAAGCCCGCAGCGGAGGCGAAGGTGGCTCTGGGGATTGTCGGGTCCCAGATCCAGGTGAAGAATGGCCACATCGACGACGGCGGAACGTCTGCCACGAGGCGTGACGCGGACGAATCCGGGCGGTTCCGTTTCCCGTCCCCCGGCACCGAGTTCCAACTCGTCATTACCCATCCGTCGGGATTTGCGTATTTGAAATCGAGCGGCGGGCCGATCCCCAGTATCATTCACCTGACGCCGTGGGCACGGGTCGAGGGAACGTTTCGGGCAGGCCAGCAAACGGTCCCTAGCGTCGGCATTACGTTGAATGCCAATGCGTTCGACTCGTACGGCAGGGATGTGCCGCACATCATGGCCTTTTACGACACGACGACGGGGCCCGACGGACGTTTCGTGTTCGAGCGGGTATATCCCGGCGAGGGCCGAATCGGCCGCCGCCTTTGGCTCACGGTAAAGGACGGCGCTACGGAAGCGACGTCGTCCAAGATGGTGGCGGCGCGGTTCGTGGCGGGGGAAACGGTCAAACTCGATTTCGGCGGCACGGGCCGGCGTGTGACCGGTCGATTGGCGCCCCCGGCACAATTCCAAGGCAGCGTGCTCTGGAATTTCGCCCTTGTCGACGTCCGCGTCTGGCTCCCACACCCCAAAACACCGCCGGCCGACGTTCAGCGAGGCGTCTGGTGGAAGCAATGGATGGCTAGCGACGAGGGCAAGGCGTGGCAGGCCGCCTACAAAGCCGCCATGAAGCTCTATAAAGATAGTCCTCACTTCACCGCCACGGTCAACCGCGACGGTTCGTTCCACGTCGACGATATGCCGCCGGGCGCGTACGAATTGAACGTGCGATTCAGCGAGCACCCGGCAGGATACCTAACACACTACCGGTTCTCGGTACCGGAAACCAGTAGCGCCGAACCCGGTCGGCCGATTGACCTGGGCGTTCTGACACTTACCCACCGGCAGGACTGAAAAAAGGGGACCGGCACCTCACGACCGTTGTTTTCCGCGGGTTCCTTCGTTTTTTACTTCGGAGCCAGTCCTTTTTCAACGGGCTGTTAGCGGACGAGTGCTTATAAGGAAGCGTTTGCTTCGCGATAAAGATCAATGCAGCAGCCGGGAAAAGTCCACAAAGACAATTCTCGTGTTCTCAACGGTCGCAATCCCGTCGGGAGTTTTCAGTCCATCGACAGCGTTAGGGTAAAACTTCTTTAGGAAAGACAACGGTACGACGGGAGTGCCATCGTGGGTTTCAACAAGCAGTATATGCCCCTGTGCTGCCTTAAGCCAAGTGTCGTAGTTCCTGTTGAACGTTGAGACTACGGTCATTCCTTTTCGCTGGGCCATTTCCGTCAAGGTCTCGTAGTAGGGTGAATTCCCCACAACGAAGACTTGCCGTTCCACGGAACCAACGCTTGCGGAATCGTCAGTCATTCCCTTCAGCGGCGGGGAAAAGTCCACGAAGACGATCTTTGTGCCTCCAATGTTCACGATCCCGTCGCTAGTCTTCAGTCCCTTGGACGCCCCAGGAAAGACTCGATCCAATACGGGCAACGGTACGATGGGAATACCAGCATGGGTTTCGACAAGCAGCAGGTGTCCCTTCGCCAGCGGCAGCAATTCGTCGTATTGGGTGTTGAACGACCTCCTTACGGTCATTCCTTTTCGCCGTGTCATGTCCGTCAACGTCTGATAGTACGGCGAATTCCCGATAATAAACGCCTGGCGACTCTGCGCGACGGCACTGGCACGCTGGCCCCCGTCCCACAGTTTCAACTCCGGGCCAAGCACAAGCCGGAATCCGCGATAATCGCCGGCAACCATGGGCGCGGCACGAAAACGTGTGATCGCGTCGAACGGACCGCCTCGTACGACAAAGCAGTCGACGTCCACACCTCCTGCTTCGAAGCGGTCGAGCACGACTCTGGTCTGGCCGTCCGCGGGATAGGGACGCCAGGCGTCGGCACACCATTCGGGGACGCTACCGAGCATGCCGCAGAGGCCCCAAGCATTCGGCAGTTCTTGATGAAGCTCGCCCAGCCAGACGGGCGCCGTCAACTCCTTCGACAACTTCGCCGATGGCGAAATCGCGCTGGGCGGCGACGCCCCCGCGGCTCCCGCCAGGCACGCATACTCCCATTCCGCCTCGGTGGGCAGGCGATATTCATAGCCCTCGGGGATACGGCCGTGCTGCTTCTCCGCGTCGGTAAGTTTGCGGCAGAATCGAGCGGCATCCACCCAACTGATCCAATTCACCGGCAAGCAGGGCGACCCTTGAACTCGGCTGGGATTGTCACCCATCAATCCTTCCCATTCGCCCTGCATCACTTGGTAACGTCCGATCCAGTATCCCTTGGTGAACCGGACCCGCTGCGCACCCTTTCCGAATTGTTCATAGCTCGCATGGGGCGAGCCCATGACAAATTCGCCGGGACTGATCCAGTTCATTACCGTTCCGGTGGTAGGCACGCGGAAGGCCTCCGCCTGGTGAGCAGCCAGTCCCAAGGCGACCGTTTCTCGACTTAGGCGGGCGGCAGCCACATCGAAATCCGGCGATATCCGCCGTTGCGGCATTTGCAGGCCAAGCCTCTTTACGTCGTTTTCGTCGAGCTTTCGTAGCGTACACCTATGGATCGTCGCGTCGGCATTAGGCTCGGCTACAATGGTCAGTGTCAGATCGGCCGCGACACCGGCTGCACAAAGCGTTGGAACTCCGTTCACATAGAGCCATCGGTTCTGGCCATCTGGAACCACAATCTTCAGTTGCAGCCGCGTTCCCGGCTCGTAGTCGTGCCCCCCCGACCAGTTGACGCCAAACGGCTGGCAAGCGAAAAGACGACAGCGGATCTGTTTCACATCCTTGTCCACGTGATCCCACATATGTCCCATGACGAGTGCCGTGCCATTGTCTCGGTCACCCAAATGGAACGTCAGTTTACCGGCCGGATTGCGCGAGGTGACGTCCGCCTCAAAGACGTATGCAGAGACGGGCAGCGTCGGGAAGACGACTCGCCCGGGGCTGCTAATCTTGGCGAACGCGCGGTGCGACCGCCATTGCGAGGGAAACTCGGTCGGTGCCATGAAGTCCGTTTCCGCCAGCCCACCGACGGCCAGAGACGGGCCAGCGCTGCCCCGAAACCCTCGCTCGCCGACAGATTCCGGTACTTCGATAGGAAGGGGGGGCTCAGGTGGCCGCATCTCCGGAGCATAGAGCCGCTTCAGCGCGCCGGGCACCAGCGCGACCAGACCGCTGCCGAGCAACGCGAAAAAACAGGCGACGATCGCGATTTGCACCAGCCGCTGACGCGATGTTCGCCGGATCGGCCCGCCTTCCAAGTGACGGCGGGCCTCGGCTGCTTGCAATCGCGACTTCAGCACATTCTGCTGGCTGTGGAGGCTAGCCAGCGTGGCACTGGCCTTGCCTAGTTGGCGTTCGAGTTCTTCGACCTGTTGGCGTTGCACGTCGCGCTGAGAACGCAGCGCGACCACGTCACGTTCATGTTCATTGTTCCTGGCCTGAGCGGTCTGTCCGTTGTGTTTCGAGGCTGCCACCGCTAATTGGGCATTGATCTGCTGGGACAGATCGCTCTCGATGCCGCGGGCTTCCTGCAAGAGATCGGCCAGCCGCTTGCAGCGTCGTTCATAGTGGGCGACCGCCGCGTCCATCTGCTGGGTCGTGTCCTGCATCTCCTGAACGTATTGCGGCGCGTGACGGCGAAACATCGTGGCCGCCCAATCCCGCGCCCGTTGCCACGGGTTGTTCGAGGGCAGCAAAACGCGGCCCGGCTCCCAGTCTACGGGCAACTCGTCGGCCGGAGTATTCGAGGTTGCCGATACTTTGGACAGCGAAGCCGCTTCCACCGGTCGGCCTTCGCGAAACGCCCGAAGATCGGCCAACACGGCGTCACAAGACGCGTATCGCTCGGCCGGTTCTTTGGCCATCATGCGGGCGGTGACGTCCACGAGTGACTGCGGCACATCCGGTGCGGCCTTCTTTAGCGGGAATGGCGTCTCATAGGCGTGCTGGAAGATCATCGCCGTGGGGCTGTCGGCGATGAACGGCAGGCGGCCGCCCAGCAACTCGTAGAACATTACGCCCACGGAATAAATGTCGGCCCGGCCATCGACTGCCCGCCCTCGCGCCTGCTCGGGGGCAAGATAGTCGACCGTGCCCATCACCACGCCCGTCGCCGTCATCCGGCTCTCGGCGTTAAGGTGACGGACCAGGCCGAAATCGACCAGTACGGCCCGGCCGCTGGCCCGCTCCAAGAGGATGTTGCCGGGCTTGACGTCGCGGTGAATCAGGCCCTGAGCATGGGCTGCCCCCAGGCCGGCCAGGCATTGCTCGATGATCGTAACCGCCTCATCGACAGGCAACCGCTTGTCGCGCGCGAGACGCTCAGCCAGCGACTGTCCCTCGATGAATTGCATGGCAAAGAAGTGGCGTCGCGCATCTTGGCCGATAAAATAGATGGGAACCACGTTGGGATGGGAGAGCTTGGCCACGGCCGTCGCCTCGGCACTGAAGCGGCGGACGAACTCTTTGTCGCGGGCCAGGGCCTCGGCCAATACCTTGATGGCCACATAGCGGTCCAACGAGGCATCGTAGCCTCGGTAGACGTCGCCCATCCCGCCGGAGCCGATTTGGCTGACGATCTGGAAGTGCCCCAGTTGTTGAAACGGAAGCTTCTCACCGTCTGGCGTCTCGGCGGGCAGGGCAACTGCTTTGCCATGAGGAGGCGTGTTGCCCGGGCTGATCACGAAGCTGCCCGAGGGGGGCGTTTCCAAGCTCGAGGTCCTCGAATCTTGCGGTAGCTGTCGGATCAAATCATCGAGGGCCGCCACCATGGCATCGCAATCCGCCAGCGGCCCCGCGGGACTCTCGCCCAGGCAGCTATTCAGCAGGGCCCGGGTCATCGGCGGCACTTTTGCCTTGCAGGTCGGGCTGTACAGGTAATTGAGAAACGGTTCGCCGGTCAATAACTGGCACAGTAACACGCCGAGTTGGTAGACATCAATCCGCCGGGGATCCAGCGCTATGCCCCGTTGGCGAAGAATGGCCGCCGCGACCTCGATCTCCGCCGGCAACTCCACCACCGAGCTTTGGGCCAACTCGGGCGGGCAGAACTCCGGATCGGACTGATCGCCGCCAAAACGTCGCGGTCCGGCCGGCGGACCTAACTGTGGTTGGAACTGCTCCCCGAGCGTTATCGTCGCCGGATCGAGCGACCGATGGGTCTGTCCTTGGCGGTGCAGAACCTGGATCGCCAAGGCCAGCCGCCGCGTCAACACCAGCCGCTCCCGCAAGCTCCACGACAGCTTCTCGGCAAGCAACTGCGAAAGGAGGAGCCGTGGCATCGAGTCGGCAACCGCCCTGGTCATGACGCCTCTCCTTTCGGCAGCCAGTATACGTGGCCGGAGGTCGCAGTGGAAGAACGGGCCTCCTCATGTCCTGCCTTACAGGTTCACGAACCGCCTGTTGAAACAAAGGGGCAGGCACCTCAGGAATGCCGTTTTCTGCGGGGGTTCGCTTTTCCGTTCGGAGCCACTCCCCTTTTGCAAGGCGGACCGCGTCCTCGCCTCAACCGTGACGGAGTATTCGCGCACGTCTCCACATGAAGAATGCAGCGGCGCCGGCAAACAACAGGGCAACGCTGCCGGGCTCGGGAACCGCTTGGCTGGCCACGCGGAACCCGATGTTGTTGATGACGTGGCTGGGGGGATCGGTCCAGTAGCTGTTTGCCGCGTCCGCGTCCGCGCCCTCCAGGTACGAACCGCCCCGCATGCTGCGGCCGGTCCCGGACAGATCGCTGAGTTCCGTGATGGATTCGGTCCAGTTCCAGATGTTTCCGCTCTGGTCGAAGGTGCCGTAGGCGCTGGGGCAAGCGGCAAAGGCGCCGACCTCGTTCCGGTAATAGGGGCTGCCGAGCGTGTAGGTGCCGTTGCCGGTGCCCTGGTTGTCAAAGTGGTTGGTGTTGTTGGTTCCCGCCGCATCGAGAGTGTTGATGGGCGCCGTGCTGCTTTTCGTGGCATAGTTCCAGTAGCCGGCCCCGCCGGGCTTGTTCGGATCGTAGTAGGCCGCCTTGTACCACTCATCGGCGCTGGGAATCCAGTAGGTGGCGCCCGGTTTGCGCGTCACGGACATCAGGACGCTGTCGCTCGTGGCGCGGTTGAGGAAATAGGCGCCGTCCTCGGTGGTTGAGTTGTTCTCCGTCCCCGTCGGCTGCCCGTTCTGCAGCCAGTTGCAAAACCGGGCGGCGTCGCCCCAGGAGACGTAGTTCACCGGGCGGTTCGCCCAGTCGGCCGCCACGCTGTAAGTGTAGTTCCCCGGCGAACCGCTGCGCACGATGTTGCAGCCCTCGGCCGACGAACTCGCGCCGTAGTTCATGTTGGCGTTGTACAGGCCGAAGTAGTCGTTGGCAGCCACCGCGTCGAGAAAAGCGCAGTACTGGCCGGCGGTAATGTCGTACTGGCCAATGTCGTACGTGTAGTTCACGGCGCCGATCGACAGCTTGTTGTGCTGCTGATCGGTGTAGCGCGTGTCCGGGGCGTTGCCCGGATTGCCCACGGTGACGAACTGCAAGCTCGTCTGCCCGGCAGGCATGTTGAACACGTCGACCGCCTGCGCCGAACCGACGGCCAGGACCACCGCGACCAAAATTGCCGATGCTGTGACCTGCGACTTCATTTCACACCTCCCAAGAATGCTGTGGGCGGCGCCTCGCCGTGGGATGGAAAACTGGACTTGGTCCCGACGCCGGTCGCTCGTGCGGACCACGAATGCAGTCCGCTCATCCTATCCATCTTAATGTAACAGGGCGCTTGTTTTCGTAGTGATGGCTGGTTTTTTTCCTCGCGACAGCATCGCTTCTCAGAGTACCCATGCCCTCTGGAAAGGACTGGAGAAGACGTAAGAGCAAGCAGGGATGGCAGTTATCGCGATTTGTCCGTAGCGCATCGCGACAGACCAATATGAGCAGCATTCCTATCGCCATGACCACAACCTGATGGGTTTTGACGAACAAATCCGGCGATGGCGCTGGCAAGAGGCCAATGGGGATCGGAACTACAAGGTATCGAGATAATTGCGTTTAAGCCGCGAAGCGGCGGTAGCCACTAGCCAGGGACGTTAGTCCCTGGAAAAATCACGGCCTCTCAGCGAGGGTCTGCAAGTGGCGGCTTCGACTGCACGAGCGAAGCCAATCGTTCAGCCGCCGCCCGCAAGCCGGCCTGCTGATTTCTTTGCGTGCTCACCGGATCCATCAGCTCATAGGTTCGACGCACGGCCTCTTCCAGCCCACCATGGTCCGTCAAGTAGGTGCCTACCTGCTGCCATTCCGTCCGAAACTCTTGCTCCGCTTCTTCCGGTGCTGTGTAGCAATCGATCTGTTGCCGGAGCAGGACTTGCAGGGCGTCGGCCAACCGTTGCCGAGCGTGTCGGAAGTAATTATCGACCGCCGAAGGCTGGATATCGAGGACGCTGGCCACCTCGGCGATACTTAGCCGCTGGCAAAGCCGGCCATAAAGCACGCGGACGTAATCGCCCTTGGCCTCCTGATAGTAGCGGGCCGCGATCGCTTCGACCGCTTGCCGTAGCAGATCCTCGACCCAAGCCGCATAGAAGAGCTCGGCCTGCTGCGCGTCCGTGGCCTCGGCCTGAGTCCAGTGGTCGGCCGCGTCACGAGCGAGCCGATCGCGTCCCGTACACACGCGATGCTGGTTGGCAAGGATTTTCCGGGTGACGCTGCACAACAGGCTGCGCAGCCGGGCCGAGTGATTGGCGATCCATCGCACCAGCAGCCGGCTTTCCCAAAGCACTTTAAAGGTCTGCCCGGCCACATCCTCGGCGTCGTTTAGCTGTCCAGCCCCGCAGCGCAGCGCAAATCGGCACACCGGCCCCCAGTAGTCCCGCAAGAAATCCTGCCAGTCTTCGGCGGTTCCCCCAGCGGCTAGACGCTGGATGAGCGTAAGGCGCGTTTCGGGGAAGCTCATGGCAGGCAACTCCAAAAAACTCAGGTGTCGCTCCTGTGGGATAACTGAAGTAGCGTCGCGGTCCGAAAGGCCCGCGGGCAGAGAAGGCAAGCCGCAGCGAACGTTACAACCGCAGTCGGAACGGCTACTTCTTCTTTGCGTCGCGGAGCATGGGCGACTCGGTAAGAGTAAAGAGAACCACCTCCTCGCCGGTTTGAGTGCTGATGTCGTGGTGCAGGGTCAACACCTTGACGCCGGTGATCTTCTCGACCATGGCTTCCATGACCGGCCGGGCCGTTTCAATCAGATGGGTCCGCACTTGCTTCAACAGGTCCCGCCCCTTGTCGGCCGAAAGCGACTTGACCAGATGCTCTTCGGCGGCCGTCAACACGCCTTTGAGGCGGACCACGAGCAAATCACCGAGCAGGTAGGCATAAACGTCCTTGGGACCCCGGCCCATGTAGTCCTGCTCAAAGCGACTTACTCCTTCACAAATGGCGGCTTCGATTTCTCCCTGTGTTTTCACCGTGTCCCCCTTGCTCGGAGAATTATGGAAGCGAACGTCCCCGCTGGTTGATAGGCCAGGACTCATCCGATTCTCCACATTAGCCAAAAGCGTCTAACAAAAAGGGAGGACAGGCACCTCCTTTTTGGCAGGCAGTCTAAGTAAAATGATACCAAATGGGCAGGAACGGCAAAAGTCCTATTGTATTCGCCGCCCAGGAGCGTATGATTGGAGGAGTGGGAGGGTAGCGAAGCAGTTGATCGCACTTTTCCAGGGAAGTCGTCGGATGACTAGATGAAGGGCAACCCGGCCGTGCCGGGGGGCTCGTTAGTGAGTAAGCCGACGTGGTCGAATACCTCCGGGTGTTCCGCCACGTCGGCTTTTTTTGTTCTTGTCGATCCAAGGCGTTCACAATTACGGCGGGAAGGGCAACCCGGTGCAAAACCTTAATCCGAGCGTGGCGCAGCAGATCGCTCAAGCGGCCATCGCTTTCCAGCAGCAGCGGACAGGCCACGAGCCCAAATCGGTGGCTGTGGTCCTGAGCGGCGACACGCTGCTGATTACGCTCGACGGGGCCTTGTCGCCGGCCGAGAAGGCGCTGGCGCAAAGCCCGGCCGGCGCCCTTCAGGTGCAGGAGTTTCATCGGCAGTTGTTCGGCGACTCGGCCGACGTGCTGCGCCAAGAGATCAAGAGAATTACCGGGGTCGAGGTGCGCGAAGCGACCGCGGAAGTCGAGCCTACTTCAGGCACGGTGGTGCAGGTCTTCACGAATGGCACCATGGTACAGGTGTTCTTGCTCGCCCACGGCGTGCCCGCGGGAAGTTGGAGCGGGAACGGATTAGGTGGGGCATCACAAAAAACGGAGGTTTTGCCATGTTAGTGTTATCGAGGAAGAGCCAGGAATCGGTGGTGGTCGGCGGGACCGATGGGTTTCATCGCCTGCTGAAAGTCACGGTGCTCGGTATTCGAGGCACCCACGTGAAACTGGGCTTTGAGGTCGACGCGGGTGTTCCCGTCCATCGTTCGGAAGTGTGGGAGCGAATCTGCGGTGAGGCCGGCCGGCCGTCCGACGGTTCGTCGGCCGTTTGCTATACGAAGGGGGAATAGAATGTTGACCGGGATTGCAAACGTCTATTATTTCGTGATCGATGGTTTCGCGGCGATTTGGCGAAGGGTGACGGACTCCTCGTCGCGATGGTGGGACTCGCGCTATCGATGAACGCCGCGGTTGGTTCGGTTGTATTAATCCGTCTGTTCACCGGATGCCTTGGAGAAGGAAAGGGATTTGGCATGAGACATGTAGGGGGTGTGGTGATTCTGCTCGTCGTTGTCCTGGTCGGATTCGGCTTTTATCGGGGCTGGTTCCACCTTTCGACGAACGACACAGGCGATCGGCCTAGTGCGACGATCACGATGGACAAAGGCAAAATCCGAGCAGATGAGAAGAAGGCCAAGGCGGAGATGCCTGACTTCGGACAAAAAGCGAAGGAAAAAACCGGTGACGTGACCGGTACGGTCAAAGAACCGGAACGCCGCCCCTGAGATGACGGCACGCTCTTGCGATGCTGTTTGCGGGCCATGTTGGCACTTCGCCACCATAGCTCAACGGTTGTGAAGGAGAACTGGACATGTTACGACTTGCTGTGACGTTTCTCGTAATCGCGTTGATCGCTGCCTTCCTTGGCTTCGGAGGCGTGGCAGCCCTCTCCTGGGAGGGAGCCAAGATACTTTTCGTTGTCTTTCTCATTCTCGCGGTGCTGTCTTTCCTGGGACACGGGTTCAGGCGCAGACAGTTCTGGGAATAATGAGAGAGCGTCCATCGCCAGCGGCCCTCGCACGTTGCCTCGCAGCGCACACACTCAAGGAGGATCTCTATCGTGAATAGGAAAGCTGTCGTCGAGCAGCGGTCGAGTGGTTCAAAGCGCATTCGAGTGGTGATGGCCGACACCGATGAGTCGCTTCGGCCCCTGTATCGAGGGCCGCTGTTGCAGGAGGGTTTTGAACTGCTCACGGCCATGAGCGGGCTGGAGTGCATCGCTCGGCTGCGCAGTTGCGTGCCGGACGTGCTCGTGCTCGAGCCGCAGTTGCCGTGGGGCGGCGGCGACGGGGTTCTCTCACTCATGGGCGAGGTTCCCGAACTGGCGAACGTTCCCGTAATAGTGCTCACCTCGTGCCGCGATCCCCGTCTGTTGGAGGCTGTGGCACGGTTTCCGGTAAGCGACTATCAACTCAAACCGCTGGCGCCTGATCGGCTGGCGGGAAGGCTCCGCACGATACTCGCTCATCCAAAGCTGCGATTCACCTTGGGTG
>Ga0181529_10003896_pt1 | contig 16594 bp, 12 predicted proteins | sample PEATcosm2014_Bin_36_FD_119763 | JGI IMG/M metagenome (GOLD analysis project Ga0181529, IMG submission 119763) | Peatland microbial communities from MTU Mesocosm Facility, Houghton, MI, USA - PEATcosm2014_Bin10_30_metaG | ecosystem: Environmental > Terrestrial > Soil > Wetlands > Peat | place...
CATGGAGGGAGGCATAAGCCCCTTCCCTTCTTCGAAATCGTCTGATTCTGTTAAAAAGAATGGGATTCTAGAGAACACATAGAAGAAATGGCGATAAAATTCAGGTTATTAGAGGCTCCCTTATAATAGAGTTCTCCGTCGAGCACCCCCTCATAGACCTGAGCCTCTACAAGGACCGCGACTTCTCACTGGGGAACGTCGTGCTCTTCATATTCGGCCTGGGGATGTTCGGCTCGACCTTCCTCCTTCCCCTCTACCTTCAGTCCTCCCTCGGGTATACGCCCCTGCAGGCCGGCATGGTGTTCCTGCCCATGGGCGTGCTCACCGCGATCTCGGCGCCCATCGCGGGCGCCATCAACGACCGCATAGGCGCCCGCGTCCCGATAATCTTCGGCCTCTCCTTGATGGCCCTGAGCCTCTTCATCAACAGGTACCTCACCCTCTTCTCTGAGATCGAGCAGATCATGATTCCCATCTGCATGCGCGGCTTCGGGATGGGCTTCATCTTCGCCCCCCTATCCGCGGTCTCGATCTCGCAGATACCGCAGCGGAAAATGGCCCAGGCCTCGGGACTCACCAACATCCTCAGGCAGATCGGGGGCAGCTTCGGCATCGCCCTTTTCGGGACCATGCTCACTACGCGGGTCAAGTTCCATATCGGCTCCCTCGGCCAGGACGTGAGCGTCTATTCCCCGAGCTTCAACGGGGTCATGGCCCGGCTATCCAATTTCGCGGTCCTGTCCAGCGGAGGCACGGCGAGCCAGGCGATGTCCAAGGCCCAGGCCCTCCTCATGGAGCGGATCTCTAAGCTGGCCTTCGTCGCGGCGGTCGGCGACGTGTTCACGATCGCGGCGATGGTGTCGGCCGTCGCCGTACTGCCGGTACTGCTCCTCAAGGAGAGCCACCGGCGCGCCGGGGGGCCCAAGCCCGCGATGCTCGACTGATTTCTAACTCGAAAAATCGACGAGGTATACGATGCACCTGAAGACTTTGCTTGCTTTGGCGGCCCTGGCGGCCGCTACCGAACTCGCCGGCGCCCAGGGCGAGGGAGCCGCCGCTCAAGCCCCCGCCCCGGTTCCCGCTCAGGCGCCGGGCGCGTCCCCCGGTCAAGCCCCGGCCGCAGCCCCCGCCCTGAGTCTCGACGAGGTAATCGCCAAGGCGGTCTCGAACCAGCCTCTGATCCTCCAGGCCGAGGCGAGCGTCGCGGCCGCGAAGGCGAAGGAAGAGCAGGCGAAGAGCGCGTACTTGCCCACTGTCTCAGCGGCGGCCTCATATCTCTACCTTTGGCCGCAGGAGGGAGAGGAGTTAAATTTCAAGCCCTACCTGCCGATCGACATTCAAGCCCCGCTGACGCCCCTCAACATGCTGGACTTCCACGTCGGGGCCAACATGCTCATCTACGATTTCGGGAAGCGCGAGCTCCAGGTGAAAATCGCGGCGTCGGGGGTGGACGCCGCAGGCATCGGCATCGACCAGATCAAGACGAGCATCGCCTTCCAGGCGGCCCAGGTCTTCGACTCGGCCCTCTTCCTGCGGGACGAGATAAAGGCCATCGATGAGCAGCTCGCGACCCTCCAGCAGCATCTCGAGGATACGCAGAAGCGCGAGGAGACGGGCTCCTCCACCCATCTGGACGTCCTGACCACGCAAGTGCGCCTCGCGTCGGTGAAGAGCCTGCGCATAGACGCCGAGGGCCAATACGCCAAGCAGATGATCGCGCTCAAGGAGCTCATGGGCCTCGCCGACGCCGACGGCTTCGACATCCAGGGCGACTTCTCCCTCGCCCCGAGCCTAGGAGACGCGAAAGCCGTCCTCGAGACCGCGATGTCTCAAAGGCCCGATCTCGCCCAATCGCTCTCGGCCGAGAAGCAGGCTCAGCTGGCCTTGAGCCTCGCGAAGCTCGGCCATATGCCCACGATCTCGACGCAGGCAGAAGCCGGCGTCAAGAACGGCGTCCTGACCTTCACCAACACCGACGTCGACACGCTCCTGTTCAACTGGGACTTCGGCCTCATGGTGAGCGTCCCGGTCTTCGACGGCCTGCTTACCGAGCGACGGAGCGCCGAGGCGGCCGCCAGGCTCGCGGCCGCGCGCAGCGGGACGGAGGCGCTCAGGCGGAGCGTCGAGACTCAGGTGCTCCAGGCCCTCCAGGACCTCGAGTCGAGCCACGAGCAGACGCTGAATTCCATGGCCCAGCTCGACCAGGCGCAGGAGGCCCTCAACATGGCGAAGGTCCAGTACGATATCGGCGTGGGGACCAACCTCGAGTACCTCGACTCCCAGACCTCGCTGGAGCTCGCGAAGCTCAACAACCTGAGCGCCACCTACCGCGAGCTCCTGAGCCAGCTTCAACTGAAGCAGACCCTCGGGACGAGGCTGTGGGAAAAGGGCTAGCGGGACGAGGCCGGCGCTTGTGACCGGGCCGGATTCGCGCTAGCCTAGCGGCCATGGGAAGCCGTGCCTCCCTCCTCAGGCGAGCCTCGCTCATCGCCCTCGTCGGCAACGTCCTGCTCGCGTCGGCCAAGCTGCTGGTCGGCTTCCTCTCGGGCTCCCTGGCCGTCGTCGGCGACGGCCTGGACTCCTCCGCCGACGTCGTGATAGCCCTCGTCGCCCTGTTCACCGCGCGCATAGTGGACAAGCCGGGCGATCGCGAGCATCCCTACGGCCACTCGAGGGCCGAGACGGTCGCCACGACGGTCCTGTCCTTCATCGTCTTCTTCGCGGGCTCGCAGCTCCTCGTGCGCAGCCTCTCGGCCCTGATCTCCCGCGAGGCGGCCGCGCTTCCCTCGACGCTGGCGATCCTCGTCACCCTCGTCTCCATCGCCGGCAAGCTCCTCCTCGCGTGGAGCCAGTTCCATTACGGCAGGATGGCCGACAGCTCCATGCTGATCGCCAACGGCAAGAACCTGCGAAGCGACGTCCTCGTGTCCTGCTCGGTGCTGGCCGGCCTCGGCTTCACCTTCGTCCTGAGAATGCCGGTCCTCGATCGGGTCACCGCCCTCCTCGTCTCCCTCTGGATCATCAGGGTCGCGGCGGGCATCTTCCGCGAGGCCAATACCGAGCTCATGGACGGCACCGCGGGAGCCGGTCCCTACGGCGAGATATTCGCGGCCGTCTCCTCCGTCCCGGGGGCCGGCAACCCGCATCGGACGAGGGTGCGCAGGCTGGGCTCCCTCCTCATCGTCGACCTCGACATCGAGGTGGAGCCCGATCTCTCCGTCGCCGCGGCCCACGCCATCGCCGTCCAGGTCGAGCAGGCCATCAAGCATACGCTGCCGGAAGTCTACGACGTCATCGTCCACGTCGAGCCCCGCGGCAACTCCGAAGAGGAGCGCTTCGGCCTCCGGCCCTAGGCAGTTTGCGCCCGCGCGCCGTCCGATGTATAATCGTGCGGAGCAAGAAATGGAGCCGATAAAGGACCTATCCTGGTTGCGGCAGCTCTCCCTCTCCTCGGTGGAGCGCTTCGCGCTCCACGGCTTCGGGATGGTCCTCGTCTCCATGCCTCCCACGCCGGCGCGCCACGATGAGCGCTTCCGCTACAGGCTCCTGGCCTTCGACCCCGGCCTCGGGAAGCCGGTGCTTTCCGTAGACCTCGAAACCGATATCCTCGGGGATTTCTGCCTGTCCGTCCAAGCCGGAAGCGAGCATCGAGTCCTCGCGCGCTACGACCTCCCTCCCAGCCTGGCCGAGTTTCGGTCGAGGGCCATCGCCGAAGCCGAATCCGTTCTCCCATCCTCGCCGCCCGATCCGCGGCCTCGGGGGCAGGCGCGCAAGCGCAAGCGGCTCTAAAACAGGGTATTGAAAAAGGCTACGGAGCCTTTTTCAACCCTGCCTTGAAACAGTTCATAGGCGCACCGGCGCGGCCGATATTTAAAACATGTCCCGACTTCGAACCTCGATCGTCGTAATCCTGGTCTCGCTGCTCGCGCTCGTCGCCTCGGGCCCGGCCCGGCCCGACGAGCTCAAGTCTAAGCTGGGCTTCTATGTCGACATGCCCTCGGGCTTTACATTGAAGAGCGGCGACGGCGCCACGCGCTTCGCCTTCACCGACCCGAAAAGGGTGATGGAATACGACATCATCGCCTACGCGCCGGGTCGCTTCGCCGACGCGAGCGCCCTGGCCGGCCAAAGCCTGGGCAAGATCGGCTCGAGCGGAAACACGACTCCCTATGACTACGAAGGTCGCAAAGCAGTCCTCGCCGAGCTCGGCTTCGACCAGGACGGAGTCGAGCAGAAAGGCTACGCCCTCTTCATCGAAGGACGGGCCGGTGGCGCAGTCAAGGAGGATAGCTACGCCCTCCTCGCCTACGCTCCCGAGCCCAGCTTCGAGGCCTACTCGGATTTCATCCTCTCCTGCCTCGACTGCTTTTCCATCGACGCGGCGGCCAGGCGCTCTCCGGGCCCCTTGAGCCAGTTCACCCTCGATTGGCCGCCCGAGCGCGACAAGCAAAAGACCGTAGCCGTCATCGGCGGCGCTACGGTCAGCCTGCCCTGGTCGGACGACGAAGCCGCGCAGGAGCTGCAGACCGACCAAAGGGAATACAAGGTGCTGACCGCCTACGCGAACGAGGCTACGCTCTGGCAGGACGCGTGGGCGCGATATTACAGGATGGCCTATCGCGAATCGGCGGCGCGACTGGACCGCCTCTCCCTCGAAATGACCAGGCTAGTCCCGGCCGACGACGCCACCGAGACAGCCAGGCGGGTGCTGGCCTGGGTGCAGGGCTTCAACTACGAGCGCGACAAGGCCGAGGAAAGCGGCTTCACGCCTCCGCTCGCCGCGGCCTACGGGGCGAGCGGCGATTGCGATTCGAGGGCCGTCGTCGCCGCCATCGTCCTCGAGCGGCTCGGAATAGACTCGATACTCATGGTCTCGCGGGAGTATTCGCACGCGATGCTCGGCGTGGACGTACCCGGGGGAGGCCAGCGCTTCGCGTTCAACGGGAAGAATTACCTGGTCGGCGAGACTACGACCAAGGTAGGTATAGGCATGATAGCCGCGACCATGGCCGATTGGAGCAAATGGATGGGCATCGACCTGGCGCATTGAAACCTCGTTGACCAGCGCCCTCGCCCTCGCTAGAATGCCGCATCCTATGAAAGCCGCGAAGCTGGCCGCGCTCACCCTGGCATTCCAGCTATGCCTGATCCCTTCCCTCGCCGCCGAAGGCACGGTCATCATCCTCGACTACCATACCTTCCTGGGCAGCGGCAAATCGAGCATCGACTATACTGAACAGGAGCTCGCCGACCAGCTCGACCAAATCAGGGCGATGGGCTACAGCTTCGTGAGCCTGGACGACGCGATCGCCGGGAGGATCGAGGGCAAGGCCAACATCGTCATCACGATCGACGACGGCAACCATAGCATCTATCCGGCCTTCAAGCGGGTCTTCGAGCCCCGAGGCATAAAGCCCTACCTCTTCGTCTATCCCGCTATCGTCCTCGGCCACGTCCGCTACGCCCTGACGCCCGACAAACTGCGCGCCCTCTCCCAGGCCGGCTGCGGCATAGGGGCTCACGGCTATCACCATAACCCGGTGACCGACAAGGCCTGGGCCAGGAATCCCGCGGACTTCATGGCCGAGATCGAGCGTCCCGGCCCCGCCCTCGCCAGGATCCTCGGGACAGCCCCGACCATGTTCGCCTATCCCTTCGGCGTCTACTCCAGCCGCGCAGAAACAGCCTTGGCCGCTGCCGGCTATACCTGGGCCTTCGCCGCGGACGACAAGGTCCGATCCGTCCTCTTCGACGATCCGAGCCTCGACCATTTCGCGGTGCCGAGGACCATCACCTACCGCTACGGACGCAGGAACCTCATGAAGGCCCTGCGCGACTACCTCGGCAACTCCGGCACGCCGCCCTTCGAGGCGCCTCTGCCCGCCGCTCCTTCGACCGAAGCCTTTCCCGCGCCTCCCCCGGCAGAGGCCCTTCCCGACAAGGTCGGATCCGACCTTGTCGGGCCGGACCTCGTCGGGCCCGACGCGGTCGCCAAGTAGACCCCTCCGATGGCGACCGCTCCCCCCGCGAGACTGGCCGCGCCCAGCCTCTCTCCGAGGAGCGCAAAGGCGGCCCCCACGGATACTACGGGCACGAGGTTCAGGAAGACGCTCGTCGTCCCGGCCCCGAGACGGTCCATGGCCGAGACATAAAGCCAGTAGCCTACGGCCGAGCAGAGCACGCCCAGGTACAGGATGTTGAGCGTCACCGTCAGGCCCACGCCCTTCCACGAGGACGATTCGGCGAGGGCGAAGGGAATGCAGCCCAGGAGGCCGAAAAAGCTCTGCCAGAAGGTGATGCCGACGCGGCCGTACCTGCGGCCGAGGGGCTTCGTGAGCAGGGCGTAGATCACCCAGGCTACGGCCGCGCCTCCCATGTACAGGAAGCCCGGGAGCGAGGAAGCCCGCGCGCCGAGCGAGGGCAGGACGATGAGTCCGACGCCCGCGAAGGAAAGGACGGCCCCCGCGTAGGATCTCGCCCTCAGCCTGGCGCCGAAGGCGACGCGCTCGACGAGCATCGTGAGGACCGGGATCGTCGCGATGACCAGGGAGGATTCCGAGGCGGTGAGCAGGGCGATGCCGTTGTTCTCGCAGAGGAAGTAGATCGTGACGCCCATGAGGCCGCTCGCGGCCATGAGGGGCAGGTCGCGGAGATCGAGCCGCAGGTCCTCCCGCATCGCGAGGGGGAGGAGGAGGAGGACCGCCACCGCGAAGCGGGCAGCGGCGATGGTCATGGGCGGAAGGACGGCGATCGCGACCTTCGTGCTCAGGAAGGACAGCCCCCAGATCACGGAGACCGCGACGGCGTAGACGACGGCCGTGCTGCGTTTATCCATGCCCGCCATCGTAGCGATCGCCCGTATCGAGGTCTACGCCTTTACACCGGGCGAGGCTCGGGACGATACTGGAGCCGATGTCCCGCAAGGAGCTCGAGTTCATACTCGACTACATCCTCAACAAGGCCGAGGCCGCGGAATTCGAGGTCATCGCCAAGGCCTGCGAGCGGCGCGCGCGGGACATCAAGGCCTTCGAGAGCCTCGGCGGCGAGGGACCGGCCGCGATGGCCAGGCGGATGGCCGGCGAGCTCCAGCAGAACGTAGGCGCCACGATGGAAAGCGTCCGCGGTACCGTGCGCGGCTTCGTCGAGGACATCGTGCGCAAGAACGCGCCCGAGATCAGCGAGGAGCAGCTGTCCGCCCTTCTCGAAGAGTACGCCCCGAAGAGCGGCGCATCGCCGAAGGGCGGGCGTCGAGGCGAGGCTCGCGGGAAGGCCGGCTCGCCCCTGCCCCCCGAGGCCCTCCTCGGCATGGCGACGTCCTTCGTCGAATACTCGCGCGGCGCCATGCCCCCGAGCCGCCAACGCGAGCTCTGGGAGTCGAGCCCCCGCTGGCAGGACGAGTACTGGGCCGCATTCCCCGCCGAGATCAAGTCCTTGGTCAAGGCGTACATCGAGGAGAGGATCGACGCCGACAGATTCGGCGCCGCGATCCTTTCCGTCTTGGGATTGTGAGCCGAGTCGCTTCGAGCGGGACTTATGACCTATTGGCGCGGATGCCTGACATAGATAGAATAAATGTCATCAGAACCCCTGCGGAGGTCATATGCCCATCAAACGCGACTTCGGCCTGCGCCTCGATCGCCACAGCCCCGCCGAGCACGAGAGGCTCATCGCCTATATCAATATAAAGCTGGCCAGCATGGGGCTGCCCATCTACGGCCGCGAAGGCACGGCCTTCGTCGAGCTCGCGAGCGACATGCTCGAGACCTTCCGCGAGAAGGACCTCCTCCTCGCGGACTACCTCCCCCCGGCGGACAGGCGCATCCAGGCATTCCTCGACTCCTACCTCGGAGGCCTCGGCCTTCAGCCCATACCGCGGCTTCCGTCGAGCACCCTCGTCCTCGACCGCTACGGGATGGCTCGCGAGCTCTCCCTGCCGCCGGACAGGCAAAAAAGCGCCTCGCCCACGCTGACCTCGTTTCGCGTCAGAAACGGCGTGCTGCACAACCCCGCGAGCGACCGCCGTACGACCGAGGGAGTCTTCCACGTGGCCGAGGGCGGCCTGCCCATCCCTCCCGACAAGAAGGCCGTGCCCAGGCTGACCTTCGCCCGCCTCTTCGGCTCCGCCCTCCACCCCTCCGCCGACCTCCTCGAGCTGCCCTTCACCGCCGGAGAGGAGCGCAGGGCGCGGAGCCTACTCTCCCTCTATTTACGGCCCACGGTGAGGCCGGGCGTCCACGGCTGGTGCGAGGAGCGGGCGATGGAGCTGCGCTTCTTCGCCCCAGGATCGCTGGCGGCCAACCTCGACTTCATCGAGTCCATCTTCGGCAACGCCGGCGACCCATACGTGGCCGAGAACGACGCGGCCCTCGACCCGCTGCGCTGGACCGGCACGACGGGCTGCATCATCCTGGCCACCCACCTCACCGCCCTGGCCAAGAAGGATCTCGGCCTCCCCCGCTGGGACGAGGCCACCGAGCGGCAGAGGCGGGAGGGCATGGCCTGGAAGGACCCGGAGGAGCCCTACAACGACGGCAAGCCCTTCAAGATCTGCGCCCGCGACGAGAGGGGCGTCATCGTCTCCATCATCGCGGACAACTACTTCGGCTATTCCAAGAAGGAGGTCAAGGCCCAGATATCCTACTCGGCGAACCTCCTAGGCCTCGCCGAGGAGGAGCACGCCGGCGGCGCCCTCGTATTCCCCTCCTACAACCTCGGCACCCTCTTCGTCCCCGACACCAACCTCCGCGCCTGCGGCCATAGCCTCGAGGGAGTGCTCGAGCTGATGGGAGGACGCGTCGCCTACAAAGAGGGAGGCTACGCCGTGGACCTGAGCTTCCCCCAGGTGATCTACCTGCCCGAGGACGCGGTCATTTCCCTCGAGGACCAGACCGCGCGATGGACCAGCGAAGGCCGGCAAAGAAGCCTCCGCGTCCTGCCCGACAAGGTCTACGTGCATCCGACCGGCTACCGCGTCCACATGGAGCGCCACCCCGGCTCGGGCGCCTGGCGCCTCGTGGGGACGACGGCCGACGGCCTGCTCTGCCACAAGCCCTGCACGGTCTCGGGCGGAGGCAAGTCCGAGATCGCCAAGTCCATACTCGACGCCATCTCCTATTCGCCCCTCATAATCGGCGACTACCGCGAGGACATGGCCTGGGTCAGGCGGATCATCGAGCGCGATTATTCCAAGCGCTTCCTTAAGAGCATGGTCGACGCGCGCGACATCCTGTCCAAGCAGCGCTCCCTCGGCTCGGTCATAAAGCTCCTGTCCCCCTCTTCCCTGTATACCGAGGAGTACAACGCCTGGCTCAAGACGATACCGGAGCGCATAAAGGCCCTCGTCTTCCTCGTCAAGCGCTTCTATCGTCCAGATTGGGGCGGGGACTGGATATCGCGCTTCACCGTCGACGCGGTCAACGGCACCACGGGCAACATCCTCAAGTTCGAGGGCAGGCCCGTCCTGGGCTCCTACCTCCGCGTCGGCCGCGACGAGACGGGGATGCGCCGGACGTTCAAGCTCAGGCAGGACTTCATGCCCACGGCGAAGGTGCAATGGGAGGACGACATAACAGCGAGCGTCACCGTGCCCGGCTCCCGGATCTCGGGCCTCCCCCATTGGGCGGACGCGAAGCTCAGCCTCAAGTTCTGCAAGAACGTCGAGGCCCGATTCTTCCAGCGTCCCGACGACGCGATTCAACGCGGCTACGACAAGCAGGCAGAGAAGGACCTCTCGCGGGCCGACAACTTCATCTCCAACTTCGAGCCCTTGCCGCGCTCGGAGGCCGGAGAGATGGCCGAGCGCTGCGTCAGCCTCACGAATTACTCCGAGCCGATGCGCGCCTTCATAGAGGCGGCGGCCCAGGACCAGTCCTTCGAATGGTTCGTCGCGTCGGACCGGCCGCGCGTCGTCGACGGCGCCCCCTCCAAGAACCCGCGCTACCTCCAGCTCGATCCCTGCTACGTCGATCCCCTCTCGCGCTACCTGGCCGATATCGGCCCCGCCCTCTATCGCCGCGTGCGGGCCGACCGGCGCGTGATGCATCCCGTCGGCGCGACCCTCCCCGGCAGGCGCAACAACCCCGCCGATCCCGCCTCGGGCATCCGTCCCCTCGCCGTCTACGGCCCGATCCACTTCCAGGACCTGCCCGAGCTCTTCATGGACTTCGTGTGCAGCCTCACGGGCAAGAGCCCCTCCACCACCGGGGCGGGCAGCGAGGGCGCCCTCACCAAGGGCCCCTTCAACAGCCTCGTCCCGACCACCGACCTCAACAACGCCCTCCTGTCATTCATACTGACGGGCTACGGAGGCTTCACCAGCGCGGCCGGCCACATCGGGCGCAGGTACGCGATGGAGCACGACCTCTCCCTCCTCGTGCCCGAGCTCTGGGCCAGGATGAGCTCGGACGAGCGCAACCCCGAGTTCCTCAAGCGCAACGGCTACCTGGAGAAGGTCGAGGACTTCGAGTACGAGGGCGAGATCGTTCCCGCCAGCAGGCTGGGTTGGCGCATAACGCCCCTCTTCGCGACCAATTTCATGGGCAGGATATTCGACACGCCCTCCGCGGTCTTCGCCGACGACATGCTGAGGCCCGAGCTGCAGTCCATGCCGGATTTCGTCGACGGGATCCGCAACATAGCCGAGGCCCAGGCCAAGTCCGCCTCGGCCTACTTCGAGGACGGCTCGATCGAAGCCGCCATCCCGCCGCTCAAGGCCATCCTCCACGTGATGGCCAAGGGCCATTACGAAGGCATGGGCATCCAGGATCCCGAGCTGCGCGGCCTCTTCGACCGGGAGCGCGTGCTCGCGTCGGACTGGTACAACCGGCGTCTCGAGGCCTATCGCGACAAGGAGATCGCCTACGTCTCCGCCTCGCTGGAACGGCTCAGGCGCTATCTCGCCGAAAGCGCGGAGGCGGGTTCCGTCGCGGCGCGCCGCGCCCGATCGGAGCTCGCGCGGACCGAAGAGCGGATGTCCGCCCTCTCGAAGCCCGGCTACCTCGACCTGATCAAGGGCTCCATCGGCCTGGACCCCCTGTTCAGGGGCTCCGCGAAGTGAGCTTCACCGATTTCCCGCCGCTATCGGCGGGGGACTCGGCCCGAGCGACGCGCGCGGGATGAATTTCGCCTCCAGGGCCACTTTGCTCGACTCCAGGCTTCCTCCTTCCAAGAGGGTCAGAAGCATCCGCGCGGCTCGGTAGCCCAGCTCGTCCGCGGGTTGACTGAAGGTGGCCAGGGGCGGATCGTACAGGAGCGTGAATTCGAAGTTATCGTCGAATCCGACCAGGGAGAAATCGCGGGGCGCGTCGGCGCCCCGCTCCCTGGCCGCCTTCAGGAATCCCAGGGCCGAACTGTCGTTGCTGGCGAATACGGCGGTGAAAGGCGGGAGACCGGCCCAGCGACGGGCGGTCTCTTCATAGGCCGTCAGGCTGAAGAACTTCCCTTCCAGCTGGCGATCCAAGGGCAGGTCGATGCCAGTCTTCCGCAGCTCGTCCCGAAAGCCCTGGAAGCGATTCTGAGCCGAGGGGAATTCCTGTCGTCCCCAAAGGAACAGGAACTCCCGATGCCCCTGATCCAGCAATTCCCGAGCGGCTCGCCGGCCCGCCTGGTAGTTGTCCACGTAGATTTGCGGCACGGAGCTGTGGAGGAGGGGACGGTCCAGGACGACGAAGGGTCTATCCCAAGCCATCAGCCGGTCCAGGGCCTCGTCGTCGGCCGTATGCAGAGTGGCGAGATAGAGGACGCCGTCGATCTGCCGACCGCGCATCAGGGGAACCAGGGGGTCGACGGGTTCGTCTTTTTCGCCCCAGGTCAGGTAGAGGGTGCTGAAGTAGCCCGCGTCGTGGAGCATCGCCTGGGCTGCGGAGAAAATCGCCCAGTGGAAGGGCCCGCCTCCGGGGGTAAAGACGCCGATATGCCGGCTCTTGCCCATACGTAGGGCCTGGGCCGAGGGATCGACCCGATAATCGAGGGTGGCGATGGCCTCCCGGATCGCGTCGGCGGCTTGGGAGGAGACCGATTCGGCGTTGCTGAGGTACCGGGATACGGTGGCGGAAGAGACCCCGGCGACCCTGGCGACATCCCTTTGGTTGGCCATGATAGGAGTTTACAGGTCCCGGTAGACCCGAATCCAGTCCACCCACAGTTCTTGGGGAAAGCTCGTCGAGGCATCCGGAGAGCCCGGCCATTGGCCGCCCACGGCTAGGTTCACCACCAGGAAAAATGGCGCATGGAAGGCGGAGAAAGCCGGACCCGAGATGTCCTGGCTTTGAAAGACCTGGCCATCGACCGACCAGGTCAGGGTCGTCGGCGTCCAATCGAGGGCATAAACGTGGAAATCCTCCGAGAGCTTCGCCGACAGGGTCAATGAGCCGCCATTGTATTGATGGCCGTTCTGGTACCAGTGGGCGGTGCCGTAGGTGGTGTCGTCCCGAGTCCCGACTCCGCCGATCATCTCCATGATGTCGATTTCCCCGCACTGGGGCCAACCGACCGTCGAGATCGAGTTCCCGAGCATCCAGAACGCAGGCCACATGCCCTGGCCTTGGGGAAGCTTCATCCGGGCCTCGATATGCCCGTAGGTCCAGGATACGAGGCCCTGGGTCTTGAGCCGGGCCGAGGTGTAGGCCTGGCCGCCAAAAGACTCGCGTTTCGCCGTAATTACCAGGGCCGAGCCGCTACCATCGGGAAGAGGCCGGATTTCGGCGTTCTCTTGGCGGTAGTACTCCAATTCCTGGTTCCCCCAACCATTGCTTCCATTGCCTGTTTCAAAAGTCCACCGACCGGGATCCACCGATGATCCGTCGAACTCGTCGCTCCAGACCAAAGTTCCCGATGTCGCCGGACTGGGAGATGCCGCGGGGACCGTCAAACTTTGAGACATTGCCGCCTCCACAGGCCCGCATGAGGAAAGCACGACGATGGGCAGAAGTTCCATTGCAAGTATACGTATACAGTGAATTTCTTTAAAAAGTCTATATTTGCGTTGAATCCGGCACGAAATTCTCTCATCGGCAGTAGTTTTCCCCATTTCCGTCTCCCCATTCCTCAAGAAACTAGATAGACTTCATTCAGGATAGGTTAAAAAGCGCCTTTTGTAAATCGAATTGTATACGTATACATTTTTCCATTGACAGGTAGAATATGTGGGTTTACGTTGGCTTCAGGAAAGACGGGAGGTTGTCGAATGCGTGTACCGGCATCTCGTATAGCGATAGTGCTTTTTCTGTCGGCCATGACGGCTTGGGCCGATCCGACCCTCTACCATGACAACAAGAAGGCTGTTCTTTACGTCGGAGGAGGGGCTCCTCCGATCGATGGGACCGTCCAGGATTGGGATGGCCTTAAAGGCAGCAGTCCGCAGGTATTCGTCTTCGGCGGATACAAGGGACCGCAAGATCCTTCGGCGGTATTCGTCCTTCGGAGCGACAACAGGAAGCTTTTTATTTACGCCGAAGTGATCGATTCCATCGCCAACGAAAATGAATTACCGGCTCCCATTGCCTGGCGGAACGACTCGGTCGAGATTTTCATCGGGACCGACACGAGGAGCCACGTCAATTTCGCCCCCGGGGACAACCAGATCCGCCTGGTCCCCGTCAGTCGGAAAAACATCCATGCCATCGGAGTGTCGGTGAACGATCTCATCGTCGACACCGAAAAGGACGTCGAGGGGGCGGTGGTCTACACCGACAAAGGCTACCGGATCGTGGCGGCCATCCCCCTCCGTCTCCTTCGGATCAAGGGCTTCAAGCCGGGTCAGCCAATCCGTTGCGAATTCCAGATCAACGACGCTACGACGGGCGAAAGGGAAAATCTCGTCCACTGGAAGTCCAAGAAGGACGATCCCTACTGCGACGCGTCGGCCTGGGGCGACGGAGTCGTCGAAGCCATGCCCGGGGATCGCTGAAATGAGGCGCCTCCTCCTGTCCCTTCTTCTGGTCGGGTCCCTATCGGCGCTGACCGCCCAGGCATCGGTGGTCAAGACCCTTCGCGACGACCAGGGCTGGAAGCTCCAGGTCGACGGCCAGGACATGGCCGTGAAGGGCGTCGTCTGGTCGTATACCCCTGCCGGAGAGGATTACACCTACGACCTGTGGAGTCAGCCCGAGGATTTCATCACTCGCGTCATCGATACGGATATGACTTTGATGAAGCACATGGGAGTCAACGCTATCCGGGTATTCTCGACGGTTCCTCCCCGCTGGGTCGAGTACATCTACGATAGATACGGCATTTACACGATGGTCAACGATCTTTTCGGCCGATACGGGGTCACCGTCGACGGCAGGTGGCAGTTCCCTACCGACTACTCGAATCCCGCCACTCGCAGGACCCTCCTGGCCCAGGCCAAAAAGACCTTCGAGACCTTCAAGGATACTCGGGGAGTATTGATGTACATGTTGGGTAATGAATCGAACTACGGCCTGGAATGGACTTCGACTACCATCCAGAATCTCCCCGGAGGCGAGCGGGCCGACTTCAAGGCCAAGGCCCTCTACTCGCTATTCGAAGAGGCCCTCGCCCTGGGCAAGACCATCGACGCCAACCGCCCTATGGGCCTCGTCAACGGAGACCTCCAGTACCTCCGCGTCATGAGGCAGATGGTTCCCGATCTGGACATCCTGGGGGTGAACACCTACCGGGGGCCCAAGTCTTACGACGCCTTCTACAACAGCATCGCCAAGGATCTGGACCGCCCTTTCGTCTATACGGAACTCGGAGCCGATTGCTTCAATGCGGCTACCGAGCAGGAAGACCAGCTCGACCAAGCCGAGCTCATCGAGAGCCAGTGGAAGGAAATCTACGAACAGGCTTACGGCAAGGGAAAGGCGGCTAATTGCCTGGGGGGCTACGTCTTCGAATGGATGGACGAATGGTGGAAGAACGACCCGAGCGCCGGCCTTTCCGTCCATTCGACCGCGGGAACCTGGAATAACGGCGCCTATGCCTTCGACGCCGTTCCAGGCAAGAACAACATGAACGAGGAATGGTTCGGGATCGTGGCCCAAAGCCGCAAGACCGATGGCGGCATAGCTCGACGGGTCCCGCGAATGGCCTATTTCCTTTTGAAAGACCTTTGGTTTCTGGATATGTATACGTCTACAAGAGATAGCCTTTCCCAGGCTTTCTCCGATCTGGATCGGAACCGCGCTCAGCTTCAGGGAATGGACAGGGCCTCCGGAGATGGGACTACCGATCCCCTTCCATCCTTGGAGCTTCACGGAAGCGTGACCGCCAGATCCTATTTCAAGGGAGACAATGAGGGATGGGCCGGAAAGGTCCCGAGCGTCTCTTCGGATCCAAGCCTATCATCGGACCCCATTGAGGCTTTCCAGACGACTACGAAGCTGGGAGCAACCATCCGCGCTGCGGAGGGGCTGACGGGTTCCCTGATGCTTCGCCTACTTCCGCCGCAGGTAGCCAACGACCCGGCCGTCGATCTTTCGGATCCGGCCGAGAGCGCCGCCGAATTGGTGGGGACTTCAGGGAACACCAGGACTCCCATCCGCCAATTCGAGCTTTACCAGGCCACGGTTGATTACAGGTCATCGGCGCTGGATGCCACCCTCCACTACCACGACGGTCATGCGGACTGGGCCAACGAGGGAGACTTCTTCGGCCTCCTTCCCGAGACCTTCGACATGCTGAACACCGACAAGGCCGACAGCAAGGCGCCCTTCGGCCTCGAGATGACCCTGCCCGGCCTGGTCCCCGGGCTCAAAGTCTACGCCGGTCCCGAAATCTATTGGGGGGCCAACCCCTCGGTCATGGCTAAGTATTCCCGAGCCTTCGGACCGGTAGGCCTGACCCTGATCCACGACGAAGAAGTCGGGACTTATATGAATCTCGCCGCCAACGCGAACCCGGATGCGGACGTCGGCGTAACGGATGCCCAGAAGACCGCCGACCGCTGGACCAGCCTGGACGCCGATGCGCAGGTTCCCGGCCTCCTCCACATCGAGGCCGGTTTCCTGCTGGGACGCTACGACCGGATCGACGATCCGAAGTATACCTACGAAAGGGTCGACTCCCAGACGATCACGACCGGCCTGACCTTCACCCTGGCCGACGCATTGGGCGGCAAGATCCGGCTGACGAGCGACGCCATTCCCTACCTCCATGCCATGGTCCAATACCTTTACGCCGGCCCCTTGGCCGACACTCGTCCCGGAGTTCCCCGTGACGGCAGTCAATTGTACGATTCAGGCTCGGGGAACCGTTCCGAGCTCAAGGCCTCGGTAACGGGAAGCTATGGGGACTTCAGCCTGACTACCACGGGCCTCTACCGAGTGCCCCTGGTCGATGCCCTCTGGCAAGCCAACCTCGGCGTCGCGCCCCGGAACCCCCTGGTCGACAGCTTCACGGTTTGGGACAACCGCAAGGCGCTCCAGGGGGAGATGGTCCTCACCTGGAATCCTACGGGCGCCACCTATTTCTACGATTGGAACAACCCGGACCGCGAAGCCGCCCCCCTGGCCGCTGGTCTGGGCCTGCTGTACGACTTCGACCTCGGCCCAACCGACGCCTCGACCTTCTTCGACGCCGCCAACGACCTTTATGCCTTTTCCGCCGGACTACCCGAGGTCCAGGGGAC
>Ga0181529_10003898_pt1 | contig 16590 bp, 14 predicted proteins | sample PEATcosm2014_Bin_36_FD_119763 | JGI IMG/M metagenome (GOLD analysis project Ga0181529, IMG submission 119763) | Peatland microbial communities from MTU Mesocosm Facility, Houghton, MI, USA - PEATcosm2014_Bin10_30_metaG | ecosystem: Environmental > Terrestrial > Soil > Wetlands > Peat | place...
CAACAACGGGCTGACCGTGGGGACGACCGGGTCCAACACCAGCACCTTCCTGGTGAGCGGCAACTCGATCACGGCCCGCGCGGTTGGCAACGCCGCGGTCAACACCATCGCGTCGAAGTAGTCTGGCTGACATGGGATCGGGGAACTGTTCCTCCCCGATCCCATGTTCTGATTTTCGCCGGGACCCTCGGGTCCCGGCTTTTCTCTGAGGAGGCGAGAGAGTGTCGTTCAGACGTCTGCATCGATCGATGGGCTGCCTCGTAGCGATTCCCTTGGTTCTTTCATCGGTCTCCGCCTTTGCCAGCGACACCTCGGGCCATTTCGCCCTGCACGGCGTCGGTGCGCAGACCTGCGGGCAGTTCCTCGACGAGGTGAAAAAGAACGACACCACCACGAACGGCATGATCCTGTCCTGGATGATGGGCTATATGACCGCCCGCAATCGCCTGGTGGCGAACACCTATGACGTCACGCCGGCCATGCCGCCCGAAGCGGTCCTGCAAATGACCTCCAATATCTGCGAGAAGAGTCCGGACGCACGGGTCGAAACCGCGATGGACGCCCTGTTCAAGGGGCTGGCGGGCGCGCGCGTCACCACCGACTCGCCGCTCATCGATCTCCAGTCCGGCGACGCCAGGTTCAAGATGCGTCGCGAGACGTTCATTGCCGTTCAGGAAGCGCTGAAAAAGAAGAAGCTCTATACGGGACGGACCGAGGACAAGATGACGCCGGCCATCGAGGCCGCGCTGCGCGCCTATCAGAAGGATCAGAAACTGACGGAAACCGGCTTGCCGGACACACCCACCGTCATCCGCCTGCTGGTCGCGTCGACGGCTGAAAAGACCCGCTAGGCCGGGCCATTTCCGGATCCGGCGCTTCTCGAGGCATGGCTTCGCCGGCGCGTGACCGTCCGCCGCACCAGCGCAAGCAAACAATCGATCGGTGATGTGTGGCGGCATACCAGCAGTCCCGTCATTAATTTATGTTATAGTTTCCACTCTTCCAGAAAATCGTGCAGGCATGATAGGAATGAACGAAGCGTTCGGACGAACGCATCTTCTGATCAGAGGGAAGACCTGAGATGACGACAGCGCGATATCATCGGTTTGTTGCGGCAGTTTTCGCGGCGGTACTCCTCGTCGCGGGCGGAGGGTTCCAGTCGGCGAGGGCCGTGGATTCGAAAGGCGTGTTCGCGGTGCACGGCGTCGGCGCGGCGAAATGCGGGGATGTCACGCGCTCCCTGCTGACGGGCAACGTGTCAGTCCACGGCGAGCTTTCATCGTGGTTGATGGGTTACCTCTCGGCGATGGACCGGATCCAGCCGAACACCTATGACGTTACCCCCGTGCAAGCGCCGGACGCAGTCACCAACATGGTGGTGGCTTTGTGTCAGAAGGACGCCAATGCGCCGGTGGAAACCGTGGCCTATGTGCTGTTCCACACCCTTGCGCCGGCAGCGCTGTCAGCGGAGACGCCGGAGGTGCGGGTGGCAGCTAACGGGCAGATGACCACGCTCCGCAAGGACACGCTCATAGCGGTGCAAAAATACCTGATCGCCGAGAAATACCTCCAGGGTGACGCGGACGGTTCGTTTGGAGCGACAACTCAGGCCGCCCTGGTCGACTTCCAGAAAAAGCAGAACCTGCCGCAGACCGGTCTGCCCGATGCGCTGACGATCGTGCGGATTCTGGTTGAAATCCCGGCCCAGGCGGCGGCTCCAACTCCGGCTCCAACTCCGGCTCCGGCTCCGGCGAAAGCTCCGGCCAGAAAGTGACCGAGCCGCCGATACCGCCCGGTGCCCGCATGGGGCGGATTGGCGTCTGACGGTTGCCGACAGGGGCGGCTGACCGGGCGGCGGGGCGCGCCCGGCGGGCGGGCGCGCCGCAATTGTTTCTTCATCTTCGCCGTGTAGCACTGTCGCGCCGATCCTCCCCGTAACGTTCCCGCGGTGCCGGGGCGAGGAGGGGCAGGCAGGGCCGGGGCAGGCGGGCGAGCCGTCTCCGGACCTCGGGCGCTGCCAGTTCGCCAGCCCACTGTTCCGTGAGGACCCCATTCATGAGTGAGCGCAACGGTCTCGCATCGCTGTTCAGCGACCGCAAAATCGGCACCAAGGTCGCCATCGGCTTTGGCTGCGTGCTGGCGATCCTCGCCGTTGTCTCCGGCATGACCTGGTCTGCCTTCCGCTCGTCCGCCGAGGGTCTCTCGACCTACACGCAACGGGTGACGGTCGTCGACATCGCGCGCGACATCGACCGGAGCTTTATCAACCTCCGCCGCTTCGCGCGCGAGTTCGCGCTCACCGGCGTGCAAGCCAGTGCCGACAGCGTGCAAAAGGAGGCAGCCACATTGCACGCACTGCTGCAGCAGGGCCTGGCTGAAATCAAAAGCCCGGAACGGCACCAGCGGGTCGAGAACATCTCCCGCATGACCGATGCCTACCTGAAGGATTTCGACGAGATCACGGCGCGCACCCGGGAGCTGGCCAATTTGCAGCGGGACATCCTCGACCCGCTGGGGCAGCAGCAGAGCGAGCAACTCGAGACATTGATCGCCACCGCCGGCAGCGCGGGCAACGTCAACCTGACGGATCTCGGCCAGCAGGCCCTGAAGCAATTCCTGATCGCGCGCATCGACGTCAACAAGCTGCTCGGACGGCACGAGGCGGCGGCGGGCGAGGCGGCGGAAAAGGACTTCGCCCAACTCAACGCAGCCCTCGAAGCGGTCGCGGCGGCGACGAGGGAAGCCGCGTACCGCTCGACTCTCGACGCCTTGCACGACGGCGTGCCCGCCTATCACGATGCATTCCGCCAGTGCGCCGCGCTGCAAAGCAAGGTCAGCGAACTCGTCAACGGCGCGATGGCCACCATGGGCGAGCAGGTGCAGGCCGATGCCGAGGCGATCAAGGCCAGCGGCATCGCCGAGGAGAGGCAGGAGGAAACGGCCGTGCTGGCGACAATGGACCGGACCCGCACCCTGGTCCTGGGCCTGTCGATCGGCGGGCTGGTGCTCGGCGCGGCGCTGGCGTGGATGATCGGGCGCGGTATCGCCTCCCCCGTGGTTCGCATCTGTGCCGCCATGCGCACCCTCGCGGCGGGCGACATGACCGTCGCCATCCCTGGCGTGGGCCGCAAGGACGAGATCGGCCAGATGGCCGCCACCATGCAGGTGTTCAAGGACAGCATGATCGAAACGGAGCGGCTGCATGCCGATCACGCGCGGCAACGAGCGGCGGCCGAGGCCGAGCGCAAGGCCGGCATGCTCCATATCGCGGACACCTTCGAGGCCGGCATCAAGGGCGTCGTCGACTCGGTTTCCGCGCAGGCCACCGAGATGCAGGCCGCGGCGACGACGCTGGCGGGCACGGCGCAACAGGCGACGCAACAGGCGACGGCGGTGGCCGCCGCCGTCGAGCAGGCCTCCTCCAACGTGCAGACCGTGGCGTGTTCCGCCGAGGAACTGTCGGCCTCGGTGCTCGAAATCGGCCGCCAGATGGAGCAGTCCTCCCGGATCGCGCAGAAGGCGGCCGAGGAAGCGGAGCGGACCAACGCCGTGGTCGAGGGGCTGAACCAGACCGCGCAACGCATCGGCGATGTCGTTCAGCTCATTCAGACCATCGCGAGCCAGACCAATCTGCTGGCGCTCAACGCCACGATCGAAGCGGCGCGGGCGGGCGATGCGGGCAAGGGGTTCGCCGTGGTCGCCAGCGAGGTCAAGTCGCTGGCCAACCAGACCGCCAAGGCCACCGGCGACATCAAGGCGCAGATCGACAATGTCCAGGCCGCGACCGGGCATACGGTGGAGGCGATCCGTACGATCGGCGGCATCATTCACGAGATGAACGAGATCGCCAGCACGATCGCGTCGGCGGTCGAGCAGCAAGGCGCCGCCACGCGGGAGATCGCCAGCAATGTGCAGCAGGCCGCCCAGGGCACGACGGAGATCGCCCACAACATCGAAGGCGTGAGCCGGGCCGCCGGCGACACCGGGGCCGCGGCGACGCAACTGCTCGGCGCCGCCGGCGAGCTGTCGCAGCAGGCGGAGACGTTGCGCAGCGATGTCGACGGGTTCCTCGCCAACGTGCGCGCGGCCTGATCCGCCGTACCGTTCCGGATCGCGCCCCGAGATGGACATGCCACCTCGGAAGGCGCTTACTCCGTGCTGCCAAAACGGCAGGCCATGGGGAAAGACAAATGCCGACCTTCATCCAGGTCCAGGTGATCCACTCAAGGATTCCTTACCGACTGAACGTCGACCAGATCGTGTCCTACACACAAGGCGATGCCAGCGACGCCAACGGCGATTTTGCCGGCACCAACGTGACGCTGACGACCGGCGGTGCCGTCACCGTGGCCATCAGCCCGGACAAACTGGATGATCTGATTGTCGGCGCGGGAAGCCGGGTGTTCAACCGGGACGGCACGGCGGTCTGATCCGACGCAGGAAAAGCCCCGGGGTTGCACCCGGGGCCCGCATCGTCACCGGACCGCGAGGCTGCGCTGCCAGGCCTGGGCGAGGGCGGAGCCGGTCAGGTCGAGCATGTCCAGCGCGATGAAGCGGCCGGCCGGCACGTCCGTGAGCAACCGTTTGTTCGCCACGACGTAGAACGGTGCGAGGGGCGTGGTGGCGGGGCCGACCGGCAGCAACCGCGCCGAGATCCCGCCGATCACGTGGTGATGCCCGCCCACGGTCAGCGTCTCGCCGGCGCTGAAGTCGCGGTCCGTGCGGGCGAGCATGACGGCATGGACGGCCATGTCCGTGGCGCTCGAGGGCCGGTGGTGCAGCACGGCCGACAGCACCGAAAGCGGCGTCTCCAGCCCCATCAGGTGATAGGGCAGGTAGACGCAGGCGTAGCGGGCGTTGCGGCTGACCAGGTGGCCCTTGGCTCGCAGGACCTCCCAGACGATCGCATCGGTGCAGCGCACGACGATGAACACGCCGCCGCCGAAGCTCACGTCGTCGGTCGCGCGCAGGCAGTTGAAGACGTCGACGACGCCGGTGCGATCGAGGATGCCGCCGTCCTCGCGCGGGATGAACACGTCGGCGAGTTCGCCGATCCGGCAGAGCGGATAGTTCAGCGCATCGCAGGACGGCAGCAGCCCGGTTGAGTTGGCGACGATGTTCATCTCGCAATAGTCCGGGGTGGCGCTCTGCGGCAGGCTCGCCAGGGCGGCGGATCGCCCGCGCAGCGTGGCCGCCGCATCCTCGCCCATGGCCCAGTGCCGGGCCAGGTCCGGTGCCGGAACCTGCCGGTCCAGGTACTGCACCGTCCCGGCGGCGCGGTCGTAGATGTAATCGTATTCGCTGGACTTGCCGGCGGCGACGACCTCGAAGCCGAGCAGGCGGGCCCAGCTGACCAGGCCGGCCAGGTTGCTGGGCTGGTCGCCGTCCGCAATCGTGTAGACGACGCCGTGCTCGGCCGCCACGCGGTTGAGGTACGGCCCGGCCACGCTGTCCATTTCCTTGGAAACGATGGCGACGTGCACGCCCCGCCGCAGCGCCGCCTCGGCGATCCGCAGGCCGACTTCCGGTTGGCCGGTGGCCTCGACGACGATGTCGAGCGCCAGCGCCTCCAGCAGCGCGTGATCGCGGATCAGCGCGATCCGCCCCGCCGCCTGCGCCGCGCGCGCACCGTCCGCGTCCTCGCAGAGCACGGCGGCATCCCCGGCGAAGCCGAGTTGGCGGAGCAGGCTGCGCGGGGCCTCGATATTGAGGTCGCACAGGGCGCTCACCTGCATCGACGGCATCGCCCGGCACTGCACCAGCAGCGTGCGCGCAAATTCTCCCCCCGCCCCGGTGACGGCGAGGCGGATGCGGCGATCGCCGAGATCGTGGAAAAGCTGTTGGTAATTCATGGTGTGTTCCTAACCCGGGCAGTCAGCCCAGGAGCGCGTTTAAGGTGAGCACGCCGGCGAGCCCGAGGAGGGCCTGGAACGAGACCAGCAGGGTCCAGCTCCGGAACGTCTCCAGCATGGTGAGCTGGAAGTATTGCTTGAACAGCCAGAAGCCCGAATCGTTGACGTGTGAGAACATCAGCCCGCCGGAGCCGGCGGCGAGCACCAGCAGGGCAGGGCTGACGCCCGCGGTGGCGGCCATCGGCGCCACGATGCCCGCGGCCATCGTCGTCGCGACGGTGGCCGAGCCGACGGCGACGCGCATCAGCGCGGCGACGCTCCACACCAGCACCAGCGGCGAGATGTGCCACGCGGCGGCCCCGTGGGCCACCAGATCGCCGATATGGGTGGCGACGAACATCTCCTTGAAGCCGCCGCCGGCGCCGAGGATCAGGATGATGCCGGCCGCCGGCACCAGGCTGCGGCCCAACAGCGTCTGCACCTTCGGCATCGTCATGCCCGAGCCCAGCCCCAGCACAACGATGGCGACGAGGACGGCGACCAGCATCGAGACCACGGGATCGCCGATCGCGTCCAGAATCTGGAATGCCACGCTGTTGGGCGCCAGCAGGCCGCGCCCGAAGCTGCGCACCATCATCAGGCCCGGCGGCAGCAGGATGGTGGCCACGACGACGCCAAGCCGCAGCGGCCGGCGCGACGGGTCCACCGGCGGCGCGCTGAACAGCGGGGCGACGCTGCCATCCAGGCCACCCGCGCGCAGCAGACGGCCGCGCACGATAACCGCTGCGAACAACGGGCCGGACAGTATCGCCATCGGCACGGCGATCAGCAGGCCATACAGCACGGTCTGCCCGGCATCGGCATGGAACAGCATCAGGGCTGCGGTGGGCGAGGGGTGCGGCGGCAGCAGGCCGTGCGGGATCATCAGTCCGGCCACCAGCGGCATGCCGACCATCAGCAGCGGCAGACCGCTGCGCTGCGCGATGGTGTAGACCAGCGGCACCAGCATGATGAAGCTGACGTCGAACAGATGGGGCAGTCCGATCAGCAGCGCCGCGGCGCAGATCGTGGATGGAATCCAGCGCACCGGACCGATGCCGGTGAAGGCCGAGGCGATCCGGTCGGCGCCGCCCGATTCCAGGAGCAGGCCGCCCAGCATGCTGCCGAGTCCCACCACCAGCCCGGTCGTGCTCAGGATGCCGCCGAAGCCGCGTTCGAAGGTGGAGACGGCGGCGGTGGGAATCAGGCCGCTGGCAATGCCCAGGAAGCCCGACGCGAGGATCAGCGCGGGGAAAGGGTGCAGCCGCAGGCCGGAGATCAGACCCACCAGCAGCACCACCGACAGCACCGGGGCGATCAGCAGGGCAAAGTCGGGATGCATGGTGTCAGGCCTCCTGCCTGGAGCCACTGGGAGAATAATCGGCGCAGGCGGCGTCGGCCCCAGTGAACAAGTGTGCGCGTACGCGCATACTTGTCAATCAGCATACAAGCTGTCTGAATGCAGTATTACGAGCCCGTCAGGGAGGGCAGGCGCCCCGGCGTGCTCGTTCAGCGGGGCTGCCGCATCCCGGCGTCCGTGTTCTGGCGCGCCAGCCAGTCACCGATCCGCCCGACCGCTTCGTGCAGGGCCTCGAGGCTCGCGGCGTAGGAGAAGCGCAGGTAGCCTTCGCCGAGGGCGCCGAAGCTGGTGCCAGATATCGTCGCCACGCCGGCCTCGTCCAGCAGCCGCGATTGCAGCGTCCGGGAATCGAATCCGGTGCCCGTGATGTTCGGGAAGGCATAGAAGGCGCCGCCTGGGTTGGCGCAGCGGAACCCGGCCAGCGCGCCCAGCGCCGGGACGATGTAGGCGCGCCGTTCGGCAAATGCCGCGACCATCCGCTGCGTCGGTTCCTGCGGTCCGGTCAGCGCGGCGATGCCGGCGTACTGCGCCGACGCGTTGACGCAGGAATGGCTGTTGATCGCCAGCCGTTCGGCGTGTGCGACCAGCGTCTCCGGCCAGACGCCGTAGCCCAGCCGCCAGCCCGTCATCGCGTAGGACTTGCTCCAGCCGTCCAGCAGGATCAGCCGGTCGGCCAGTTCGGGATAGATGAGCAGGCTGGTGTGCGCGCCCTCATAGACCATCTCGCCGTAGATCTCGTCCGACAGGATGGCGACCTGCGGATGGCGTTGCAGGCCGGCGACCAGCGCGTCCAGCTCGCTTTTCGGCACCACCCCGCCGGTCGGATTGGCCGGGCTGTTCAGGATCAGCAGCCGGGTCCGCGGCGTGATGAGTGCCAGCACCTCCTCGGCGCTGAAGGAAAAGCCCTTGTTCTCGTGCAGCGGCATTGACACCGGGGTGGCGCCGGAAAAGCGGATCGCGCTTTCGTAGATCGGAAAGCCGGGGTTGGGATGGATGATCTCGGTGCCGGCCTCGCCGAACATCATGATGGCGAAGAACATCGTGACCTTGCCGCCGGGCACGATCAGCACGCGCTCGGGCGATACGCTGACGCCGTGGCGGCGATGGAGATCGGCCGCCACCGCCTCGCGCAGCGGCACGATGCCGTTCGCCAGCGTGTAGCCGTGATGGCCGTCGGCCAGCGCCTTGCGCCCGGCCTCAACAATATGGTCAGGGGTCGGGAAGTCGGGTTGGCCGATGCAGAGATTGACGATGCTCCGGCCGCTGCGTTGCAACGCGCTTGCCCGCGCCAACACCTCGAATGCGGCTTCGGTGCCAAGCTGGCTCATACGTCCGGACAGAATGGGAATGGCACGGGTCCTTCGAAAACGGGTCTGGTGAAACAATGGATTATGGCGGAAATCTGGGCGGGCAGGCAAGGCACCGGGGCTGCCCGTGGCACCCCATATTTCTCCTCGCCCTCTCCCTGAACCGTTGCTTTCTGGGCTATGCAAGGGCGGTCCAGCCCGCAAGGATACCGCATGACTGCCCCCGAGCCGCGCGCCAATCCCGATCTCGTCGGCCACGCCGCCGCTGAGGCGGCGCTGAGCGAGGCGGTGCGCGCCGGGCGGCTGCACCATGCCTGGCTGATCACCGGTCCCGCCGGCATCGGCAAGGCCACGCTCGCGTTCCGTTTCGCCCGCCGTCTGCTCGCCGGCGGCGCCGAAGAGGGTCTCTTCCTGCCCCAGGACCATCCTGTGTTCCACCGGGTCGCCGCCGGCACCCATGCCGACCTGCTGACCATCGAGCGCGAGTGGGACGACAAGAAGAAGAGAATGCGCGGCGAGATCGTGGTGGATACCGCGCGCGACATCCCGGAGTTCCTCCATCTCACGCCGGCCGAGGGCGGCTGGCGCGTGGTGGTGGTGGATGGGGCCGAGGACATGAACCCCCAGGCCGCCAACGCGGTCCTGAAAATGCTGGAGGAACCGCCGCGGCGGACGGTGCTGCTGCTGGTCTGCGCCGCCCCCGGCCGGCTGCTGCCCACCATCCGCAGCCGCTGCCGCCACCTGCGCCTGTCGCCGCTGACCGAGACCGAAGTGGCGGGGCTGCTCGACCGCTACCTGCCCGGCATCGAGCCCGCCCGGCGCGACCGCCTGGCCGGCATGGCCGAGGGCTCGCCCGGGCGCGCTTTCCTGCTGGCCGAGGGCAACGGAGTCGCGCTGGCCGAACTGGTGTCGGAGGTGCTGGAGAAGCTGCCCGAGATGACGGTCGGCCGGGCCCACGCGGTCGCCGATGCGGTCGGGCGCGACGAGGCGGCATTCGGCATCTTCATGGAACTGCTGCGCAGCGCGCTGGCAACCGCGGTACGCGATGCCGCCAGCGGCCGCGCCGACCCGGACCAGACAAGGCTGCTAGGCGCGCGGCCTCTTGCCGACAGGGTCGACGTGTGGCAGGGGCTGTGCCACCTGCAGGACGAGACCGAGGCGTTTTACCTCGACCGCCGCCAAGCCATCGTGACCGGCCTCGGTCTGCTCGCCGGCCCCGCACCGAGAGTTTCATGAAACCAAAATTCTACGTCACGACACCGATCTATTACGTCAACGACGTGCCGCATATCGGGCACGCCTACACTTCGCTCGCCTGCGACGTGCTGGCGCGTTTCAAGCGGCTCGACGGGTTCGACGTCTTCTTTCTTACCGGCACCGACGAGCACGGCCAGAAGGTGGAAAAAGCCGCCGCCGCGGCCGGGCTCGACAGTCAGGCTTTCACCGATCGGGTCAGCCCGGCCTTCCTCGAGATGGCCCGCCTCATGGGCATCTCCAACGACGATTTCATCCGCACCACCGAGCCGCGCCACAAGCTGGCCACCACCGAACTCTGGCGCCGCCTGCTGGCCGCCGGCGAGATCTACCTGGGCGGCTACGAGGGTTGGTACGCGGTTCGCGACGAAGCTTTCTACGACGAATCTGAACTGACCACCCGGCCGGACGGCACGACCGTTGCTCCCTCGGGCGCGCCGGTGGAGTGGGTGGTCGAGCCCAGCTATTTCTTCCGCCTCTCGGCCTGGCAGGACAGGCTGCTGGAGTTCTACGACCAGCATCCCGATTTCATCGCCCCGCCCAGCCGGCGCAACGAGGTGCTGAGCTTCGTGCGCGGCGGGCTCAAGGATCTGTCGGTCAGCCGCACCAGCTTCCGCTGGGGCATCCCGGTGCCGGACGACGCGGCGCATGTCATGTACGTGTGGCTGGACGCGCTGAACAACTACGTCACCGCGACCGGCTGGCCCGACCCGAACGCGCCGCGCGCCGCCTTCTGGCCGGCGGACCTGCACATGGTCGGCAAGGACATCCTGCGCTTCCACGCGGTCTATTGGCCCGCCATCCTGATGGCCGCCGGGCTGGCGCCGCCTAAGCGTGTGTTCGCCCACGGCTGGTGGACCATCGAAGGCGAGAAGATGAGCAAGTCACTGGGCAACGTGATCGCGCCCGCCGATCTCGTCTCGGCCTACGGGCTCGACCCGGTGCGGTTTTTCCTGCTGCGCGAGGTGCCGTTCGGCAGCGACGGCGACTTCAGCCGGCGCGCGCTGGTGCAGCGGCTGAACACCGAACTGGCCAATGGGCTGGGCAATCTGGCGCAGCGCACGCTGCCGCTGATCGCGCGCAACTGCGACCAGCGCCTGCCGCCGCGCGGGCAGCCTACCGAGGAGGACACCGCCATCCTCGCCGCCGCCGCAGCGTTGCCCGGGCTGCTGCGCGGCGCCATCGATCGCCAGGCCTTCCACGAGGCGCTGGAGGAAGTGTGGAAAGTGGTGCGCGCCGGGAATGGTTATACCGACCACCAGGCTCCCTGGACGCTGGCCAAGACCGACCGGGAGCGGATGGCCGCCGTGCTGCGCGTGCTGGCCGACGTGCTGCGCGTCATCGCCACCGTGTTGCAGCCCTTCATGCCGGGCAGCATGGCGAAGATGCTGGACCAGCTTGGCGTGCCGGAGACGGCGCGCGACCTCGCCGCGCTGGCCGCGCCGCTGCCGGACGGCACCGTGCTGCCGCCGCCCCAGGGGGTCTTTCCACGCTATAACGATACTGCCGCATAACCATACGATGTTGATCGATTCCCACTGCCACCTGGACTACTTCGGGCCTGACGAGATTGCGGCGGTGCTGGCGCGCGCCGCCGCGGCCGGCGTGGGGGAGATGGTCACCATCGGCACCCGCCTGACCACCTCCGACCAGGTGATTGCCATCGCGGAGACCTATCCCCAGGTCTGGTGCACCGTCGGGGTGCATCCGCACCACGCCGCCGAACAGCCTGTTCCTGCAGCAGAAGAGATCGCCGCGCTGTCGGCCCACCGGCGCTGCGTCGGCATCGGCGAATCAGGCCTGGACTATTTCTACGACAAGGCGCCGCGCGAGGTGCAGCAGGCCAGTTTCCGCGCCCATGTGCGGGCGGCGGCGCTGTCCGGCCTGCCGCTGGCGATCCACGCCCGCGACGCCGACCAGCACGTCATAACTATCCTGCAAGAGGAATGGGCTAACCTGGGTCCATTCAAGTTTCTTCTGCACTGTTTCAGCTCGGGCCGGAGGCTGGCCGAAGCGGCGCTGGCGCTCGGGGGCTATATCAGCTTCTCTGGCATTCTTACGTTCCCTAAATCGCATGAAATCAGAGAAATAGCGCGCGATGTTCCGCTTGATCGCCTGCTCGTGGAGACCGATTCGCCCTACCTGGCGCCGGTGCCGTTCCGGGGCAAGCGCAACGAGCCGGCCTGGGTCGCCGAGACCGCCCGCGTCCTGGCCGGCGTGAAGGGCATCGCCCCGGAGGCACTGGCCGAACAGACCACCGCCAATTTTCGGCGTCTGTTCGCCAAAGCGGCATGAGTCGCCTTCACGCGATCCTTCTCGGCACCGGCGGGTCGGCCGGGGTGCCGCACATCGGGGGAACGGACGGACGCGGGGACTGGGGCGCCTGCGACCCGGACGAGCCGCGCAACCGGCGCACCCGTTGCAGCTTCGTGCTGAAGGGCAAGGGGGCGACCCTGCTGATCGACACCTCGCCGGACATGCGCGGCCAGTTGCTGGACTGCGCCATCGGCCGGATCGACGCGGTGCTGTTCACCCATGCCCATGCCGACCACATCCTCGGCCTGGACGACCTGCGCGTCCTCAACCGCATCGCCGGACGGCCGCTGGAGGCCTTCGGCACCGCGGGGACGCTGGCGGAGATCCAGCAGCGGTTCGGCTACGCCTTCCGGCCGTGGCAGCCGCCCGGCTTCTACCGTCCCGTGCTGGTGGCGCATCCCATCAAACCCGGCGAGGTGGTGGATATCGGCGGACTGCACGTGACCACCTTCGACCAGGACCACGGCTTTACCCGCTCGCTCGGCCTGCGCTGCGGCCAGTTCGCTTATTCGACCGACGCGGTGAACCTCGATGAGGCCGCGTTCGCCGTGCTGGAGGGGGTGGACACCTGGGTGGTGGGTTGTTTTCAGCGTGCCGAGCACCACACCCACGCGTGGCTCGACCGGGTGCTGGACTGGGTGCTCCGGGTGCGGCCGCGACGGGCGATTCTGACCCATATGGGCCAGGACATGGACTGGGCCTGGCTGTGCTCGCGCCTGCCCGCCGGGATCGAGCCGGCTTACGACGGCATGCTGATCGAAGCGCCGGAATAGCCCGCGCCGCATTGCCGTCCGCCGGGGCTGAGGGTAGTTTCGCTGACGCCTCGGCGCCGTGTCTCGGTCGGCGGGGCTGACAGTGAGGCAGCAGACCATGTCCGGCGTCATCCTCGCCGTGGTTGAGCATCCTGAATCGGCGCACCAGACACTTGCCGCCGCGCGCCGGCTCGCAAGCCTGATGGGCAGCGCCAGAATCAACGTGCTCGCCGTCCGCGTCTTGCCCGAGTCGACGATCATGCCCACCGAGGAAATCCTGACCAGCTACCAGGCGACGCAGATCCGCCGCCGCGAGGAGGAACGCGTGGCGGCGTTGCACGCGACGTTCGAATCCTGGGCGACGACCGCGCGGGCCGCCTCGGTGGCGGTCGAATGGGTCGATGTGGAAGGCCCGGCGGACACCCTGGTCAGCGAGTGGGGACGGCGGTCGGACTTCCTCGTCCTCAACTGCCCGGCTTCGCGCGACAACGTGCCCGACCGGCTGAAGCTGCAGGCGGCGCTGTTCGACACCGACCGGCCGGTGCTGATGGTGCCGCCCGGCCCGGCCGTGTCGTTCGGGGAATGCGTCACCATCGCCTGGCGCGACGACAAGCGGACGATCCGTTCGGTGCTCGCGGCCCTGCGGCTGCTGTCGCAGGCGCGCGAGGTGCATGTGGTGGCCGGCGTGCGCGCGGGCCTGCCGGCGCCCGGCCTGCCCGAGATTCTCGCCGAGCACGGCATCGCGGCGACGCTGCATGTGATGGAGGCCGTCGCCGGCGCGTTCGGGGCGCCGCTGCTGGCGAAGGCGCACGCGCTGGGCACGGATTTGCTGGTGATGGGCGCCTACACCCACAGTCCCTGGCGCCAACTGGTCCTCGGTGGAGTGACCCGGCATATGCTGGCGCATGCCGATCTGCCGATCCTGATGCGCCACTGACGGAGGGGAGGCCATGGCGGAGGTGATTCTGGTCGTTTCGGGGCATCCCTCGCGCCGGGATCGCTTGGCCGCCGCGGCCCAGCGGCTGGGCACGCTGAGCGGGCAGGGGCGGGTGCGGATGCTCGCCTTCGGGCCGCCCACGGTGCCGGCGCCGGATATGCCGGGCGAACACCTGCCGGCCGGGGCGGACGTCGCCGCCGCGATCGAGGAGCGCGGCAGCCGGGCCGACTTCATCGTCATCGCCCGGCCCATGCCCGCCGACAACCACACCACCCGCGACGCCTTCCGCGCCGCGCTGTTTCGCACCGATCGGCCGCTGCTGATGGTGCCCCCCGACGGCCCGGCCGACGCCTTCGGCGTCCGGGTCGCGGTGGCGTGGCGCGACGACCCGCGGACCTTGAAGGCGCTGGTCCCGGCGCTGCGCCTGCTGAGCGGCACCAGGGAAGTGCTGCTGCTCGCCGGCGTCCGGGCCGGTGCCGCGAGCCCCGCCATCCCGTCCGTGCTCGTCGAGCACGGCCTGCCGGCCACGCTGCATGTGCTGGCGATCGACTCCGCCCCGTTCGGCGACCTGCTGCTGGGCCGCGCCCGGGATCTGGGCGCGGACATGCTGATCATGGGTGCCTATGCCCACAGCCCGATCCGGGAAATGCTGCTGGGCGGGGTGACCCGCCACGTCCTGGCGCACGCCGACCTGCCGGTGCTGATGCGCCACTGACGGGCCCGATCCGCGCCGGGGGTTGAAACGGACGCCGGGCGGCCCTATCGTTCCAGAGCAGATTCACGGGGATGGGGTTCCCCAAAAGCGCCCTCTCGGAGGGCTGATGACCCCTACCGCGTCAGTGTGCGGTGGGGTCGGCATTTGCCTCCTCAACGTATCTTTACAGTGCGACCACGGGTGACTCCCGCGGCGCCTTGGTATGGAGGAGGCTCTCGTGGACAATGTCTGGCTGGCATCCGCGTTGTGGATCGGGCTGGCGCTGGTCGCCTCGGTCGTCTCGGTCTGGGTGGCGATTTCCGTCGCCCTGATCGAGATCGTCGTGGGCGCGGTGGCCGGCAATATCGTGGGGCTGCCGCTGGCCCCCTGGGTGAACTTCCTCGCCGGCTTCGGCGCCATCCTGCTCACCTTCCTGGCCGGCGCGGAAATCGACCCGCAGGTGGTGCGCCGCCATCTGTGGGCGAGCCTGGGCATCGGCCTGGTCGGCTTTTTCGCCCCCTACGTCGGGGTGCTCTGCTTCGCCCATTTCGTCGTGGGCTGGCCGTGGCCGCAGGCGCAGATCGCCGGGATATCGCTGTCCACGACCTCGGTCGCGGTGGTTTACGCCGTCATGATCGAGACCGGCTTCAACCGCACCGAAATCGGCAAGCTCATCCTGGCCGCCTGCTTCATCAACGACCTCGGCACGGTGCTGGCGCTCGGCCTGGTGTTCGCCAATTACGACGTCCGGCTGGTCGGCTTCGTCACCGTCACCGTGGTCTCGCTGTGGCTGCTGGCCCGCTACGCGCCACGGCTGCTGGCACTGCTGGGCGACCGGGTGAGCGAGCCGCAGACCAAGTTCGTGACCCTGGTGCTGCTGGTCCTGGGCGGGCTGGCGAGCGTCGCCGGCAGCGAGGCGGTGTTGCCGGCCTACCTCGTCGGCATGGTGCTGGCGCCGACCTTCCTGCGCAACCGTGAGCTGGCCCGCCGGATGCGTATCATCGCCTTCTCGCTGCTGACCCCGTTCTATTTCCTCAAGGCGGGCTCGCTGGTGGAGGTGCACGCGGTGATCGCCTCGGGCGGGCTGATCGTGGCCTTCCTGGCGATCAAGATGGCGACCAAGTTCTTCGGCATCCTGCCGCTGACGCGGGCCTTCAGCTTCGTGCCGCGCGAGGGCATGTACACCACGCTGATGATGTCCACCGGGCTCACCTTCGGGTCGATCTCGGCGCTGTTTGGGCTGACCAACCACATCATCGACCAGCAACAGTACACCATCCTGGTGACCGCGGTGATCGGCAGCGCCGTGGTGCCGACGCTGATCGCCCAGCGTTGGTTCCAGCCGGCGCTGCCGGAGGGCATCAGCCCCGAGGTGGGGCAGGGGCCGCGGGCCGCGAGCCAGGAAGCCACGATCCCCGCGCAGGGCGACTGAGCCGACACGTGAGGAGCAATGAACCGCCGCCTGTGCCACAATCGCGCGTCAATTCTCCCTGACCTGCCGGCGGCCGCCGTCGGGATGGGGACTGTCATGCCAATCGGCTTCACCCTCGGAGAGAACCCATGAAAGCGCGTATCGCCGCCATCGATGCCCTCGAAATCCTGGACTCGCGCGGCAATCCCACGGTCCGGGTCACGATGACCCTGGACGACGGCACCGTCGCCCAGGCCTCCGTGCCGTCCGGCGCCTCCACCGGCGAATACGAGGCGCTGGAACTGCGCGACGGCGACAAGAAGCGCTACGGCGGCAAGGGCGTGCTGAAGGCGGTGGCCAATGTGGTCGACACGATCGCCCCGGCGCTGCGCGGGCTCGACCCGTCGCAGCAGGGCCGGATCGACCGGATCATGATCGACCTCGACGGTACCCAGGACAAGTCGAAGCTCGGCGCCAACGCCATCCTCGGCGTCTCCATGGCGGCGGCGCGCGCGGCGGCGCAGGTGGCCGGGCTGCCGCTTTATGCCTACCTGGGCGGGGCGGGCGCGTGCCGGCTGCCGGTGCCGATGATGAACGTCATCAACGGCGGCACCCATGCCGACAACTCGCTGGATTTCCAGGAATTCATGGTGATGCCGCACGGCGCG
>Ga0181529_10003899_pt1 | contig 16589 bp, 15 predicted proteins | sample PEATcosm2014_Bin_36_FD_119763 | JGI IMG/M metagenome (GOLD analysis project Ga0181529, IMG submission 119763) | Peatland microbial communities from MTU Mesocosm Facility, Houghton, MI, USA - PEATcosm2014_Bin10_30_metaG | ecosystem: Environmental > Terrestrial > Soil > Wetlands > Peat | place...
CCCACATAAGACATCGAGGTCCTCCCTGAAGAAGGGTAGCACCGTGGGCTAGCGGTGCGGCGGCGGGCGGGTGGACTGCGGTCTTCGCAGGACGGTTTGCAACTCTGTGTGCTTTTCGGTGGCGCCGCCGGTGGCCAGGTAGAACTCATTGCCGCGTACGGCGGCATCGAAATTATCGACGGGTGTCGGGTCGGCGGTGAAGCGGGCTTCGGTAAGCTGCGCCCAATTGCCGTCGGTAGTTTTGATCCAGCCATTGCCGAATCGGGCGCTCCGGGCCTGGTGCAGGCTGGCGCCGTCGCGGCGGAAATCCTCGATAAACGAGTAGTAATCGGCCAGGGGCGTGCCGCCGGAACGCGTGCGGAAGGTGACGAGATGCTTCCACTCGCCGGTTTCGTTCAAGAAGAAATAGGCGGCGTATGCGGTTTTGTCCTTTTCGGCGGCGGCTTCCACCAGGAAGCGATAGGTTTGTCCGGTCTTCCAGGGATATTTGAAGAAACTCTGGCCGCCGGTACCTTCTCCGCCGAAGCGTCGGACCGCGACGTCGTCGGGGTGGTAGAGCACTTCCACCTGCTGGTCGGCGGGAACGCTTTGCGGATCGTTCTGCGAGCCGGGATCCCAAACGGAGAAGAGCACCACGCGATCCTGGCCGGGGCCGCGCTCCTGGATGCCGAAGTAGCCCTGACGAAAGCCGCAGGCCACGAAGTAGCTGCCGGGGACCGACTCGTCGACAGTGAGCTCGTTGTAGAAAGCCGTGGACTGCGGGCCCCGATACCGCAGGTGAACGGAGCGTGCCGCGCGCGGCGCAGGGGCTGGTTGCGCGTGCACGACGGCGGCCAGACAGACGAAGGCACCTGCGCAGCATCGCATACCACATGGTCGCGCATTCCGCCCTTCTAGTGTTGCCACAAATTGCCGCGGCCGAGGATGCCGGCGGGGTCGAGGCGGCGTTTGACGGCGCGCATCAGCTCCAGGTGCTGGGGAGAGTATTGCAGCTCGAGCAGGTGGGCCTTGCGTTTGCCGACTCCGTGTTCGGCGGCGACGGTGCCTCCGAGTTCCGCGGCATGGCGCGCGAATTCCGTGAACAGGTCGGCGGCGGGCGCGGGGTTGGCGGGATCGCTGAACACGTTGACGTGCACGTGGGCATCGCCGATGTGGCCGAAGATCACGTAGCGGCCGGGAAATTCTTCTTCCAGGCGGCGGCGATAGTAAGCCAGCATGTCGCGATTGCGGTCCAGCGGGACGGCGAAATCGGTGTTCATTTTGAGCGCGCCGGCGCGGCGGACGGTGTCGTTGACCAACTCGGGGAGGGCGTGGCGGAAACGGCGGAAGCGTTCGCGGTCGCCCGCGGTGGTGGCGAACCAGGAATCCTCGGCAAGCGCGCCGGGGGCGCCTTCGATGCGCTCGAGCCAAAGATCGATCGCGGCGTCCTCTTCGCTGGCCATTTCCTGTTCGAAGAGGATGGCGGCGCCGGCCTGGGCGGGGATTTCGGGGAAGCGGGTGCGAAGCAGGAGCAGGCTGGGCAGATCGAAATACTCGAGCATACGCGGGGTGGCGGTGGCGCGCCAGTGCTCCACGGCGTCGATGGCCTGCTGGTCGCCGCGGAAGAACACCACGCCGCCGAGGACGGCTGGGGGCAGCGGGAGCAAGCGCACGGTAGCTTCGGTGACCACGCCGAGCGTGCCTTCGCTGCCGACGATGAGATCGACCCAATCCATGCCGGGGCGGAGCAGATAGCCGGCGGTGTTCTTGGTGACGTGGGGGCGAGGGACGGAGCCGGGGTCGAAATCGATGGGGTCGCCGCGGCCGACGTCGAGAATACGGCCATCGGCGAGGACGACGCGGAGGCGTTCCACCCAGGCGCGCGTGGCGCCATAGCGGAAACTGCGCGCGCCGCTGGCGTTGCAGGCGATGTTACCGCCCAGGGAAGAGCCGGTTTCGGTGGGGTCGGGCGGGTAGAACTGGCCGGAACGCTGGGCGGCGGCATGAAGGTCGCGCAGCAGGGTGCAGGCGCCGACTATCGCATATCCGTTATGGACGTCGAGGCGGGTGAATTTCTCGAGCGAGAGCACCCAGCCGCCGAAGGGCACGCGGCCGCCGGTAACGCCGGTGCCGGCGCCGGAGACGGTGACGGGAATGCGCGCGGCTGACGCGTCGCGCAAGACGGTGGCAACGCCTGCCTCATCCAGCGGGGCGAAGAGGCGCTCGGCGTGGCCTTTGAGACCCGAGGCGTCTTCGAGGTACGCCGAGGGGACTTCGGCGGGTAGCTGGGGACCGTCTTTTTCCACACGTTGCAATCGATGTTCTCCGTATCGCGAGGCCGCCAGACGATTGTAGCGCGCGCGCCGCGCAAGAGCCTTGCGCCCTCCGGGCTGCCGGCACGGCCAACGGTTACCGATAGTTAATGTCGGATTCGTGTAACCCCGCGACACTTTTTTGCGCCCGCGGGGTTTCTCCCATCATGAAGTTCCGGAGGGACTCATGAAGCAAATACTGATTTTCTTTGTACTTGCAGCCATTCTTGGCGCACAGACGCAGACCACGGCGACGATCACCGATCGCGCGGCTGCGCGATTTCTCGATCAGGCAACCTGGGGTCCGACGCCGGCTTCTATTGCGCAATTGCAGCAGTCGGGTTTTGCCAATTGGCTGACCGCGCAGTTTGCCCTGAACACGTCGGATCTGCCGGATCAGCCGATCCTGGACGCAACCACCGGCATGGCCAACCGCGACTTGACGCCAGTTACGGCGGCGTTCTTTCAGAACACGCTCACGGGGCAGGATCAACTGCGGCAGAGAGTGGCGTTTGCACTCTCGCAAATGTGGGTGGTGTCACAAGTCTCCACGAAATACGCGTACGCGTTCCCGCCGTACTGGCGGCTGTTCCGAGACAACGCGTTCGGCAACTACCGCGACATCATGAAGGCTCTCACCCTCAGTCCCGCCATGGGGAACTACCTCAGCATGGCAAACAACAACAAGGGGAATACGGCCAACGGCACGGCTGCTAACGAGAATTACGCGCGCGAGTTGATGCAGTTATTCACGCTGGGTTTGACGCAGCTCAATCCCGACGGCAGCGCGGTAGTGGATGCAAACCACAATCCGATTCCGACGTACACGCAGGCGATTGTGACGAGCACGGCGCGGGCCCTCACCGGATGGACGTATCCGACGGCGCCCAAGGCCACGGCGAAGAACAACAACCCGGCGTACTATTTCGGGCAGATGTTCGCGGTGGAAGCGGAGCACGACACGACGGCGAAGTCGATTATCGGAGGGATCAACATTCCCGCCGGGCAGACGGCCGAGCAGGATCTGGATTCGGTGCTGGACGCGCTGATGGCGCAGAGCACCATCGCTCCGTTCGTGAGCAAACAACTAATTCAGCACCTGGTGACCAGCGATCCCAGCCCGGCGTACATCGAGCGCGTGTCCAAGGTATTTGCGGACAACGGGGCGGGCGTGCGTGGCGATATGAAGTCGTTGATCACGGCGATTCTGACGGATCCGGAGGCACGCGCGGGCGACGATCCGTCGGCGGCGGCCAATCCGACCTTCGGCCACATGCGCGAGCCGGCGCTATTCATGGCCAATCTGCTGCGCGGGCTGAACGCCACGCTGGGGGCATCGAGCGCCATCGATCACTATTCCGCGGAAATGGGAGAGGACGTGTTCAATCCGCCGACCGTATTCAGTTACTTCTCGCCGCTGTACACGCTGGAGACGGGCGAGCCGGCGCCGGAATTTCAACTCTACTCGGCGCAAACGGCGACGGATCGGGCGGACATTATCAACACCATTCTGTATGGCGCTCTGGATAAGAGCACCACGGTGGACCTGAAGCCGTTCGAGCAAAATGCCAGCGATCTGAGCTCGCTGATCGACTACATCAGCTATGTATTCCTGCATCACGGGATCTCAAGCGATCTGCAGGCGGCGGCGATGAGTGCAGCCAAGGCGGCGACGGGAACCACGCCACAGGTGGAGGCGGCGCTGTATGTGGTGTTGACTTCGAGCGAGTACCAGATCGTCCAGTAGGAGAGAGACCATGTTTTCACGACGTAACTTCATTCGCATTGGAACGGCTTCGCTGGGAACGCTGGCACTGCGGCGGTTCGCGGAAATCCCCGCGCTGGCACAAACCTCGTCGACGGCGGCATCGGATTATCGCGCGCTGGTTTGCGTGTTCCTGTACGGCGGCAACGATTCGAATAACACCATCATTCCCACCGACGATACAAACTACAAGGCGTACCTGGCGGCGCGCGGCAGCGTGGCGATTCCCTCGAGCGCGTTGACGCAGGTGCAAAGCGTGTCGGGCGCGCCGTACGGATTCTTCTCGCTGCTGGCGGAAGCGGCCAGCATGTTCTCGAGCAAGGAACTGGCGGTGGTGGCGAATGTGGGGTCGCTGGTGCAACCGCTGACGCGCGCGCAATATCAGGCGGCGCTGGCGCCCATTCCCAACAACCTGTTTTCGCACGCCGATCAGCAGCAGCAATGGCAGAGCTCCATCGCGCAGGGCAACAGTCCCACAGGTTGGGGCGGGCGGGTGGCGGATTATGTGAAGGCGCAGGGGATGAACTCGTCGACCTTCCCTACGTTCCTTTCGGTGGCGGGGAATACGCTGGAAGGGACGGGGGCGAAGACGCAAATGCTGGCGATTGCGCCGGGCGGATCGCTGGAGCTGGCGGGCTTCACGAACTCGGCGGCGTCGCAGGCGCGGCTGGCGTCGCTGACGAATCTGCTGACGCTGAACAGCGGGGTTTCGCTGGCGCAGGCGGCCAACTCCACCATGTCGATGAGCCTGGACGACGCCAAGGCGCTGGCTGACGCGCTGGGCAAGGCGGCGCCGCTGAAGACGCAGTTTCCTACCACGAATCTGGGAGCGCAGTTGCAGCAGGTGGCGCAGATCATCCAGGTGCAGGCTTCGCTGGGGATCGAGCGGCAGGTGTTCTTCTGCTCCATCGGGAGCTTCGATACGCACACCGGCGAATTGCCCACGTTGAACACGCTGTATCCCGAATTGAGCCAGGGACTGGCGGCGTTTTACAGCGCCACGCAGGAACTGGGGATGGCGGAAAACGTGACCACTTTCACGGAATCGGACTTCAACCGGACGTTCCAACCGACGACGGGGGATGGCACGGATCATGCGTGGGGCGGACATCACCTGGTGTTGGGCGGGGCGGTGAAGGGCGGGCAAATTTTCGGGTCGTTCCCGACATTCGAGCTGGGAGGGCCGGACGATACGGATGTTCGCGGGCGATGGATTCCGACGACGTCGATCGATCAGTACGGGGCGACGCTGTGTTCATGGTTCGGGATTCCGGATAGCGCGCTGAATGGGGTGTTTCCGAATCTACCGAACTTTACGGCGCGGAATCTGGGATTTCTGGGGTGAGGTTGGCTGGGTTCGGCCGCTCGCTCACGCTCACGGTTCCAAGAACGGGCAAGCGCACGGGGGCGAGGAGGGTACGCGTGCGAGAGGCGGGCTGGCGCGCGACAGGGCCGAAACGCGTGCGGTTCAGGAGCGGGAACGGGCGCGCCACGGGTAGGCGGACTGGTAGAGGGGGCAAATAGGTGGCAGGCAACGAAATTCAAAAGGCGAATTTCGTCCCCAGCCACCTGTTTGCGGCGTACCTAATTGCGGAGCACCTAATTGCGGAGCGCCTCGCGCTGGCAGGTCCAAATGTCATAAGCTCGGAATGAAGTGCGGCATCTTATTTCGAGACGCGAGGTAATTCGGGGTGTGGCGGCGGTGGTGTGCGGGATGGGGCTGGCGCGGGGTCAGGACGTGCCGGTGTTTACCACGGGGGTCAAGGTCGTCAATGTGCTGGCGACGGTGCGGACGAAGACGGGGCAACTGGTTGCCAACCTGACGCAGGACGATTTCGCGTTGACGGAAGAAGGACGGCCGCAGACCATCCGCTATTTCGCGCGCGAGACGGATTTGCCGTTGACGCTGGGTTTGATGATCGACACCAGCGGCAGCCAGCGGCGCGTGCTGGACGCGGAGCGCGGGGCCAGTCTGCGCTTCCTGGACGAAGTGGTGCGGGAAGACAAGGACCAGGTCTTCATCATGCAGTTCGACAGCGCGGTGCAGATGCGGCGCGATCTGACATCGGCAGTGGGCAAGCTGGAGGACGCGCTGGGGGAAGTGGACACGGAGAGCATGCGGCAGTTGCGCATGCAGCATGGCGGCGGGACGCTGCTGTACGACGCGGTGGTGCGCGCGTCGGAAGACACGATGCAGAAGCGGACGGGGCGGAAGGCGCTGGTAGTGCTCTCCGACGGCGTCGACGTGGGCAGCTACGGCACGGTGCAGGATGCGGTGGAGGCGGCGCAGAGGGCCGACACGCTGATCTATTCCATTCTGTATGCCGACCCGGACGCGTATGGAATTTTCGGCGGCGGCGGGGAAGGCAAGGGCGTGCTGCAACGGCTGTCGAACGAAACCGGCGGCAGCTTTTTCGAAGTCTCGAAGAAGCACACGGTGGACCAGATGTTCGACATTCTGCAGCAGGAACTGCGCACGCAATACAATCTGGGCTACGTGTCGGACAAGCCGGTGACCCTCTCGGGATTTCGCAGCATTCAACTGACGGCCAAGCAGAAGGGGCTGACGGTGCAGGCGCGGCGTCAGTATTGGGCGCGGCCTTAGAACGGGCGCCAGGGCGGAGGCGTTGGGGTCGGCGAGGCTGGAGGCGGAGGCTTCGTGATTGGTGTCCGGGTTTGCGGGATGGCGACGCTCCTGAGCGGGACGGCGGAGCAAGCGGACAGCAGCAGCGAGGCGGCTTTGCAGGCAATCAACGGACCGCGATCGTCACCAATTGATACCGGGAATCACCACCAATGGCGACCTGCACAGGGGCGGCATCCGAGGCGGCTATGACGGGAACGCGAATGTTCACCTGTGCCATCCCGGGCAGGCCTACAGCCGAGCCCGAATAGACAACCTCGGCCGCCGCGCCGCCAACCGTGACGGAAACCGGCAACACCAATTGCGGCAGGGGCGGGACGGGAAGGACGCCGTCGGCTGTCGGCGGCACGGTCACGCCGGCGCCTGTCAGGAACAAGGCAACTATCGAACCCGCGGGCGCGGGATGATCGGCTCCGTTCAGTGTGCCGTCTTCATTGATGGCGGCGGCCTGCGTGCCGGAGAGAACAAAGACGCCAGGCACTGCGGCGCCGGCGCTGACAGGAACGCTAGCCGTCGCGCCCTGATTCTCAACGGCGAAGAAGACATTGCCGGCGCCGTCAACGGCAAGGGCTTCCGGATTGTGGAAGATGGATCCGAGAGCCGCAGGTGGGGGATGACCACAGGCCGGCGGCGTCGTAGAGAGTCCAGTATGCGCTCTTCGTGATTCCGGTTGCGCGCACAGCGCATAGGCACTGCTGGAGCCAGACGGCCTGGCCTTCCAGATCAGTGGTGGGGGAAGCGTTCTCGCCAAACGCGATAGTGGCCCGAGCGTAGGCGCCGAAAGGGGAGGAGATGCCGTATTCCGCGAGGAACAGGCGATCGGCGGGTACCGGATTGGTTCCCGTAGTCAGCTCTCGAAGCGACTGCTGCAGCGCCGCCGTGTCCGGGCCAAACAGGTAGGTATACACCAGGTCCGGCTCGGCGGCGCGGCCCAGTTCGTAACTCAGGTGCGCTTCATGGAAGCGAATCGCTTCTTGGCGACGGTCGCATCGAGGGTATAGCCGTCGAGAGGTCCGGGGGGAACCTCGACCTCGCGAGTCCAGATGTTCTTTCCCTTCGACGGGAGATATAAGAATGTGAAGAGCGGTGGCGGGTCGCCGGGGCTTTCGGCTTCGATCTTCCGCTTGAGCGCAACGTACAGTTTTCGCCAGAGCAGACTGTAGTTGTTGGGATTCTCCGGCCGATCCTCAGGAGCGGGCTCCAGGGCATATAGGGCGCCCCACGCCAATATGTTCGTATGTCGCCTACTGAGGCGGGAAATAAAAGCTCCTGCCCATGTCGCGATCGAGTCGGCGCGGCGCTCCACCTCGACTGTCAGCAACGAATCGAGATTCTCGTTGAAGGGAGTGTGCACGAAATGCGGAATCACCCAGAGGCCGTGCTTCTCCGCCATGCCGACGAACTCGTCCAAGGCATCCCACTGCCGGTTGGCGGATATCGCAGGGTCGGGGTAAGCGAAACCTGAAATCTCCAGCAGCGCGCTGGTGTGCTTGCGGTGCAGATCGTCGAAGGTGGGCTGATCCCATAGATACAAATGGACGGCGTTAAACCCCGAGCGGCGCAGGGTAGCCAGATCGGCGTCGGCCAGCGACCGTACGTCACGGCCGGTTGCCGCATCTTTACTGAACCAGTCGTACAGCATGCGGAAATAGGGATGGCCGCGGGGCGCGTAGTTGATCGCTTTCCATTCCCGCGGACGGTCGGCGGCGTCCGCGGCGGCGACGAACAACATAATGATGACGAGGAGCCGCATTGTAACCTGAGTATGTTCCTGTATCGAAGACCTCGCAGGCGCCAAATCAACTACACACCATCCGCGGCTCGACGGAATCTTGCCATTAGTCAACGACGAAGAACTTCGCGCTAGGCTCCGAGATAGGCCCTGCTTTGTCGCAGCTCTTACCGATTCCGTGGCTTCCGTCGTGGTCACTGGCTAGAACTAAACCGACGGCTTGACAAGGAAAGTGAAAGATGATGGCATATTGTTTGAGAGTCGTACTAAATCTTTGGCCTATTCCGTAGCCACCACCGCGTGGACCAAACGTCCGCTTCGTTTTCTGCTGGAGGAAACCGACACCTTCGTGACGATTGCCGAACTGGCGACGTCGCGCGGGCTGATCACGGACGCCAGCAGCAGTAAAGTGCTGGGACTGGCGCGCTCGCTGGCGGAGCATCCGCGATTCCATGCGCTGAGCATCACGGATAACCCGGGCGGCCACGCCATGTTGAGCGCGGACACTATGGGGACGGACCTGATGTACCGCGGGCAGGAAGTGATCATCCATCTTTCCTGTAAGGACTGGAATCGCAATGCGCTGGAGAGCCGCTGCTGGATGCTGGCCAGCGTGGGGTTCCGCAACGTACTGGCGCTGTCGGGCGATTCTCCGGTGACGGGCTTCCACGGGCAGGCGTCGCCAGTATTCGATATCGATTCCGTGGGGCTGCTGAAACTGCTGACGGAGGTGCAGGGCGGCAATTTTTTCCCAGGCGCGGTGGTGTCGAACTACAAGCGGCTGGAGAGCGAAGTGATGCCGCAGTACTTCAAGCTGGCGAAGAAGATTGCGACGGGGGCGGGGTTCCTCATCAACCAGATCGGCTATGACGCGCTGAAGATGGACGAATTGCTGCGGTACATGGAACTGCAGGGCTGGACACTTCCGGTGATGGCCAACATCTTCGTGCTGGGGGTGACGGCGGCGCGATATTTTCATTCGGGGAAGATTCCGGGGGTGATTGTCACCGACGATCTGCTGGCGCTGGCGGAGAAGCAGGCGGCGTCGCCGGACAAAGGGCGGGCGTTTTTTCTGGACTTCGCGGCGCGGCAATGCGCCATCGCGCGCGGCTTGGGGTATCGCGGCATTTACCTGGGCGGCCACCTGAAGCTGGAGGACTACGAGAAGATCCTGGCGCTGCTGGACAGCTTCGCGCCGGACGATTGGCGGGAGTTCGCGAAGCAGCTTCACTTTCCGCAAGCGGATGAGTTCACCTATTTCGAGCCGGATCCGGATACGGGGTTGTGCTCTCACCAGATCAATCGCGAGTATTTGAAATCGAAGCAGCAACCCAAGTGCGCGCCGCTGGCGTATCGCGTGAACCGGCGAATTCACGACCTGGCCTTCGAGGAAGCGAGCGCCGGATTCCGGGCGGGGCGGAAGCTGTACCAGATCGCGGATCGCGCGCCGCTGCTGGGGCGGGCGATACATGCGGCCGAGCAGGCGGTGAAGATAGCGGCGTTTGATTGCCGGGATTGCGGCGATTGCTCGCTGCCGGAGATCGCCTACCTGTGTCCGGAATCGCAGTGCGCCAAGAATCAGCGCAACGGACCGTGCGGCGGCACGCACCAGGGCACCTGTGAAGTCGGCGAGAAGCCGTGCATCTGGGTGCGCGCTTACGACCGGCTGAAAGCGTACGGCGAAGAAGAAGGCATGTTGGACGGTCCGGTGATCTTCAAGAACGGGGCGCTGCGGGGAACGAGCGCCTGGGGCAACGCATTTCTGGGCCGCGACCATCGCGGCAAGCCGAAAACCTCATGAATCCACAAGGTCTCAATCAGCCGTTCTACGTGATCGGCGAAAACATCCATACCACGCGCGTGGTGCTGCGCGAGGGAAAGCTGGTGGCGACGTCCCCCAGCGGCCGGGAAGCGGTGCGGTATACGACCACTGGCGGCGAGACGCGCTATCTGGAAGTTCCGGAGGACTTCAAGGAGCGCCAGGATTATCAGGAAGGCAAGATCAAGCACGTCATGGTAGCGGTGAAATCGGCCATGGCGGGCGTGGAGCCGGCGGCGAGCGAGGCGATGACCTATCTGCGAACGCTGATCGACCGGCAGGTGCGGGCGGGCGCCGACTTTCTGGACCTCAACGTGGACGAGCTGTCGTGGAATCCGGTGGAACGCAAGGAAGCCATGAGCTGGCTGGTGCGCACGCTGGAACCGCTTTCCACGGTGCCGCTGTCGATCGATTCTTCCAGCCAGGAAGTGCTGCTGGCGGGCGTGGAGGCCTGCGAAGGACGAGCCGGAAAGCCGCTGCTCAATTCGGCGTCGCTGGAGCGCATCGACGCGTTAGACATTGTCAGCCGGCATGAGCTGCCGGTGGTGATCACGTCGGCGGGCGCGAGCGGCATGCCGCAGAACGCGGAGGAGCGGATCGACCACGCGTCGCAGATGATTGAAGCGGCGCTCGCCAAAGGCATCCCGCTGGAGCGGATGTACGTGGACGCGCTGGTGTTCCCGATTTCGGTGGACAACCGCTTCGTGATTCACTGCCTGGACGCATTTCGGCACCTGCGCGGGAAGTACGGACCGCGGATCCATCTGACGGGCGGGCTGAGCAACGTTTCGTTCGGCATGCCGTGCCGCAAGCTGATCAACGAAGTGTTCATCAACCTGGCGGTGGAGGCGGGCGCGGACAGCGGGATCGTCGACCCGGTGGCGAGCAATCTGAACCGGATTTTCCTTGCCGACAAAGAGTCGGCGCGCTACCGGCTGGCGCTGGATGTCCTGCTGGGGCGGGATCCGGGGTGCACGAACTATCTGGAAGCGTACCGCGAAGGAGACCTGGAGCCGGCATAATAGGGGAGATGGATCCGTTTCCGATCGCCAAGACGTCGTGGTCTCCGGGGGATACGCGGGAAGTGGAGCAGTCGCGCGTGAAGAAGGAGATCGGGATGGAGTACGACTCCTACCGCCGCATCTATCTTGCCGACGGGCACGAATGGCGGATCGCGGGGCAAATTGCGCGGGACGACGGGAAGAAGTACTACATTCTGGAGTGCGTGGGATAAGACGGGGTACCCTGGAATCTGTGCCGGATTCCAATCGACTCATTCGAACTTATTTCTGGCTGGTGCTGTTTCTGGGGCTGCGGGCGTTTGGCAACCTGTTGCTGGCGTCGGGTGTGAAGCACCTGCCGCAGACACTGGCGGGCGACCCGATGGTCTACCTGCGATCCATGCTGGATCCTTCGATTGCGGCTGGCGTGGTGATGCTGATCGGGGGATTGTTGGTCCGGCTGGCGCTGCTGAGCGTGGCCGATCTCAGCTTCGTTCTGCCGATGACGGCGGTAGGGTATGTGCTGGCGGCGCTGCTGGGCAGGGTCTTTCTACATGAGACCGTCAGTCTGCAGCGATGGCTGGCTGTGCTCTTGATTTTCGCGGGCGCGGCGGTAGTGGGGTCGACGCCGCAAAGTACCACGGGCAAGGTGGGGGCCGCGCGATGATTTGGCTTCTGCTGGCGGTCACGGTGGTGGCCACGGCGTTGAGCGACCTCTTGCAGAGTTACGAGATGAAGCAGGCGGGCGCGCAATCGGTGGGGGCGCGCGGGGTGGCGCGGCTGCTGCGGATGGTGGTGGAACGGCGGTATCTGCTGCTCTCGATTGTGTGTCTGGCGTTCTCGTTCTTTGCTTTCATGGCGCTGGTGCAATCGGCGCCGTTGAGCTTCGCGGTGCCGGCGTCGGCGGCCAGCTTCATTTTGGAAACGGCCGCGGCGAAGCTGCTGCTAAAGGAACAGATCGGGGCACGGCGGGCGGTGGGGACGGCGCTGGTGCTGTGCGGGGTAGTGCTGCTGGGGAGATAGCCCTCAGCCTTCAGCTTTTCGGTGCGTCGGGGAGGAAACGGCGCGCGCTTCGCGGCGGAGTTACAGCCGCTCGGTGGCGACACGCTGACGGCTCTCGAGGATCTGCTTGGTCGGCGATTCCCTGGAACCGCGAGCGTGAAGCGAGCGGCCCGAGCGAGGCAACCCATTCCCCAAACCCTCCGGATCCGCGCACGCTGGACAAGTCATTTGCCACTCGGGCCGCTCGCTGACGCTCACGGTTCCAGGCGCCGGCAACCCCTCAGTTTCAGACCTCCATGGGCTGCGACTCGACGCGGCGCCACGACTGAAGGCTAACGGCTGCTCTATTCGTCCACCACGGGGACCAGGGCGCCGCGGCGGATGTAGTAATCGGCGCCGCGCCAGCGGATACTGCGGCGGGCAAAACTGGCGGTCCAGATGAGGAAGGCTACCATGTCCCACAGAGGGATCAGGAGCATTTTCAGCCAATAGGAGTGTTGCTTCAGCCCCCAGACGGCGATCATGCCGGTGATGACGCAGCGCACGGCGAAATAGCCTCCCAGATAAATCGCGGCGACCAGGAGCGTAGGATGAACGGCCACGGCCAGCAGCGACCACGGCAGGCCGAGGGTGAATAACAGGCCGAAATGACCCCAGGGACGCATGTGGCGCATCACGACGATCCAGCGCAGGCGCTTGTGAATCAATTCGCGCACGGATTGATAGTCGGCTACCGTCTCCACGGGGTAGCGAGAGAGTTCCACTTCGTAGCCTTGATCGGCGATCAGGCGGCCGACCAGCAGATCGTCGGCAGGGCGATTCTCGATGGATTGATAGCCGCCGAAGGCCGCCAGGCGCTCGCGGGTGGTGGCGATAGTGGGTCCGAGGGCGAATTTGACGCCGTCGAGTTGCCAGGCGACCACGATGCCGGCGTAGAAATCCGACATCATGCCGATGGATTGGAAGCGGTCGACGAAGGTTTGTTCGTGAATCGAGAGATAGAAACAAGTGACGGCGCCGATTTTCGGATCGGCGAGGGGGGCGACGACGGTCCGCAGATAATCGGGGCGAACGCGGACATCGCTATCGCTGATCACCACGTGCTCATACTGTGCTTCGCTCACCAGACGGGCTAACTTGGCGACTTTGTCGTTGGCGGCGTCGCGGCCCGAGCCGAAGAGAACGCGGATGGCGCGTTCGGGGAATTCCCGCTTCAGGCGTTCGATGAGGGGTAGTGCGGGGTCGGAGGTGTCGCCGACGCAGAAGAGCAGTTCGTACTCCGGATAATCCTGACGGCAGAAGCTGGCAAAGTTCTCATAAGCCTCGGGATCGAGTCCACGGACGGGCTTGAGGCTGCTGATGGGCGGAGTGAAGCCGGGGGGCATATTCCGTTCCGGACGGCGGAAGAAGCGCCAGCAGCTAAATAGCGCGATTCCATAGTAAATGAACGGGATGGCCGCCAATCCCAGAAGGACGTACGTGGCGATATCGTGCGACATGGCGTTTCTTCCGGCGATTCCGGCTTAGAGACGATCTCCTAATAGACGCTCCATTTCGGCGCCAGGGTACAGCCGATCCGGTAGCCCTAATTGACTAGATCGCGGGGCAAAGGGGGTCTGGTAGAGTGAAGTGTTCTCGCCCCGCGGGAGCATTCAGGGGTAGCGGATTTTGTGCGGAATCACTGGCTTCACGCATAGAAACTTTCGGCCTGATCCCGCACGGATTCGGGACTCCATTACTACTATTCTGCACCGCGGGCCCGACCAGCAGGGTGTCTTCGAATCCAATAGCGTCTCACTGGGCGCGGCGCGGCTGAAAATCATCGATCTGGAGTCGGGAAACCAGCCGATTCTCTCGGAAACCGGCGACACCGTCATTGTCTTCAACGGTGAAATCTACAACCACGCGGAATTGCGGCACGAATTAGAGCAGCGCGGCTGCCGGTTCCGCTCGCATAGCGATACCGAGGTGGTGCTGGCGGCTTTTCTGGAATGGGATGTGGCTTGTTTCGCACGGCTGCGCGGCATGTTTGCGGTGGCGCTGTGGACGGAATCGCGCGGGCGGCTGGTGCTGGCGCGCGACCGGATGGGTATTAAGCCGCTCTATGTGGGGCGGCGGGGGCGCGATCTCTACTTCGGGTCGGAGGTGAAGGCCATTCTGGTCCATCCCGAGGTGGAGCGGATTCTGGATCCAGCCGGGTTGGATTGCTACCTGTCGCTGAACTACGTGCCGGCGCCGCACACCCTGTTGCGGGGCATCGAGAAACTGAGTCCGGGGCACTGGATGGAGTGGGTAGGCGGCGAGACGCGGTCGGAGGCCTATTGGCGGTTGCCGTGCCATACGGATCCGCATTGGAGCCTGGAATCGGCGAAAAGCGCGCTGGATTCGCTGTTGAAGCAGTCGATTCGCGAGCACCTGCTGGCGGATGTGCCGCTGGGAATCTGGCTGTCGGGCGGCCTCGATTCCTCTACGTTGCTGCATTATGCGACGGCGTCGTCCTCATCGCGATTGAAGACGTTCTCCATTTCGTTTGCAGGGCGGAGTTGCGACGAATCGGAGGCGATTCGGGCGACGGCGGAGCGCTATGAGACGGACCACGAAGTGTTCGACGTGAATCCCGAGTCTGGGCTGGCCGACGCTATCGAACAGTTCGCCTGGTATTTTGACGAGCCGAACGCCGATGGAGGCGCGCTGCCGGTGTGGTTCCTGTCGCGGATGACGCGCAGTCGGGTGACGGTGGCGCTCAGCGGGGAAGGCGCCGATGAGCTGTTCGGAGGATACCTGACGTATCGCGCCAACGAACTGGCGCGGCGCGCCCGGCGGCTGCCGCGGTGGGTATTGCGCGCGGCGCTGGGAGTGGCGCACGGGTTGCCGGTTTCCGATGAGAAAATCGGCTTCGAGTACGTGGCGAAACGCTTCCTGGAGGGCTGTTTGATGCCGGCCGGGCGGGCGCACGTGTACTGGAACGGGACGTTCTCCGACGCGGAGAAGGCGGCGTTGACCAATCGGCCGCTGCCCGGGGCGCTGGCGGAAATGCTGCGCGGGCTTTCGCCGGAGGGCGACGGTTTGGAAACGTATCTGCGATTCGACCAGCGCTGGTATCTGCCGGACGATATCCTGGCGAAAGTGGACCGCATGAGCATGGCGCACTCCATCGAAGTACGGCCGCCGTTCCTGGACCACCGCATAGTGGAGTTCGCGGCGTCGCTGCCGGAGCATCTGAAGGTGCGCGGCCGGGCGCAGAAGATTGTACTGCGCGAGCTGATGAAGCGAAAGCTCCCGGAATCGACGTTGCGGCGCAAGAAGGTGGGATTCGATTTTCCGGCGCACGAATGGCTGCGGGGGCCGTTGCGCGGCCTGTTGCTGGATACGATATCGGAAAACTCCGGGGCCAACGGGCTATTCCGGCAGAACGTGCTGGAAGGTTTTGTCCGACAACACCTAAACCGCCGGGTGAATCTCGGTTATCATCTTTGGGGGCTGCTGCTGTTGTTGTTGTGGATGAAACGATGGAGAATTCAGACGACGCAAACCTTCGACCCCCGGCCGGTTCCGGCCAGCATGTCTACCTCTACCTAGCGATTGCGGCTATTGCCGCGGCGATTTATCTGGGCTGCATCCTGTCTCCTCCTTCTCTCATGGACGATGTGGATGCGGTGCAGGCGCAGATTGCGCGCAATATGCTGACGTCGGGCGATTGGGTGACGGCGCGCATCGACGGCATTATCTACCTGGAAAAGTCGCCGCTGATTTATTGGTTGATAGCCATTTTCTACAAGATTTTCGGCGTCACGGACTGGGCGGCGCGCATTCCCATGGCGCTATCGTGCATTGGCCTGGCGTGGCTGACCACGGCGTTCGGAGTGTGGGCGTTCGGCCGGCGCGCGGGATTCTACGCGGGCTTGTGCATCTCGACGGGCATCGGGCTCTTCCTGTTCACGCGGATTCTGATTCCCGATGTGATGCTGACAGCCACCATCACGTTGGCCATGTGGGCGTTTCTACGGGTTCTGGACGAACAGGAACGGCATCCGCGGTGGTGGGCGTTCCTGCTGGCGGCAAGTCTGGGGGTCGGGCTGCTGCTGAAGAGCGCGGTGGCGCTGCTGTTTCCGGGCGCGGCGGCGGTACTTTATCTGCTGATCACGCAGCGGTTATTTTCGCGCCGGGTGTGGCAGCGGCTGCGTCCGTGGAGCGGGTTGTGCGTAATGCTGGCGATCGCGGCGCCGTGGCACGTTCTGGCGACGCTGCGCAACCCTCCGTATTTCGACCTGACGCTGCACAGCGTCCCGGGAGAATACCACGGGTTTCTCTGGTTCTACTTCATGAACGAGCAGG